>Ga0307469_10000151_pt1 | contig 26892 bp, 40 predicted proteins | sample atmos_gasesAM2C__FD_203084 | JGI IMG/M metagenome (GOLD analysis project Ga0307469, IMG submission 203084) | Hardwood forest soil microbial communities from Morgan-Monroe State Forest, Indiana, United States - atmos_gasesAM2C_515 | ecosystem: Environmental > Terrestrial > Soil > Temperate... | reverse complement strand
CGGCGAGATCGAGTTTGCCTTCCAGTTCCGACAGCGGCGGGATCTTCTTCAGCCAGGAGAATGGCACGCAGCCTCGCTCGTCTCCAGCGGAAAGCTCTTGGATAATCTCGCTACAGATCGGGCAGCGGGAACTTCCCCATATGATCCCAACGCGAAACACCGCACCCAATCGAGCCGCCTTATGCTCGTGCGGCCAGCGAACGACCATCACGAGGTCGCCGACCTCAATGTTCACGCCACCTCCCTCAAGCTCGGAGAACCGTCGGTCGGCATCCCCTCGTTGACAGGGTCGGGCTTCACTTTGTAGCGGGTTTCGCGGCCGCAGCGGGGACAAGCGAACGTCACCATCATCGGCTCCGTGTCTGTGCGGACGTTATGGACTCGTTTCCCGCGCTTGTGCTTCCCAGTCCACCAGCACACGAGCGCTCCGAGGGGCTTCACGAGACCGCCCGAGCGCGAAGCGCAGTAGCGAGATAGGGGTCAATGCCGGGCTGCCCGAGCAGCCACGCCTTGTAATCCGGCGGCACGTCTGCGATGCGAACGCCTTTGTGCTTCCCGAAAGGCATGACCTCGGGAATTCGCGCCGCCTCCGATAGCGCGTACACGGCTTCCCAGGTCGTCGGGTCACCGAGCGCCTTCAGGATGTGCTTGAGCAGGCGAAAGCAGTTGTAGGCGTCGACGCTCGCACAGTGAGCACCACGCAACCACTCGCGCGCCCGCGAGCGCTCAAGCAGGTACAGCATCGCGCTTTGCGTATGGGAGTCTGCTTGCGGCCAGAGTTTCCTGCTGAACGCACAGGTGTCGATGCGCTTGACATCGGGCTTTCCGATCGCGGACCAGTCGTAGTCGATGTTGTGCCCGATCAAATACTCCACGCCATCGGGCAAGCGAAAAGTAGTGTGCGACTCGCAGTCGGTGACGTCCTCGTCTCGGATATGGTGCGTCGCCATCGCGCCGAGCGTGATCGGTTTTCCGGGTTTGAAACGACACGAGAACATCTGCTCGGCGCTCAAGTCGTTCGGGCCTTGAAGCCGCAACCAGGCAATCTCCACAGGATGAGGATCCTCGATACCGGTGGTTTCCGTGTCTAGGATGAGCGCGTTCACGATGCCACCCGGCCGGCCGCTCGAGCGCAGGTCGAACACCTGGGGAGGGAGCCTCTGCGCTCGGCGAACCCCGGGTTGAACTTCCTCCCGCAAGCCGCGCGCACGAGCACCGCGGTCGACTCGCTCACCTCGAACCAGTGCAAGCGATAGGCCGCGTGCATCCCGCTGATAGGTAGTTGCCAGGCGCGCGTCATATCAGAAACTCGTCGGCTTCGCGATGGCCCGCGTGAGAGCCATGAACGCCTGTTGCAACCCGGTGCGCGCGATCGCCACCCAGCGCTGGTCGACGCCGTCGATCGCGGAGACCGCCTCGACCAACTGCGAGATGTCGGTGGCCGCAGCCTTCACCATGTTCATCGCCTCGATTTCCTGAGCCGAAAGATCCCGGTATCCCGTGATGTGCCGGTGCTGGTTATCCACGCCGCGGCTCCTCGTTCGTAGTGGTAACCGTAGACAAGTGCGTCGAGGAGAGTTTGCGGTACACCTCGCGCACCGCGTTCGCCTCGGTATCCTGCCCGAGCTTGTAGAGCTTGGCCGAGTGCTCGAGCACCTGGTGGCGCATGTCGGAGGCGCCCGACACTCTGCCCGACTGGAACCCGGCTTCGCGGGCGGCTTGTTCGCGCCTCGCAATTTCGTGATTCAGTGCCGCTTGCGCTTTCGCCCTACGCGCCGCGCGTCGCCGACGTGCTTCCTCGTCCTTGGTCATCGTCTGCCCCTCGTGTTGTTGGAAACCCGGGGCCTTAGCCGAATCGGTCCCGGTGTTGCCCGCTCCGTCGAGCGGCCTTGCTCGCACGGGGAGTGCTGGATGGCTTCAACGGCCTCCCCTCTCTCAGGTATCTATGACACCCCTCTATTATGCACGCCTTGGATTATCCGTCAAGGGGAATCGTCATCCGGCGGTGTTCAAGGCCGGCACACGGGGAGCGTGTAGATGTGATCACCGTCGGACCTCGAGACGACGCAGCCCCGGAGCTCGGGATCGGCATCGCGGCACTCGATGACCAAGTCGGCGCGATCTACGGCATGCCAGGTGATCGGATGCACCACGCGCAGGTTGTCCGCGGAGGCGCACCCCGCGAGCAGTCCCAGGAAGTATATATACGACCTGGGATGATTCACGAGCGCGGGATCCGAAGGAGCACGCCCGAGGCCGAACGCCGCAGGCGCGCGGCGCGCCTCTCCCACAAGGCCGGGAGCTTCCAGCCCGGCGCCCCTTCGCGAGCTCGGGCCTTCGCGATCAACCGGCGCTTGTGTTCGCGGTCGTAGTTGAGGTTCTTCACAGCAGGAACGGCGGTATCGGCCCAAACGGGTTGTACAGGGTGTTGTGCTTCTCCGCTTGGGTGATGTGGTTGGTGACTGCGAACGCGCGCTCGAGCGCTTTCACAAGGCAGCGCGTTTGTTCGTGGTCCTCCAAGCGAAAGACAACGTCCCCGCACCAAGGACACCGCTTGGGCGCGATCACGCTACACCACCGCAAGCGGCAGCGAGAGCGTCTGCCCGAAGCGAAGCGGCGTGACGATCAACTTCGCCGTGCTCACCTCGTAGTTCCCGCCGCCCGGCCCCTCGTGGCACAGGTGCCCGTGGCCATGCACGAGCACCATCGGCTGCTCGGGCGCTGCTGCATTCAAGCGCTTCAACTCCGCGCACGCGGTCACGATGTACTCGTGCACCGTTTTCGGCAGGGACTCTTTCTGGATTGACTCGGCGACATCGTCGGGACTGCGGTAGAGCTTGCTGATCGACCAGGACATAGTGACCTCCAGTACAAGCGCGACTTCAAGCCCGTGTTCCCCGCGGGTCGCGCGCTGCGGGTGGGCGATGGATAGAGTCTACGCGAAAACAGCGTTTTTTTCCTGGTCTACTCAGGCCGGCTCTAGCGGTATATCAACCTTCATGATCTTCGCGCACTTCTCCGCGTTGCACCCTTGGCAAGCGAGTTGGAAGTTCTCGCGATCGTTCGTGCCGCCGCGGGCGAGTGGGATGATGTGGTCCATCTCGAAGCCTTCGAGCATGAGCTCGCCACACAGCGCGCACCGGAACCCTTGCTGAAGTAGCAGGCGCAACTGAAACCTGGTCGAGCGTATCCGGGCGCGCGCCACTCGTTGCTCCTTCGGAAGATGGCCGTTCGCGACGCGGAGTTTCGCGTAGCGCTTTCGTTCGTAGGCGCGTCGGCGCTCGCGGTATTCGGGCGTTTTTCTCCTTCTGCGCTCGTACTCTTTGTGTTTTTCAGGGTTCCGGGCGTGAAAGGCTTTCTGTGAAGCTCGGACGCGCTCAGGGTTGGCGGCCCGCCATTCCTTGTTGTACTCCCGCCGGCAGTCGCGGCACCAGCCGTCTGATTCATGGAAGTCGGATTCGTGTTTGTCTCGGTCGCATCTCGGACAGTGTTTTTCTTCCACTCCGGAATATTACCACGTGGCAAAAGACCGGGTTCTATTTTTGTGGGGATAGAGTGATGCCACCACTCCACCAGCGTGCCAATCCCGATCACCGAAACCCAGTGCCAGTCCCGAGCATCGTGCCCGAACCCCGACCGATTGATCGGTGGAACGATGAGGCAGCGTGCTTCGAATTCTCACTCGAGGAACGCAAACGAAACCCGATGCACGCTGTCCCTTGTGGCACCGTACACCGTTACTCGCGTGGTACAGCTCAGGCAAGAGCGCGGACAGAATCCGCGACTCCGTGCACCGATTCCCATAGGAGAAATCCACTGCGCTTGGTAGAAGGAGGGTGAGCAATCACTCACCTCTGCCTCTACCATCCCGACGCATGACCAATCCCCTCCCCTCCCCCTCCCCTTACGCGCTCGAGGCAGCGCCCCGTACATCAGACCCAGCGCCGGTTCCTGTTCGGCAGTCCGCCCGGCTTGCGTACGCGAACGCTGAGACTACGCGACGATCAGGGGCGCACCTCGAGGCCGGCGCGCTGCCGGCGGAAGTGAGGCCTTGTTGGTGCAAAAACCAAGGGCACCTCTCATCAGGTGGATGCGGCCCGGCCGAGGATGAGCTCGACCAGGCGCGCGGGCGAAACACAGCTCCCGAGGAGGAGCAGCGGGGCGAATCCTACCACGACACCGAGGCGCCCTGTCAAGTCCTCAACAACCCCTCGAGCTGACGCGCATGTTCCACGTGGAACTGACGCAGCGCGTCACTTACTGCCGCAAATTGCGGCCCGTCGGGATTTCGTACATTGATTCGCATAGGGAATAATCAGGCACGGCCCGTGCTTGTATGCTCTCTGGATTTGCGTCCAAACCAAACGACCACGAAAGGGAACCCATGCCACACCGCACGACAGAGATGGACCGAATAGACGCCGCGGCGAAAGCCCAGCGCGAACACGAGCACGCGATCCGCACTTCGCCGACCTCGGAACTGCACGCCGCTCTCATCGACGCAGGCGCCCGCTGCCTGGCAATCGTCGACGGGCCGAACACCACCGGGCCGACCGCGAGCGAGCTCGAGTTCTGGGCCGTCGGCTCGAACGAGCGCTCGCACCTCGTCATCGTGCAGCGCTGGACACGCGCCGGAAATACGTTCAGCTACTACCTCGAAGGCCAACGCATGCTGACCGAGGAGGCAATCCGCGACATTCTCAAAGGGACACAGCCATGACCGCCACACTCAACGCCGGCTCTCGCGCCGCGGCAGACATCGCCGCGCTGCTACGGGCCAGGAACCCGCTCATCTGGATCACCACGCGAGAGGAGGCCCGCGCCGAGCGCCTTCTGCTCGAGGCCGCCCAGGCTGCTCAGTACGAGCCGCGCTTTTGGGACTGCGCCTCGGGCATCGCCGACTTCGCCGGCACGCCCCAGGATGCCGGCACGGGCGCCACGGACCCCGCCCAGGTGCTCGCCACGATCCGCGACTCAAAGCGCCGGCAAGTGTGGATCCTGCGCGACATGCCGGCTTGGCTTCGCGATCCGACCGTGTGCCGAGGCCTGCGCTCCCTCGCGCGCCAGCTCACCCTAGCGCCCCGAGAGGAGGCGCGCGCCGTCATCGTGCTCACGCCCTCAAGCGAGATTCCGCCCGAGCTCTCCGGGCACGCGGTAGCGGTTGAGTTCCCGCTCCCGGACCGCGCCGAGGTGGCCGCGATCTTGGACGCCGCCATCGCTGCGCTCCCCGACGACATCCGCGCCCAGGCAGCCCCGAACGGCATGCGCGACGCTGCCATCGACGCCGCCGTCGGGCTCACGGCCGAGGAAGCCCAGGCGTGCTACGCCAAGAGCCTGGTTAGCTCGCGCAAGATCGACCCGGCCGCCGTGGCCGCCGAGAAAAAGCGCGTCATCGCACGGGAGAAGGTGCTCGAGTGGGTTGATCCCATCGCGGGAGGCCTGGACGCCGTCGGAGGCCTGGAAGCCCTGAAGGCCTGGCTTGTCTCCCGCCGCGCCGCGTACGGCCCGAAGGCGCGCGCCTACGGCCTGCCGGCACCCAAGGGCGCCTTGCTCGTGGGTGTGCCCGGCTGCGGGAAATCCCTCACCGCGAAGGCGATCGCGGCCGCCTGGTCGATGCCGCTCCTGCGCCTGGACATGGGCGCGCTGCGCTCGAAATACGTCGGGGAATCCGAGCAGAACATCAGGAAGGCCCTGCGCGTGGCGGAAACCGTCGCGCCGTGCGTGCTCTGGCTGGACGAAATCGAGAAGGCCCTCGCGGGCGCAACCCAGGGCGCGGCCGACGGCGGCACCTCAGCGGACGCCCTCGGGGCCGTGCTCTCCTGGATGCAGGACCGCGCGGGTTCCGTGTTTGTCGTCGCGACCGCGAACGACGTGAGCGCCCTCCCGCCCGAACTGCTACGCAAGGGCCGATTCGATGAGCTGTTTTTCGTCGACCTGCCCTCGCCGGCCGAGCGCTCCGCGATCCTGGGCACCGCCCTCAAACAGCACGGGCGAGCGCTCGAGGGGATCAACCTCGCGGAGTGCGCCGACGCAACGGCCGACTTCACAGGCGCCGAGCTGGCCGCGCTTGTTCCTGACGCGCTTTTTGCAGCCTTCGCGGACGGGGAGCGGGCGATCACGACGGCCGACCTGAAAACCGCGGCCGCTCTCACGGTTCCCCTGGCGCGTACGGCTTCGGAGAAGGTCGAAGCCTTGCGCCGCTGGGCGAAAGGGCGGGCGCGCCCCGCCAGCATCACCGCTACCACGCGCAGCGCCACCGCGCGTACCATCGACGTTTGACACCACAACGAAAGGGAAACCATGCAAACCTCAGTTCTGAAACCCGGCTTTCTGGTCAGCCTCAAGACGAGCATTCGCGGCGGCGTGCAGTACCAGCGCGTCGACCTCGAATCCGACCACACCACCGAAGAAGGCGCGCGCCTCGCGCGCTGGGAGACCACGCGCGAGATTCCTGACCCCGAGGAGTTCGAGCGCGCGACCGTCGCCCGCGGAAAGGCCCGCTCGGCCGTCTCGGGCGTGTGCTGCGCTTCCTCGTTCGGGCTGCTCTGCCCGCTCACGAAAGAGGCCGAGCTGCAGGAGGCGATCACCGCCGCACGCCTGATCGCTCGCGAGCACAACGCCACCTCGCAGCGCTCCCAGGTTGACGTTTTCGTGCTCGTGGGCCGTGTCGCCCAGGATGACGCGGAAGCCGCGCGCGCGATCGGCGCGGAGATTCGCGAGCTGCTGGATGCCATGCGCGCTGGCATCGCGGCGGCCGACCCGGAGGCGATCCGCGAGGCGGCATCCAAGGCGCGGCAACTTGGCGCCATGCTCTCCCCGGACGTCGCCGGCAAGGTGTCGGAGGCGATCGCGGAGGCGCGCAAGGCCGCGCGTGACATCACCTCGCGCGTCGCAAAGGCAGGCGAGCAGGCGGCGGCCGTCGTCGCGCAGTGCAGCGTCTCCCGCATCGACTCCGCGCGCTTCGCGTTCCTGGACCTCGAGGAGCAGCAAGGGGCGGAGGTGACGCCAGCGCCCGCGCGCGGCATCGACCTGGCGCCCCCTGCGGAATCGGTGCGAGCTGCGCCGGTTTCCGCTCAACCCGCGCTGGAGTTCTGAGCCATGCCCTGCACAACTGCTCAGAACCTCACCGCCCAGCAGCGCGACCGCATGAAAGACGCAATCGCGCGGCTAGGGAGCGCGCTCGCAAGCGGACAGGCTTCCGTCGTCATCGGGCCGGCCGGATCCATCGCCTTCAAGGGATGGACCGACTCGCGCGGGGTGTCGGACCTGTGCGCGTACCGAGCGCTCGCCGCGAGCGGGAGCCCCAGCCTGCGCCGTGCGATCGCGCGCGCCGAAGCGACGAGCGGGCGCAAGCTCAACCCGCAAGCGCTCACGGCGGGCGTGCACTCGCACGACGCGGGCGCAACCTGGGGGACGCACTGATGCCGCAGCCCACCTCACGCGAGGCCCGGGCGCTTGCCGAACTGCTCGACGTGCTCGAGGCGGACTTTGCACTCACCCCGCCCCCGAGCGCGCCCGAGCGGGCGAGCGCACCTCGTAAGCCTAACCGTCCGGGCGAGCAGCAGTGCGCGCTCGACCTGGACTAGACCATGCGCGCCTGGCTCCGCGATCGTCTCTCCGAGCTCGTGGAGCTGTTGCGCCTGTGGATTGAACGACTCAACAAACCGAAAGGAAAACCATGACACCGCAAAACCTCGAAACCATCCGCACCACCACGTTGCGCGCCGCGCGCCGAATCCGCGCGCACGGACTCGAAGTGCCGGCCGCGCTCCTCTTGTTCTCGGGCAAACCAGACGGGACGCTGTCCGAGCCCGAACTGGTTACGATGATGCACCTGAGCAAGGACGCTCAAGCCGCGATGCACCAGGGCGCCGCTACGCTGCCGAACATCGCCGCCGCGGTCCTCGTGATCGAGGCGTGGATCTGCACGCTCGCGCCTGGTGAGGAAATCCCCGAGAGCGTAAAGGCGCGACCGGACCGCGAGGAGGTGCTCATCGTCAACGTGCTCACAGCGCAACGCCAGTACCTCATGACCGCAAAAATCCACGGCGAGAGCATCGAGGAGTCGCCCCTCGTCGAAGTCAATGCGGGAGGAAACGAGACCATGGTCGGCAGGTACATTCGAGAAAACCCACCCGCGCCGAGGCTCCAATGACCACGCCCAAGACGACTACGCCAGACCCCGGCCTCGACTACTGCGCGGAGTGCGGGGACGTGCTCGGCACCGATGAGCTTGTGTGCCAGAGTTGCGGCGCCCCGACTCCGGGCTTTTGCGCCGAAGGCTACGACCCGGAGGACTTCGACGACGAGGACCAACGGCTCGACGATCCGCGCCACGGGCAAGCCGCCAGCTTGAACCGCGACAACCGAGGGAGGGAATAGCCATGCCGCAATTCGATCTTGAAGACACGCTCGCCAAAGTGACCGAGGCCTACCTGGTGCACGAGGGAATCGCCTTCAAACGGCGCTTCACGGACGCCGAGCTCGCCGACGCCACCGCGCGCGTAGGGGAAGCGCTCGAAGCGCAGAAGCCGCTCGAACTGTCCGACCTGTCGCCGCACTGCAAGGTGCGCGACGCCTAGACCCGCCCGACCTACCCGTGCGTATTCCTCCCTTTCCGCACGGCGGGCGGTTTTCGCCCCGCGCGCCCGGACCCTGTGCCGGCCGCGGGGCTTTTTCTTCCGAGGAGAGCCATGGGAGAAGTGCTACAACTTTCGCAAGGCGACCGTCCGGGCGATCAGATCCGGGAAGTGTTCGACTATTGGCGCGAGGTGATGGGTCACGAGCGCTCGCGCCTGGACGCGGGCCGCAGCCGAACCGTCCGGGCGATGCTAGAGGCCGGCTACTCGGTGGACGATCTGAAGCTCGCGATCGACGGGTGCGCGGGCTCCGAGTGGCACCGCGGCAAGAACGACCGCGCGACCGTGTACGACGGGCTAGGCCTCATCTGCCGGGACGCCGAGCACGTCGACCGCTTCATGCAGTTAGGGGAAGCGCTGCACCGCAGGGTCCGGGCGCGCCTTGAAGAACGCGCCAAGGCCGCCGAGCCGCGCTCCCCGAAGCGCCCGATGCCCGAGGACGTAAGGGCGAAGGTCCGGGCCTACTTGACGCAGAAAACGCGGACGCAAACCGACAAATGACGAACGTGAGTGGTTACTTACCCTTGCGATTCGCTTGGTACGCTCGCCGTTTGGTCCCAAGGTTGCCAGTCCGGGAAGCGCTCGGGGTAGAGCAGAAAGAGTTCGTTGAAGTGCTGGCGGGCCGGGTCCAGGACGTCGACGACGCGGTAGGCGAGCGCCGGGTCCGAGGTCTTACCGTTCACGAGCCTGGAAACGCTCGCCTGGCCGCAGCCTACGAGCTTGGCGAGGGCTTGCTGCGTGAGACCGCGAGCGGCGAGCAACCGCGCGAGCGGGGTCTGACCGTTGATTGTCGGCATTTCGTCATGATGCACGAAGTGAATTGACTTCGCAACTCAATAGCGTGACAATTATCCACTAACAGGAAGGAACGACATGGCTGAATTGAACCACAACGACCCGCTCGTACCGAGCGACGCTTCAGCACTTGAGGCGTACACGCTCATGCTCACGCCTACCCGCGGGGTGAAAGACGTGCTGCTCGCGGTCTACCGACTCGGGCGAGCGCAGGGCCGCATCGACGGGCTCGACCGCGCGCAAGCGATACGAGAGGAGGCGAACCGTGCCTGAATTCGATTCCACCCAGCGCCGCGGCGCGCTCTACTCGACCGAGGCCGCGCCCGCGCTTGGGCTGTCCAAGTATTCCACGCCCGCGAAGGTGTGGGCCACCAAGCGCGGCCTGATGGAGCCGGAGGACATCTCCGACAAGTTCGAGGTGCGCGCCGGCCTGCACTTCCAAGACGCGATCATCATGATGCACGAGCAGGACACGGGCGAGAACATCACGCGCCTGCCTGCGCTCGAGCTGAAGCACCGCATCGAAGGCCTCACCATGGGTTCGCACTTCGACGGCATCAACTACAAGACCGAGCGCTTGCACGAGGTCAAGTTCTTCTCGCCCGGGCGCCTGCGCGAGTTCGGGGAACCGGGATCCGGGGACGTGCCCTGGGACGTGCTCGTGCAGTGCCTTCACGAAATGGTGGTATACGGCGCCCAGCGCCAGCAGATCGCGGGCGTGGAAATCAACGTGTTGTTCGGGAACGAGGCGCGGCACCTGTACGTCGTGCCCTGGGACCAGGCGGCGATCGACAAGCTGATCGCGCAGGAGCGCGAGTTCTGGCAACTGGTGCAGTCCGGTATCCCGCCCGTCGCGCGCTCGCCCGAAGATGCGCGTAGGATTTGGGCGAGGACGGACGGGAGCACCAAGGTCGCGACGCCCGAGGTGGTACTGGGTCACAGCCAGTTGCGCGCGATTCGCGAGAACATCAAGGCAGCGGAGAGCGCCGCCGACGCGATCAGCGCTTCGATCCAAAGCTACATGGCCGAGGCTTCGATCCTCGTCGCACCCGACGGCAAGCGGCTTGCAACGTGGAATGCCGCGAAGCCCGCGCAGCGCATCGACCTCGACAAGCTGCGCGAGAAGTACCCGCAGATTGCGGAGGAGTGCGCGAAGGTGGGAGAGGCGACGAGAAGGTTTTTGCTGAAATGAGAACGCCCCAATACATACGCCATTTCCCGGAGGTAACCGTGTACGACGATACGTTTCGACCAGTCATCCGCCGCCGAGCGCTTGCAACCAAGGTGCTCGTAGTGGCTACGACGCGGGTCGAAGGAACCTGGAAGGCGTATTGCGACGCCGTCCCAGGATACGACCACCAGCAAGAGGTGGACGCCGTGTTGCGGCATGGCGATCAGATCGCAGAGCCGTTCGCGCGTGTTCTGTTCCCCGAATTCGATTCGCTGCCCTACGCAGCTTAGGGGAAAGCCGTGAACCGCGTGGAATACGAAAGGCGCTGGTACGAAGAACAGCATCGGCTGTTCATGGAAGCAATCCAGCCAACCATCGAAATCAAGATGCGGGTCTACTCAATCACCTTACCGCGCATGCTGATTTATCCCGACGGACGCACCGAAGTCGAATACGATTTCACGCCCGAGCAGCGGAAAATTCTCGACCAGTGCGACGAGTACATCGAGCACATCAAACAGCAAGCGTACAAAGACTGTCCTTTCCCGCGACATCTACTGGAGACCATCAGTGGCTAATCTAACCGACTTCAAGGACGCAAAGCAGGACGACAAACCGAAGGGCTTCCCGGCGCTGCTGGACGCCTACAAGGGCGAGGTGGCGCGCGCGCTACCCGAGCACCTTCGCTCGAACATCGAGCGCTACACGCGCCTCGCGCTGACGTGCTTTCGCCTGAACCCCAAGCTCGCGGAGTGCGACCCGCGCAGCGTATTCGCCGCCGTGATCCTTTCCAGCCAACTCGGCCTGGAGCTCGGCGTCATGGGCCACGCCTACCTAGTGCCCTACAAGGGCGAGGCGACGTTCGTGCCCGGCTGGCGGGGCTACGTGGACCTCGTCCACCGCGCCGGCCGCGCCGTGTGTTGGACCGGAGCCGTGTTCGAGGGCGACGACTTCGAGTACGCGATGGGGGATGCGCCCTACGTGAAGCACAAGCCGCACGGTGAGGACGACGTCGCGAAGTTGACGCACACCTACGCCGTCGGGCGCGTGAAGGGCCTAGAGTGGCCGATCATCGAAGTGTTCCCGCGGGTGAAGATCGAGCGCCACCTGAAGCGCTACAACCGCGTCGGCGAGAAGCACTACGCGCACGCGAATTTCGAGATGTACGCGCGCAAGATCGCGCTCCTGCAAGTCGTGAAGTACCTCCCCGCGTCGGTTGAAATTGGGCAACTGGTCGCGCTCGAGGGCGCCGCCGACAGCTCGAGGAGCGTCGAACTGCGCGAGGCGATCGAGGGAACCGTGCTCACGCCCTACGAGGAGCCGCAGGAAAAGCTCGTCGCGCCGTCGACGGAAACCATGCCGATGACGGCCGACGAAATCGAGGAAGTGATGGCGCTCGCCTACGACGCCGCGCGCTCCAAGGACTTCAAGCTCGCGCGCGAGTACGCAGCGAAGCTGCCAGAGGCGAAGCGCAAGCTCGTGCTGGATCTGTGTCCGCCGGAGAAATCATGAGCGGTCTAGCGTGTCTGAAGTGCAAGGTGTTCCTCACGCCGAAAAAGTCCGGTACGTACGTAGAGGAGGGAATGCCGCTCACTCGCGAGCTTGATGGTCCTTGGGGGCCGTACAAGCTCTGGTCCTGCGATCTGGCCGAATGTCCGAAGTGCGGAGTGGAAATCATCACCGGCTTTGGATACAAGCCGCTTGCCGAGCATTTCCATCCCGATTATGCGGACAAGGCAAAGCGGTATCAGCCCATCTGCCGTATCGACGCTTGCTCGGGGTACAAGCCGTGACCTGGGAACGCAAGCTCGCTCTGTGTTTCTTCGCGGTGGCGCTGCTACTCGCCGTTTCTACCTGCTTCGCCGCCTTCTCCCGCTCCGAACGTCGCGTGGCCTATCTCGCGGTCATGTGCCCTTCGAATTGGGTAGCTACCATCTCACAGCGCCATGACGAGGGCACGATCTGGCGACGCGGCACTTGGGTCAATGGCTGCACGAACAGCTACCGCATCGAGTGGAAACCATGACCGAACGCGAGCTAGAGCCATGACCCGAGCGGGGACGCCGAGACAAATGGTGCTGAAACAGTACCCGAAAGCATTCTGCGAAGAAAACGGCGAATACGTTCAAGTTGTAACGCCGCTTCCTTATGGGCGCGTGAAGGTCTTAGGAGTTGTTCTCGGCTGGCACCGTGGGCATTACTTTAGAGCTTGGGCTGTTGCTGCTGACACCCTCGCCCGCCAACGAAAGGGACGGAAATGAGAGTTGGCTACGCCGATCCTCCTTACCCTGGCTGTGCCCACCTTTACCGGGAGCACGAGGATTTCGCTGGGGAAGTGGATCATCGCGCGCTTCTTCTTGAGCTCGAAGCGAAATATGACGGCTGGTTGCTGCACACATCCTCCGTTGCCCTTCGGGAGATTGCCCCTCTTGTTCCTGAAGGAGCTCGCTTCATGGCATGGGTCAAGCCGTTCGCCGCGTTCAAGCGGAATGTGTCAGTGGCCTATGCTTGGGAGCCGGTCATTGTGAAGGCGTGCAGAAAACCCATAGTAACCCAGCGAGAAGTAATGCGGGATTGGATCGCGGAAGGCATCACCTTGAAACGTGGCCTAACTGGGGTGAAGCCTGAGCGCGTATGCCGCTGGGCGTTTGAAATGCTGGGCATGGAACCAACCGATGAACTGATCGACCTATTTCCAGGGACAGGAGCGGTCAGCCGAGCGTGGGAGACATGGAAAACCGACTGCGCTTGTAGAGCAGCAACCTGATTCCGGAGACTCAGGATCGTCGCGGCGTCAGTCGAGTTTTGCTGTTGTGCTGTCGCTAGAAGCCCTTGGGTCTGTTGGAGAGTCGTCCACAGGTCGTTGATCGTCTGGTTAGCCGCTGTGACTCTATCGGCGAAGGTTTGAGCTTCAGAAACACCGGGACACCAGAAGATACTCAACCCCACAAGTACAAGTGTAGAAAGACCGCCTCTTATATGAGCGGACCAACGTTCCGCCGCAGGGACACTTGAACCCATAGTAGGCGATTCTGTGCAGAATGATTTCATTGACTCGTACCTCCTTGTACTTAAAGGGACGGTTCTTCGAGCCCTTGGGTCGTCCAAGTCGTTTCTCGGGAGCATTCACCTACAAAAACGAGCGAATTTTTCATTGTGCGCTACGATTTCCTCTTTGGTCAGTCGGGTCAGAACATCGTCCTTCGACACCGTGATGACCTTGGACCACGAGCACTCAGTCTTTGCGTTGAACGTCCCGCAGCCGCTTGTCAAGCTCAGAATCAGGCATAGCGCGTACTTGGCTGTCGATTTCATTGGCTTCCTTCGACTGCTTGAAAGACTGTTCGAGTTCCTTGTCCTGTTCCTCTTTGCGACCGGCGCGCTTCGCAAGCCCTAGGGCCGCGAGGACGGCAACCAGGATCCCGACCGCGGCGGCTAGGTAACCGCCGATCCTACTGAGCAGGAGGCTGAACATTTTGACCCTGCTTGATGATCCGACCAAGGAACGTGAGGATCAGGAGCGTCCCGACGATCACATGCGCCCACTTGTCCGGGATGTAGGCCTTCACCGTCTCGAACTGTTCGTAGGCCACGATGAAAGTTCCGTTCATGGCAAGCAGCCACGTCGAGAGCCACTTCCACCACTTTTTCCAGTCGTCAACGAGGTGGATCATTTCGACTCTCCTTCTCTAGCTTGTGCCGAAGGGATTCCGGCATCACGAGGTTCAACTGCTTGCGCTCGCGCTCAGACAAGGTCAGCACGAACGCGACCGCCTGCAACGATTCAACGACTGCCGTGTTCTGCTGCGTCGTCTTGAAGTCGTGCCAGATCAGCACGGCGATCAGAGCGAAGCAAATGATGGTGAGAATGACCGAACGCCCGTGCGCCCGAATCTCGCCACCGAAGGGAAATTTGATTGTCACGTCGTCGCTCCTTCTGGAGAGCTCGTCTCCGTTGGAATCGACCGGGTGAATAACACGTTTTTCTTGCATTCTTTGCCTTTCCAGCAATGCCCCTTTTGGACCAGAGCCGAACTGCCAATTCACGAAGCAGCCCCGATTTCGATGTCGAGGTCCGCTCCACCTGTAGCAGCCATAAACTGATTCAGCGCGTCGATCGAACGCAGTACCGCCTTCTGCTTGACCCCGTCTCCGCGGTTGAGCTCGCCGATACCAAGCCCAGGCGCGACGCACCCATGAAGTTGCGACTTCCAGCCGAGTGTGACGTCGCCGGCAAAGTTCGCGTTGTGGATTTCGATTGCGTGCCGGCCGTTCGCGTCCCGAAGGTGGTACAGGTAGCGCCCGAAGTGGTCCGACCACGCGAGCGCGGCGGTGTAGTTCCCGAGCGACACGCACGAGAGACCGTTCTGATTGTTGCGCCAAGGAAGCTCGAGGCAGTCCCACTCTTGACCGCCTTCGAGAATCATCCTCCCGAACGTGCCCTCGTCGGTTGAAGGGCCGCGTCCGATTCGGAGCTTCACGGCGTTTTGCTAAGAAGCGCCCAAATATCCACGGTGCCCTGGGTCGAGGCGTTCAGGTTTCCGACCGTGGAGGTGGCCGTGGCGAGAATTTGCGTAGTCGCTCCCTGATTCTCCCCGCCGACGAGGTGCGAGAGCTGGAACGCGGTGCCACTCACCGCTTGAAACACGTCGAACGCTGCGGCGTACTTCGCGAGTGTTCCAGAAATACCCACCGAGATTGTGTAGGAAGCGATAGCACCCCCAGCAAAGGCTGTTGAGTGCTTGATCTTCACTTCGTGAATGTCGGCACCCGCTGGCAGTACGAACAGGTTGATGCTGTTCGTGAGCGCCGCGGCTTGGAACGCGACGTGCGAAATCGCGACTCCGACCTTCACCCATCTCGGGCACGCGCCGATCGACGTCGGGTCAATCCCAATCGGTTGCGCCTCGATCGTCTCGAGCGAGGTGGACTGTCCGCCCTTCAAGCTCATACGCCGTCGCCTGGGGTGATATAGACCGCGCCGGTCGCTGCTCCGATCGCCGCCGAGAAGAACGACGCTGGCGGGAAGGTGAACACTTCGGTCTGACCAGCACCGACGATCACGCTCTGCGACGCGGCGCCAGGTATCGCAGCATTCGTCGTGGCAGCGGAAGCCGTGGCGCCGTAACCGATCGCTACGTCAGCGGTCGCGGAATTCTTGATCCTGAATTGCTGCGCGTTCAGCGTATTCGTGCCGAAGGTTGGAGCCTGGACCCCCGTAGGAGGCGAAACGGCCGCGGTGATCAGAACCGTGTTGCCCTGCGGGGCGAAAGCGTTCAGGCTCATTTGAACAGCCCCTCTTTCGGGTTCGTCGGATGCTGCTTCCCGCGGCGCGTGGGCGTTTCAACCCCGAGCGTGCCGTGTCCGTAGGGTGAAGCCGGTAGGTCGTGCGGCCGATTCAGGCGCATGAGCGGGTTCGCCGGGGTCTGGCCGGGCTTCCACGGCTCGCGCGAGTAGCGGCTCTGGCGCTCAAGGGGCGGCGCCGGCAACGGCTCCATCAAGATCGCCGTCGGGGCGAGCACTTCCTCCTTGCCGGGCTTGCGCTTCTTCTTCATCGCCTGCATGGTGTACCTCCTTGCCCCGGGGCTATCCTATGCCCCTGTCGGAAAAATGGCAATTTACTCGTTATCCGGTGTCTGCACTTTGCGGTTGCGCGCTTCGAAGGCGAGCGCCGGGAGCAGCCCGCACAGCCCGACCACCGCGACCACGGAAACCGCCTCCCAGGATGGCGAGCGGATCACGTAGGCGGCGAGCGCCACGGTCCCGAACCCCATCACGAGCGACATCAACCGCGACGCGGCGAGCGCGAACCCGACGCGACCGACCGCCATCAATACACGAACGTCATTCATCTCCATCGTCGTCTCCTTTTGCCCCGCCGTTGTTGAAAAAGCTACCCTCTGGCGTGTCAAGTTTCGCCCGGATAGCCTCGAACTTGCCTACTCGGTCCAGCACCTTCATGTGATCGGTAAGCGAATACTTCGGCTTGTGGTCCTTGTTCTTCTTGGCCGATTTTGCGTCCTTCTCCATATCGTCCATGATCGCCGAGAGCAGCTTTTCCGCCTGCTTCCCGAGAGAGGAGAGATTTTCTTTCTTCACGGACGAGCACTCCGTTGAATCGTGCGCCGCACGCGCTCGCGCTCCTTTTCCTCCTCGGACACACCCGACACGGGGAAGCCAAGGAACCCGCCCGCACCGAGCGCTCCGTGCTCCATGACTGAGCGCCCGGTGATCGGTAGCACCTTGCCCGCGACGTGGCCGATGCGCTTCGCCACACGGGTGCCGGGCTTGTCACCCTTTTCCGTGATCGGCGGCGTGTAGCCCGTCGAGAGCCACTGCTGGTTGAACAACTGCTCGAGCGGTTCGCCGACGGTGAGCGGGTTTGCCTTGTTCAACATGAACTGCACGGGATCCGCCGCCATGTGCGGCACTTCCAGAAAGTGCTTGTTCGGGTTGATCCGCAGACCACCCCCGAGCTGCACCTCCGTTTTCGCCTTCATGTCGTCCATCCAGGTCGCGCCCTTCTTGTTCGAGCGATTCTCGAACATCGAGTGCCCGGTGAAGTAGTAGTTGAGCGCGTTCCCGTAGCTGTAGGTGATGATGGCCGAAGTGATGAGGTAGCGCCGGGCGAGCGAACGGCGCACCGCGGCGCGCTCCCCGCCCGTCACCGCGTTCGTCCAGGTCGAGACCGTCGACACGAGCCAGTCCGGGGCGAAGGCGAAGGTCTGCGCCCAGCGCCGGCCGTTCTTCGAGAGGATGTCGGCCATGACCCGGCGGCCGACAGGCGTGTCGAATTTGTCGATCATGCGCTCCCAGTTCAGACCACCCTGGATTCCGTTCGCGGCTTCCGCCGCCTGGCGCGCGATTTCCTTCTCCGTGATCTTGCCGCTCGCGATGTCTTTTGCGTTCTTCACGAGCTGGTCCTCGAAGAAGCGCGTCGCGATGTCGAGCTTGAATCCCGTCTGGACGTAGTCCCAGGTCGCGTGCTGAAGCCCGCGGTCGATGCGCCGCGGCACACGCACCAGACCCCCGAGCTTGATCCGGTCAGCCATGCGCTCAACCTTGTCCATGACGCGCCCGAAGCGCTCGCGCCCCATCAAGTCCTCAAGCGGCGCCCCGAGCTTCAACCCGCCTTCCAGGAGCTTGTCGACGGCATCCCCCGGCCCGCCCTCGCGGTACTTCTTGAGCGCCGAGTCGATCGCGCCCTTCGGATTGAGCATCGAACCCTTCGGGAAACTGCCCTCCCACGCGAGGAACAGCGACATCGGGTGAAAGAACGAGTAGGAAACAAGTCCGCGCTTGGAAGCGTAGGCCGCCGACTGGAGCGCAATCCCGATGGCGCCGGGCGTATCCGACTCCAACACCACGCGCACCGCGGGCGCGATGTCCGGGTGAACCGCGTAGCCTTCGAGCTCAGGGTAGCGAATCGGAACGTACCCGCGCGGCGCCTGCTTAACCGGCATCACCATCGGGTCGCCATCCTGGGAGAGCAATTCGTGAAGCGAGGTCATCGCCTTGGAGCGCTCGACCGCCCGCCCCATCGAGCGCGCGTAGGTGGTGAACAGTTCGGAGGCATCGAGGGACGCCGGTTTCAGCCCCATCTGCATCCCCTCGAACACGTCGGAGATTGCGCGCTGGAGCGTGAAGGGCGAGAACGATCCCGAACCGCTCGGGTCGCGAAGCAGGGGCGAAGTTTCCCTGACCGGACCGGCCTCGCGCGCGTCGCGCCACATCTGGATCAGGGCGCGCGTGCGCTTGTCGCTCAAGTCCCAAATCTGCGGGGAGTAGTTCTGGCGAAGCCCGTCCAGGCGCTCGGCGTTCACCGCGTAGTCGCCCATCTGCTTGTAGTTCTGCTGGAGCTTTTGCGCGACTTCCAGTTGCAATCCGGTCAAGCCGCGAAGGTCGCCGCGCACCAGGCGCCGCGTCAGATCCTCGCGCGCCGCCTTCTCCGGGAACGCCTGCTTGATCCGGTGCGACTCTCCGGCCGCCCAGCGGTCGATGCGCGCGACGTTCGTCTGCTCGAGGTCGCGGATCGGGCCGTAGAGGTTCCGGTGCTGCCCCGGCACTCCGAACATCTCCTCGATGACCACCTTCGCGCCCGCCTTCATGTCGCGCGCCGCCTGGCGGATGTTCTCCGGGTTCAACGCGAGGTTCATCCCGAGCGTGCCCGGGCCGAACTTCTCCAAGGCCTGCTCATCGGTCAGGAACTCGTCCTCGCCGATTGTCGAGACTTCGTCAGATACCTCTTTCGCGCGCCGCTGGGCTTCCAGGGCGGCGACGCGGTCCTGGTCGTAGGCGGAATAATGCTTGCGGCGGCCGGCCAGCTCGTCCTGGATCATGTCCCGGAGCGCCTGCACCCCGCCGTCAGCCGCGTCCTCCGGGATGTCGAAGCCGTCGGAGCGTAGGCGAGTCGCCAGATCGTCCAAGCCCGTACCCTTCTTCGTGAACAAGCCCGGCGAAATTCCCTTCTTGCCGGTGCGCCCCTCGCCCGTCAGGTCCAGAATCTCGCGGATGTCGATGCCGCCCTTTCCTTTGATGGCCGTCAAGATGGAGGCGGGCGGGCCTTCCTTGCGCGCGCGGGGCTTGGGTTTCTCCGGCTCTGGCGGAAGTTCTCCGCGAGAAGCGTCGAACTCCCGTTGATTCTGTTCCCACTCACGCTTGGCCGCGAGAAATTCGTCGTCTCCGATCTTGCGCGCCCTATACGCTTGACGGGCCGCATCGAACTTCTCGAACGCGGTTGGCTTTACCTCCGTAGTCATACCCTCGCCGGTAATAGATTCTGGAGGGGGTGCCAACTCCATCTGCCCGCGCGCCGCCGCCTGGTCGGTCGCCCGGTCGCTCCCGGCGAGGGTGAATTCCTCGGCGGGCGGGGCGGACTCGCGTGCCTTCGCCGCCTCGCGCTCGCGGTTCTCGGCGAGCATCCGGGCGCGGAACTGGTCCTCGGACTCGCCTTCGAGCCGGAACTCCTGCTCGGTCTGCGCGGTGCGCTCCTTCAGCCTAGCAAGGCCCTCGGGCGTGCCGGTGGGGACAAGCTCCTTCAGCGGCTCGCGAGCGAGCAGTTGCGCCGCGCTCGGCGCGCCTGGGACATCCGGGCTAGGCTCTTTGGGGAGGTCTGGAAGGTCGGCGAACGGATTGTCGGTCGAGAGCGCGCCCGGTGCCGATTTCGTGCGCGTAACCTTGCCCTCGGGTCGTACGGCGGGCGTTTCCTCGGTGATGGGAAAATCGCGCGCGGGCGGGGCCGCCGTGGGCGCGGGCTGGGCGCTTGGCTCTGCGCTCGGCTCAGGACGAGGGGGCGGACGCTCGGCGCTCCTGGCGCGTCCTCGCAAGGCCTCGGGCAGCACGAACCCGGGCACCAGGTTGACGAGCGTCCTCCAGGCGGTTGCAAGGGCGACGGCGCGCGGGTCGCGTGGCGCCAGTTCGCGCAGCTTCTCCCCGGACCAGTCCCCGAACTCGTCGATGGCCTGGAACGCCTTCTGGACCGAGCCGGCGTAGGCCTTCCCGCGGCCGGTGCGCGGTTCGTAGGTCAGGGACTCGGCGACAGGCTCAACGGCGTCGGGGTCGCCCGTGGCGAGGGCAGTGATGCCGCCAGCGGCCGCCCCGAAGGCGCTGCTCGCGATGTGAGTGGCCGCTTCTGCTTCGGGGAAGGTGGAGAACTTCAGCGCGTCGGTGACGCGATCGGCGACGCCGGGCTGCTTCTTGTCGGGGAGGTCCGCAAACGGGTCTTTCCCCTTGACTGTCGGAAGATCGTCAAACGCCCCCATCGGGCAAGTCCTTCCCGGTCATCTGCCGGTAGCGCTGCTTCACGGCTTCCGGGTCTTTCCCGCCAGCGATCGCGGCGCGGGCCTGATCTGCAAGCTCGTCCTTCTCGGGTGCGCTCGCGCCCCCGCCCGGACGTTGGAAACTCGCAGGGGTGTCGGGTCGATACCATGGCTGTTTCACGCCCGGCTTGAGCATCCCTTCGGCTTCCAGGTCGTCCATCGCCTGATCGACACCCGCCGCGAAGTCCGCCACCTCGTTCGCCTTCACGAGACTCTTGGCGCGCGAGGCGACTTCGGCCGAGAGCGCCACACGACTGTCGTCATCCATCTTCGACACGCGCGGGTCGGACTTGAGGATCTGAAGCGCGGTCATCTTGTCGGTCGAGGAGGGCGAAACCCCTGCGCCGCCGCTCGTGCGTTTCGCGACACGGTCACGCAGCATCGCCTGGTGGTAGAGCATAGTTTCCTGCGCGCGAATCAGGTGGTCGATCGCGTTCCCTTCGGCGGTCAACTGCTTCAGCGCAATATCGCGCTGGTCGGAGATGGAACCGACTCGCACCTTCTGCGCGAGGATCGGGTCGTCGTACTGCGCCGAGATGATTTTCAACTGCTGCTGCATCCCGAGGAGGTCGTTCTCGTAGTTCTTGATCGCGCCCTCGATCGCGCGGCGCTTGGAGGCATTGCGCTCCTTGATCGCCTGGAGATTCTTGTCGTACACGCGCATCGACTCGTTGACCGCCTTCTCGTCGGCGTCCATGTAACCCTTCATGAACCCCGTCATCGCCTGCGCGGCACCGTAGAAAGGCTGGCGCGTTGCGACGCCGACCAACATCGAGGCCACGGCGAGCGCCGACATACCGCGTTCCAGTTCCTTGTTGTCCCCTTTGGGGCGCACGTAGTTCGGAATCTGCTCCTCGCTGACCGCTGCGCTCGGGCGCTGGCCGAGTTTCTTCTCGATTTCTCCGAGCTTCGGCTTGATCGTCTTTCCGCGCTCCTCGATCATCCCAGCCTCTTTCTCTCGTTCGGCGACTTCCTTCTTCCCGAGGTCGCCCACTTCCGTCGCCAGTTCGTCACGACGCTTGGAGCGCGCGCGAATCTGCGGACCGTAGGAGTTGATCGCGGCGTCCGCTGTTGCTTGGTCGATTTCAGCCATGGGTTACGCCGTCATCTGCGCGAGAGAGCGGTTCCACTGCCCGTAGGTCGCCCCGAAATTGAAAAGCTGGTTCCACATCGCCCGGTCGTTCGCCATCTCTTGCTCGATCGCGGCGAGCTGGTACTGATCGGTGACGTTCAACATCGAGGTTCCGAGCTTCAGGTAGTTCTGAAGCGCCTGCGACTTCATCGCGGCGACGTTACCCTGGATCGTTGCGAGCGTGGAATTCGCCGCCGTGCTGGTCGACTGTCCGGAGCGCGCGAAATACTGCTTCGCCTGAGCCGTGGCGCTCGCCTCGTACTGGTCGATAGCGTGAGCGTCGGCAACGGTGAGCTGTCCGCTGTTGTACTGGTTGATGAGTTGATTCCCGGCGTCGCGCTGCGCTTGGCCGATTTGCCCGATACGCTTCGCTGCGGCGCGACCCGCGAGCGCGTTCGATGCAAGACCTGCGGCGCCGAGCGCGAGCGGGCCGTATCGTGCTACAGCGTTCCCGACGCCTCCTGCCGCACTCGGAGCGGCGGCACCACCCGCCTCCGCAGAACCCGGCGGATAGCCAGCGAGACCAGCGGTGTCCGCGGTCTCTTGACCGACTACGTTTTCACCACCGTAGACGACACCGCCAGGAACCTCGCCCGTCGCACCAACGTCTGGACCGCCGACCGCAGCGGCTTCCTCTAGCGCCGTAGGGCCGCCAAGTTGTTCCGGCAACGCCGCAGCCGCTTCTTCCCCACCGTAGGCGGCGGGAGCACCCCATGCTGTTTGTGCAATACCAGTAGGGCCAAGGGCGAAGCCGGCAGTGAGTCCAGCCACGTCGGCGGCAGCAGCACCCCCAGCGTGTTTCGTGAGTCGGTCGCCGGAGAGCGCGTTCTTGGCGACGTTCCCAAGACTCGCCCCGCCCACTTGTACCGCAGCGGGAATTAGGGTAGCGCCCTCTACCGCGTTCCTGATCTTGGTGAATAGGCTCACAATCCAAGGGCCAAGTTGATGAGGTCGTGGTGCTGCTTGTGGTAAAGGAGCCAAGTTTCTGCCGAATCGTCCTCGAAGTCCACTACGGACAGATCGGGAGGTGCGGCGATACCCAAGGCCGTAGCAATCGCGCGGTGCTCGCGGTCGTGCTCGAACGCCCAGGCAGCGTCCATCTCGCCGAACAGCGGGCGGTGGTCAATCACGGTTGAAAGCGCCGACACAATCGACTCGTGCGCGAGGTAGTTCAGATCGCCGAACAGCGCAAGCTGCCCATCGTCGTCCGGGTCGAAAAGGAAAGCAGAGAGGTCCATCAGTTCGGCACGTCCACGCCGGTTTCGCTGAAGGTGAGAGATTCGAGCGTAAAACTATTGCTCAAGTTCATGGGGTGCCAGCCATGTTCTGCCAATTAGTTCCATCACTTTGTAATAGAGCCCAATTACCAGCGGCAGCAGCGAGTATTGGTGTTCCGGCAGCGCCGCCAGCTCGGGGGACGACATTCGACGAAGCAGAAACGACTGTTTGAGCTTGGATCGTTCGTACAACTATTATTTTCCCAGGAACGTTTGCGGCTGCCTCAAGAGTGAGCGTCACTGTTCCAGCACGATTAGCAATAATTGACGTGTCGGTCTGAAGAACGGAGTAAGTCGCCGCTGTTATAGTCGCCGGAATGGATGTACGAAGGACTTGACCGAAAACGGAACCCGTAGCCAGATATGGAAGCGTGACTCCTAAATAAGTGTTGACTCCCCAAGAGACTGTGGTTCCGTTCATGTTGTAACCGCCGTTGCTAAATGCTCCTTCGCTTTGAGCGCTATTCCCATGAACATGAACATTAGCAATGCTTCCCGAGCCAAACGCATTACCTAGAGCTGTTGTTGCCCAACCAAATGCTTTATTTCCAGTAACTATCGCCGTTTTCATGGACTGAAACACGAACGCATTAGCGCCTGCGTTATACGAGGCATTGCCGTCGCATATCAATAATCCAGTTGTTCCTCCACCAGCCCCCTCAAGATCAAAGTCAGCAAATCCTGACCCCGTATTCCCGTTGTTGAATCCGGTGTTGTTCCTATAGATGACCGGGTTCCCGTCAGCTGGTGTATTCCCCCCGAACCTATAACCGTTGTTGACCATGTTGAACATATAATTGTTTTGTACTTCGCCACATGGCGATTCGACACCGTTCAGGCAATTCCATCCGGTATTGCCCATTATTCTTAGAGTGCTTGAGCCTAATGTATCTTGTCCAGAAATTGCGTCATGGTTTGAATCATGAATTTTATTGCCGACGATATCTATAGCAAAATCAGCAGACCCATTGTGGATGATGGCCTCGCCTTTGACCCCACTCACATCTAGATTTTTTGCCCAAGCATTTTGGACGTGAGTCAAAACGATGCCTTTGTTGAAGTTGTTTGTCCCTGCACCGCTTGGTGTTCCAACAAAATCACCAAAAATCCTCCCCGGCCCCTCTATTCCTACCCTGTTAGATTTAGAGGCAATAGTCCCCCCAAATTCAACAATCCCTCGCATAGCCCAATCTGTGGGGAAACTATCCGTGTTATTTATGTTGGTGCTACTTATATTTCCATCGAGATGTATCTGAACGTCGTTGACGTTGATTGCCGAGAGTCTGCGAGTGCTCAATAATAGTGTTGCTCCACGCTCTATCCATAATTCTGTGTTGGAAACGAAGGTAAGATTGGCCGAAGAAACAAGATAAGTGGGGTTTCCTGCGCCTGGAATTACAATCTTTCCGCCGCCATTCAACGCCGCTTGTATCGCCGTCCAATCATCGGTTACTCCGTCGCCCTTGGCTCCGAAGTCCTTGACGGAGACGATGTCGCCAAGTTTCGCAGACAACAAGCGCCCGACGGCTCCTGTAGCAGAGGACTTGTAGCCAATTAGAGCCGTACCAGAGAAAGCGTCCGTCAAGCTGCCGAGGAACGAAAAATTCTGGTCGAGCGCCGTCAAGCTCCACGGCGGGGACTTATCAGTGAAGGTGTTGAAGGCCATTTACGAAACTCCTGAAGCGTTCCACTTCGCGCGCTCCTCGTACTGACCGAGGATGCCGTTGACGGTGAAGCCGCGCGTGGACCCGGTAAGCGTGTATCCGACGTAGCGGCCCTTGGTCGATGCGTCCGCCTGCAAGATGTTGAAGCCCGGAAGCATGAAGTCGCCCACGATTCCAAGTGCGTTGACCCAATCCCCGAGCACTCCGGCAGCGTTTGTCCACTGCCCGGTGATCGAACTGAGGACTACCGGAGGGATGAGGATGCCACGCTCGTTCTCCAGGTTCACGTTGATGACAACTGGAATATCCGTGTTCGCGTCTGGCAACTTGACCAGTGAATTGTCCAGTGGCGACATCTCTACCGCGCACTTCAAAACCTGCTTGTCGCTCACCGGGGTCTTTGCCGGCCACAGCGCGGTCGTGATCTTCCACGAAATCGTCGATGTGTTCGTGAGTTCTCCGAACACCTGGTAGATGGTCGTGCCGTCGGAGGCGTAGATGCGCTGATCCCCAGCGACGGTTGTACCGACTAGCCTCGTAGGAGTTCCTTGCGTCACGAAGAACCATCGCCCAGCGTAGAGCAGGATGATGAGCGTTCGAGTTCCGCTCACGCTACCGTCCGGGTACGACACAAGAAACGCCGGGCACAGCGAACCGTAGAGCTTGCAAACCCCCGCACCCAAGAGTGATCCGCTATCCGTGACGGCCTTCATCAGCAAGTCGAGCTTGTCGCTGATCTTGCGGGTCGTAGAGCCGAGGAGCGAGTACATGCCGAAGCGTGCCGACCAAAGCAGCGACTTCCCGAAGGGTATAATCGGGTTCTTCTGCGTGAACTGCGAGCCGATTTGAGGGGAGATGTTCACGCGCGAGAACGCGGTAATCGGAGGCGAACCAGCAATCACGCGAACGTCGCTCAAGGTGTCGACTGACGTGTTCCCCACGATGTACAGGAAGCCGTTCGCGGCGAGGAGTTGAGTGACGCTGCCCTCCAGCGTCTCGTCGTCTATGACGAAACTTCCGCCTGCGGTCGCGGCGCTAAAGTCAAACCAGGAGTCAGGTGCCGAGTAGCTGACGGTACGATTGTTCGCGACCCACACGCGGCCGGCGAACGTCGCTACCGCCTGCGCTGCTGCAAATGACCTGACGCTAGGGACTGGGCCGAGCTGTATGCTCGAGGTCGCCGTCGCGGTCGCACTGAATCCGCCTCCCGTGAACACCACGGTCGGTGCCGAGATGTACGGAACGGTGCCGGTGGTCAACACGGAAACATCGGACACGTTCCACAGCGGCGTGATCGTGGCGTTCGTTCCGGTCCCGCCCGTAGTTGCCGCTGGCGAAGCGGTGAGCACGGTGTAGTGGCCCGAGTTGTAGATCGAAACGGTAGCAACCGCGCCGCCACCGCCCAGCGTTTCGACGCGGACCTGAGCGGCTGTGTCGCGCGTACCCCCGACGAGCGTGAGGATGTCCCCTACGGTATAGCCAGCGCCGCCGGCCGCGACAGCCTGGGCGCCGTTCAGTTGCATGTTGGCTGACCCGGTAGCGCCAAGCCCACCGCCGCCCGTAGTCGTCACGGTCGGAATGGACGTGTAACCCGCGCCACCGGAGGTGAGGTTGTACTGAATGACCGCGCCGTTGCTCGTCGCGAAAAACGTGTCCCAGCTCCGGTAGTTGTTCTTGTCGACGATGATGACTCGCTCGTTCTTCCACTGTGCCATCGCGACGGTAGCAACGTCGAACGTGCCCGGCGGGAACACGCCAGCAAAACCGGCTGTTCCTAGAAGGATGTACGACATAGACCCGTCAGTCTTGATGACGAACAGGTAGTCTTGGTTCGTGAACGGAGTGAGCGCGTTCGTCAGGTTCGCGTAGAACATGAACGCCGCGTTCGGAACGGGATAGGACGTTGTGAGACTGGACCCGGCCGCCGGAACGACCGGCATGTTCGCGTACCCGAGGGGCACCACGTTCTCAAGCCAGCCGAATTCCTCTTTCCCGATTTGCGTTCGGTGCGCCGACAGGTTCACGCCACCGAATTCCTTGATGACGATGTCCTGCTTCGTGTCCTCGTACTGGGCGATCGCTTTCGAGCTCACGGTCTAGGCCTTGTAGGGGTTTATCAACCGGCGCGTGAACGAGCTGTTGATCGCGGCGAGGCCTTGCTTGCGATACTGCGCCTCGAAGGCATCCGCCTCGCCCCAGGACTGCTCTTTCAGCTTCAGGAGGTAGGCCGCGTAGAAAGCGATCATCTCCACGAACGGCTCGGGGATTACTTCGATGGTGGTCGCGTCGACGATGTCAGGCGGGATGCGCACCGCGTCGAAATCGAAGGCGTAGGTCTGATCGAGCTTTGGGGCGACGAACGCGGAGTTATTCGAGTAGGTCGTGAAAACCTGCGG
>Ga0307469_10000150_pt1 | contig 26914 bp, 22 predicted proteins | sample atmos_gasesAM2C__FD_203084 | JGI IMG/M metagenome (GOLD analysis project Ga0307469, IMG submission 203084) | Hardwood forest soil microbial communities from Morgan-Monroe State Forest, Indiana, United States - atmos_gasesAM2C_515 | ecosystem: Environmental > Terrestrial > Soil > Temperate... | reverse complement strand
CGTGGGGAACGCTCGGCGATGTCGGCCTCCAGGTCGCGCACCATCAAGCGCGACACGGCACCTACGGGTTCGACGGGGCGTTCTGGATCTTCAACCACTTCCGCGGCGACCTCTTCCAGATCGGCCGCCTGCAGTACGAGCTCGGAGGCGCCACCTTCTCGAGCGACGTCTTCGTCGAAGGCGCGCCCGTGCTCCACATGCACATCCCCGCGATCGGCCCCCTGACACCCGAAGCGTGCGACGCATCACAGCAGCAGGCGCGCGCGTTCTTCGCGGAGCACTTCGCAGAGACCGACTACCGCTACGGGACCTGCGAGTCGTGGCTCCTCGACGAACAACTCGAAGAAGTCCTGCCGGCTTCGTCCAACATCGTTTCGTTCCAGCGTCGCTTCACGCACGATCCGGACTTCTCGTCACCGGGCGACGACGACATCGTCCGCTTCACGTTCGGCTGGCTGCCGGCAGATCTCGGCGAACTCCCGCAGGACACGACGCTGCAACGCGGGATCGTGGCGAAGATCCGCGACGGGCACCACTGGCGCATCCGCCGCGGTTGGCTCGAGATCTAGGCGAGCGCCTCGCGCGCCTCGACGAGCTCGGGAAGCTCCGGACGCTTCGCGTCCTTCCACAGACGTTCGAGGTCGTAGTACTCGCGCATCGCGTCGCTGAAGATGTGCACGACGAAGTCGCCGTAGTCGAGGACGATCCATCCCCCGTCCGCCGATCCTTCCGTCCTGATCGGCTTCATCTTCTCGAGCGTGAGCTTCGCCTCGACCTCTTCGGCGATGGTCTTCATCTGTCGATCGGAGCCGCCGGACGCAAGCAGGAAGTAGTCGGTGATCGCGAGGAAGGGGCCGACCTCGAGAACCACGAGGTCGCGGGCTTTCTTGTCGGCCGCAGCGGCGACGGCGCGACCGACGGCGTCGAGCGGGGTCAGCAGACGGGCCCCGCTCCCTGTTCGATCCTCACGACCAAGATGATATCCGGCCTGCCAGCAACTTACGTGCGGTACAAACCTCGCACCTTGATGTGCGCCGCGACGGCATCCGGCACGAGGTATCGGATCGGACGACCCGCCGCGACTCGCGCACGGATGTCCGTCGAAGAGATCGCGAGCGCTGGAATCTCGAGCACCTCGATCGCACGTGACGGGAGTCTGTCCAACTCGTAGCCGGGACGTGTCACCGCGACGAACGTCGCGAGTTGCAGTGCTTCGTCCGGATCCTTCCACGACAGGATCTCGCGGATCGCGTCGGCGCCCGTGATGAAGAACAGTGCATCGTCCGGACGACCCGCACGCAACTCGCGCAGCGTGTCGACGGTGTACGTCGGTCCCTCGCGGTCTATCTCGGTGCGCGACACCTCGAAGTGCGGGTTGTCTTGCGTCGCGAGGACTGTCATCTGGAAACGCTCGGCGGGTGCGGCGACGTGACGCTCCTTCTGCCACGGACGGCCGGCCGGGATGAACATCACGCGGTCGAGCGAGAAGGCGTAGCGTGCTTCTTCTGCCGCGACGAGATGTCCGTTGTGGATCGGATCGAAGGTCCCACCCATGAGGCCGAGCCGCGTCATGCGTCGAGCGCGGACAAGCGAGCGAGCACGGCCGTCGCGTCCCCGCTTCCGTCCAGCACCGCTTCGTCGATCAGTGCTCCGTCGCGCATGAACACAACCCGTTTCGCGTGCGCGGCGACGACGGCATCGTGTGTGACGACCACGATGGTCTGGCCGGCGCCGTTCAGACGCATGAGCATGTCCATCACATCGCTGCCGCTCGCGCGATCGAGGTTCCCCGTCGGTTCGTCCGCGAGGATCACCTTCGGTTCGTTCACGAGAGCGCGGGCGATCGCGACGCGTTGTTGCTCACCGCCGGAAAGTTGGGGTGGCAGCTTGTCGCGTCGGTTCGTGAGCCCGAGGTCGTCGAGGATGCGATCGACGCGCGGGCCGTATGTGTCGGCGGACGTCCCTTCGAGTACCGCCGGCAACGTGACGTTCTCTTCGACCGTGAGCACGGGGACGAGGTTGAAGAACTGGAAGACGAACCCGAGCTCACGCCGGCGGATGCGAGCAAGTTCGGTCCCCGAGAGTGTGTCGAGGGGCGCACCGTCGATCTCGACTCGTCCCTCGTCCGGGACGTCGAGCGCGCCAAGCACGTGCAACAGCGTCGACTTCCCCGATCCGGACGGACCCATGATCGCGAGGAACTCACCCTTCGCGACGTCGACATCGACGCCGTCGAGCGCGCGCACGGCAGCGCCGTCGCTCGCGTACGTCTTCCGGAGGCCGCGTCCCGTGATCACGCCCATGTGGGAGGCATCGTCGCACAACGAGCGCATAAGCTCCACGCCGTGCGGGGTATCTCGAAGATCGCCTGGCGTGGTTTCACGAGACGGAAGGCTCGCTACGCGCTGACCGCTCTCGGCATCGTCCTTGGGGTCGCGAACATCTTCGGCGTTCTCGTCATCAACGCGACGACGAACCGGGCGACGTCTGCCGGCGTCGCGGAGCAGGTCGGCGAAGTGTCTGTCCGTCCGACCTCAGCTCAGCAACCGATCTCCGCGGCGGACGTGACGAGGATCGCGCATCTGCCCGGCGTGCGTCGCGCCGCAGCGTACGGCCCGGCCTTCGCGCTCCGGCTCCCGACGGCGAAGCGTCCCGGCGCGTACCTCTACACGCTCAACCGGGCAGCCTTCGACGCCGGACCGCGACCGCATCTCACCCACGGCAGGTGGTTCCGTCCCGGGAGCGCTGAGATCGACCTATCGGAGCACTCGGCTCAGATGCTGCACAAACACGTCGGCGATCTCGTCGACGTCGCATCAGCCCGAGCGCAGTTCGGCACGGTCGCGTCCGTGCGCGGACGACTCGGCCCGTTCCGCGTCGTCGGCACGTTCCGCCCGCTCACCGGCGACGAGAGCGGGGACACCGTTTCCTACGGATCGCTCGACTACGTCTGGGCCAACAGCGGTCATCCGACCGCGCAGTCGGTGTACCTCAAGCTGAGCAGCCGGACGGATCCCTTGCTCTTCGTCGGCCAGCATCAAGGAGATTCGCCGTCTTTCCGCTTCGACACGGTTGGCCCGCCGCCGGAGTTCCGCCAGTTCATCTCCGTCCTGCAGGGTGCGATGTCGGGCGCCGCGGCGATCGCCGTGTTCGTCGGTGCGTTCCTCATCTATCTCACGTTCTCGATGTCGGTCGTCGAACGCACGCGCATGCTCGGCACACTGCACGCGATCGGCTCGACGGGGCGTCAGGTGCGTCGCCTCGTCCTCACAGAAGCCGTCGCCCTCGGTGGGATCGCGACGCTCGGGGGCCTCGTCCTCGGGTATGGCCTCGCGCGTGTTCTCGCACCGGTCGCTTCACGCATCGTGATGGTGCAACTTGCACAGCTCGCCGTCACACCGAGCGCCGTGATCGCGGCTGTCGCGGTCGGTCTCGTCGCGACGCTCGCAGGAAGCGTTGTCCCGGCACTTCGTGCCGGGCGGCTGAGTCCGGTTGAAGCCATCCGCGGACCGCACTCGGCCGCGCCACGAGCGTCGCGAGCCTGGATCGCCGGCATTCCACTCATCGCGATCGGCGTAGGTGTAGCCACCGCGAAACGCGGCATCTCAGCGCCGAACGTCTTCGACCAGGTGGCGAGCCTGTCTCTTCTTCTGGGGTCCGTCCTGCTCTTGCCGCCGATCGTCGGCCCGCTCGCGCGAACCGCAAGGGCCCTGACGCGCCGCCGGTCGCGCGGTCTCGGCGGTGTCGCGGTCATGCATGTCGTCCGCGAGCGGTCTCAGTCCGCGTACACGCTCGGGCTCGTCATGGTCGTCCTCGCGATGATGCTCTCTCTCGGCGCCGCGAACATCTCTGTCGGTCGCGAGATCGACCGGTGGATCGACAAGCGTTTCGGCGCGAGCCTCGTCGCGTACCAGCAGGGCATCCGACCGGTGGCATTCGAACGTGTTGCCCGTGTCCACGGTGTAGCGGACGTCTCCGGTGCGTTCTTCTCGCAGGGCGACATCGTCCGTCCCGCCTCCGCGCCTGTGAATCTCATCTTCGTCCGAGACACATGGTTCTCACTGGCGGGCTTCCCTTGGTCCGACGGCACCGACACCGAGGGCGAGCGAATCATCACGCACGCCGACGAACTGCTCCTGCCGTCGAACTTGGCGCACGCACTTGGCGTGCGACGGGGTGGAACCGTCACCCTTTCAGCGAGGAACGGCCCGCATCGCTTCCGCGTCGCCGCGATCTACACGTCCTGGGGACAGAACCAGGAAGTCGGAGCGGTCCTCGGTATGCGCGCAGCGCCATCGTTCTTCGCCACGGCTCCCCCGGCCAACGTCATGTACATCAACTTCACGAAGAACGCGCCATTCGTCGCGACCCGAGCCGCCGTGGACCGCGCGCTCGCGACGACGGTGGCCGACCCCATCCGCCATCCACCACCGTTCGGCCCCAACGGCGGAATCGGACGGAGCAGGTACTTCTTCATCTCGGGCCTGCAGATCAAGGCGCAAGCACGACGGCAGACGAACTCCTACTTCGGTCTCTTCTACGTGGTTCTCCTGATCCCCGTCGTCGTCGGACTGCTCGGTCTCGCGAACACCATGGCAACGAGCGTCCTCCGGCGGTTCCGGGAGATCGGCGTCGTCCAAGCGGTCGGTGCCGAACCGAAGCACGTACGGCGGATGGTCGTCGGCGAAACGTTCATGCTCGTCGCCGTCGCGTTCGTCCTGTCGTTGGCGCTCGGGACCGTGATGTCGCGGCTGATCGTCCGGGGCATCGGTGCCTTCGAGGGAAGCAGCGTCGCCTACGTCTTCCCCTGGACGTGGGTGCCGGCGCTGGCCGTTCTTTCGATCGTTATCGCGCTGATCGCCGCCGCGGCTCCCGCACGACGCGCGTCCCGGCTCACGCCGGTCGAAGCGTTGCGCTACGAGTAGCCGTTACGCGAGGCGTTCGATGAAGGACGCCAGCTGCTTCAGGTTGCGGCACTCGTGCACGGCGTCGCAGTGCTCGGCGTACGCGCTCATCACCGAGTCACCGGTATCCCAGTGCTGGGGCGCTTCGGGGTTCAGCCACCACACCCGCTTCGCGCGCTCCTTGATGTCCTCGACGACCCAAGCTTCCGGGTTCCTGTAGTTCGATCGCGCGTCGCCGAGGATGATCACGTGCGCGCGGTCGGTCACGGCTTCCATGTAGTTTTCGTGGAAGTTCTTGAACGAGTGACCGTAGTCGGAGTGTCCGTCGAGCCAGATCACGTTCGCGATCTGCAGCGCCTTCGGGATCGCATCGGCGGGGTCCGTCGACTTCAGCGTCTCAGTCACCTCGTCCGTCGTATCGATGAACAGGAACGATCGGATGCGAGGGAACTGCACCTGCAGGCAGGCGACGAGGAGCAGCGTGAAGCGCGTGAAGGCTGCAACGGAACCGGACACATCACACAGCAGCACGATGTCCGGACGCGACCGCGACTTCACCTTGAACTGCGGGTCGGTGAGCGCGCCGCCGGACGACAACGACTTGCGCACCGTCTTGCGCATGTCGAGGCGCCCGCGTGCGCCTCGCTTCCGCAGCTTCGCGAGACGTGTCGCGAGCCGGCGCGCGAGCGACACAACCGAGCGCCGAACCTCCGCCACCTCGTCCGACGTGATGGTCGCGAAGTCGCGCTCCTCGAGCGGGACGCGCAGGATCCGGTCGGCCACGTCCTCGGCCCCCCGTTCCTCGACCATACGTTTGCGCACCTCTTGCTCGAGGATCTTGCGCAAGCGCTCCAGCCGCGACTGCACTTCCATCTTCCAGATGTTCTGCTCGAACTCCTCGACGCCCTCGCGCTCGGCGAGACGCTGCAGCAAGCGGTCCATGTCGAGCATGCGGAGGGCGCGGTAGAGCAGGAAGCCGCCGGACGCCTCCTTCGAGAGTGTGTCGAGCACGGCGCGGGCGAGACGGCGAAGCTCGCCCTCACGTCCTTCGCGAAGCGCCTTGATGATCTGCTCGATCAGCTCCACCTCGTCGAGCTCGGAGAGTTCGGGCGGTGCAGTGTCGAGATCGAGCTCGACGCCTTCCGGCGCGAAGAAGAGGTCGAACAGCGTCGAGAAGACCTCGAGGTGGCCGGGCGAGCGGCACATCGCGGACGCGAGACCCCACTTGAACTGTTCGCGGTCCGTCCAGTCGAGGTGCTGCAGCGTCTGCGACGCGACGAGCATCTCGTGGTTGCTGACGGGGACGCCCGCCTCGCGCAACTTCTGTCCGAACGACTGAAGTCGCTCGAGCATGTTCTAGTTGTGGTGCGGGCTCGGCGGCAGCTTCAACTGCTGCGCGACGCGCTCGAGATCCTGGCGGTACTTGAGCACGACGTTCAGGGTCTCCTGCGTCACGGTTTCGTCGATCGTCTCGACGCCGAGCTCGACGAGCGTGCGCGCCCAGTCGATCGACTCCGAGATCGACGGACGCTTCTTGAGCTCGAGCTGACGGATGGAGCGGATGAGCCGGACGAGCTGGTCGGCGAGCGCCTCGGGCAGTTCCGGCACGCGCGTGAGGATGATGTCGCGCTCACGGTCCGCCTCGGGGTAGTCGAGGAAGAGGTACATGCAACGGCGCTTGAGCGCCTCGGACAGTTCGCGCGTCGCGTTCGACGTCAGGAACACGATCGGTTGTGTGCGCGCGGTGATCGTTCCGAGCTCGGGGATCGTCACTTGGAACTCCGACAGCAGCTCGAGGAGGAACGCTTCGAACTCGAACTCCGTGCGGTCGATCTCGTCGATGAGGAGCGTCACCGGCTTCTCCGACCGGATGGCCTTCAGCAGCGGACGCTCGAGCAGGAACGGCTCGGCGAAGATCGACTCTTCGATCTCCTCCCAGTGGTGCTCGCGTGCTTCGTCCGCCTGGATCCGCAGGAGCTGCTTGCGGTAGTTCCACTCGTAGAGCGCGCGGGCTTCGTCCAGTCCCTCGTAGCACTGGAGACGGACGAGCTCCGTCCCCGTCGACTCGGCGACACACTTCGCGAGCTCGGTCTTGCCGACGCCGGCGGGCCCTTCCATCAGGAGCGGCTTGCCGAGGCGGTCGGCGAGGTAGACGGCCGTCGCCACACGGGTGTCGGCGATGTAGTTCGCCTCGCGCAGCCGCGCGAGGACTTCCTTTGCGGATGAGAACTGTGTCGGGGCGTTCATGGGTCGGACAACCTTACAGGACTACGAGTTCGTCGCGATGGACGACCTCCCGGGCGCCGATCCCGAGGCGCTTCACGGCCGCAGAGTCGAGCCCGGCGATGCGTTCGAGTTCCTCGGACGAGAAGCCGACGAGCCCGCGCGCGACGGCGGTCCCACCGTCGTCGACGATCTCCACGCTGTCGCCCGGGACGAACGAACCCTCGACGCCGCGCACACCCGCAGCGAGGAGCGACCGCTTGCGTTCGGTGATCGCCGTCGTCGCGCCGGCGTCGACGAGCACACGGCCTTTCGGATGCGTCGCGTAGGCGATCCAGGCCTTCCGCGACGTCAGCTTGTCGGGGGCCGGGTGGAACAACGTACCGACCTGTTTGCCCTCGAGGACTCGCGTCAGCGAGCGCGAACCGAACTTCGCGATCACGACCGGCACACCGGATGCCGTTGCGATGCGCGCCGCATCGAGCTTCGATCGCATCCCGCCCGATCCGAACTCGGAGGACGAACCACCGGCGAGCTTCAGGACGTCCGGCGTGATGCGCTCGACCTCGTCGACGACGTCGCCACCTCCGCGGTGCAGCCCGTCGACGTCGGACAGCAGCACCAGCAGATCGGCGCGCACCAGGTTCGCAACGAGGGCCGCGATGAGATCGTTCTCGCCGAAACGGATCTCGTCGATCGCGACGGTGTCGTTCTCGTTCACGACCGGGACGGCACCGAGCGTGATCAACCGCCGGAAGGTGTTCAACGCGTTCACGTACTGCTGACGGTGGATGAAGTCCGCGCGCGTGACGAGGATCTGACCGCACACGCGGCCCCGTGCTTCGAACGCGGACGCGTACGCGTCCATCAGATGCGACTGTCCGACGGCCGCGGCCGCCTGGAGCGTCGGCATGTCCTTCGGCCGTCGCTCTAAACGCAACGGTCCGAGGCCCGCGGCGATCGCGCCGGACGACACACACACGATCTCCTTGCCGTCATCGAGCAGGTCGCAGAACTCGTTGACGAGCCGCTCGACGCGTGACGGATCGAGACGCCCGCTCGACCGCGTCAGCGTCGTCGAGCCGACCTTCACGACGACGCGCTGAGCATCGCGGAGCGTGTCACGCATCGTCGGGGATCCATTCGAACGCGATGTCGCCGATGCGCACCTCGTCTCCTTCGTTCGCACCTTCCTTGCGGAGCGCCTTCTCGACGCCGAGTGCCTTCAACTTCCGCTGCATCCGACGGACGGCTCGCGGATTGTCGATCGGCGTCTGCGCGACGGCGCGCTCCACCCTCGTACTGACGACGCGGAAGGCATCGTCCTCCCGCGAAACGACGACTCGATCCGCAACCGCCGGACGGTACACGACGAACGACTGCGGCTCACCGAGCTCTGCCTTCGCCTCCGCGACGGCGTGCCCGAGCACTCCACGGAGCTCGTCGAGGTTCACCGCATCGGCGGCGGAGATCGCAACCAGTTTCGCTCCGCGCGCGTCCGCCCAATCCCGCACCGCTTCGATGTCGTCTTGCAGATCGATCTTGTTCGCGATCACCACTCGCGCTCGAGCCGCGAGTTCGTGATCGAAGGCGCTCACTTCGTCGTAGACGCTCCTGAGATCACCGACGGGATCGTCCGATGCGACATCGACGACGAGCGCCAGCAGCGAACACCGTTGCGCGTGGCGCAAGAAGCGCAACCCCAAGCCGCGACCTTCGGAGGCTCCTTCGATCAGCCCCGGAAGGTCAGCCACGATCAACCGCTCCTCCCCTACCTCGACGACGCCGAGTCCGGGATCGATCGTCGTGAACGGGTACGCGCCGATCTTCGGGTTCGCGCGCGAGATCGCGCCGAGGAGCGTCGACTTGCCGGCATTGGGCGCACCGAGGAGACCGACGTCGGCGACGAGATGCAGCTCGAGGACGACCTCGCGTTCCTCGCCCGGCTCCCCCGGTTCCCCGTAATTCGGGAGCCGATCGCGAGGCGACTTCAGCGCGGCGTTGCCTCGTCCGCCCCGGCCCCCGCGGGCGGCGACGAAGCGCGACTCCGGCTTCGCGAGATCCGCGAGCGTCTCGTCGCCCTCCCGGACGACCGTTCCGACGGGAACGGGCAGGATCACGTCGTCGCCGTCGGCGCCGTGTCGGTTGTTGCCGCTTCCCACGCCGCCGGCGTCCGCCCGGACGAGGCGCTTCCGCACGTAGGGTGCGAGACTGCCGAGACCGGCCTCGGCCACCAGCACGATGGACCCACCGCGGCCGCCGTCGCCGCCGTTCGGGCCGCCTTTCGGCTGCAGCTTCGTCCGGAGGAAGGACAGACCGCCGTCGCCGCCGTCGCCGGCGCGCACGCGTATCCGAACCTCGTCGACGAAGGACATGGGATAAACGTTAAGCGGCGGCGCCGCAGACGCTACTGAGGTTGGTCGACGGTCGCGTAGGTCCGGCCACGCGACGAGTAGAACCGGAGGATGCCCTCGGCCTTGGCGAAGAGCGTGTCGTCTCCCCCGCGGCCGACGAACGGTCCCGGGTGGATCTTCGTCCCTCGCTGCCTGATGATGATCGCGCCGGGCTTCACGGCCTCGCCGCCGAACACCTTCACGCCGAGGCGCTGCGCGTTCGAGTCACGACCGTTCCGGGACGACCCGCCACCCTTCTTATGAGCCATTACGCGATCCCCGTGATCTCGATCTTGGTGAGTTCCGAGCGGTGTCCCCGCGTGCGCTTCCAGCCCGCCTTGTGCCCGTAGAAGAAGACGCGGATCTTCTTGCCGCGCTTGTGGCCGACGACCTTCGCCGTGACCTTCGCACCGCCGAGGTCGGCCGGTGTGGCTTTCACGCTCTCGCCGTCGACGACCATGAGAGCCGGGAAGGTGAGCTCGTCGCCTTCGGACGCCTTGATCCGGTCGACGTCGAGGACGTCGCCTGAGGCGACCTTGTACTGGCGCGCGCCTGCTCGGATGACCGCGTACATGGGAAGAGATAGCTTACCCGCTCGAACCGGTCTGCGCCGGGAGCTGCTGGTCGACGTGGACGTGGCCCTCTTCAATCTGGATGACCACGCCGCGGCCGGCACACGTCGGACACGGCGTGGACAGGGCCTCGAGCAGCCCCTCGGCCACGTTCTTCCTCGTCATCTCGCACAGACCGAGGGGCGAGATGCCGATGACTTGCGTCTTCGTCCGGTCCTTGAGCAGTTCGTCCCGGAAGGCCTTCAGCACCTGCTCCCGGTTCCGAGCCAGGAGCATGTCGATGAAGTCGATGATGATGATCCCGCCGATGTCCCGGAGGCGAAGCTGCCGGACGACCTCCGCCGCCGCTTCGAGGTTCGTCTTCACCACCGTGTCCTCGAGCGAGGTCTTCCCGACGAACCGGCCGGTGTTCACGTCGATCACGGTCAGGGCCTCGGCCCGGTCGATCACGAGGTAGCCGCCCGACTGGAGCCACACCTTGCGCTCGAGCGCCTTGCGCAGCTGATCGAGCACGTTCTCGGCAGCGAACAGCGACTCGCTTCCCGTATGCGCGCTGACGCGCTCGAGCAGCTCCGGTGCCACGGCGCCGAGGTAGGAGCTGACGCGCTCGTACGTCTCGCGGTCCTCGATGACGAGGCGCTCGTAGTCCTTGCTGAACAGGTCGCGGACCACGCGAATCACGAGATCCGGTTCGACGTAGATCTCGTGCGGCGCCGACGCCTTCTGTCCGCGTGCGTCGATCTCTTCCCACAGGCGCGTGAGGCGGACGAGGTCCTTCGCAAGCTCGTCTTCTTCGATCCCTTCGGCGGCGGTCCGCACGATGAGGCCGTAGCCGTCCGGACGGATCCGTTTCGCGATGTCGCGCAATCGCTGTCGCTCGTCGTCGTCGAGACGCCGCGAGATGCCGTACCCCGAACCACGCGGTACGAGCACGACGTAGCGGCCGGCGAGCGACACCTCGGTCGTGAGACGAGCACCCTTCGCGCCCATCGGATCTTTCGTCACCTGGACGAGCACCGACTGTCCGCTCTGCAGGACCTCGTCGATGCGCCGGTTGGTGTTCGCGTCACCGTCGACGTCTTCGTCGGTGACGGTCACGACCTCGCCGATGTAGAGGACGGCGTTCCGCGGTTCGCCGATGTCGACGAACGCGGCCTCCATGCCTCGCAGGACGTTCTGCACCTTGCCGAGGTAGATGTTCCCGACGAGCGAGCGTTTCGTCTCGCGCGCGACGTAGGTCTCGACGAGTGTTCCGTCCTCGACGATCGCGACCTGCGCGGCGTCCGCGGAACCCGCGACGAGCATGACGCGCTCGACCTCACCGTGATTGACCTGACGGCGTGCGCGCGGGCGCCGTCCGGGGCGCCTACGCCCCCGTGACTTGCGTTGCGACAAACAAACTCCTCACGGCGCGCCGCTCGCGAGGATCGCCCGGTAGGGCGCCCCTCCGATGTGGTGCGCTCTTTCTAGGGGCCCGCTACGTGGTGTTCGAAGGCGTTGGGGGCCCAGTGGCCGTTGACCGAAATCTGTACCAAGTCTACTAGGGAAGGGCCCGCGCGAACCGTCTCATACGGACGGACAGCAGCAGCCCCACACAGAACATCGTCACCACGAGGGACGAACCTCCGTAGGAGATGAACGGTAAGGGGATACCCGTGATGGGGACGAGGCCGACCGTCATCCCGATGTTCACGAACACCTGGAACGCAAGGTAGGAGACGATGCCCATCGCCAGCAGCGTGCCGAAGGCATCACGGGCCATCGAGGCCGCCCTCATCCCTCGGACGAACAAGATCCCGTACAAGATCAGGAGCGTCAGCCCCCCGAGGAAGCCCATCTCCTCGGCCACTGCGGTGAAGACGAAGTCGGTCGGCTGTCCGCGGATGTAGTCGCCCGCCGTGAGGTTGACCGGGTCCTTTCGCGAGAACAGGCCCTTCCCCGCGAGACCCCCGTTCCCGACCGCGGTGCGAGTCGTCCGGTAGTTGTAGCCCTCTTGGTAGGGGTCTTTCGCCGGATCGAGGAAGGCCTGGAGGCGCTTCTGCTGGTACCCGTGGACGATCGGCGTCTGGAAGAGCCCCGCGATGCCGATGACACCGACGATGATCGCCGTCACCATGATCTTCCAATCCGCGCCGCCGACGATGAGCATCGTCAGCAGGATCCACAACAGGACGAGCATCGTCCCGAAGTCGGGCTGGACGAACACCGCCATCGCGAGCGGCGCCGTGAGCGCGGTGCACGTGATGATCTCCTTCATACCGAGGTAGCCACGTTTGTCGGAGATGTACGCGGCGAGCATCGCGACGAGCACGGGCTTGGCGAGCTCGGACGGCTGGAGCTTGAAGACGCCGAGTGAGATCCACCGCTGCGCGCCACCGCCGGACGTCCCGATCGGTGTGAGGACGACGAGCAGCAGGAAGAGCGTCGCGACGTACATGATCGTCGCGTACACCTTGAAGTGGCGGTAGTCGAAGAAGACGGTGAAGACGAGCACCGCCGCTGCGAACACGAGGAAGACGAGCTGGCGGTTGAAGAGCGCGCTCGAGGCCTTGAGCAGCGTGCCGGCCTCGGGGTCGACGGTCGCGGTGAAGATCGCGAGCAGTCCGATCACCATGAGTCCGGCGACGGCGCCGAGCGTCACGAGGTCGAGTTCGCGCATGAACACCCCGCGCATCCGCAGCTGCGGTTTCGCGCCGAGCGCTTGGCCGATCGACACCGTCAGCTCCTCATCCTCGTAGCGAGGCTCCGGGGTGGAAGCCCGTTGACTTGACGCCGAAGTACTGCTCGAGAACCCTCCGCACGATCGGTGCCGCGATCTGTGCTCCGAAGCCGGCTTCCTCCACCATCGCGACCACGACGATCTGTTTGTCGCCGCTCTTCGCGATCGCGCCCATCCACGACGAGTCCTCGCGCGGCGGGTTCTGCGCCGTTCCGGTCTTGCCCGCGACGAAGATCTGATCGAGTGGGAAGCCCGCGAACGCGTCCGCCGCGGTTCCGCTGCCACGCACGGTTCCGGACATCGCGTTCTCGATGAACTGCAGAGCTTCGGGCTTGGCGCTCACGCGTCCGAGGGCTTGCTCGGCGGCCGTCGGTGGCACGCGGCCGGTCTTGCACGCTTGGTCGACGTTCGTCGGGACGGAGACATCCAGCTGCGCCATGCACTTGACGACATGCGGTCGCATCAGCACGCCGCCGTTCGCGATCGCGCCGTACGCCGTCGCAAGCTGGAGCGGCGTCGCTTCGAGGAAGCCCTGGCCGATCGCGAGGTTCGCAGCGTCGCCGTCGAACCACCGCCGGTCGAAGGTCTGGGACGTCGAGAAGTAGTTCCACTTCCACTCTGCATCCGGGACCTGTCCGGTTGCCTCACCCAGCAGGTCGACGTCCGTCGGTCGCCCGAAACCGAACGACTTCGCGACGTCCTGGAGGTGCTCGCCGTACTGGTTCTTCTTGTTGTTCAACTCGACGCCGAGCCGGTAGAAGGTGATGTCGCACGACTGCGCGATGGACCCCGCGAGGTCGAGCGTGCCCTGTCCGTTCGGCTCCCAGTCGTGCAAGATCTCGTTCCCGATCTTGATCGACGGCGGGCAGTCGAACTGACGCGTCGGGAGCGTCGGATCCGTGTCCCACGCCGCGGACGCCGTGATCGGCTTGAACGTCGAACCCGGCGGCACCGCCTCCGAGATCGCGCGGTTGAAGAACGGCATGTTCGCCTTCGGTGAGTTCAGCGCCGCGAGTGCGCCCTTCGGGGCCGACCCGACGAGCCAGTTCGGGTCGAAGTTCGGGTTCGACGCGAGCGCGAGGATGTCCCCGTTCGTCGGATCCATCGCGACGACCGCGCCAGCCGGCGCATTGAACTTCTTCTTCGTGTCGGGGTCGATCTGTCCGCGTGCGAAGTTGATGCCGTCCTGCAACGCGTTCTCCGCGGCGACCTGCACACCGGCGTCGAGCGTGAGGATCGCGTCCCACCCGCGCTGTGGTGCGTCCTCGTTCGGCTGACCGACGGGATCGCCCTTCACGTTCACGACCGTCTGCTTGATCCCGGTCTTCCCGGCGAGCCAGTTGTCGTAGACCTTCTCGACGCCGAGCTTCCCGACGAGATCGCCCGGACGACACAGCCGGACGGACCCCGAATCGTTCGGATGACCGTTCGCGTCCTCGCAACGCTTGAGCTGTTCGGCGTCGATCTCACCGATGTGTCCGACGACGTGCGATGCAACGGTGTGCAACGGGTACTCGCGAACCGGGATCTCCACGTCGGTGACGCCGGGGAACTGATCGGTGTGTTCCTCGAGGTAGATCACGACGTTCTTGTCGACGTCGAGTGCGAGCGGACGCGGCGAGTTCGTCGCGAGCCGCTTGTCGTTCACGATGTTGCGGACCTCGGATTCCTTCATCTGCAACACCTGCGCGAGGTCGTGGATCTCCTGGTCCTTGCGGTCGGGGGGGACCTGCGAAACATCAAGCGCGACGGTCAGGGCCGTGCGGTTGCGCGCGAGGGTTCGTCCGTCACGGTCGAAGATGAATCCACGCGGCGCCTGTTCGTACACGAAGCGGACGGACGTGCGTTCCGCGAGTTTCTGCGCCTCGGTCCCCGAGAGCACCTGCAGATACCAGAGGCGTCCGACGAGCGTCGCGAGCAGGCAGAGGATCAACAGATTGATGACGGCGATCCGCGTTGGTGAGATGTTCGGGCTCATCAGATTTCGCTTGCTGCGCGCTCAGGCGCTCCGCAGTCGTTCAGTCCATGCTCCCGATGGGAGAGGTTTCCGCGCGCACGACACGACGGAGCAGTGGCATGAGCAACGGGGAAACCAGCGCATTGTACGCCGTCGTCACGAGCAGCATGCGCGGAAGGGGCGACGCATGGATCTCCTGGCCCAGCATGATCGCGCCGAGGCCGTAGATCAGCTGGGAGATGAATGTCGCGCCGGCGAAGGTACCGACGACCGGTCCGACACCGCGAGGAACGCCGAGCATCGCCGCGATATACGCCACGACGGCGTACGCGAGGGCGGACAAGCCGGCCGGCGTCGACAGCAGCATGTCGCGGAAGAATCCCGCTGCGAACCCCGCGATCGCCGCCTGACGCGGACGCTCACCGATGGCGAAGGCCGTCACGACCAGGACGACGAGGTCCGGGCCGACACCGAAGAGCGGGAGGCTGAGCGAGAGCTCGCTCGAGATCAGCATCGCGACCAGCACAGCGACCGCGAACAACAGGATGCGCCTCACGGCGCCCCCTCAGACAGGATGCGCCTCACGGCGCCCCTTCCGATCGAGCGCGCCTCAGGGCGCGGTCCCCGGCGTCGGCGACGGCGGCGCCTCCACGACCTGCGTCGTCGAGATGGCCACCGAGAGGACGTCGATCTGCGAGAAACGCACGAACGGCCGGACGAAGATCGTGTAGGCGGTCCCGCGAGCGGCGAGCTCGACCTTCTCGACGCGCCCGACGGGGAGCCCCGGCGGATAGATGTCCCCCTGGAAGCCCGAGGTCACGACCATGTCGCCCTGCTTGACGGCCCCTTGATCGAGGGCCTGGCGCGAGATGAGGTCGAGCTTCAGGTCGCTCGTGGGTCCGTTGCCCCGGACGAGCCCCGTCTCCCCCGAATTCCCGACCCGGACGCCCACGGCCGACTGGAGGTCGGTCAGGAAGGTCACCTGCGCGCTGTTGCCGCCGGCCCAGGTGATGTGTCCGGCGAGGCCTTCGGGGGCGAGAACGGCTTTGTCCGGCACGATCCCCTGGTTGCGTCCCTTATCGATGGTTACGGATTGCTCGAGGGCCGAGATCGACGCCCCGATAACGCGGGCCTGGACGGCCTGGATCCCCGACGCATCCTGGAGCTGGTTGAGCGAGGTCAGGCGCTGGTTCTCGCGTGCGACGTCCGGATAGACCTCGAGCTCGTGCTGGAGACGCAGGTTCTCGGCGCGGAGCTTCGAGTTCTCGTGGCGCAGTGAGCCGAGGTCCCCGATCGACTGGAGCACCGATTGGAAGGGCCGGACGAACCCGCGCACACCCGACTGCAGGAAAGCGAAGGCTGACTGCGTCTCACCGCTGACGCCGTTGAGCACGCCGGTGCGGAAGTCGAGGGTGAGGACGGTGACGGTCGACAGGATCAGGAAGGCGATGAAGACGCGATCACGTGCCGTACGACGCCACACGCCGAACTACGGCCGCGACGACGTGATCAGCACGTTGCGCAGCGACTCGATCTCTTCGAGGCAGCGTCCGGCGCCGAGGACGACGGAGTGCAACGGTGACTCGGAGATGTGCACGGGCATGCCGGTCTCGTGCTTGAGCCGTTCGTCGAGCCCGCGGATCAGTGCGCCGCCGCCGGTGAGGACGAGACCTCGGTCCATGATGTCCGTCGCGAGTTCGGGTGGCGTCCGGTCGAGGGTGTTCTTCACGGCATCGACGACCTGTGAGATCGGTTCCTCGATCGCGCGTCGCGCTTCTTCGGCCGAGATGATGATCGTCTTCGGAAGTCCGGACACGAGATCGCGTCCGCGGATCTCGCACTGCGGTTCGCCGGGCAGCGGGAACGCGGAGCCGATCGCGAACTTGATCTCCTCCGACGTTCGCTCGCCGATCATCAGCGAGTACTCCTTCTTCATGTAGCTGATGATGGCTTCGTCCAGCTCGTCGCCGCCGACACGGAGCGACATCGACGTGACGATGCCGCCGAGCGAGATGACGGCGACCTCGGTCGTGCCACCACCGATGTCGACGACCATGTTCCCCGTCGGCTCGTGGATCGGCAGACCCGAGCCGATAGCGGCGGCCATCGGCTCCTCGATGATGTGCACGCGCCGCGCGCCGGCCTGATACCCCGCTTCTTCGACCGCGCGCTGTTCGACACCCGTGATCCCGGACGGAACGCAGATCACGATCCGCGGTTTCGCCCACCGCCGGCGGTGCACGCGATGGATGAAGTAGCGGATCATCTTTTCCGTCACGTCGAAGTCGGCGATGACGCCGTCCTTCAGCGGACGAACCGCCTTGATGTGTCCGGGGGTCCGTCCGATCATCCGCTTCGCCTCGTTGCCGACGGCGAGGATGTGGCCGGTGTTCTGGTTGATCGCGACGACGGACGGTTCGTTCAGGACGACGCCCTTGCCCCGGACGTAGACGAGCGTGTTCGCCGTACCGAGGTCAACGGCCATGTCACGGCCGAGGTATTGGAAAGCGCCTTCGAGCACCATCGCCTGGGTTCCTGCTGAGTCCTGTTGAGGAGGGTGGGACACATTCTACGCCAGCCTTCGGACCTGGTGAAAGGGTCTGACTAGTCCGGCCGTTACCCCTCGCCTTGCCACCTCGTTAGTAGATGGACGAAGCCGACCAGCCGAAAGGGGCCTTTCTTATGCTTCGTAGTCGACGGGGTAGGACGTGGCGAGCCGTTGGAGCCGCCGTCCTCGTACTCGGGATCTGCGCAGGTCCGCTGGCCGGCGCCTCTTCCGCTTCGACCCTCTCCAGCTTCTCAGGGAAAGGCAACGGCTACGCCCTCGGCGTGACCGTGGACCTCTCGAGCCTCCCTGCTTCGGTGCTGACGCCACTCGGCGCGGCCTACACGCAGCTCCGGAACGCGCTCCCGGCGAACCTCCAGGCGGCGCTCCCGGTGAAGTTCACGGGCGTCATCGACGAGAAGCTCATCGAAACCCTCGCGCAGGCGGGTGCCTCACAGGCCGCGAACTCGGCCATCGGCTCCGGCACCGTCGACCTCGGCAAGCTGCTCGGCGGCACGAGCGGCGCCAGCGCAACGACGACCGGCGCATCGCACGTCGTCACGAAGTCGCTCCAGCTCCCGACGAAGACCATGCCGCTCGTCGGCATCTCGGCCGGAGTGCTTGACGCGAGTATCGCGAGCGGCCCGACGGTGTCGAGCGCAGGCGTCCTCTCGAAGGTCAACGCTTCGCTTGCCGCGCTGCTCGCGAACCTGCCGTCGAACATCCAGGCCGCACTGGCCGGCGTGTTCTCGCAGGTCGAGAACGCGGTCAACACCCAGATCTCGAACGCGAACAGCACGCTCGGTTCGCAACTAGGCAGCGTCGCGACGACGCTCAACAATTCGACCGACCCGGTGATCGGCGGACTGTTGACGAAGGCCGGTCTCGGCAACGACACCACTTCGCAGCTGACGACGGCCCTCACAGGCGCGGTGAAGCTGCCGACGCTCGCGAGTGGGGTCCTCAGCGGCGATGTCGCATCCATCACGGACCTGCACAACATCTCGAACACGGCGAAGCTCACGACGAACAAAGTCACGGCCAACGCGTCGACGAACCTTGCGAACATCAACGTCCTCGGTCTGCTGAACGTGGACGCCATCGATGTCGCGTCGCACTCCGAGGCCGCGGGCGTCGCGGGTTCGGCGAAGAACACGTCGGCGTGCAAGATCGCGGACGTCAAGCTCGGCGACGCCAACGGCGTGTCGCTCGACGGATCGAACCTCTACGTGAACGGAACGGCGATCCCGACACCGGTCGGGAACCTCGCGACCATCCAGTCGGCGATCACGACAGTGACGCAGCAGCTCGGCCTCTCCGTGTCGCTCTGTGACACCGCGGAAAAGGACGCTTCGGCGGACGGCACGGCCGCGGCGCAGCGGGTGTCGGCGCTTCGCGTCGAGTTCGCGCCGACGGCGCCGGCGGCGGTTGGAGCCCTCGGTATCGCGAAGGGCGACAAGCTCTTCGACATCGTCATCGACCCGACCGTGGAGACGTCGGTGGCCGCGCGCGTTGCGGTGGCCGCCGCGAGCAACCCGAACCTGCCGAAGACGGGTGCGGGCGCGCTCCTCTCGGTGTTGGTCGGACTCGGGCTGGCAGGAACAGCGATCTTCCTACGGCGGCGGTTCGCCTAAGGCGTTCGCGTAGCGGAGATCCGCACGGAAGCACGCAAAAGGCCCGCTCCGGCGGGCCTTTTGCTTTGCCTAAAGAGTCTCGCGTCGGCCCGGCTGCAGCGTTTCTGGGCCATAGGACGACCCAGAAACGCTGCGGTCGACGGTTTGTCGGTGGGTCATAGCACGATGAGGTCCTTCCCCTCGGACGAAGGGGAAGGATGCGACCGGAGGCGCTCGCAGCGCGGCAGCACGGCGCGATCCTCAGGAGTCAGGTGCTGCGGCTTCGGATGAGCGAAGGCGCCGTCAAGGCACGGGTCCGCTCCGGGAGGGGGATCGCGCGGGAACCCGGCCTCTTCGTCGTCGCAGGATCACCGGACACGTTCGAACAGCGTCTGTTCCTGGCGTTCCTCGGCGCGGGCAGCGGCGCCGTCCTCTCTCATGTCACGGCGGCGACGCTGTACGGCCTCGTCGCCGACAAGGCTCGACCGCACGTCACGGTTCCGAAGGGGAACCATCACGTGTCCGGCCCCTTGCGCATCGTGCATCAGGCGCGACGGCTCAGTCGACGGGACGTCGCGAAGATCGGCGACTTCCCTGTAACGACACCGAACCGGACGCTCCTCGATCTTGCATGCGTTCTTCCGGTTCGCAAGCTCGAAGCCGTGCTGGACGATGCCCTTATGCGCAAGCTCATCACGGTCGACGGCCTCCTTCGCTACGTCGACGGACGCAACAACAGAGGCGTCAAGCTCCTTCGACGCGTCCTCTTCGACCGGCGTGACGGCGTCCCGCAAGAAGAGATGGAACGAGAGTTCAGCCGTCTCGTCCGCCGGTTCAAGCTCCCGAAGCCGAAGCTCCAGCACCGGTTCGGACGGAACAAACGGATCGATGCCGCGTACCCAGATCGCAAGATCGCGATCGAACTCGATTCGTGAAGATACCACGGCTCCCTTGTGGCGTTCCGCGCGGACCGGCCGCGTCAGAACGAGCTCGAACTGGATGGCTGGATGGTGCTGCGGTTCACGTGGGATGCGATCAAGGAACGACCACAGGAGGTCGCGCGAACGATCCTTACAGCTCTGGAAAGAAGAGCGACAGCTCCCGCGTCGCGGACTCGGGTGAGTCGGAGCCGTGGATCAGGTTGAAGGTGATCTCCGTCGCGAAGTCGCCGCGGATCGTGCCCGGTGGTGCGTCCACCGGGTTCGTCGGCCCCATGAGCGTCCGGACGATCTTCACGGCGTCCGGGCCCTCGACGGCGAGCGCCATGACCGGGCCCGACGTGATGAAGTCCACGAGGTCGCGGAAGAACGGCTTGGACGTGTGCTCGGCGTAATGCTTCCCCGCGAGGGCCTCGTCGATCGTGAAGAAGCGGCCGGCGACGAGCGTCAAGCCCTTGCGTTCGATGCGCGCGATGATCTCGCCGACGAGTCCGCGCCGCACACCGTCGGGCTTCACGAGCACCAGGGTCTGTTGCATGGCTATCGATTATGCGCGCGGAGCCAGTCGCGCGCCTCGGTCGCCGTATAGAAGCTCCCGTAGATCATCACGAGGTCCTCGCGGTCCGCGAAAGCCAGCGCGTGCTCCACCGCCGCCGCGACATCCGGCACGATCTCCGTCTCGACGCCGCTACGCACAAGGACGTCGACGAGGCGCTGCGGGTCGCCGGCCCGCTCCGTCTTCGGCGTCGTGACGATCGCGTGGTCGACGATGGGGGCCCAGATCGAAAGCGACTCGTCGATCGGCTTCGTGTCGACCATCCCGACGACGAGGATCAGTCGTTGCCACGTGAGCGAATCCTCGAGCGCGTCCCGGACGGATCTCGCCGACCCGGGGTTGTGTCCGCCGTCGACGATCACGAGCGGCTGGCGCTGCATGATCTCCATCCGAGCGGGCAGGCGAACGACCGCCAGGCCCCGCGCGAGGGTGTCGCGATCGAGCGACTCCCCCACGAACGCTTCGCACGCGGAAACCGCGAGCACCGTGTTGAGCGCCTGGTGTTCGCCGAAGAGCGGGATGAACATCTCGTCGTAGGTCGCGTGGACGCCTTCGAGCGTCACGACCTGGCCCCCGACGGCAGGCTGGCGATCGAGGAGCTTGATGTCCCGTCCGAGTCGGAGAACCGACGAAGCACCCTTCTCCGTCGCGCGCTTGCTCACGAGGTCGAAGAGGTCGTCCTGCTCGATCCCCGTGATGAACGTCTGATCGGGTTTCGCGATCCCCGCCTTCTCCCACGCCGCTTTCGAAAGGTCGCCGCCGAACTGCCGGATGTGATCGAGGCTGACATTCGTCAGCACGCCGACGACGCCGTTCGCGACGTTCGTTGCGTCGAACTCGCCGCCGAGACCCGCTTCGATGACGGCGGCATGCACGGCGCGGTCGAAGAACGCTTCGAACGCGAGCGCGGTCAACAGTTCGAAGTACGTCAACTGTTCGCCGAGGCGCTTCTCGACGATCTCGATGTAGGGACGCAGGTAGTCGAGCACTTCCTCGAACGTCTTCTCATCGATCGGCGCGAGCCCAAAGCCGATGCGCTCCCGGACGTTGCCGAGATCGGGCGACGTGTACGTCCCGACGGTCATCCCGATCTCACCGAGGATCGCGGTCGCGATCGCAAGGACGGAGAACTTCGCATTTGTCCCCGCGATGTGCATCACCGGGTACGAGTCCTGAGGCTTCGCGAGGTCGTCGGTCAGCGCTTTGACCCGTTCGGTCCCCGGACGGATCCCGAACTTGATGCGCGAATTGAGGAAGTCGAGAGCGTCCGTGTAGCTCAAGACCCGATCTCATCGAGCTGCGCGCGGAGACGTTCGGCTCGCTCGGTGTGCTCCTCGAGTTGCGCACGCGTCTTCGCCACGATCTCCGGTGCGGCCTTCGACGCGAAGTTCGGGTTGTCGAGCTTGGCGCGTGCGCGATCCGCGAGCTTGGACTCCTCCTCGATCTCGCGCTGGAGCCTCGTCCGCTCCGCGTCGATGTCGACGGTGCCGGCGACCGGCAGGAACACCTGCGTCGAGCCCGCGACCACGCGTGACCACCCCGCCGGCTGTTCGCCGACACGCACTTCGGACAGCAGCGCGAGCGCCTTGAGGATCTCGGCGTAGCGCTCGGCGATGGATGCCGCGGGACCCTCCGCGACGACGATCTCGAGGCGCTGCTTCGGCGCGATGTGGTGGTCGTGACGGAAGCGTCGGATCTCGCCGACGATCGCCTGGAGCAGGTCCATCTCACGCTCGGCGTCGTCGTCGACGACCGAGCCGGACGAAGCCGGCCACGGCGCGATCATAATCGACGCGGGATCACCCCCCCGGCGCGGCAGGAGTTGCCAGATCTCCTCTGTGATGAACGGCATCATCGGGTGCGCGAGCCGCAGCGCGACCTCGAGCACATGACGGAGCACGGGAGCCGCTCGCGCCGGCGACGTCTTGGCCATCTCGAGATACCAGTCACAGAATTCCGACCAGATGAAGTGGTAGATCGTGTCCGAGCTGCGCTGGAAGTCGTACGCATCGCTCGCTTCGTCGATCGTCCGGACGGTCTTCGCGAGACGCGACAGGATCCACCGCTCGGGCAGCTCGAGCTCGGCCGCCACCGGCCCGGGTTCGCCGTCGATCTGGTTCAGCGCGAAGCGCGACGCGTTCCACAGCTTGTTGCAGAAGCGCCGCGCGCCTTCGACGCGCTCGACGGAGAAGCTCATGTCCATGCCGAGGTTCGTCCCGAGGAGCATCGCGAGCCGGAGCGCGTCCGTGCCGAAGTCGTCGACCAGCTCGAGCGGATCGATGACGTTGCCGATCGAGCGGGACATCTTCTTCCCCTGCGCATCGCGCACGACCGGATGGATGACGACATCGGTGAATGGGATGTCACCGACGAAGTGCAGGCCCGTGAAGATCATCCGCGCGACCCAGAGGTAGATGATCTCGCGTGCCGTCGCGAGCACGTTCGTCGGGTACCAATAGCCCAGATCTTCGGTCTCGTCCGGCCATCCAAGGGTCGAGAAGGGCCAGAGGGCCGACGAGAACCAGGTGTCGAGCGTGTCCGGATCTTGCTCGATGTCGGACGAGCCACACGCCGCGCACGCGTCGGGATCTTCGAGGGCGACCGTGATGTGTCCGTCGGCGCAGTACCACGCCGGGATCCGATGTCCGAGCCACAGCTGGCGCGAGATGCACCAGTCGCGGATGTTCTCCATCCAGTCGAGATACACGCGCTTGAACGGTTGATCGGGGATGAAGCGGATCTTGCCGTCCTGCACGACGTCGATCGCAGGTTGCGCGAGCTTCTTCATCGCGACGAACCACTGCTCGGACAGCCACGGCTCGATCTGCGTGTCGGGTGTGCGATCGCAGTAACCGACCGAGTGCATGTACGGACGTTCTTCCTTCTCGACCACGCCTTCGGCGCGCAACGCTTCGAGCACGGCCTTGCGTGCCTCGTAGCGATCGAGCCCTTGGAAGCGTCCGCCGTTCTCGTTCACGACCGCGTGTTCGTCGAAGATGTTGACCGCCTCGAGCCCGGCCCGTTCTCCGATCTCGAAGTCGTTCGGGTCATGTGCCGGCGTGACCTTCACAGCACCGGTACCGAACGACGGATCGACGAAGTCGTCCGCGACGATCGGGAGCTCCCGTCCGACGAGCGGCAGGATCGCGATCTTGCCGACGAGCGCCTTGTAGCGGTCGTCGTTCGGATTCACGGCCACGCCGGTGTCCCCGAGCATCGTCTCGACACGCGTCGTCGCGACGGCGATGTGTCCCGTCCCGTCCTTCAGCGGGTACCGGATGGTGACCAGCTCGCCGGCGGTCTCTTCGTGGTTGACCTCGATGTCCGAGATCGCCGACATGCACGTCGGACACCAGTTGATGATCCGTGAGCCGCGGTAGATATGGCCCTGCTCATAGAGCCGGACGAACACCGTCCGGACGGCGAACGACAGCCATGGATCCATCGTGAAGCGAGTCCGGGTCCAGTCGGCCGAGCAGCCGAGGCGCTTCAGTGCGTCGAGGATGCGCGTTTCGTACTCGTCCTTCCAGCGCCAGAAGAGATCCTCGAACCCTTCGCGCCCCAGATCGAAACGCGTCTTGCCTTCGGCGGCGAGGCGCCGTTCGAGCACGGCCTGCGTGGCGATCGCGGCGTGGTCCGTTCCTGGGACCCAGAGGGTCGGACGTCCCTGCATCCGCGCGCGGCGGACGAGCACGTCCTGGATGATGTTGTTCAGCGCACCGCCCATGTGGAGCGCGCCAGTGATGTTGCCCGGCGGCATCGAGATGCAGAAGGGTTCACCTTCGGCGCCCGTGGGACCGACGAAGTAACCCTGCTCCTCCCAGAAGGCGTACCAGCGGCCCTCGACCCCTTTGGGGTCGTACGCCTTAGCCAGGTCGGTCATGAACGGGATCCTCTCGTTGAGTGGTACGGCGCGGAAGAGGTCCGGCCTAGCGGCCGGATACTCGAGGACCCGTTACGAGACGCGCCGCGAAATTCACGTTGCCAATGTAGCAACCCTTAGGCTCGTGGCGTGCAAACGCTCATCGAACAAGCCAAGGCCGTGGCGTCCGGCGACGTTTCGTCCTCCGAGCTCGTGCAACACGCACTCGATGCCATCGACCGGACGCAGCCCCTCCTCAACGCCTTCACGCAGGTCTTCTCGGACGAAGCACTCGCCCAGTCGAAGTCACCGAAGCCCGGCCCCCTGTCCGGCGTCCCGATCGCCGTGAAGGATCTCTACGATCTCGCGGGAGCCGTGTCGTCCGGGTGCTGCGCCGCATATGAGGATCGCCGCGCCTCGACCGACTCCGTCGTGGTCGCGAAGCTCAAGGACGCCGGCGCGATCATCGTCGGGAAGACCAACCAGCACGAACTCGCGTGCGGCGCGACGAACCTGACGTCATCGCACGGCGCGACGCGCAACCCATGGGACCGTGAGCGCATCACCGGTGGTTCGTCCGGCGGATCCGGTGCAGCCGTCGCGGCCGGCGTCGTCCAGATGGCGATGGGCTCCGACACCGGCGGCTCGATCCGCATCCCGTCGTCGTTCTGCGGCGTGACCGGTCTGAAGCCGACGCATGGCTCGGTGTCACTCCGCGGCGCGATGCCGATGTGTCCGTCGCTCGACACGGCGGGCGCGCTCGCGCGGACCGCGGAGGACTGCTACCTCGTCCACACGATCCTCGCGGGACCGGACGAGTCCTACCTCTGGTCACGGCACGCCGAGCCAAACGCGACGCAGCCGAAACGCGTCGGCATCGCGCGTTCCTTCTTCGACCGGGTGCATCCGGAGACGAGAGCGGGCGTGGAAGACGCCGCGAAGCTCTTCGAGTCGCTCGGCTTCGAGATCGTCGAGACGCAGGGACCGAGCATCGACGAAGCGTTCGGCACATTCGGCACGCGCCTCACGGAGGTGGCGGCCTGCTATCGCGACCTCTGGGACAACACGATCATCTCCCCCGGCCTCCAGCAGTTCATCAACCTCGGACGGAGCATCACCGGACCCGACGCCTTCGCCGGACGCGAGCTCGGACTTAAGATCACGCACGACTTCGCGACCGCGTTCAAGGACGCGGACGTCCTCCTCGCGCCGTGCACCGCGTTCCCGGCGCCGAAGACGACCGACTGGGAGATCGCCGTCGAGAATGGGTCCGTCGACGTGCACCAGGGCGGCTGCGCACGACTCACGCTTCCGGTGAACGTCGCGGGGTTGCCGGCCGTCGCGTTCCCCGTCGGTTCGTCGTCGGACGGAACACCGATCGGCGCACAGCTCATCGGGCGCGAGTGGTCGGAACGCCAGCTGTCCGACGTCGTGACGGCGTACCAGAGCGCAACCGACTACCACCTCCGGATGGCGGGCGTTGCCTGAGTTCCAGACCAGGACGCTGCTCTTCTCGGACATCGAAGGGTCGACGCGGCTCCAGATCGCGGCCGGCGAGCAGTACCCGGACATCCTCGCGACACATCGCAAGCTGATCCGCGAAGCGGTGACGGGGCACAACGGCATGGAGCACCGTACGGCGGGCGACGGGTTCTTCTTCGTGTTCGGATCCGCGCGTGATGCGGTGGCGGCTGCTGTTGACGCGCAGATCGCGTTACGTGAGCATCCCTGGCCGTCGGCGCACGAGGTTCGCGTCCGGATGGGACTTCATGCGGGAGAGATCGGAAAGGCCGACGACGACATCGTCGGCCTCGCGATCAACGAAGCAGCACGGATCCAGGACGCTGCGCACGGTGGACAGATCCTCGTTTCGTCCGTCGTCGCGAATCTCACCGCGGGCGCGGAGCCAAGCTCCGTCACGCTCCTGCGACTCGGCATGTACCGGTTGAAGGACTTCGACGATCCGGTCGAGTTGTTGCAGGTTCGACACCCCGGCCTCACGGAAGCGTTCCCGCCCCCACGGACCCGCGACACGACCGTCGCCCTTCCCGTTCCGCGAACAACGTTCATCGGACGCGAGCGCGAGCTGACTGAAGTAGCCCGTCTCCTGGCGTCCGCCCGCCATGTGACCCTGACCGGCATCGGCGGGTCGGGCAAGACCCGTCTCGCTCTCGAAGTCGCGACGCTCGACACGTCCCCGTATCCGGACGGAGTCTTCTTCGTCGACCTTGCGCCCCTCGCGGATCCCGAGCAGGTGCTTGGCGCTGTCGCAACGAGCGTCAACGTCCAAGGCGACGCGACGGACGTGGAAATGATGTTGCTTTCCTATCTGTCATCACGTCGCGTTCTCATCGTGCTCGACAACTGTGAGCAAGTCGTCGATGCCGCCGCAGATGTCGTCGATCGCATCTTGGAGCGCTGTCCCGGAGTGACGGTGCTCGCCACGAGCCGTGAAGCGCTCCAGATCGAAGGCGAACAGACATTCAATGTGCGCTCGCTCGGCGTTGACGACGAGTCGTCCGAGGGAATCACATTGTTCGTTTCCCGGGCTCGCGCCGTGAACCCTGACTTCGCGATCACGTCCCACAATCGCCCGGACGTCCTGGCCGTGTGTCGGCGTCTCGACGGGATC
>Ga0307469_10000149_pt1 | contig 26958 bp, 37 predicted proteins | sample atmos_gasesAM2C__FD_203084 | JGI IMG/M metagenome (GOLD analysis project Ga0307469, IMG submission 203084) | Hardwood forest soil microbial communities from Morgan-Monroe State Forest, Indiana, United States - atmos_gasesAM2C_515 | ecosystem: Environmental > Terrestrial > Soil > Temperate... | reverse complement strand
GCACCTTTCGCACGGTGCTCCCGCCGCCGTCGCAGCCGACCATGTACAAGGCGCGGATGACGCTGCTGGTGCCGTCGGTATCCCTGATCCTAGCGGTGACCCCCGTCTTGTCCTGAGTGAACGTTTCGAGCTGATGGCCGAAACGCACGCTGAGCGAGGGCAGCGTTTCGGCGATCGATTTTAGAAGCGGCTCCAGCGTGTACTGCGAAATGAGCTGGTAGGGCTCCAGCGGCAGCGAGCCGTCCTCGCAGGCCCGTATCAGCTCGCGCGCCTTCTCCACCGAAGGATAAGGCAGGTGAAGGAGAGGCGGCCGCGTCAGTGTGAGTACAATGAAGACATCCATCGGCACTTCGGCAGGAAGGCCCGCAGCGCGTATCCGGTCGACAATGCCCAGGCGCCGGAAAATCTCCATGGTCCGTGCGTTGCAGCGTTCCATCTTGGGCAGAAACTGCGGCGCTTCTTTCTGCTCGATTAGGGTCGCGCGCACACCGCGCTTGCCGAGATCGATGGCTAGCGTAAGTCCGACCGGCCCGCCACCAACTATGAGTACCTGCGTGTCCATCGCGCGCATTTTGCCTGATGCTGCGCACGGGCTGGGACTCCGAAAGCGAAAATTAGGCCGGGCCGACTCGAAATCCGCGGTCCTCGGTCAGCTCGAAGCGGCCGTCGCGCACGGCGCGAAGCCAGCGCGCGGTTCGAACCAACCCCCCGAAACAGAAGAAATGCACACCCGCGACAGGCGGCCCGGCGCGGCGCGCGAGCTCTCGTAACGCGACTTCGGGGCCCGCCTCGACCATGAGCCGCGTGATCGCCCGGGGACGCGCCTTGAGCGCGCGCACCGAGTTTCCGATGCCGCACAGCGCGGCGAAACGCAGCAATCGGGGCAGGCTGGCCGGTCCAGCAATCCCCACGTGCACGGGCAGGCCCTGCCCTTCGTTCCTGGCGGCCCACGACAATATCGGGGCGGATTCGAAGCAGAACTGCGTGACGACGTTCAGCTCGAAGCCGGCCCGGCGCGCGAAGGCCTTTTTCGAAGCGAGAGCCGCTTCGAGCACCGGGGCCGCGATCCTGGGATGCCCTTCGGGGTAGCCTGCCACGCCTACGCGAACGATTCCATGGCGCTCGAACAGTCCGGTTTCTAGCAGCGCCAGGCTGGAGTCGAAGGCGCCGCTCGCGCGATCGCTGTCGCCGGCGACGACGAAAGCGCTATCGACGCCGGCTTCGCCAGCGGCTCTGGCCAGATAGTCATTGAGCGCCTCTCGGCCTGCGATGCGCCTCGCCGCTACGTGCGGGACCGGCCGAAAGCCGGTGCGCGCCAGGCGCGTCGCGAGCGCCACCGTGCCGTGGTAGGTCTGGCCCGGTGGGGAGCTGACGTATACGGAAGTACCCGGCTCGAGCAGGCCGACACAGGCATCGACCTCGGCGGGGTCCCGCGAGGACAGCTCGAGGGACGCTGAAGCGAGGAACGCGGAAATGCCCCGGCGCTCCTCGTCGTCCGCCGAGCTTGCCGACGGCGTTGCCGCGCGCTCCACGGTCGCTTCCTTGTGCATTTCAGTCGCGCTTGCGCGAGATCACGAAGGACTCGTCGAGGAACCACAGACCGGAGTGGCGCTGCAGCACATCGCGCGTCGCGTCTAGATAGCCGCGGTCGCCCATGACTTCGGCGAGCCGCTGGTCCTCGATTTGCGCCACGTATACCGCGGCGTTCCAGGCGGCGAGCAGGGTCGACGTGCCTATCGCCTCGCTGATCTCCTCGGGCAGCGTATGCATCTCGTACCGGAATATCGAGCGGTTGTCGGCGTACGCGTTGAAATTGAGGTCCCGGCCGTCGGCACCGAGCTCGGTGCGGGTAGCCTTCAGGAGCTGGTGGCGATCCGTCTGGAAAGGGCTTTCACCGGGCCAGACGCGCTGCACGATCTCCAGGCCCGGGTCGCGGCCATGCGAATGGATTGCAATCAAGCGCCCTCCTGGAGCGAGGCTGCGCGAGAGCGGGGCGAGGACCTTCGCGGCCTTGAATTCAACGGTGGCGCGAGCGCGGTACGGCTGCGAAGCGATCACCAGATCGTAGTCGGCCTGCGCAACGCCGCGCCGAGGCAAGACCCGATCGAGCAGGAATTTGTGGTCATCCCGATAGAGCACGAGAACAACCGGCTTCGAGTACGCGGGATTGCCGCTCGTCTTGCTGACCGAGGCTCTCCAGTGCTCGTTCAGGAACGGCTGAAGCTCGGTGATTTGCTGCTCGAACTCGCTCGAGGTCGCTCCGGTCAAGGCGACTTCCTTCCACACGAGACTCGTGGCGGCCGTGACCGATTTCGGCGTAAGCCACGGCGCTTCCGAGTAGTAGAGGTTGGTCATCACCAAGACCGTAGCCGGGTGCTCGAAGAAGCGGTCGGGCATGCGGTCGAGCGCGAGGCGCACGTCTTCGAGGCTGATTTCCTTGCCCACGATATGGAAGGGCATCGTCGGATAACGCTGGTGCATGGCGCGCATCACGCGTGCAAGCACGGTCCCGTCGCCCACGCCGGCATCGAACACCCGCACCGCCGGCGGCCGCGGATGAATGTTCGCGAGCTCCATGCCGACGCGCTGCGCCACGACCCATTTCTCGCTGCAGGTGCTGACGAACAGGAGATACTTCTGCCGGTTGTCGTAGAAGCGGAAGCTGTCTTTCGACTCGTTCGCCCTCGCCGCAGCCGCCGGCACCGTCGGTCGAGGGGGCTGTCCGGGAGCGGCAGCCGGGCTGCCGCTGAAAGTGCCTGCCGCAGATCGAAGGCGCACTAGACCGCGAGTCTCGATCGTTGCGTGGTCGGTCATGAATGTACGCACGCGATCGACCGTTTCCATCGTCACGCGCCCGCCGATCCGCAACCGGCTGACGAGCTTTCCGTCGTTCACGGCGCGACGGCCGAAAGTCGATTCGGCCATGCCGACTCGCCTGCAGTAGTCGGCGATCTCGTTGAGCAACTGCTCCGCCGTCACGTCGTTCCTCCTCTCGATGCGCGATTGCGGCTGCGCTCAATTACAGGCCTGCCCGAGCCGTCGGTCAACCACAATCAAGCCCACTGCGAACGTGGGCAGGATAGTGGGATTCCACCCACGGAGTCGGTGTGTGAGCATACGCTTACAGAACGAGGTTGTGTCGTATTTGTTTGTTCTGTCTCATTTTAGTAAAAACCATAACCAGAATCTCGAGCTTCGGCGGGAGCGGGAGCCTCGCAGCTTGTCTATGCTTAATGTAACTGGGTTTCCCACTTTGGCCGCAAAAGTGGGCATCTGCCCACATCGATCTAGACCCCTCTCAAGTTGCCGCGGTTCGCTTCTTTGACGCACAATCGCCTCATGTCCGCCGTACTGCAACCCAAGGTCGCCGCCGACCGGAAGACGTTTTACGACAAGATCGACAAGGCCAACGTCGCCCCCCTTTGGGAGGTCCTGCACGGCATCATCACCCCTACGCCGAGCACGCCCTGCAAGCCGTATCTGTGGAAATGGGACCAGATGTGGCCCTGGATTCAGGAGGCGGGGCGGCTGATCACCGCGAAGGAGGCCGAGCGACGTGTCCTCGTGCTCGAGAACCCGGGGTTACGGGGCCGGTCCAGCATCACCCACAGTCTCTACGCGGGTCTCCAGCTCATCCTGCCGGGCGAGGTCGCGCCGGCGCACCGCCACACGCAGTCGGCCTTGCGCTTCATCCTGTTCGGCAGCGGCGCGTACACCGCGGTGGACGGAGAAAGGGTCACGATGAGTGTCGGCGACTTCGTGATTACGCCCTCGTGGACCTTCCACGACCATGGCAACCCGTCGCAAGAACCCATGGTGTGGCTCGACGGACTTGATGTTCCGCTGGTGGAGCTGCTGGACGCGCAGTTCATGGAAAAGGGCCTCGAAGAAACTCAGCATACCCACCAGACCGAAGGCGACAACTTGGCGCAGTTCGGAAACACCATGAAGCCGGTCGAGTACCGGGCGAAAAGTCGGACCTCGCCGTTGTTCTGGTATCCCTACGAGCGCACTCGGAGGGCGTTGGAAACGATGGTGCGGAGCCGCGCAGCGCACCCCTGCTGCGGCCACAAGATGCAATACACGAATCCCGTTACAGGCGGCTGGGCGATGCCCACGATCGGCACTTTCATGCAACTCCTGCCAAGGGGATTCCGGGGCAAGGATTACCGCTCGACCGACTCGACGGTGTACGCCGCCGTCGAGGGCAGCGGCCGCTGTCTCATTGGAGGTGAGACCCTGGCTTTCGGTCCCCGCGATGTATTTGTCTGCCCTTCGTGGATACCGTATCGGCTCGAGGCCGACGAGCAAGCGGTGCTGTTCAGCTTCTCCGATCGCCCGGTGCAACAAGCCCTCGATCTCTGGAGAGAGGCGTTCTAGGCATCAACCTGGGACGAAGAAGGCCGCCTGCGGGCGGTCTTTTTTGTTGGGCACCCGCTTGAAAGCGTCCCCGATGAACGCGGAAAAAACCGACTACGATCTGCTCTATAACCCCCGGCTGGTGGTGAGCGATTACCAGCAGGTATTCGATCGTTGGGAAAGGGATTCCGAACGGGCGCGCGCGCGCGTCGACTGCTACCTGGACGTGCCTTATGGGTCGGCCGAGACCGAGACCCTGGACGTCTTCCGCGCGAGAGGAAGAAGCCGCGGGCTCCTGATGTACATCCACGGCGGATATTGGCGTTCGCTCGACAAGAAGCGCTTTTCCTTCGTCGCCCCTCCGCTTGCGCAGGAGGGTATCACCATCGCGATAGTCAACTACGCCCTCTGCCCTTCGGTGCAGGTCGCCGATATCGTGATGCAGATGGTCCAGGCGTCGGCTTGGTTGTACCGCAATGCCGGGAATTTCGGCGCTCCTCCCGGTCGGTTCGGAGTCTGCGGGCATTCGGCAGGCGGACATCTCGCAGCAATGATGCTCGCCTGCCAATGGCCGAAGTATTCGCCGGACCTGCCCGAGAGAGTGGTATCCGGCGCGCTGTCGATCAGCGGCTTGTACGATCTCACCGAGATCGTCAAGGTCCCCTCGGTCAATTGCGACGTGCACCTCACCGATCGGGCGGCGCTCAAGGTGAGCCCAGCGTTTCTGCCGCCGGCAAGCGACGCGCCGCTGTACACGGCAGTGGGCTCGGAGGAAAACGAGGGGTTCCACATTCAGAACCGGCTCATATCGGAAAGGTGGGCCGGGGTCCATCGGGCCGACATCGCCTGCCTGGGAAGAAATCACTTCACCGTGCTCGATGAGCTCGGCAATCCGGAAAGCAGCTTGTTCAAAGCGGTGCTGAGCATGATGGAGCTCTAGCCCGCCCTCGCCTGCCGACGACCTAGACGTGGATCCGAAAGAACTTCTCATTCGAAGCTTCCATGCCGCGGTAGCGGCCGCTGACCCGATCAAGATCCTGCCGCGGCATCTGCCCGCGCCGCCCTCCGGCCGGACCCTGGTGGTCGGTGCGGGCAAGGCGGCGGCGTCCATGGCTGCGGCAGTCGAGCGGCATTGGCCCGCCGGCGCCTTGCTCGAGGGTCTGGTCATCACGCGCCACGGACATGGACTGCCGACCGATCGCATAGAAGTGGTCGAGGCCGGCCATCCGGTTCCGGACGCGGCCGGCGAGGCCGGCGCACAGGAAATCCTGCGGAGGGTGGAGAGCGTGGGGCCGGACGATCTCCTGCTTGCTCTCATCTCCGGCGGCGGCTCCGCCCTCCTCAGCCTGCCGGCCGCCGGCGTAGGGATGGAAGCGCTCAAGGCGACCACGAAAGAGCTTCTGAGGAGCGGTGCTCCAATCCAGGAGATCAACACGGTGCGCAAGCATCTCTCCGCGATTCAAGGGGGCCGGCTTGCAGGGGCCTGCCGGGCGCCCGTGCTCGCGCTCATCATCTCGGACGTAACGGGGGACGACCCCACGCACATCGCCTCGGGTCCTTGCGCTCCCGATCCCACCACGTACGCCGACGCCCTCGCTGTCCTCGAGCGCTACAGGGTCGGAGCGAACCGAAACGTTCAGGAGCATCTGAGGCGGGGGGTCCGCGGCGAGATACCGGAGACGCCCAAGCCGGGAGAGCCGCTCTTCTCCCGGGTGGAGAATCGCGTGATCGCCACCGCGCGTGTCGCCTTGAGCGCGGTGGAGGATTTCTTTCATTCGAACGGAATCCAGACCAGGAACCTGGGTGATCGGATAACCGGCGAAGCCTCGGAAGTGGCGAAGGCGCAGGAGGCCCTGGCGCGACGGATCGCCGGGGGCAGCGAGCCCATGAAGCCGCCCGTCGCGATTATCTCGGGCGGTGAGTGCACGGTAACGGTGCGCGGAAACGGTCGCGGGGGCCGGTGCACCGAGTTTCTTCTGTCGGTAGGGATCGGGCTCGACGGCTTCCCAAATGTTCATGCGATCGCATGCGACACCGACGGTATCGATGGCTCCGAAGACAACGCCGGAGCCGTGCTTTTGCCCGACTCGCTTAAGCGTTCGATCGCGCTCGGGCTGAACGCGAGGAAACTCCTCGCCAACAATGACGCATACGGGTTCTTCTCGGGGCTCGGCGATCTCGTCGTCACCGGCCCGACGCGCACCAACGTCAACGACTACCGCGCGATTCTGATCACCTGATCCGCGCGGGCGGGCTTTCTCCGCCCATCAAACGCGCTTTCGCGTGGCGCCGGACCCCTTCCCCAGCTCCAGCCCAAGCTGGCCGCCCGGGTACAGGACGGTGCCGGAGGCGATCACGGAACCTTCTGTGGGGTTGTGGCGCTCGGTCCGGCCAGCTCCCAGCAGGTGGTCGACTTCGACTCCGCGGGCCACGAGCCAGTCCGAGATCAGGCGGCGGTGGCATCGCGAGGGATGCTGCTCGGCGCACATCAACGCCAGGCGATTCGCCCGAGCCGAGTCCATCAGCTTCCCCGCCGCCGCGCCGAACACTTCGGATTCCATGTAGTCCGCGTAGCCGCGGAACGATGGATTGCGCAGAGCCGTGTTGCGCGACTCGGGGCTCGGCTTGCGAAAACCGCCCAGCGCCTCGCCTTCCCATCGGTAGGCGATACCGTGGCCCTCAAGCGATCCGGCCAGCGACTCGCGGTTGAACTGCGGGTGACGGCGCGAGCGCGGGAACGCGCGAACGTCGACCAGCAGGTCGACACCCGCCGATTCGAGCATTCCGATCAGCTCTTCGACGGGCCGAGTGCTGTGCCCGATTGTCCAGATTTTAAGAAGGGTATTCACGTCTCGCGTATCGGGTAAACACTATCGGGTAAAACCTTACAGAGGATGCGTTAAGGGCTCAGCGGGACTTTAAAGCGTCGATTTAGGAAATCGCCCATTCCGAGCGGCCATAGTCCGGCCTATTATTAGACAGTTTTCAAGGGGCTACTGGGGCCAAAGACACAAGCCATGAAATCCGCCAGCGAGCTTGAAACGAGCGCGACCATATCCGAAGAGGAGGTCAAAGCGTCGCGCGTTAGGATTTTTTTCCCCTATGTCGTGCTGGCGATCGGGCTCGCGTTGTCCGTGGCGCTGCACTTCGTCATCAGAGACAATATAAAGGGCGAGGCTGAGCTTCGGTTCGAGCGCCAGGCAAGCGATGCCCAGCACGTGATTGAGGCGCGGATCCACTCCTACGCGGACGTCATGTACGGCCTGAGGGCGATGTTCAGCGCCGCTCCGATTTCGCGCACCGAGTTTCATCGCTATGTTACTGCCCTCGACATCTCCAACAAATACCCTGGATTCTGGTCCTTCAACTACGCCGAGTACGTCACCCAAGCAGGGAAGGCGAGGCTCGAGGCGCGCGTACGGAAGGACACCAGCCTCGATCCGCGCGGCTACCCAAATTTCAAGATCATCCCCCCCGGAGATCGGCCGGACTACTACGTACTGACTTTTCTCGAACCGATGGCCGGGAATGAATCCGTCTTCGGGCTTGACATCTCAGTCAATCCTGCCGCAGCTAACCCCCGAGCTTTGGCGGAGGCTCTGGCTTCCGCCCGCGACAGCGGGAAGCTAACTTCGTCGGGCCAATTGCTTCGCATCAAAGGGCCCGGGCGGCCGACGGGTCTCTCCATGCGGCTACCCGTCTACAGATCCGGGATGCCGCTCGAAACCATCGAACAACGCCGCGCCGCCTACCTCGGCTCGGTCGGGGCAGGCTTTCGCGTCCGGGAGTTGATGCGAGACGTGCTGGACGAGAAGGCGCTGGCGTTCATGCGCTTCAAACTCTACGAGGCAGGTCCGGCGGAGGGTTACGCGACCCGACCCCAAACGATCAGCGCAGACCGCCTCCTGTTCGACAGCGCAGACCTCCTCGCCGCTGCAGGTGCCGTCGCCGACCCAGCGGTCGAAGAGTTTTCCTTCAGGGCGGTCTTGCCGGTGGAGATTGCGGGGCGAGTCTGGGAGGTACACTTCAGCACCCCGATCCGCACGGCAATCGGCAGCGTCGACGTTCTTTTGCCTTGGGTCGTGCTCGCCGGTGGCCTGCTGTCGAGCCTGCTGCTCTTCGCCATGCTCCGCTCGATCGCCTTGTCGCACAGCCGCGCCGTCAAAATAGCCGAAGTCATCACCAAGGATCTGCGCGATAGCGAAGCGAGCCTGGCGAAAGCGCAGCGGATAGCCCAGCTCGGCAACTGGACGCTGGACCCGGCCTCCCGCGCCATGACGTGGTCCGATGAAACCTATCGGATCCTCGGAGTCCAGCCCTCGACGGGGTCCGTGCGCTACGAGGAATTCATCTCCCGGGTGCACGAAAAGGATCGCGCCGCGGTGGAAAACGCGCTCCAAGGCGCGAAGGAGACCGGGCAGGAGTGCGAAATCGATCACCGGGTCGCCTCGGGTAGGGGAGAGACCCGCTGGGTGCACGCCATCGTACAGCCCGCCCGGGACGGTGATCGCACGCTCTTGCACGGAACGATCAGGGACATCACCGAGAGCAAGCTCGCTGCGGTCCGCTTGCAAGTCGAGCACGGCGTCTCGCAACTGGTCGCCGGTGCGACCGATCCGGCGGAAGTCATGCCTGGGATCATCGAAACCGTATGCAAAGGTCTGAATTGGGAATGCGGAGCCTACTGGAGCCTGGACAAGGACGGCGCGATGCTGCGATGCGCGTCCTCCTGGGGCGAAAACAACTCTGCAATCTGGGAGTTTCTTGCTCTCACGAAGAAGATGTCAGTCCCATCGGGCGTCGACCTGGTCGGGCGTACTTGGGCGAAGGGTGGACCGATTGTCGTCGAGGACCTCGGTTCGGAGCAGGGCTTCAACAGGGCGCAACCGGCACAGCAGGCGGGTCTGCGCGGAGCGCTCGCCCTGCCGATCATTTCGGGAAGCAAGACCTTCGGGGTCGTCGAGCTGTTCAGCACCGAGGCGATCCGCCCCGACGAGGCGCTTACGAACTTGCTGCATTCAGTGAGCACGCAGATCGGGCAGTCGTTTCAGCGCAAGCTTGCCGAGGACCAGCTGCGTTACATCGCCACCCACGACTCGCTCACCGACCTGGCGAATCGCACGATGTTCAACGAAGGGTTGCGCCATGCGCTGCAGCAGGGCGCGCGTTACAACCGCGGCATAGCGGTTCTGTTCATCGATATCGACCGATTCAAGGTCGTCAACGACTCCTTGGGGCACAGCGCCGGCGACCGGCTGCTTCAGGACTGCGCCAAGCGCCTCAGTGAGTGCTTGCGCGAAAGCGACACGGTTGCGCGGCTGGGGGGAGACGAGTTCGTGGTCATGGTGGAAAACTTCACCGCGCCTAGGGACGCGATCGCGATCGCCCAGAAAATCCTCACCAACATAGCGAAACCGTTCTTCGTGGATGGGCAGGAATTCCTCATGTCCGCGAGCATCGGCATCAGCACCTTCCCGGAGGACGGCACCGACACGGAGGCCCTCCTCAAGAACGCCGACATCGCCATGTACCGCGCCAAGGATCAGGGACGCAACAACTACCAGTTCTACTCGGCGCAGATGAACAAGCACACGTTCGAGCGCCTGGCGATGGAATCGAGCCTGCGCCGCGCGCTGGAGCGGAACGAATTCGTCCTGCACTATCAGCCCAAGCTCGATTTGCGCAGCGGCGCTATCGTGGGTGTCGAGGCGCTGGTTCGGTGGCGGCACCCCGATTGGGGCATGGTTTCACCCGCGCAATTCATTCCGCTGGCCGAGGAAAGCGGTCTGATCGTGCAGATCGGGGAATGGGTTCTGAAAACCGCCTGCGAGCAAAGCCGGATGTGGCGGGATCAAGGCATTCAGGCGATGCGCGTGGCGGTCAACCTCTCAGCTCGTCAATTCGGGCAAAAAACGCTGCTCGCGGACGTCGCCAAGATCATCGCCGACAGCGGGCTGACGCCCGAATGCCTCGAGCTCGAGATTACCGAGAGCCTGGTGATGCACAACCCCGAGCACGCGGCGGACACGCTGCAGAAGCTGAGGGCAATGGGGGTCACCCTGTCGATCGACGACTTCGGCACCGGCTACTCCTCCCTGGCCTACCTGAAGCGATTCCCGATCGACTGCGTCAAGATCGACCGCTCGTTCATCAAAGACATTCCGAACGACGCCGACGACATGGCGATCACCAAGGGCGTTATCGCTCTCGGCCACAGCCTGCGCTTGAAAGTCGTCGCAGAGGGGGTAGAGACCGCCGAGCAACGGGAGTTCCTGCGCTCTAACGGCTGCGACGAGTTGCAGGGCTTTCTGTTCAGCAAGCCTCTTCCCGCCGATGAGGTGACCGCTCTACTGAAGAGCCATTCTCCGAAGCCGACTTCAAACCTCGCAGAACAGCGGAAAAGAGCTACGTCGGGGTAAGGCCGCTAAGGCTGGTTGGTTCCGGCGCCGGGATCCGGTCGGATTCCTATGTGCCCGTAATCCTGCCCCCTCCCCTCCGGGCCGGCCCGGGTCCGGGCACCCCCAGTCGGGTAAACCTGACAGGGGCCCCCTTAGGGGATTTCTAGGGCTTTTCGAGCGCGAACGTAGGAAATCGCCCAATTCCGAGGGGGTGCACCCCGACTCATGATGAGAGCGCTTATTGAGGTGCCAATCCGTCTCATCTTACTCATTCAGCTACAGGAGAGAGAACAAAATGAACGTGCAACTGACCACAAAACCGATAGAGCAAGTTGTTGCAGCCATACAGGCACTCGACCTCGAGCCTGTCAAGATCAGAATGATGGACCATGTGCGCGGCGAAGGCTGGACGCGCGAGTATGCCGACAGCATCGAAGTGGCGTACAAGACCTACCTGACCATGCTGGCGAAGTATCAGGAAGAAGCCGAAAACATCCTGCTGAGCGAAGACGTCGACGAGTTCTGGCACACGCATATTCTGCAGACGATCAAGTACGCGGATGACTGCCAGAACGTGTTCGGCAATTTCCTGCACCACCAACCTCATATCGGCGAGTTCACTTCCTCGGACATCGAGGAAAGAGAAGTGCAGGCCGAAAAGACACGGCAACTCTACGAGCGGGAGTTCGGATCGGGGCAAGACGCAGCCTGGACCGGAGTTGTGGTCAAGGCCGAAAACGCAGCGGCCTCAGCTGCCCGTATAGAGACAGGAAAGGCGGCTGCTTCGGCCGCGCGCATCCAGGCTGGCAATGCAGCCGCTTCCGCGGCCCGTATTGAAGCCGGCAACGCGGCTGCTTCCGCTGCGCGTATCCAAGCCAAGGGCGCCGCGGCCTCGGCCGCACGCATCCAGGCTGGCAACGCAGCCGCTTCCGCGGCCCGTATTGAAGCCGGCAACGCGGCGGCTTCCGCTGCGCGTATCCAAGCCAAGAGTGCCGCGGCTTCAGCCGCACGCATCCAGGCTGGCAACGCAGCTGCCTCCGCGGCACGGATTCAAGCCGGGAATGCAGCGGCGTCCGCTGCGCGTATCCAAGCCAAGGGTGCTGCGGCTTCAGCCGCGCGCATCCGGGCGGGAAACGCAGCCGCTTCAGCGGCTCGGATTCGGGCAGGACACGCGGCAGCTTCTGCTGCTCGCATCCGCGCGAGGAACGCAGCCGCTTCAGCAGCGCGCGTACGGGCTGCCAATGACGAGCGCATGCTCGTGGCGGCCTGACGCGAATTCTCCTGAGTCGTAGGAGCAACAAAAAAGGCCGGAGCGATCCGGCCTTTTTCTTTTCTAGGGGAGTCGGTGCGGCTACGCCTTGGCGCTCTTTTCCTCGGGCTGTTCCGCCGGCTCGGGCCGGTCGAGCAGCTCGACCAGCGCCATCGGCGCGTTGTCGCCCTTCCTGAACCCGTGCTTGAGGATGCGCAGGTAGCCCCCGTTTCGCTTGGCGTAGCGCGGGCCGAGCTCCGCGAAGAGCTTGGTCACCATGCCGCGGTCGCGCAGACGGTTATACGCGAGGCGCCGGTTGGCGAGCGTAGGCTGTTTGCCGAGCGTGAGGATGGGCTCGACGACGCGGCGCAGCTCCTTCGCCTTGGGAAGGGTCGTATGAATGACTTCGTGCCTCAACAGCGAGACGGTCATGTTGCGCAGCATCGCCAGGCGATGGCTGCTCGTGCGATTGAGTTTTCTCAGTCCGTGGCGGTGACGCATGCCTTTACCGTCCTCTGATCCTCGACCGTAGCCTCAGTTGGTCCGCGCGGTCTCGAGCCCCGCCGGCGGCCAGTTCTCGAGCTTCATCCCCAGGGTCAGACCCCGGGAGGCGAGGACTTCCTTGATCTCGTTGAGCGACTTGCGCCCGAGGTTGGGTGTCTTGAGCAACTCGGTCTCGGTGCGCTGAATCAAATCGCCGATATAGTAGATGTTCTCCGCCTTCAGGCAGTTGGCCGAGCGCACGGTCAGCTCGAGGTCGTCCACGGGCCGCAGCAGGATCGGGTCGACCTGCGGCGCTTTCTTTTCCTCGACCGTTGGAGCCGTCCCTTCGAGCGCGGCAAAAACGGACAGCTGATCGACCAGGATCCGAGCCGCGTAGCGGATCGCTTCCTCGGGCTCGATCACACCGTTCGTCTCGATGTCGATAATGAGTTTGTCGAGATCGGTACGTTGCTCGACGCGCGCCGACTCGACCGAATAAGAAACGCGCCTGACGGGCGAGAACGACGCGTCCAGGATGATCTTGCCTATGCCCTTCGATTCCTCCGGCACAACGCGCAAGTTGCCCGGGTTGTAGCCGCGGCCGGTTTCGACCTTGACCTGCATCTCGAGCTTGCCACCCGGAGAAAGATGCGCAATCACGTGCTCCGGATTGATGATCTCGACGTCGTGCGTCACTTCGATGTCGCCCGCGGTCACGGGACCTTCGCCTTTTTTCTTCAAGCTGAGCAGCGCGTCCTCGCGGTTGTGGAGCTTGAGCACCACTCCTTTCAAGTTGAGGAGGATATCGACGACGTCCTCCTGGACGCCCTCTATCGTCGAGTATTCATGAAGCACTCCCGCGATCTGCACTTCGGTCGCGGCGTACCCCGGCATGGACGAAAGGAGTACCCGGCGCAGGGCATTGCCGAGCGTATGGCCGTATCCGCGCTCGAACGGCTCCATCACGACCTTCGCGTGATTGGGGGCGATCCCCTGGACGTCGATGATGCGCGGCTTGAGAAATCCACTGGTTTGCATGTAAGACCCTCGATACGATTTTTCTGCGCCGACGCATGGCGTGCGGCGCGTTGTTAAGCGTTACTGCGCGTACGTTGCTTCGAACGTTACTTCGAATACAGCTCGACGACCAGGCTTTCGTTGATCGTGGACGGCAGCTCGGAGCGCACCGGAAGCGCCTTGAACTTGCCTTTCATTTCCTTCACGTCGACCTCGATCCACTCCGGAAATCCGCGCGTTTCGGCCGCGGTCAGCGCACCCTTCACTCGGAGCTGCTCCTTGGCCTTCGCCGCGACCTCTACGGTGTCCCCGGGTCGCACCTGATAGGACGGCATGTTTACCCGCTTGCCGTTCACGAGCACGCCGTTGTGGCGCACGATCTGGCGCGCTTCGGTGCGGCTCGCGCCGAACCCCATTCGGTACGACACGGTATCGAGGCGCGATTCCAGAAGCTGCAAGAGGCGTTCACCGGTGATGCCCTTGCTGCGAGACGCCTCGGTGTAGGTCTTGCGGAACTGGCGCTCGAGCAGACCGTATATGCGGCGCAGCTTCTGCTTCTCGCGCAGCTGCTTGCCGAAATCGGACATGCGGCCGCCGCTCTTCTGCCCGTGCTGTCCCGGCGCATAGCTGCGGCGCTCGATCGCGCACTTGTCGGTGAAGCATTTCTCGCCCTTGAGGAAGAGCTTTTCCCCTTCGCGGCGGCACTGGCGGCACTTTGCGTCCAGGTCTCGGGCCATTCGTATCCTCTAGATGCGCCGTCTTTTCGGCGGCCGGCAGCCGTTGTGGGGAACCGGCGTGACGTCGGCGATGCTGCCGATCTTGAGACCCAAGGCGTTGAGGGCGCGCACCGCGGATTCGCGGCCGGGTCCAGGACCCTTGATGCGCACCTCCAGGTTCTTTACGCCGCACTCCTGTGCCGCGCGGCCGGCCTGCTCGGCCGCCACTTGCGCGGCAAACGGCGTCGATTTGCGTGAGCCCTTGAAGCCTGCGGCGCCCGAAGTCGCCCACGCCAGCGCGTTGCCCTGGCGGTCGGTGATCGTCACGATGGTGTTATTGAACGACGCATGGATGTGGGCGATACCCTCGGCCACGTTCTTCTTGACCTTCTTGCGAACGCGTGCTGCGGCGGTCGGTGCGGCAGGAGGCTTTGCCATTTACGCGTGGTCCCCTGGCGGCTCTCAGCCGGCTTTCGGCGCGGCGGCCGTGATCTTGACCGCCGCCTTGCGCGGGCCCTTGCGGGTGCGCGCGTTGGTGCGGGTCCGCTGGCCGCGAACCGGAAGACCCTTGCGGTGGCGCGTGCCTCGGTAGCAACCGAGGTCCATCAGCCGCTTGATGTTCATCGATACCTCGCGGCGCAGGTCGCCTTCGACGGTGAATCGGGCGACTTGCTCGCGCAGGCGCTCCATGTCGGACTCAGATAAGTCTTTGATTTTAGAAACCTTGTTGACCTTGGCCGCGCCGCAGATCGCCTGCGCGCGGGAACGCCCTATGCCGAAGATCGCCTGCAAGGCGATCTCGGCGTGCTGATGATTGGGAATGTTGACCCCTGCTATCCGCGCCATGCTTTCTTTCGCGTTTTCCTAGAGCGTGCCGTGAACGAAACCCGAAATTATAACGTGAAATCCACCCGATAACTACGGTTTCTACCCCTGCCGCTGCTTATGGCGGGGATCCTTGCAGATCACGCGCACCACGCCCCTGCGCCGCACGATCTTGCAGTTGCGGCAGATCTTTTTCACCGAAGCCAGCACCTTCATACACGAGTTCCTTTCGATCGTTTCACTTGGCGCGGAACACGATGCGTCCGCGCGTGAGGTCATACGGCGTCAGCTCGACGGTCACCTTGTCCCCGGGGAGGATACGGATGTAGTGCATCCGCATCTTGCCCGAGATATGCCCGAGGATGACGTGCCCGTTTTCCAGCTTCACGCGGAAGGTCGCGTTGGGAAGAGTCTCCATGATCTCCCCCTGCATCTGGATCACGTCTTCTTTGGCCATTCTCGCCCGCTAGCCTCTGAATCCGCCCTTCTTGAGCAAGCTCTCGTACTGGTGCGTCATGATGTACGCCTGCACCTGCGCCATGAAATCCATGGTCACGACCACGATGATCAGCAGCGAGGTCCCGCCGAAGTAAAACGGCACGTTCCATCTCAGGATCAGGACCTCGGGCAGCAGGCAGACCAGGGTCACATAGATGGCTCCCGCCAGGGTCAATCTCAAGAGGATCTTCTCGAGATATTTCGCCGTCTGCTCCCCGGGACGGATCCCAGGAACGAAGGCGCCCGATTTCTTCAGGTTGTCCGCAGTCTCCTTCGGATTGTATTGCAGCGCGGTGTAGAAAAAGCAGAAGAAGACGATCGCGCTGGCGTAGAGCAGCACGTACACCGGCTGGCCGGGGGTGAGCGTCGCGGCCAGGTCCTTGACCATCAGGCCGAGCGCCGTTCCGACCTGCCCGCGGGTCAGCAAGTCCCAGGTATTCCCGCTCCCTACTCCGCTGGTAAACCAGCCGGCAATGGTGGCCGGAAACAAGATGATCGAGGACGCGAAGATCGGCGGAATGACGCCCGACATGTTGAGCTTGAACGGCAGATGCGAGGCTTGTCCACCGTAGACTTTGTTGCCGATTTGGCGCTTGGCGTAGTTGACCAGGATCTTTCTCTGGCCCCGCTCGATGAAGCACACGCCCCACGTCACGACGATCACCGCCGCCGTAATCAGGAGCGCGGTCAGCGGATGCATCGCCCCGGTGCGGACCAGCTCGAGAAGTCCCCCGACGGCGTTCGGGAGCCCCGCCGCTATACCGGCGAAGATGATGATCGAAATGCCGTTGCCCAAGCCGCGCTCGGTCACCTGCTCGCCGAGCCACATCAGGAACATGGTCCCGGTCACGAGCGTCACGACAGCAGTCACGCGAAACATCAGGCCCGGGTCTATGACCAGCCCCGCCTGCGACTCGAGCGCGATGGAGATTCCCGTCGCCTGGAACAGCGCGAGGAACACCGTTCCGTAGCGCGTGTATTGGGTGATCTTGCGCTGCCCCGCCTGGCCCTCCTTTTTCAGCTGCTCGAGCTGCGGCGACACCGCGGTCATGAGCTGCATGATGATCGAGGCCGATATGTAGGGCATGATGCCGAGCGCGAAAATCGTGAAGCGCGAGAGCGCGCCGCCCGAGAACATGTTGAACAGCCCGAGGATGCCGCCCTGCTGGGACTGGAACGCCTCGGCGAGCTTGATCGGGTCGATTCCCGGAACCGGGATGTGGGCGCCGATCCGGAAAACCACCAGCGCCAGCAGGAGAAACGTCAACCGTTTCTTCAGGTCGCCGTACTTGCCGGTCTTCCCGAGCTGAGGGGTCGGTGCAACCATCTAGCCCTTGCCGCCCTTTTTTCCCTCTGACCCCGGTTGCGGTTCCTTCGGGTCACGCTTGGCGCTGCGCTCGCTCTTTGGTTTGCCTTCTTCCTTCGGCTCGCCCGAACGCGCGTCCGCCTGCTCTTTTGCCTTCGGCGGCTTCGCCGCCGCCAAGGCCTGCGGCGGAATGGCTTTGGGCTGGGGTTTGGGCTTGGGCTGCGGAATGGGTGCGTCGGTGCTTCCCCCGGCCGCTTCGATTGCCGCCCGTGCTCCCTTGCTCACCGCGATGCCGGTAAGCGCTACCTTTCGAGTGAGCTTGCCCGACACGATCACTTTCGCCGACAGCGCGGCGTCGGGAACGACGCCCGCTTCCTTCAGCGCCGCGAGGTCGATCTTCTCCGCCTTGACGCGCTCCAGATCCGACAATCGCACCTCCGCCCGGTCATCCCGCGTCAGGGAATTGAAGCCCCGCTTTGGCAACCGGCGCTGCAGGGGCATCTGCCCGCCCTCGAAACCGACCTTGTGGAAGCCTCCCGAGCGTGCCCTCTGCCCCTTGTGCCCGCGGCCGCCGGTCTTGCCCGTCCCCGAGCCTATTCCCCGGGCGACGCGCTTGCGCGCGTGCTTGGAACCGGGAGCGGGCTTCAGCGTGTTCAGTTCCATCTAGCTCTCCAGCCGTACGAGGTAATGCACGCGGTTGATCATTCCCCGAACTTGAGGTGTGTCCTCCAGTTCGACCGTCTGGTGCATGCGTCTCAGGCCCAGGCCACGCACCGTCGCGACGTGCCCTCTCTTGCAGCCGTTGGTGCTCTTGACGAGCGTCACGCGGATTTTCTTTTCGGCCATTTGCGCCTCAACTCAGCTGGTGATTTCTTCGATCGACTTGCCGCGCTTCGCGGCGATCTGCGCAGGCGTATTCATCCTCTTCAGGCCGTCGAGCGTCGCGCGAACCACGTTGTAGGGGTTGGTCGAGCCGATGCATTTCGCCAGCACGTTGGTCACGCCCATCACCTCGAACACGGCGCGCATCGGACCGCCGGCGATGATGCCCGTGCCCTCGGACGCGGGCTGCATGATGACCTTGGACGCTCCGTGCCTGCCGATGACGGCGTGCTGCAGCGTGCCGTTCTTGAGCGACACGCGAAACATCTTTTGGCGCGCCTCTTCGAGCGCCTTCTGTACGGCGACCGGGACTTCGCGCGCCTTGCCCTTGCCCATGCCCACGGCCCCGTCGCCGTCGCCGACCACGGTGAGCGCGGCAAACCCCAGGATCCGGCCGCCCTTCACGACCTTGGTGACGCGATTCACCGAGACCATTTTCTCTTTCAGGCCGTCGTTGCGTTGCTCGCCGCCCTGCATTCTCGGTTGCATTCTTGCCATTGTGTTTCCTTTTGGGGACTTCGCCCGTATCTAGAACTTGAGGCCGGCCTCTCGGGCGGCCTCGGCAAGCGCCTTGACCCGGCCGTGGTATCGGTATCCCGATCGGTCGAAAGCGACGGACTGGATGCCCAAGCCCTTCGCCTTCTCGGCGATCCGCTTGCCGATCGCGGCGGCCGCGTCCTTGTTGCTGCCCTTCGCGACCTTTGCGCGCACTTCCTTTTCCACGGTGGAAGCGGAAGTCAGCACCTTGCCGTCCGCCGCGCACAGCTGGGCGTAGATATGCGCATTGGTCCGATGCACGGCCAAGCGCACGGCGACCAGTTGGTGGATCTTCCGGCGCGTCTGCGAAGCGCGCCTGAGCCTGGCTGTTTTCTTATCGATCATCGTTCGCCTACTTCTTCTTGGTTTCCTTCAGGATCACTTGCTCGTTCGAATAGCGCACGCCCTTGCCCTTGTAGGGCTCGGGCGACCGGTACGCCCGCACTTCCGCGGCGACCTGCCCGACCAGTTGCTTGTCCAATCCCTTGATCACGATTTCCGTCTGCGTGGGGGTCTCCACTTTCACGCCTTTGGGCATGGCGTGCACGACAGGGTGCGAAAACCCCAACGCTAGATTCAGCTTGTCGCCTTGCGCCTGCGCGCGATAGCCGACGCCGACGAGCGTCAGGCGCTTCTCGAATCCCTTGGTCACCCCGAGCACCATGTTGGCGGCGAGCGCTCGCAGCGTTCCCGACATCGCGTTCGATTCGTCCGAGTCCTCGAGAGCCTTGAATACCAGCTTGTCGCCGTCCTTCTCGATGCTGACATCGCCGCGCAGGTGCTGCGACAGCGTCCCGAGCGGTCCCTTGATGGAGAGCGCCCCGGCCGCGAGCGTCGCCTCGACGCCCTTCGGCAGGGTTACCGGAAATTTTGCGATCCGCGACATGGCATTCCTAGGCGACGATACAGATCACTTCGCCGCCTACGCCCGTGGCGCGCGCCTTGCGGTCGGTCATGACGCCCTTGGAGGTCGAGACGATGGCGACTCCGAGCCCGTTCATGATGCGGGGCAGATCGTCACGTCCTTTGTAGACGCGCAATCCCGGCGTGGACACGCGCTCGATCTTTTCGATCACGGGCTGGCCAGCGTAATACTTGAGGCCGATCTCGAGCTCCGCCTTCCCCTCTTTCTCTCGAACCGCGAACCCTTCGATGTAGCCCTCGTCCTTGAGCACCTGGGCGATCGAGATCTTGACCTTGGAGGAAGGAACCCCGACCACGGTCTTTCCAACCATCTGGGCGTTGCGGATGCGGGTCAGCATATCGGCGATGGGATCGGTCATGCTCATGCGTTGAACCTCCTACCAGCTTGCCTTGATCAGTCCCGGGATCTCACCGCGCAGCGCGATTTCGCGCAGCTTGTTGCGCGCGAGTCCGAACTTGCGGAACACTCCGCGCGGCCGGCCGGTCAGCCTGCACCGGTTGCGAAGTCGCACGGGCGAGGCGTTTCTCGGCAGCTGCTGCAGTTTCTCCCGCGCCTCCTGGCGATCCTCGTCGGAGCGCTTGGAGTCGTTGATGGTGTCGAGCAGCGCGGCCCGCCGGGCGGCGAATTTGGCCACCGTCTTGCGGCGTTTCTGGTCGCGATTGACAACGGCGAGTTTGGCCATGGCGATCCTCAGGTCTTGAACGGGAAACGGAAAGCGGCGAGCAGCGCGCGCGCTTCGTCGTCGGTCTTTGCGGTCGTGGTGATGCTGATGTTGAGCCCCCGCAGAGTGTCGATTTTGTCGTACTCGATCTCCGGGAAGATGATCTGCTCCTTGACCCCGAGGCTGTAGTTGCCCCGGCCGTCGAAGGCGCGGCTCGATATGCCGCGGAAGTCGCGAATGCGCGGGATGGCGATGGTCACGAGACGATCGAGGAACTCGTACATGCGCTGGCCGCGCAGAGTCACCATGCATCCGACCGGATACCCCTTGCGCACCTTGAACGTGGCGATCGATTTCTTGGCCTTGGTGACTACCGGCTTCTGTCCGGCGATCTTGGTGAGGTCGGCGACGGCGTTGTCCAGGATTTTCTTGTCCTGCGTGGTCTCGCCCACGCCCATGTTCAGCGTGATCTTCCGGATGCGCGGCACCTGCATCGAGGTCTTGTACCCGAACTTCTTCATGAGCTCGGGCACAACGTCCTTGCGGTAATACTCTTGCAGTCGGGCCATATCAGGCATCCACCATTTCGCCGTTCGACTTGAACACACGCACCTTGCGCCCGTCCTGCATCAGCTTGAAGCCGATGCGGTCGGCTTTCTTGGTCTGAGGGTTGAACAGCGCGACGTTCGAGATGTCGATCGGCATGTCCTTGTCGACTATGCCGCCCGTCTGGTTCTTCATGGGATTCGGGCGCTGATGCTTCTTGACCCGGTTGACTCCCTCGACGACGAGGTGCCTCGCGTCGACGATGCGCAGCACCGTTCCCCGCTTTCCCTTGTCCTTGCCGGCGGTGACGATCACGTCGTCGCCTTTTCTGATTTTTTCCATGGTCCTGGTCCGGTCGCTTTGCGATCAGAGTACTTCGGGCGCAAGCGAAACGATCTTCATGAAACGCTCACTGCGCAGCTCGCGCGTCACCGGCCCGAAGATGCGCGTGCCGATGGGCTCCATCTTGGGCGTGAGCAGCACCGCCGCGTTGCTGTCGAACCGTATGCGGCTGCCGTCCGCGCGCCTCACGCCCTGGGCGGTGCGCACGACGACCGCATGGTAGATCTCGCCTTTCTTCACGCGGCCGCGCGGCGCGGCGTCCTTGACGCTCACCCGGATCACGTCGCCGATGTTGGCGTAGCGCCGTTTCGAGCCGCCGAGCACCTTGATACACATCACGGCACGCGCGCCGGTGTTATCGGCGACGTCGAGCACCGTCTGCATCTGGATCATTTTGCCTCTCCAACTTGTCCGCCCGAATCACTTGCGGGCAGGTAGTTTTGGATCCCGTCCGGGAGCGAAAAACGCAGCGAATTCTACGCGAAATCAGGATGTTTGCCAACCGATTCTAGGCCGCTCGCGCCTTTTCCAGCAGCTTGGCGATCCGCCACGCCTTGGTCTTGGAAAGCGGCCGGCACTCTTCGATCAGAACCAGATCGCCCTCGCCGCATTCGTTCTTCTCGTCGTGGGCGTGGTACTTCTTCGAGCGAGTCAGTATTTTCCCGTACATCGGATGCGTCACGCGGCGCTCGACCAGCACCGTGACGGTCTTGTCCATCTTGTCGCTGACGACTCGGCCGGTCAGCGTACGGGTTGTCTTGCCCTCGGTCATTTTGCTTTGGCCTTTTCCTTCAGGATGGTGCGTGCGCGCGCGATGTCCCGTCGCACCTTTTTCAGCTGGCTGCTGTTGGTGAGCTGCTGGGTCGCCTTTTGCATGCGCAGGCTGAACTGCGCGCGCAGCAACTCTTCGAGCTCCTTGGAAACCTGCGCCGAGTCCTTGGCGCGGAGTTCACTCGCTTTCATCCTAGCCACCCATCTGCCGGAAGACGAAGACGGTGCGGAGCGGGAGCTTGGCCGCCGCCAGCGCGAATGCGTCCCGCGCAGTCGGCTCGTCCACGCCGTCCATCTCGTAGAGCACCTTGCCCGGCTGGATCTCGGCGACGAAATACTCCGGGTTGCCCTTGCCGTTGCCCATGCGCACTTCGGCCGGCTTTGTCGAAACGGGCTTGTCCGGGAAGATGCGTATGAAAATGCGCCCGCCCCGCTTGATATGGCGGGTCATGGCACGGCGAGCGGCCTCGATCTGACGCGCCGTCAGGCGGCCTCGCGTGGTGGCCTTCAGTCCGTAATCACCGAAAGACACCTTGTTTCCCCGCGTCGCAACGCCTCGGTTGCGCCCTTTTTGCTGCTTGCGGTACTTGGTTCTGGCCGGTTGAAGCATGAATTCGCTCCTCGCCTACGAGGTCTTGGGTTTGCGCGATTTCTTCACCGCGGTCTTGGTCTTTCCGTCCGACTTGGGCTCTGCCTTGGCCTTGGCTTCGCCTGCGGCCTTCTTCGCTGCGGGGGCTTGAGGCCGGGCCTTGGGTTTCGGGGGGGCGGCGGCAGGGCCGGCATCGGGCGCTGGCGCAACGGCCGGCTCGCGCTTCTCTTCGGCGGGTGCGGGCCGGGGCGCGAGCTTCTTCACTTTCTTCGCCGGCATGAACTCGTCGGCGGAGGGCGCGGGAGCGGCGGCGGGCTGGTCGCCCTTGGCCAGCACTTCGCCCTTGTACACCCAGCACTTGATCCCGATCACGCCATAGGTGGTCTTTGCCTCGGCGGTTCCGTAGTCGATGTCCGCGCGCAGCGTATGAAGCGGAACGCGTCCCTCGCGGTACCACTCGGTGCGCGCGATCTCGATCCCGTTCAAGCGGCCCGCGCTCATGATCTTGATTCCTTGCGCGCCGAGGCGCATCGCGTTCTGCATTGCGCGCTTCATGGCCCGGCGGAACATGATGCGCTTCTCAAGCTGCTGCGCGATCGAGTCCGCGATCAGCTGCGCGTCGACTTCGGGCTTGCGGATCTCCTCGATGTTCACGTGCACCATCTGCACGCCGAGGAGCTTGCGCAGGTCCGACTTGAGGATCTCAATGTCCTCGCCCTTCTTGCCGATGACGACGCCGGGCCGCGCGCTGTGGATCGTGATGCGCGCGTCCTTGGCCGGCCGCTCGATCATCACCTTGCCGACCGACGCGTGAGAGAGGCGCTTCTTCAGATAGTCGCGGACCTTCAGATCCTCGTTGAGCATCGTGGCGAAGTTCTTGCTGTTCGCGTACCAGCGCGAGGCCCAGTTCTTGTTGACGCTGAGCCTGAAGCCGATCGGATGAATTTTCTGTCCCATGGAATGTCCTATTTCTTCGGCTGCTTGGCCTGAGCCTGAGTCTGCGTTGAGACCTTCGCCTGTTTCTTCGGGACCTTCTTCTCCTCGTCTCCGACGGTCACGAAAATGTGGCAGGAATGCTTGGTCACGCGGTTGCCTCGCCCTTTGGCGCGGGCTTGAAAGCGCTTGAGCGGAATTCCGCGCTCGACGAAGATACGCTTCACTTTGAGCTCGTCGACGTCGGCGCCGTCGTTGTGCTCGGCGTTGGCGATCGCCGATTCCAGCACCTTCTTGATGATCTTCGCGCCCTTCTTCGGGCTGAACGCCAGCACATTGAGCGCTTTCTCCACGGATAGGCCGCGAATCTGGTCGGCGACGAGCCGCCCCTTCTGGGCCGACAAGCGCACTCCGTAAAGCGTCGCTCGGGTTTCCATGGACGTCCTTACTTCCTCTCTGCGCCCGCCGCGGGGGCAGGAGCGGCCGGGGCGGCACCCGGCGCGGCCGCCGGAGCTCCCGGTGCAGTCGGGGCACCCGGCGCTCCGGGTCCGCCTCCGCCGGCTCTCGCGGCCGCCGCAGCCTCGAGAAGCTTCTTGTCCGCCATCCCGTGACTCTTGAAAATGCGGGTCAGCGCAAATTCGCCCAGCTTGTGCCCCACCATGTTCTCCGAGATGTACACCGGCACGTGCTGCTTGCCGTTGTGCACGGCGATGGTGAGGCCGACGAAATCCGGCAGGATCGTCGAGCGCCGCGACCAGGTCTTGATGGGGCGCTTGTCGTTCGCCGCGCGCGCCGCGTCGACCTTCCTCATCAGGTGATGGTCCACGAAGGGACCCTTCTTGACGGAGCGTCCCATGGATTAGGCCTTGTCCCGTCTCTTGTTCCGGAACTGGATGATCATGCTGTTGGTCCGCTTGTTCTTGCGCGTCTTGTAGCCCTTGGTGAGTACACCCCAGGGACTGACGGGGTCCTGCCCCGCTGAGGTCCGGCCTTCGCCTCCGCCGTGGGGGTGATCGATGGGATTCATCGCCACGCCGCGGACGGTCGGCCGAATCCCGCGCCACCGGACCCGACCCGCCTTGCCTATCGATTCGAGGTTGTGCTCCTCGTTGCCCACCTCGCCTATCGTCGCGCGGCAATCGAGATGCACCTTGCGGATTTCGCCCGAACGCAACCTGACCTGGGCGTAGCTTCCTTCTCTCGCGAGGAGCTGTACCGAAGTCCCCGCCGCGCGCGCGAGCTGCGCGCCCCGACCGGGCTGCATCTCCACGCAGTGGATGGTGGTCCCGACGGGGATGTTCCGCAGCGGCAAGGTGTTTCCCAGCTTGATCGGCGCCTCGGCGCCGGAAACGAGCTGCGTTCCCGCCGCAAGCCCCTTGGGCGCGATGATGTAGCGGCGCTCGCCGTCGGCGTAGCACAGCAGCGCGAGGTTGGCGCTGCGATTCGGATCGTATTCGAGACGCTCGACCTTCGCCGAGATGCCGTCCTTGTTGCGGCGGAAATCGACGATGCGGTAGTGCTGCTTGTGGCCGCCGCCCTGGTGGCGCATCGTGATGTGGCCGTTGACGTTGCGGCCCGCCTTCTTCGACTGCTTCTCGACGAGGGGCGCGAACGGTCCGCCCTTGTGCAGGTCCGGGTTGACGAGCTTGACCACCGCACGGCGGCCAGGCGAGGTAGGTTTGACTTTGACGAGCGGCACGGTCTACTCCTGGACCTGGAAGGTGATTTCCTGCTTCTTGCCGTCGGGACCGGGCATCAGGGACACGTAGGCTTTTTTCCAGTTGCGGCGGCGTCCTTCGAAGCGTCCGAAGCGCTTGTCCTTGCCCCTGACGTTGGCGACCTGCACCTCCTTCACCTTGATCTTGAACATCAGCTCGACCGCCGCCTTGATCTGCGGCTTGGTCGCATCGGCCAGCACGCGGAACACGTATTGGTTGTTCTTTTCGCCCACGAAGGTGCTCTTCTCCGAGACGAGCGGCGAGAGGAGCACCTGCATGAGACGCTCCTTGTCCATGGCCGCGCTCATTTGAGAAGCTCCTCGAACCGCGCCACGGCTTTCTTCGTGAGAAGAACGTTGTCGAACTGGATCAGCGACACCGGATCGGCGTGGTCGACGTCGAGCACCCGCACGTTGGCGAGGTTGCGCGACGAGAGCGCCAGGTTCTGGTCGACGCTATCGGTGATGACGAGCGTCGACTCAAGGCCCATCTGCCTGAGTTTTTGCGAAAGGAGCTTCGTTTTCGGCGCGTCGACGCTGAAGCTCTCCACGACTTTCAGCCGCTCTTCGCGGGCGAGCTGCGACAGAATCGAGCACATCCCGGCGCGGTACATCTTGCGATTCACCTTCTGGGAGAAGTTCTCGTCGGGCAGGTTCGGGAAGATCTTGCCGCCCTTGCGCCACAAGGGGCTCGCCACGTCGCCGGAGCGCGCGCGCCCCGTGCCCTTCTGGCGCCACGGCTTCTTGTGCGAGTGGCGAACATCGCTGCGCGCCTTTTGCTTGCGCGTGCCCAGACGCGCGTTCGCCTGATACGCGACGACGATCTGATGAACCAGGGATTCGTTGTAGTCCCGCGCGAAAAGCGCATCGGAGGCCGCTACGGTCGCGGCGCTCTTGCCCTTGTCGTTGATGAGCTTGAGCTCCATCACGCCCCCTTCGCCGCAGGCGCGGCGGCCTTCGCAGGCGCGGCCGGCTTGGCGGGGGCAGCGGCTTTGGCGGCGGCCGCTGCAGTCTGGGCAGGCGCCTTCTTGCCCGACGGCCCCGGAACACGGACGGTCTTGGAAGTCGGCTTCACGATGATGTCGCGGCCGCGGCTTCCGGGGACGGAGCCCTTCACGAGCAGCAGCTGGCGCTCGGGGTCGACGCGTACGACCGTCAAGCCCTGCGCGGTGCGCTGCACGGCTCCCAAATGACCCGCCATGCGCTTTCCGGGAAACACGCGCCCCGGATCCTGCGCCATGCCGGTCGAACCGGGCTTGTTATGCGAGATCGAATTGCCATGGCTCGCGCGGTTGGAGGAGAAGTGGTGGCGCTTGATCACCCCGGCGAAGCCCTTGCCCTGCGAAACGCCGGATACGTCGACGACCTGGCCCACCTTGAATATGTCGACACCGATCTTGCCGCCGAGCTTGAAATTCGGGAGCTCGCTTTCCGAAACGCGAAATTCGCGCAACACGTGTCCGGCCTCCGTCGCCGCCTTCGCCAGATGGCCGGCGGCCGCCTTGTTGACGCGCGAAGCGCGGCGCTTGCCGAAAGTGACCTGAACGGCGTTGTAGCCGTCGGTCGCAGCCGACTTGATCTGCGTGACGCGGTTGTCGGATACATCGAGCACCGTCACCGGCAGCGAGTCGCCGTCGTCGGTGAAAACGCGGGTCATGCCGACCTTCCGGCCGACCAGTCCTAATGTCATCTTGTTACCCTCTAAGCAGAGGCCGGGTCCGTGCCCGGCAATTCGTTCTACAGCTTGATCTCCACGTCCACGCCCGCCGGCAGATCGAGCTTCATCAACGCGTCCACCGTCTTGTCGGTGGGATCGATGATGTCCATCAGGCGCTGATGCGTCCTGATCTCGAGCTGGTCGCGCGAGGTCTTGTCCGCGTGCGGGCTGCGCAGCACGTCGAAGCGCTCGATGCGCGTGGGCAGGGGCACCGGCCCCTTCACCACCGCGCCGGTGCGCTTGGCCGTATCGACGATCTCCAGCGCCGACTGGTCGATCAGCCGGTAGTCGAACGCCTTGAGGCGGATACGGATTTTCTGACTCTGTACGGCCATTATTCGATCACCTTATTCGATGACTTTGGCGACGACACCCGCGCCGACGGTCTTGCCGCCCTCGCGGATCGCAAACCGAAGCCCCTGCTCCATCGCGATCGGCGCAATCAGACTCACCACCATCTTCACATTGTCCCCAGGCATCACCATCT
>Ga0307469_10000148_pt1 | contig 27135 bp, 22 predicted proteins | sample atmos_gasesAM2C__FD_203084 | JGI IMG/M metagenome (GOLD analysis project Ga0307469, IMG submission 203084) | Hardwood forest soil microbial communities from Morgan-Monroe State Forest, Indiana, United States - atmos_gasesAM2C_515 | ecosystem: Environmental > Terrestrial > Soil > Temperate... | reverse complement strand
TCACCAACGATCTCGAGGCGATCGGCCTCATCGTCGCCAGGAGGCTGAAAGGCGCCAGGGTCCGCGGCCAGCCGCCGATCGCTTTCGAGCTCAATCCCAATGCCGGGCACTCCATCGGCATCAGTCTCGAGCCGGGACGCGTCAATGCGGGCCTCGTGAATCTCGTCGGCGAGATTCTCGAGCGCCGCGAGGCAGACGTCGACACGCACGATCAGCGCCGCGCGCTCGCCAGGATGACGGAGCTGATCGGCTCGCTGAAGCGACGGGCGGGACAGTCCGGCCGGCTCTGGGGCGTGGGGGTGGCATTGCCGGGGCCCCTCATCAAGACGGACATCAGCTTCGTCGGCCCGACGGTGCTCGAGGGGTGGACCGACGTCTCGGTGCTCGATGAGCTGCGCGCTGCCACGCGGCTACAGGTGTTCTACAGCGTCGATAGCGCCGCGGCCGCGCTCGGCGAGACGGTATTCGGTGTCGCGCGCTCGCTCGACAGCTTCTTTTACCTGCATTTCGGCCTCGGGCTCGGCGGGACGCTGGTCGTCAACCGCTCGGCCTATCGGGGCGCGAACGGCAATGCGACGGAGATCGGCCACATTCCCGCCGTGCCGGGCGGCAAGGCCTGTTATTGCGGCAACGCCGGGTGTCTCGAGAGGTACCTGTCGCTGCAGTCGCTCGCCGAAGCGCTCGGTGTGAGCGAGGCGCCCGATCGCGACGCGCGCATCGTTGCGGCCCTCGAGCGCAACGAGGATCCCAGGCTCGAGAGCTGGTGCACGGAGGCGGCGGACCGCCTGCGCGATGCCGTTTGCGTGATCGAGAACATCCTCGATCCCCTCGCCATCGTGATCGGGGGCTCCGCGCCCAAGCTCCTGGTTCAGCGGCTGGTCTCGCAGGCGCAGCCGCTGCATCACTCGGTGAGGGGCGGTGTGGCCGCGCCGGGGACGCGGATCCTGCTCTCCGAGCGCCAGGAGGACAGCTCGATCCTCGGTGCGGCGGTGCTGCCGATCTACGATCTCCTGTCGCCGCGTTTCGAAGTGCTGCAGCAGGACCGGCGCGCGGAAGCGGACGTCGCGGGGCTCCTCGGCCAGCGGGGCGCCGCCCGGGCGGGGCGACTCTAGACTGGCCGTTCGGATAATATCTACATCCACTAGATGTATTTATTGACACCGCCCGGAGCGGCCCCCTATATTCATTCAAATGGGGGGGAGGCAGCACCGGCTGGCCATCATCGGCGACGTGAGCGCCGATCTCGTGCTCGGGCCGATCGCCGGCTGGCCGCGCATCGGCACGGAGACGATCGTCGAGCACAGCGAGATGCGCGCCGGCGGCTCGGGCGGCAACGCCGCGCTCGCGGCGAGTTACCTGGGCGCCGTGCCCGATCTGATCTCGGTGGTGGGGAATGACGAGACCGGCGCCTGGCTCAGCCGCGAGTTTCGTGCGCTCGGCATCCCGCTCGCGGCCTGCGATGCGCCGACCACGCTCACCGTCGGCCTGATCCAGACCTCGGGCGATCGCACTTTCTTCACCACCCGCGGGCACCTGGAAAAGCTCTCCTACGAGCTGCTGCGCCCGCAGTTGAGGCCCGCGAGCGATCCGCATTCGATCGCACTCGTCTCCGGTCCCTTCCTGTCGCCGGCTCTGCAGGCGTCCTACCCCAGGCTGCTGCGCGAGCTCGCCTCTCTCGGTTACCGCATCGCGCTCGATACCAACTGGCCGCCGCAGGGCTGGAGCACGGCGCTGCGCGCCGAAGTCACCGGCTGGATCGCTCTCTGCGATCACGTCCTTCTCAATGACCTCGAGGTCACAAGCCTCGCCGACCACGAGGACCTCGCCACCGCCATCGATCGCGTGCGGCCGATGCTGAAAGCCGGCGCCTCGCTCATCGTCAAGGTCGGGGCCCGCGGCGCGCTCGGCTTCGAGGGCGGCAAGCGCTCCGAGAGCGCGGCTCTCGAGACGAAGATCTTCGATTCGATCGGCGCCGGCGACTCATTCAATGCCGGATATCTGCTCGCGCGCATGGACGGCGCGGCGCTCGAAGACGCACTCGCCGCCGGCTGTCGCGCGGCGGCGGCGATCATCTCGCGCTTCCCACGGCGCGCGATCGGCGCGGGCGAGCTCACCGCACTGCGCGCCGGCGGTTCGGTGGCGGCGGCAGCGAGGCGCGCATGAGCCGCAACGCGCTCCTCATGATCTACATCATGGCCGTCTGGTTCGCCATTTCCTTCGTGACGAACCTGATCGGCCCGCTGATGCCGGTCGTCATCAGCGATTTCCACCTGAGTCTGGGAATGGCGGGCTTTCTGCCGTTCTCATTCTTCCTCGCCTATGGGCTGATCTCGATCCCCGCCGGCGCAGTCGTCGAAGCGCGCGGACCGCGTTTCACGCTGCTCGTGGCTTTTGCCTTCAATCTCGCCGGCTGCCTGGCGATCAGTCTCTCCCCGACCTACCTCATCGTCATCGCCGGGCTGTTCGTCATCGGTCTCGGCATGGCGATGCTGCAGGTGGTGATCAATCCCCTCATGCGCACCACCGGGGGTGAGCAGCACTTCGCTTTCTTCTCGGTCATGGCGCAGCTGGTCTTCGGGGCGGCGTCTTTCGTGAGCCCGCTGGTGTTCGCGGCGGTGATGAAGCAGCCCGCAACCCCCGTGCGCCCGATCGTCTGGGTGGAGCTCTACTACGGCTTCGTGGCGTCCTACGTACTGCTGCTCCTCATCACGTCCCGGATCCCCATCCCGCAGGTGACGCTGGCGGAGGTCGAGCGTCCCGGCACGCTCGCCATGTACAGGAGCCTGATCCGCGAGCGCCCGGTGCAGCTCTTTTTCTTCGGCATCATCGCCTACGTCGGTACCGAGCAGAGCCTCGCCGACTGGATGTCGGTGTTCCTCGAGACGTACCACCACTTCTCGCCGACCGTCGAGGGCGCGCACGCGGTGAGCCTGTTCTGGGGGCTCATGTCGGTCGGGTGCCTGGTGGGCCTCGTGCTGCTGCGCCTCATCGACTCGAAGAGGGTGCTGGGTTGCGCCGCGGTGCTCGCCATCGGCTGCGTGGCCCTCGCGCTCTTCGGCTCCGCGGATGTGTCGTTCGGAGCGTTCGCCGCGGCCGGGTTCTTCCTGTCGGTGATGTGGTCGATCGTATTCTCGCTGGCACTGAATTCCGTGAGCCGCTATCACGGCGCGTTCTCCGGAATCCTGTGCACCGGAATAACCGGCGGGGCGATCGTGCCGTCCCTGGTGGGACAACTGGCCGATCACGTCGGGCTGCGGTCCGCGATGCTCACCGTGTTCGTGACGCTCGGCTACATCCTGAGCGTTTCTTTCTGGGCCCGGCCGCTCATCCGCAATGAGACGGTCCGGGTCTCCGAGCTGTTCAACGTGCGCAAGAGTAGCAGCCAGGCCGGTCCTGGCTGACGGGGGAGTCGGATCATGAAGACACGTCCCACAAGTGTCGCAGCGGCAATCGCGGTTCCGGGCGCGCATCGCAGGCACCCGGTGTCATTCGCCGTATCGATGGCGCTGCTGGCCGCGGCGGCATCCGCCATGGCTGCGGAGCCCACCGGCGCGGGAGCGGAGAGCGCAGGAGCGCCTGACCCGGCGCAGCAGGATGTGCCGGCGACAGCGCCGCTCGATGCCAGGCAGCAGGCGGCCCTGGACACCGTCATCGTCACCGGCGTTCGTGAATCGCAGATACGCGCGATCGAGGTGAAGCGCAAGGCTGCGGATATCCAGGACAGCATCTCGGCAGAGAGCATCGGCCAGCTGCCCGACGTGACCATCACGGACGCGCTACAGCGCATCACCGGCGTGCAGATCATCCGCGATGCCGGCGTGGGCACCCGGGTCCAGGTGCGCGGCCTGGCCGAGGTCGGCACCCTGCTGAACGGCGAAGTATTCATCACGCCGGATCAGGTCGACTCGCAACAACCCGATTTCACGACGATCCCGGGCACGCTGTTCAATCAGGTGGACGTCATCAAGTCGCCCACCGCTGCCCTGACCGCGGGCGGCATCAGCGGCTCGCTCGATCTGCACACGTTTCGGCCCTGGGATCTGCCCCATGGATTCACCTATAGCTATTCCGCCGACGGCGAACGGGGCGACACCACCCGCAAGACCGGACCCGAGGCGAGCGGTCTCGTCTCCTACAACGCCGATGGCCGCTGGGGTCTGTTGGTTTCCGCTGACTACTCCAACACCCGCCGCCATAACGCCTGGGAAGGCCTCGACCAATACGGGGTCATATTCCACGGCGAGAACGGCTACAGCGCGGCCGCCTACAACGGGTTCCTGGGGGCGTGGAACGGCGCGCCGATTCCTCCCCAGATCCACCAGAATGCAGACGGCAGCGTCGATGTGAACGGTGACGGCAAGTCCAACGGCGTATTCATGGGCAGCCAGGACATCGCGCTGTACGACGTCACCACGCAGCGAAAGCGCAAGGCCGGCAACGCCTCGTTCCAGGCGGATTTCGGCGGCGGGTTCACCTTCACCAGCGATTTCTTCTACGCACACCAGGAGCAGCTCGACGACAACATCGGCATCCAGTTCAATTCCACCAACTGGCAGGGCGCGACCTACGTGCCGTTGCAGTCGAGAAATACCGGCAGTACTACCCTGAGTCAGTACAACACGCCGCCGCCGGACGCGTACTGGGCCGGTTCCCAGATCTACGCCACCCAGATCTACGAGAAATGGCCGGGCGATGTCGAATCGTTCACGCAGGTCACCCGCCAGGACTCCACCGCACAGGACTTCAATGCGCAGCTGGATTTCAATGACGGCGGCAAGTTCAGGGCGAGCGTGCGCGGCATCCGCGAAACGGCGAGCCAGCGGTGGATCGAGACCGACACCAATATTTCCGATTCCGACGGCTGCCTGTGGGCCGACCCAACCACCGGGTTGCCCTGCGGGACCTTCGTCTATCCCGCGCAGCTCGGCGGCAACCGCGTCTTCAACGCCAACGGCATTCCCCAGAATACGGTTCCCATCACGGCGAATTTCACCGGCCGCTATCTGCAGATCGGCATGCCGGCCGCACTCGCCGGCGCTTTCGCCGACCCCAACGGCTGGACGATGAAGACGCTGGAATCCGTCGACGACTACGACCGCCACACTGCGATCACCGCGCTGCGCTTCGATGGGCACTATGACGTCAACGACGGCTTCCACCTCGACTTCGGCGTGCGCAACAGCATCCGCACCGCCAATAACTACGGCTTCACGCTGGTGGTTCCCGTGTACGCCGGCATCGGCGCCAGCGATCCGAACGGCTGCCTGGTGCGATATGTGGGCTCCGACGTGATCCTGAGCGGCAATTCGGACGGTACCTGGTGTACCGCGGGCAACGCGCAGGGGTTTTTCCGTGCCGGCCCGTTGTCGTCGCAGCAGATATCGAAGACCCCGCCGCCGCTCGCCAACAACTGGCAGCAATACTCGAACCTGCTCGGGTCCGGGATCAATTTCTGGGGGATCAACCCGAGCGCCCTCGAAAACCCCGAGGCGTTCTGGCAGTCGCTATATCCCAACACCATCGAACAGGTGGCGCCCGAAATCACCTGGGACGTGCGCCTGCGGGAAACGGCAGGCTATCTGCAGGCCGCCTTCAGTGGAGATCTGGGCAGCATGTCTTACAGCGCCAACGTGGGCGCGCGCCTGATCCACAGCAACCTCCAGGTCACCCACGACCTGGCCGGGGCGCCGGGGCAATACGGCACCGAGTCCGCCTTCGCCGGCACCCAGTACACCCAGCGCAGCTACAACGACGTCCTGCCGGCGGTCAACTTCGCGCTGAATATGACCGACAAGCTGACGATGCGGCTCGCCTTCTCGAAGAACATGATGCCGCTCAACCTGAGCCAGTGGGGCGGCGGCCTGCAGCTCGGCTACTCGCTGCTCGAGACCGCGCAGGGTCCGATATTCGCGGTCTCGCAGGGCACTTCGTCGGGCAATCCGAACCTGAGCCCGTGGCGCTCGACGAACTACGGTGTTTCGTTCGAGTACTACATCAACCCGGCGAGCATGGTCGGCCTCGAGCTGTTCCACATCGACGTGCAGAGCTTCATCGAGCAAGGCAGCGTGATCAATTGCACCCTGCCGGACGAGGACGGCGTGGTCCGCAACCGCTGCATCGCGATCACCGAGCCTGTTCAGGGCTCCGGCAGCAGCCTGCAGGGCGCGGAGTTCGATTATCGCCAGGGGTTCACGTTCCTTCCCGGGCTCCTGTCCAATACCGGCATGGAGTTCAACTTTACGTACTCACCCAGCAAGACGGGAGCGTACGATCTGGCCGGGAACCAGATTCCGTTCCCGGACAACTCGGTCGAGTCGGGGAACCTCATTCTCTGGTACCAGAGCAAGCGATTCGAGACCCGCGTCGCCTACAACTGGCGTTCGAAACGAGCGGTGGCGCAGAACGAGGGCGGCATCCAGGGCCTGGAGCTGTACGAGGAGCCGCAGAAGTACCTCGACGCCGAGATCGCCTATAAGGTCAGCAAGTACGCCCAACTGTTCGTGAACGGGACCAACCTCACCAACGAGTACCAGCGGTTCTACCTCACCTGGCACGACCAGCCTGCGCACTCGATCTTCTCGGAACGCATGTATACGTTCGGCGTCCGCGGACAATGGTGATGGTCCGGGTATGCCCATAGCGCGGGCGATGGCGGCGCTCGCGGCGCTCGCGGGCACGCCGCTCGCCTGCGCCGCAAGCGCCTTCGAGCCCGCGAGGGCGGATGGCGGCGCCGGGTCGGCAACCGCCATCGCCCATTGGCAGATTCAGTCGAGTGCCAAGGCGCAGCAAGGCGGCGCCGAGGTCTCCTCGGCGGGCTATTCGACCCGTGACTGGTACCCGGTGAGCGGTCGCGCGACGGTCATGGCGGGGCTGCTCGAGAACGGCAGTTACCCGAACGTCTTCTACAGCGACAACCTGCGTGCGGTCGAGGAGCCCGATGCCGGCGCCGGCCTGTTCGTGATCCCCTGGTGGTATCGCGCCGAATTCACGCTGGGCAAAGGAGCGCCGGACGCACGCACCCTGCTGCGCATCAACGGCATCATCGCGAGCGCCGATGTCTGGCTGAACGGCAGCCTCGTCGCCGGGGAGGCCGCCATCGCCGGCGCCTATCCCGTAGCCGAGCTCGACGTGACACGCTGGGTGCACGCCGGGGTCAACACTCTCGCACTGCGCGTGCATCCGGGCGACCCGAGGAAGAGTCTGTCGATCGGCTGGGTCGACTGGAACCCGGCGCCGCCGGACAACAACATGGGTCCGTGGCGGGGCGTGGATATCGTGCGGACCGGGCCGGTCGAGCTGCGCTTTCCGCAGGTGACCTCGACGCTGTCGCTTCCCGATCTCGCGCGCGCCGCTCTGGTCGTGAACGTAGAGGCGCGAAACCTCGATGCCTCCGCGCACGAGGCAACGATCGCCGGCGTCGTCGCCGGCGTGCCGCTCAGGCGCACGATCCACCTCGCTCCCGGTGAGACGCAGCGCGTGTCATTTTCCGCGAAGACCGATCCGGGCCTCGACCTCGAGCATCCGCAGGTCTGGTGGCCGGTCGGTATGGGCGCGCATCCGCTCCAGAGTCTGCAGATGACGGCTGCCGTTGATGGTGCGATCTCCGATCGGGTCAGCGCGACGTTCGGCATACGCAGTGTCAGCTCTCACCTCACGCAGCAGGGTTATCACCAGTTCGTCATCAACGGCAAGCCCGTGCTGCTTCGCGGCGCAGGCTGGGCGCCGGACATGTTCCTGCGCGACGACCCCAAACGCATGGACGCCGAGTTCAGCTACATCGTCAACCTCGGGCTCAACACCATTCGCAGCGAGGGGAAGCTCGAGGACGCGCTGTTCTACGACCTGGCCGATCGCGATGGTCTCATGATCCTCCCCGGCTGGGAGTGCTGCGACAAGTGGGAAGCATGGGCCAAGACCGGTGGCGAGCCGTGGGACGATGCGGATCAGAAGGTGGCCGCGGCCTCGATGGCGAGCGAGGCGCGTCTGCTGCGGAACCACCCCTCGGTGATCGGATTTCTGATCGGCAGTGACAATGCACCGCCGCCGGCGGTCGCCAAGATGTACGTCGACACGTTGCATGCCGCAGACTGGCCCCTGCCGATCATCGCGGCGGCCACCACCGGGCCCGAACCGTCGGGCATGAAGATGGAGGGGCCCTACGCCTGGGTTCCGCCGGCGTATTGGTATGCCGACAAGCTCGGCGGCGCCTTCGGGTTCGACTCCGAGGTCAGCGCAGGCGCTTCGATTCCGCTCATGGACGACCTGACGCGGATGCTCTCGCCGCAGGAGCTGGAGGCACTGTGGAAATACCCTCAGGTGCGGCAGTATCACGCCTCGGCCGCCTGGTCGATATTCGCGAAACTCGAGTCGTTCGATACCGCGCTCTCGAAGCGCTACGGCCCGCCCAGGAGCCTTGAGGACTATGTCGCCAAGTCGCAGCTCGAAAACTACGACAACGTCCGGGCGCAATTCGAGGCATTCAATGCGCACATGGATGCGGCCGAGCCCGCGACCGGCGTCATCTACTGGATGCTCAACAACGCCTGGCCGTCGCTCCATTGGCATCTGTACGACTACTTCCTGAATCCGGCCGGCGCCTACTTCGGCGCCAAGAAGGCCAATGAGGCGGTGCACATCCAGTACTCATATGACACGCGCGCGATCGTGCTGGTCAATCACACTCTCGAGCGCGAGCATGGACTGCAGGCGAGCATCCGCGTACGCAACCTCGATGGCGGCATCGCGTACGAGCGGCGCCTCCAGGACATCGAGCTCGCCGGCAACGCAACGCGACAACTGGCGGCACTACCGGCGCCGACCGGCTCGTCGCGGACCTACTTCATCGAGCTCGAGCTTGCTTCCGCCAAGGGCAAGCCGATCAGCCGCAATATCTATTGGCTCTCCACCCAAACCGACGAGCTCGACTTCCCGCATTCGAACTGGTACCTCACGCCGGTGACGAGATACGCGGACCTGACCCCATTGCAGTCATTGCCGGCCGCGACGACCGAGGTCCGGGCAACGGTACGGCACGAGGGAGCCGAGGACATCACGACCGTCACGCTTACGGTACCCGCATCCTCCAATACCGTAGCGCTGTTCCAACACGTGTCGATCAAGCGATCCACGGGCGGCGAGCCGATGGTGCCGATCCTTTGGAACGACAATGACGTCACGCTGTGGCCCGGCGAATCGTTCACCCTGACCGCGCATTTCGCCGCGGCGGCGGCGGCGCCGGTCGTCGAAGTGACCGGATGGAACGTTCCAGCCCGAAGCTTCCCGGTCGCCGTCGAGGGTCAACCTGCAGGGAAATGACTCGTTGATTTCGGGGAGGCTTCAGTGACGCGCGTGCCGGCGCCCACGCTATCGTCCGGACCGGGTACCATCCGCCCGAGCCACATCACCGATTCACAGGAGAGGGCCCACATGCCTGCGTCACCCCGCGTTGCGAAGTCAGCCCGGAAGTTCCATTTCATTTCCGGCCTGCCGCGCTCGGGCACCACGCTTCTCGCTGCCATCCTCAGCCAGAACCCGCGTTTCCGCGCGCGCATGACCAGCCCGCTTGCCGACATCATGGGGGTGGTGATCGCGGAGGCGAGCAGCAAGAACGACTTTTCGTTCGACGTGTCCGACGACCAGCGCATCGCAATCCTGCGGGGACTGGTAGAGAACTTCTACGCGGGACAAGCGGATGCCAACATCGTGTTCGACACCAGCCGGTTGTGGTGCAGCCGGATGCAGTTGCTCGACACGCTGTTTCCGGAAGCGAAAGTCATCGCCTGCGTTCGCCAGTTGTCCTGGGTGCTGGACAGCATGGAGCGGCTGGTGCGAAAGCAACCGGTCGGCGTCAGCAAGGTGTTCCGGTTCGACACCAACACCACGGTCTACTCGCGTGTCGAGGCGCTGACCGATCCGCGCGGCATGGTGGGGTTCGCTTTCCAGGCGACCAAGGACGCGTTCTATGGCCAGTATGCGCCGGGCCACCTGTTGCTGCTGACCTACGAGAGCCTGGTGCGCAACCCACCGGCGGCCGTGCGCGCGGTCTACCAGTTCATCGGCGAACCCTGGTTCGAACATGACTTCGACCACATTTCCTATAACGCGGACGAGTTCGACGCAAGGGTAGGCATGCCGGGCCTGCATACCGTGCGCCCGAAGGTGGAACCGATCGAGCGCACTACCATCCTGCCGCGCGAAATCTTCGGGCGGTTCGTGAACGAATCGTTCTGGATGGATCCAAAGAACAACATCGGCCAAGTGCCCGTCGTGTAGTAGCCCGTTACTGGTTCCGGCTGCATGCCGGAGGCCGTGAGTTCACGCTTGTGGGTGCCGCGGCCGATCCTCCACCGCGCGCCATCTCGCGGAATTTCCTGGCGGAAGAGATTCTTTAACAGTCCGATAATCCCGCGTTGCGCGGGAAGCGTGGCATAGAATTGCGCCCGCTGATCCGCCGGATCCTGCTCTTGAAAATAGTGCCAGGAAGAGGACTCACACTTCGGCGTCTGCTTGAGAGGATTCAGGCGCTTGTGAGAATGAGCGTTGGAATTACCCCCGAAATTGCCCGCTAACAGGTGCTTGCTTAGACCCACTTTCTTGCTCGAGGCGTAGCGGGTAACGACAACCCTTCCGGCGCAGTTCGCCCCCGTTCGTCCGAGTTCGTTTTCATTGTCCGAGCATACGCGCGCTGAACTTCCGCTTTCGACCCGTCGGCGACAGATTGTGTCCCCGGGTCGAGATCGATCTTGCTTACGAGCAAGCGAGGTTTCAATTCACCAGTCTTTCTGTGCAGCGGTTCCCTCTTGCGATGCTCTAGCTATCTTTCCGCTTGGTGGGAGGGGCGCTTAACGATCGTTAGCCACCATTTCTTATCCTGAGATCCCGGAGTTCGAATGACCCCGACCGTGTCGAGGTCACTCCGATTGATGCCAAACTGGTGCCCCATTTGGCCGATCAGTTCTTTATAGATGTCAAATTGCGCGACGTCTTCTCCTTGGAGATAGCAGAGGCACCCAAGGGCATTGCAGAACACTCGCGCGATGGGGGTCTTCTGGGACTGAAATTTCGTGCGGATGATATCGCGCAAGTTCTGCTCCATCTCGGATGCCCAACGATCATCCGGTGTGCGCCGTTGCGAAGCTATTGCAAGCGTCAGCTTGAGCCCAGGAGGGATAGACCCGGAGTCCTCTTGAGACCCCAACGAGCGCTCAACCCATTCAACAGCAAAGCCGGCCTGAAAGGGGTCATCAGATGAGTCCGCGGGCATGGCATCCGGAATCGGTGAGAATGGCTTAACCGTCTCCCAATCGATGGCGTTTGTCTCTTTCCCGCTCATGACGGATTGGGCAATCACCGCTGGGGAATCGGTGATTGCACACACCAAAAGTGCTATCGCAGCACCTCGCAGACATCCGGATTCGCTCATGTTCTGAACCCTCATCAAGCTCCAAATAACATCTGTATCAGCTATGCCGAGCTTGTACAACGATCGTCTTCCGAAATTGCCCTGGAGGGCAGTGGTGCAACCGGCGGTGCGGCGACATCATTAACATCATTCCTACCTCGTCCATTATCGACACCGCTCTCTCCTATGCGATTCGACGCATCGCACCCGGTCGGATCGCGTCGCAGCGAGGCTACGTATCCATCCGCCAGCAGGACTACGAGAGTGCCGTCAGGGACGAGGCTGAAGCGATCCGACTCGATCAGAAGCTGGCGAGGGCGTACTTCTTGAGTGGTGCGGCCGCCTGCGGAGGGCCGGCCGAGTCGCACAATCCGATCGAAGACATCAAAGCGGCGGTGGACCTCGATCCTTCGCTGGAGAGCTACGTGAAGCTCAAAGGCAAGAGCGTCTCACTCGTGCTGCCGCCTAGCGGACGCTACAAGAAAGAATAATTGAGACCCGCCATTCGTCAGGGTGCATAGAATTGCGCCCGCTGATTCGCCAGATCGGGTCGAACCAGTGTCTAAGAATCAGATCAAAAATGTATCGTAACTTATTGAAAGTGGTGCCCGGGAGAGGACTCGAACCTCCACGGAGTTACCCGCTAGTACCTGAAACTAGTGCGTCTACCAATTCCGCCACCCGGGCGAGGTGTCGAAGGCCGCGAAATGTACGCACGGCTCCCGGGGCTGTCAATTGATCGAAGCTGAGCGGATCGCATCTCGGGTGGCCCTCGAGCGCTCCGAGCAGGCTTCTCATAAAAAGGAAGGCCCCGCGAACGGGGCCTTCCAGCGCACCAACGTGCTTTACGAAAGGCGATCGTCAGGCGGCGGCCGCCAGCAACTGCCAGTTCTTCGGCAGAATGACGGCGTCGATGGCATGCACGATGCCGTTCGTCGCAACCATATCCGCCTTGGTGACGCGCGCCTCATTGACACGCACGTCCGACGAGGACACGACTGCGGTGAGCGGGGTGCCCTGTGCCGTAGTCACTTCTCCTGACTTCAGGTCCCTGGCCATGAGGTAGCCCGAGACGACGTGGTAGTTGAGGATTGCCTTGAGCTTGCCCGCGTCCTTGAGCAGGTGATCATAGGCGCCCGCCGGAAGCTTCTTGAAGGCCTCATCGGTCGGCGCGAAAAGCGTGAACGGGCCCTTGGCGGACAGCTCAGCAGTCAGACCCGCTGCGTTGATTGCGGCAGCGAGGGTCGTGAAATGGCCCGCGGCGATCACCGTGTCGACGATGTTCTTCGTGGGTGTCGTATTGGTGTTCCTGGCGGACTCGCCGGTAGGAACGCTCGTTGATTGATCCATAAAATTGAGCCTCGACGTATAGCCAGCGGAAATTCGCCGACCAACTCAGCTCGTATGCGGCTGAGGGCGCGGAGTATGCGCCTTGGATCGAGCGTGTGCGGCGCGCGAAGAAAATAAACATTCGCCGAGCACACACGCCGCGGCTCGACGCCAAGCGTGCGTGGCATCGCCTCCCGTGGGACGCCTCTCTTCTGCTTCAACGAAAGCTGACGGGACGCAGGTGCTGATTGCGCGCTTCGAAGCTCTTGATTTGCCGCTCGGCTTCCTCGTCCGTGATGCCATAGGCATCTTTAATCTCATTGCAAAGACATGCGCGCCTGCCCGCAATGACGTCGAGGTGAACGGAGGTGAGCCGCCCCCAGTTGGCGAGCACTTCGCTCCTGAACTGCCGCCAGTTGGCTTCCGCGAATTTCCAGTCCATTTGAGCCTCCTGGGCGCGCCTCCCAAAGAATATTGGGGCGCCGCGCGCCTTTTAAAGGCGCGAGCTCAGATTTCGAGGTACCTCAGCGCGAATAGCCAGCGCAGCACGCGGTGAGCCAGATAAGAGCGTGGCGATGTGCCATTTGGTGTAGAAGAGTAGCGAGTGTGAGCGGGCCGACCAGCCCGTGGCGTTGGTGGTAGTGGAGGTTTCGATGAAGTCGCTTTTTGAAGCCGGCCAGGAGGCTGCCAGACACGAGCGTGCGATGAGCTCGTTGTGCGACCGGACCGGTGCACCGCCCGCGGAAGTTCGCCGCATGTTTGCGCAGGAATTCTCCAGGCTCGAGCTCGGCGCCAAGGTTCGCTCGTACCTGGCGGTCCTTACGGCGTCCAACGTGCGCGCAATGTTACGTCGGAGAGCCGCGTGAGCAGCAAATGGGTATATCCCGTGGCGCGGTGGGCGTGGTCCTCTCGGGCGCGACTTTAGATGCGCTTGCAGCGCAGCCAACGCCGACTGATCTCTGCCATTTGCTCCGCAGCGGCTCTGCTTGCCGTGGGACTGACCGGGATTGCTCGAGCCGAGCCACATACGTTCGAGCTGAACGCGCCCGATGCCCATGACGTGTACCTTGCCGGTGAGATGACCCAATGGGGCAAGGGCAAGTTACCGATGCGTAGGGAAGGCGATGGAATGTGGCGAGTGACCGTGGATTTGGGCAAAGGAGAGTGGCTCTACAAATACATCGTGGACGGCAAGTGGATCGCGGACCCTGCCTCGCCCGATCATGATGCGGACGGGCAGGGCGGCCAGCATTCATTTGTGTTCGTGGGTTCCGGAGATTGGCAGCAGCACCCCGAGGTCCCGAAAGGACGCGTGGATACCGTGCTGCTCGAGTCCACCGCCTGGGGCAAGGCACTGAAGGTGAATGTCTATCTGCCACCCGGCTTTGCGATCGGCAAACACTATCCGGTGTTGTGGTTGCTACACGGCAGCAACATGGATGCCGACCAATGGCTGAAGACCGGCGAAGTAAACACCTACATGGACAACCTGATCAGCCGTCGCGCAATACACCCGTTCGTCATCGTCATGCCAAGCAGTGAGCGCGTACCCTACACGGGCGAGAGCGCTGCTTTCATCACGCAGGAGCTGCCAGCCTGGCTCGCGAGGACCTACGGTCTCGATACGAGTCGCGCCCAATCCGCCGTAGCCGGGATGTCCATGGGCGGGTCTGGCGCCTTCGATCTTCCGTTACGACACCCCGGGCTGTACGGGTTCAGTTTCGCCCTCAGTGGCTACTTCAGCGACGATTACATCGCCAGGCTTCCCAACATGAACATACTACCGATGCAAGCGATCCTGCGGTGCGGCAGCGACGATGACCTGGTCGGGACGAATCGACGACTGGTACAGGCCTTACACGAGCGCAAATTGGCATTTTCATATCGCGAAGACGTCGGCGCACATTCCTGGCAGTACTGGAGCAACCGCATGGTCGAGATGCTGACGGCGGTAGATGAGTTCTTCGTTGCGGGACAACCGCCCGCCCCGTCGGTGCAATGACGCGCGTTGGCGCAGTGCTGCTTCGGGTTTGCAGACCATGGCTACTGGTCGGCCTGGCAGTCATCGCTCTGCCGGCCAACTGCGGCGCGGCCGCGGCCGTGGTGCTGACGACGTCTGGCTCGATATCCGGCCTGCGCGAGGGCGGATTGAGCGTCTACGAGGGCGTGCCGTTTGCGGCCGCTCCGGCGGGCGAATTGCGCTGGCGACCGCCCGAGCCTGTTGCGCCATGGACCGGTACTCGGACAGCGACGACGTTCGCCCCGGCATGCATGCAGGAAGGCGTGTCCATGCCGGGCGAGGGGCCGCCGAAGGTCAGCGAGGATTGCTTATTCCTCAACGTCTGGACTCCGGCGAAACGGGCAGCCGAGCGCCTGCCGGTGATCGTCTGGATTTACGGCGGTGGCTACCGCAACGGCTCGGCCTCGATGCCGCTCTATTGGGGCGACCAGCTCGCGCGTAAGGGCGTCGTCGTCGTCACCATTGCGTATCGATTGGGTCCGCTCGGCTTTCTCGCGCTTCCGGAGCTGACACGCGAATCCTCGAATGAGTCATCCGGGAATTACGGCCTCATGGACCAGATCGCGGCGCTCCGCTGGGTTCAGCACAACATCCCGGCATTTGGCGGCGATCCCGAGCGCGTGACGATCGCGGGCCAATCCTCCGGCGCAATATCGGTCAGCATACTGATGGCCTCGCCGCAGGCCAAAGGGCTGTTTCAGCGCGCCATCGGCGAGAGTGGCGGTCTCTTCGAGCCGCTGCAGCTTGCCCCGAGCTACTTACTGGTCAATGCCGAGCGCGATGGGGAGAAATATGCCGCCACGCTGGGCGTGCATTCGCTCAAGGAGCTGCGCAGCCTCCCGGCGACGAGGTTGCTCGGCGGCGCCGATGCCGGCGGCGTCACCCATCCGGTGATCGAGCCTTACCTGCTCCCGATGGCGCCTTACGCGGCGTTCGCGGCAGGGCGGCAGAACGATGTCCCGGTGCTGATCGGTTCAAACGCCGAGGAAGCGCGTTCACTGACCGATGTCACGCGAGTCAGGGCCGCCAGCTTCGATGCCGACGTGGAGCGGAGTTTCGGTTCCTTGCCGCCCGCGATTCTTGCCGCCTATCCCCATACGAGCGATCAAGCCGCGCGACAGGCACGGCTCGACCTCGAGCGCGATCTGCGCTTCGGCTGGGACATGTGGGCCTGGGCCAGACTGCAGGCGGCAACGGGGCACGCAGCCGTGTATTACTACTCGTTTCGGCAGCGACCTCCGTTTCCCGCCGGCTCGGTGTACGCGGGATGGGGCGCAAGCCACTTTGCCGAGCTCTGGTACGTGTTCGATCACCTGAACCAGGAGCCGTGGCGCTGGAGCAAGGCGGACCACAAGGTCGCGGAAACCATGTCCGGGTACTGGGCCAACTTTGCGCGAACCGGCGACCCAAACGGCAAGGGGTTGCCTGCGTGGCCGGCATTCAGAAATGCGGATCATCGGGTTCTGTATTTTGGTGATCCCATCACGGTCGGAGACGTACCGAATATCGATAGCCTGACCGTGCTGGATACCGTGTACGCGAGCCTGCGCGGAAGCCCGGCGGCGAAGTAACCCTTTAGCGCTCGGTTCGCCCGAATAGCTGCCACGACCTCGGGAGAGACCTTCAGCATCGCTTTCAGCACCTCCAGTAAAGAGTGGAGGTCTTCGAGTAGCCAGCGTCGCTGAGCGAGAGTGCGTAGAATCGTTCGGTCGGATCGCCTGTCTCACGCGCGCAATCTTGCGCGCGAGCAGCGAAATAACTGTCAATAAATTACACTAAGAATGTTATATAAGTATTTGAAAGGAATGCCAGGTCGAAGGCCGAGAAATGTACGCACGGCTCCCGGGGCTGTCAATTGAAGGCGCCCAGAGGAAAGTCCGGGCGCCGTGACCGCCACGATGGAAATCCGCCGAAGGCTCACGGCGCGAAGCCGCAAGGTCACAGCCGAGGCGCGCAAGCTAAGCACACCAGCACGAGTGCCGCGGCGCGCAGCCATCGCGGCGGCGGCACTGGCGGACGTGCGCGATCCGCAGCTCCCGCCGGATTCAGGTCCGGCTCCATCATCGAGGGTACCGTGAGCGCCAATCGCGCAGGCTACGGCTTCCTGCGCGTCGAGGGTCTGAAGGAAAGTGTGTTCCTGCCGCCGCCCGAGATGCGAGGCGTGATGCACGGCGATCGGCTGCGCGTGAAGCTCAAGCGCGACGCGAGCGATCGCTGGTCGGGTGCCGTCGAGCAGGTGCTCGAGCGCGGCGTCAGCTCATTTCTCGGTACCGTCGAGGTGCAGGGTCGCAGTGCCTGGGCGAATTCGGCCGATCGGCGGCTGCAGTTGCGCTGTGCGGTGGCACCCGCAGATCTCCACGGCGCGCACGCGGGCGACTGGGTGATCGCGAAGATCACGCGCCACGCGGGCTCCGCCTCCGTCGCCCAGGCCGCGGTCGTCAAACGCCTCGACCCGGATCGACCGGTCGAGCTCGGGACTGAGTCGGCCATCGCGCGTTTCGACCTGCCGAATGAGTTTCCGGCGGCGGCGCTGCGCGAGGCACAGGCCTTCGGCGAGCAGGTGGACCCCCGGGAGGCGAATGCACGTATCGATCTCCGGGACCTGCCGCTCGTCACCATCGACGGCGAGGATGCGCGCGACTTCGACGATGCGGTGTACGCCGAGCCTCATCCGGCGGGCTTTCGTCTCATCGTCGCCATCGCCGACGTGAGTCACTACGTGCGGCCGGGATCGGCGGTCGACGCCGAGGCACAGAAGCGCGGCACGTCGGTGTACTTTCCGACGCGCGTGCTGCCGATGCTGCCGACCGCGCTCTCCGATCATCTGTGCTCACTCGCCCCGCACGTCGATCGCCTGTGTTTCGCGGCCGACATGATCGTGAGCCACAACGGTGCGTTGAAGGGCGCGCGCTTTTATCCGGCGGTCATGCGCTCGGCGGCGCGCCTCACCTATACGCTCGCCCACCAGGCGCTGTTCGAAGGCCGGCCCGCCGCGCGCACACGGCTGGGACCCCTCACCGAGCGGCTCCTGATCCTGGTCGATGTCTATCGCGCGCTCTATAAGGCACGCAGCCGCCGCGGCGCTCTCGATTTCGACGCGGCGGAAGCCGAGTTCGTGATCGACGAGGCCGAGCGCGTGCGCGCGATCGAGTTGCGTGCGCGGAATGAGGCGCATCGGCTGATCGAGGAGTGCATGATCCTCGCGAACGTCGCCGTCGCCGAGGAGCTCGAGAAGGCGCACGTTCCGACGCTCTATCGGGTTCACGGAACGCCGGAGGACGAGAAGCTCGAGCGCCTCGTCACGACGCTGAGGGCGCTCGGGATCGAGGCGCGGATCCCCAAGACCGTCACGACGCGGGACTTGCAGGCGATCGCCCGGCGGGTGCCGGACGCCTCCGAGCGCGCCTTCGTCGAGTCACTGGTCGTGCGCGCCATGCCGCAGGCGATCTATCAGGCGACGAATATCGGGCACTTCGGTCTGGCGCTCTCTCACTACGCGCATTTCACCTCGCCCATACGCCGCTACCCCGATCTGGTCGTCCACCGGACGCTGAAGAGCCTGATCGGCGCCAAGGGTGGATCGGCGGTGCGCTACGCAGCGAGCGAGCTCGGCGCGCTCGGCGAGAGCACCTCGCGGCTGGAGAAGCGCGCCGACGAGGCGGATCGCTACGTCTCGACGTTCCTCAAGTGCACCTATCTGAAGGAGCGCATCGGCCAGACCTTCCGCGGCCTCATCACCACGGTGGTCGAGTTCGGCTGCTTCGTGCAGATTCTCGATGCGGCAGTCGACGGCCTGCTGCATCTCGACAACCTGAGCGACGATCAGTACGTCATGGAGGACGACGGTCACGCCTGGCGCGGGCGGCGCAGCGGGCGGCGCCTGCGCACCGGCAGCCACGTGCGCGTGGTCGTCACGGCGGTCAACCCGATCGAGGGCCTGATCGACCTGGCACTCGCGGAAGAGGATTAGGCACGGCGCGAGTCGGTGCGGTGATGAAGAGCGCGGAAACGATCTTCGGCCTCCATCCGGTGCGCAGCATGCTCGAGCGTCATCCGGAGCGCGTGCTCACCGTGCGCCTCGCCGAGAGGCGCGATGACCCGCGGGTGCGCGCGATCGAAGAGCTCGCGCGCAAACAACAGCGGCCGGTCGAGCGCCTCGACGCCCAGGCACTCAAGCGCCTTCTCGGTGACGTCGTGCATCAGGGCGTGACGGCGCAGATCACGCCGCTCCCACCCTGGAGCGAGGACGAGCTCCTCGCCGCGCTTCAGAACGCCTCGGCGCCAGTGCTGCTGGCGCTGGATGGCGTTCAGGATCCCCACAACCTCGGCGCCTGTCTGCGCACGGCGGATGCCTGCGGCGTGCTGGCCGTGATCGTGCCCAGGGATCGCGCGGCACAGCTGACACCCGCGGCACGCAAGGTCGCCGCGGGAGCCGCGGAGACGACGCCCGTCGTGGCGGTGACCAATCTCGTGCGGACGCTCAAGCTCCTCAAGGAGGCGGGACTCTGGGTTGTGGGAGCGGATGCCGCGGCGGACAAGAGCGCGGATGCCGTCGATTTCAAAGGTCCCGTGGTACTCGTGCTCGGGGCCGAAGGAGCCGGACTGCGGCAGCTTACTCGGCAGAACTGCGATTTCCTCGCGCGGCTGCCGCAGCTCGGCGCGGTGGAGAGTCTCAATGTATCGGTGGCTGCCGGCATGCTCCTCTACGAGGCGGCACGCCAGCGCGGCAGCTGGCAACGGCAGGAGTGACCCGTGGACTTCGAATTCAGCCGCAAGACCAAAGAGTACCTCGAGCGCCTCGGCGCCTTCATGGACGCGCACGTGTATCCGAACGAGCAGCGCTACCGTGAGGAGCTCGACCGGGGCGGTCGCTGGGAAGAGCCGCCGCTCATCGGCGAGCTGCAGCAGCAGGCACGCACCGCAGGGCTGTGGAACCTGTTCCTGCCCGATTCGGCTCATGGCGCCGGCCTCACCAACCTCGAGTACGCGCCGCTTTGTGAAGTGATGGGGCGCGTCGTCTGGTCGCCCGAGGTCTTTAACTGCGCCGCCCCCGACACCGGCAACATGGAGACGCTCGAGCGCTACGCCACGCCCGAGCAGAAGCAGGAGTGGCTCGAGCCGCTCCTCGAGGGGAAGATCCGCTCGGCTTTCGCGATGACCGAGCCGCGCGTCGCCTCGAGCGATGCCACCAACATCGAGAGCTCGATCGTCCGCCAGGGTGACTCTTATGTGATCAACGGCCGTAAGTGGTGGACCTCCGGGGCGGGGAGTGCGCGCTGCCGGCTCTTCATCTTCATGGGCAAGACCGATCCAACCGCACCCCGGCACAGCCAGCAGTCGATGATTCTGGTGCCGCGCGAGACGCCTGGCATCACGATCCTCCGTAACCTGCCGGTATTCGGCTACGACGATGCGCCCCACGGGCACATGGAGATCGACTTCCGCGACGTGCGCGTGCCCGTCGCGAACCTCCTCCTCGGCGAGGGGCGGGGCTTCGAAATCGCTCAGGGGCGCTTAGGTCCCGGGCGCATTCATCACGCGATGCGCCTAATCGGCGTCGCCGAGCGCGCGCTCGAGAAGATGTGCCGCCGGGTCAAGGCGCGCATCGCCTTCGGCCGCGCCGTCGCCGAGCAATCGGTGACGCTCGAGCGTATCGCCGAGTCGCGCATCCGCATCGATCAGGCGCGGCTCCTCGTCTACAAGGCGGCGTATCTCATGGACACGGTCGGCAACAAGGCGGCGCGCGCCGAGATCGCCATGATCAAGATCGCCGCCGCCGACACGGCCTGCCAGGTCACCGACTGGGCGATCCAGGCTCATGGCGCGGCGGGGGTGTGCGACGACTTCGAGCTCGCGAAAGCGTATGCGCACGCACGCTCCATCCGTCTCGCCGACGGCCCTGACGAAGTACACCGCAATCAGATCGGCAAGCTCGAGCTCGGGAAACATGCCTGACACGCTCGGGCAGGAATTCGCGGGCACCATGCCGGTCCCGGACCGGCAACGCTTCGATGAGGCGCGGCTCGCGCGCTACCTGAGCGCTCACGTCGCTGACTTCGAGGGTCCGCTCACCGTCGAGATGTTCCGCGGCGGCCAGTCTAACCCGACCTTCCTCCTCACTGCCGGCAATGGCGCGCACTACGTCCTGCGCCGCAAGCCCGCCGGACAGCTGCTGCCCTCCGCGCACGCGATCGACCGCGAGTTTCGCATCACGCGCGCGCTCTTCGGGCACGGGGTGCCGGTGGCCGAGCCGATCTGCCTATGCGAGGACGAGGGCGTCATCGGCACGATGTTCTACGTCATGAGCTACGTGCGCGGACGCAACTTCTGGGACCCGCGGCTCCCCGGGTCGACGCGGGAAGAGCGCGCCGCGATCTACGACGAGATGAACCGTGTGCTGGTGGCGTTGCACACCGCGAACTTCGAGCGCCTCGGGCTCGCCGACTACGGCAAGCCCGGCAACTACTTCGCCCGGCAGATCGCGCGCTGGAGCAAGCAGTACCGCGCCTCCGAGATCGAACCGATCGAGGCGATGGAGAGGCTCCTCACCTGGCTCCCGGCCAATATCCCGCCGGGCGATGAGACCACGCTGGTGCACGGCGACTATCGCATCGACAACATGATCTTTGCGCCCGATCAGCCACGGATGCTCGCGGTGGTCGACTGGGAGCTCTCGACGCTCGGGCATCCGCTCGCGGACTTTTCCTATCACGTGATGCTCTGGCGGGTAGGCGCGGGCGAGATCCCGGGACTGAAGGGCGTCGAGCTGGCCTCACTCGGGATCCCCACCGAGGCGGAGTACGTCGCCGCCTATTGCCGCCGAACCGGGCGCGCGCCCATCGAGCCCGTGGTGTGGGAATTCTGCATGGCGTACAACCTGTTCCGCATCGCCTGCATCCGCCAGGGCATCATGAAGCGCGTGCTCGAGGGGACCGCGGCGAGTCGCCACGCGCGCGAAGCCGGGGAGCGCGCCCGCGAAACCGCGGAGCTTGCCTGGCGGCAGGTCGAGGAGTCTCTCGGGGGCTGACACGTAAGTCCTTGATCGAAGGGCCTCACACAAGGCCTTGATCGGAAAGCACACAGGGCCCGCGGCAGCGTTGCAGCGGGGGTGCGCTTTGAGTATGCTTCGCGCCCCTTTTTAACCGAAGGGGCGTCCGAGTGGGCCGTGAGCCCGACGACGTAACTCCTTGCCGCACCGGCGAAAGCCTTACGACCGGGCGGCTCAACCCATAGGGAGACTTAGTGATGAGGCATTACGAAATCGTCTTTCTCGTGCACCCCGATCAGAGCGAGCAGGTGCCCGCCATGATCGAGCGCTACAAGGGCATGATCGCCTCGGGGGGCGGCCACGTGCATCGGATCGAGGACTGGGGCCGGCGCCAGCTCGCCTATCCGCTCGCCAGGGTGCACAAGGCCCACTACGTGCTCATGAACATCGAGACAGGCCAGAAGACGCTCGATGAGCTCACCGGCGCCTTCCGTTTCAGCGACGCGGTGCTTCGTCACCTCGTCGTGAACATGGATTCCGCCGTAACCGATCCCTCGCCGATGGCCAAGGCCGCGGACGAGGAAGGCGAGGGCGGCGGCCGCCGGCGCGATCGCGCCCGCGAGGAGTCAGCGCCGGGTGGCGACGACGACGATAATTCCGTCTCCGACAACGCCTGAATGCGTCTACACTCAAACGAATTTCCGAGGATCTGATCCATGGCAATGTCCAGAGGACACGGTGGGGGCGGCGGCAGCCGCTTCTCACGTCGCAAGAAGTTCTGCCGCTTCACCGCCGAGGGCGTGAAGCAGATCGACTACAAGGATCTCGCCACGCTCAAGGGCTACGTCACCGAGACGGGCAAGATCGTTCCGAGCCGCATCACCGGCACCAAGTCCTTCTACCAGCGGCAGCTGGCGGTCGCGATCAAGCGTGCGCGCTTCCTCGCGCTGCTGCCGTACACCGACCAGCATTAAGGGGCGCGTTCGTGAACGTCATCCTGCTTCAGAAGGTCGCCAACCTCGGCAACATCGGTGATCGCGTCAAGGTCCGCTCGGGCTTCGGGCGCAATTTCCTCCTGCCCCAGGGCAAGGCCACGCTCGCGACTCCCGAGAACATCGCGCGTTTCGAGGCGCGCCGCGCCGAGCTCGAGCGCCTGGCACGCGAGCACCTCACCTCGGCGAGCGAGCGCGCCGAGGCCATGAAGGACTTCAAGCTCACGATTCCCGCCAAGGCGGGCACCGAAGGCAAGCTCTTCGGCTCGATCGGCACCGCCGACATCGCCGAAGCCTGCAGCAAGGCGGGCTTCAAGGTCGAGCGCAGCGAAGTGCGACTGCCGAGCGGGCCGTTGCGCACGCTCGGCGAGCACGTGATCAGCCTGCACCTGCACGCCGACGTGGACGTGCCTCTGACGGTAGCGATCGTCTCCGAAGAGTAATTCCCGGTACAGCCGATGGCCGGTGCCGCCAAGGCGCGTGATTCGGGCTCGGTCGCACTGATTGACGCGCCCGCTCCGCCGCACTCGGTCGAGGCCGAGCAGGCGGTGCTCGGCGGCCTCGTGATCGACCCCGTGGCCTGGGACCAGGTCGCGGACGTGGTGCGCCAGGAAGACTTCTACCGACCCGATCACCAGCTCATCTTCGGCGCCATCGCCGCGGTTGCCGGCGAGGGCAAGCCCTGCGACGCCGTCACGGTCGCGGGCTTTCTCGAGCGCAACGGGCAGCTCGACAAGGCGGGCGGGCTTGCGTACCTGAGCTCCATCGCGCGCGACACGCCGACCGCGGCCAACGTGCGCGCCTACGCGCAGATCGTGCGTGAGCGCTCGCTGATGCGCCAGCTCATCGAGGCCGGCACGCAGATCGCCTCCGCCGTCTACAACAACGACGGCACCAGCGCCCGCGATCTGGTCGACCGCGCCGAGCAGCGCGTGTTCGAAATCGCCGAAGGATCGTTCCGCGGCCGCGAGGGCGCGCGCCCGGTGCGCGATCTCCTCCCCGCGGTCATCGACCAGATCGACGAGTGGCACACCAATCCCGACAAGCTGCGGGGGCTCCCGACCGGATTCACCGAGTTTGACAAGATCACCGGGGGCCTGCGCGGCGGGGACCTCGTGATCATCGCCGGCCGCCCCTCGATGGGAAAGACGACGCTCGCGGTCAACATGGCGGAATACGCCGCGGTGCATCCCGGCACGCGCGCCTCGGTCGCGCTCTTCAGCATGGAGATGCCCTCCGAGCAGGTGATCACGCGCATGCTCGCCTCGGTCGGCGGGGTGCCGCTCTCGAGCCTGCGCAGCGGCCGCATTTCCGATGACGACTGGGTGCGCATCACCGGCGCGACCAGCCAGCTCTCGGAAGCGAAGATCTTCGTCGACGAGACGCCGGCCTTGAATCCCACCGAGCTGCGCGCCCGTGCCCGGCGCGTCAAGCGCGAGCACGGCCTGCATCTCATCGTGGTCGACTACCTGCAGCTCATGCAGGTACCAGGCACGCAGGAGAACCGCGCGACCGAGATCGCGGAGATCTCGCGCGGGCTCAAGGCGCTCGCGAAGGAGCTCTCGGTGCCGGTGATCGCGCTGTCGCAGTTGAATCGCGGCGTGGAGCAGCGCGAGCACAAGAGGCCGGTGATGTCCGATCTTCGTGAGTGCGTCACGGGCGACACACCGGTGTGCCTGGCGGACGGCCGCCGCGTGCCGATTGCGGCGCTGGTTGGAACGGAGCCCGAGGTGTGGGCCGTCGATGGCGAGCAGCGCCTCACGCGCGCACGCTCCGACAAGGTCTGGAAGGTTGGGCGTCGCCCGGTCTTCAAGGTGCAGCTGGCGAGCGGCCGCTCGATCCGTGCGACAGCGGAGCACAAGCTGTTGTCAGGTGACGGATGGACGACCGTCGGCGCGCTCAAGGTGGGGGATCGCCTGGCTCTTGCACGCCGCCTGCCCGAGCCGTCTCAGACGCAGAGCTGGCCCGACCATTGGCTGGTGCTGCTCGGCCACCTGGTGGGCGATGGCAGTTACCTGGTGCACCAACCGCTTCGCTACACGACCGCATCCGAGGAGAACAGCGCGGCGGTACGCGGCGCGGCGGAGATGTTCGGATGCCGTGTCGCTCGCCACGAATACACGGGTACCTGGCACCAGCTGGTCATCAGCGGCAACGGTAACCGCTGGTCGCCAGCCGGTGTGGGCAAGTGGCTCAAGGACCTCGGAATTTTCGATCAGCGCTCCCACGAGAAGCATCTGCCGCCAGCCGTGTTCTCCTTGCCGAACGAGCAGATAGCGCTCCTGTTGCGCCACTTGTGGGCCACCGACGGCACGATCAGCCGCCACAACGCCCGCAGGAAGTATCCTGAACACGTCAACTTCGCGACCTGCAGTTATCGTCTGGCTTCAGACGTCGCGGCCTTGCTTCTGAGACTGGGCATTGTCGCTCGCATCAGAACTGTCCACAGCGGCGACAATCGCCCCCTGTACTACGTCGACGTCAGCGGTGCGGAGGCGCAGCGCATTTTCATCGAGAGGATCGGCGGCTTCGGGCCACGCGCGGCACCCGCCAGGGCACTCGCGGCTCGCCTGCAAGCCATACAGGCCAACACGAACGTCGACACCCTGCCGATCGAGGTATTTGCGGCGGTGCGTGCCGAAATGCGCGCGCAGGGCATCAGTCAGCGTGCCATGGCAAGCATGCGTGGGACTTCCTACGGCGGCGCGTCGCACTTCCGCTTCGCGCCGAGCAGAACGCAGCTGGGGAGCTATGCGCAAGCGCTGCACTCGCCTGAGCTCGAGAAGTGGGCGAGCTCGGACCTCTTCTGGGATCGCGTGCTGGCGATCACCGAGGGATGTGAAGAGGATGTGTTCGATCTGACCGTTCCGGGTTATGCCAACTGGCTCGCGGACGGCATCGTCACTCATAACAGCGGTGCGATCGAGCAAGACGCAGACATCATCCTGCTGATCTACCGCGAAGAGGTCTACGACCGGAACACCACCAAGAAGGGCGTCGCCGAGATCGATCTCGTCAAGCATCGCAACGGCGAGATCGGCAGTTTCCTGCTCACCTTCCAGGGCCAGTACACCCGCTTCGCCAACTACGCGCCGGACTCCTACGGCGAGGGCGTGCTGCGGTGAGCCGGCTCATCCGGGCCGTCATCGAACCGAGCGCGCTGCGCCACAATCTCAACACCGTCCGCGAACGCGCCCGCCGCGCGCGCGTCATGGCGGTGGTCAAGGCGAATGCCTACGGGCACGGGCTGGTTCCCACCGCGCTCTCGCTCCCGGAGGCCGATGCCTTCGCAGTGGCGCGGCTCGAGGAGGGCCTCGCGCTGCGCGCCGCGGGGATCACCCAGCCCATCGTGCTGCTCGAGGGGGTGTTCACGGCCGAGCAGCTGCTGGAGGCTGCGCGCCACGGCTTCGATCTCGTCGTGCACGATGCGCTGCAGGTGGAGCTCCTCGAGGAGATGACCGGCGCACACCGCTTCGTGCTCTGGATCAAGATCGATACCGGCATGAACCGGCTCGGCTTCCCGCCGCGCGAATTTGCCGGCGCGCTCGAGCGGGTGCGGCGCCTGAAGCCGGCGCCGCTCGAGATCCGGCTCCTCACCCACCTCGCCTGCGCCGACGAGCCCGACAACCGCATGACGAATGCGCAGGTTGCGCGTTTTCGCGAGACGACGCGCGGCCTCGACTGCTCAGTCAGCATCGCCAACTCCGCGGGGATCTTCGGCAGCGCGCAGCTGAAGGGCGATTGGGTGCGCCCGGGGCTCGCCCTCTACGGCGCCTCGCCGTTCGCGGACTCGACGGCTGAGCAACTCGGGCTCGAGCCCGTGATGAGCCTCGAGTCATCGGTGATTGCGCTGCGGAGCGTGACGGCCGGGGAGACGGTCGGCTACGGCGCCGCCTGGACCGCGCCACGGGATTCCAGGATTGCAATCATCGCCGCCGGCTACGGTGACGGACTGCCGCGCGGACTGCCCGGCGGCACGCCGGTGCTGATCGGCGGGATGCGCGCGCCGACCGTCGGGCGCGTGTCGATGGACATGATCGCGGTGGATGTCTCGGCCGTTCCGGCTGTGCACGTCGGAACCGGTGTGCAGCTCTGGGGCCCGGGGCTGCCGGTGGAGGAGATTGCGCACCACGCGGGTACGATCCCTTACGAGCTCCTCTGCAGCGTGAGCCAGCGCGTCCCGCTCGAGCTGCGCTGACGACTCGCGCGGTCCGCCCGGACCGCCGGGGGCTGCCGATTCTGAGCGCTCTCGGTCCGCAATTCCCCTCACGCCGCCGCGCCGCGGGCGTCTATGCTGCGCGCCTCCCGCTCCTCCTGAAAGAGCCGCGACCATGACCGCTTTCCTGGACTTGAGTCACGTGATCGAGGACGGGATGATCACCTACCCGGGAATCCCCGCGCCGCA
>Ga0307469_10000147_pt1 | contig 27219 bp, 32 predicted proteins | sample atmos_gasesAM2C__FD_203084 | JGI IMG/M metagenome (GOLD analysis project Ga0307469, IMG submission 203084) | Hardwood forest soil microbial communities from Morgan-Monroe State Forest, Indiana, United States - atmos_gasesAM2C_515 | ecosystem: Environmental > Terrestrial > Soil > Temperate... | reverse complement strand
AGTTCCAAGCCTGGTATCAGGACAGAACGCGGACCTTGGGCTCTGCGTACCTACTCGCCACTGGCACGACATCAGACTTCGACTGCGCGACGCTTTACGCGCTCGTGCGAATGCTGCGTCCCGAAATCGTGGTCGAAACCGGTGTGATGCTGGGCGCCTTCACTGCTCACATTCTCGAAGCACTTGAGAGGAACGGGACAGGTCATCTTCATTCGATCGACTTACCCAAGGAGGACGAGATCGGCGCGCTCGTCCCCGAGTTTCTTCGCGGGCGATGGAACCTTCACTTGGGCGACTCCAAGGATGTTCTTCCGGGGCTGCTCTCGAAGTTGCCTTCCGTGAATCTCTTCCACCACGACAGTTTCCACAGCTACAGCCACCAGCGATGGGAGTACGAAGTCGCCTCGCAGTCCTTGGATCGGCAAGGTGTCCTAACCTCGCACGACGTGTTCCATGTGCCTGGGTTTCGCGATGCTTTCCGCGGCCATTGTCGGCGAATGAAGTTGCAGGGCGGCGTGTTCTACTTCCTCGGAGTTGCGTGGGCCCAGGGCGCGCTCGAACGGTAGGTCGCCCACCGCGCTGTCCGGCGCGCCAAGGCGGTCTGACACACTGTCAGACGTCATGGGACGTCTCGACGACAAGATCGCGCTCGTCACCGGCGCCGCGCAGGGTCAGGGTGCCGCCATCGCACGGCGCTTCGCGCTCGAGGGCGCGCGCGTCGTCCTCACCGACGTCCTCGACGAGGCCGGCAAGACCGTCGCAGAAGAGCTCGGCGTCGGCGCCGTCTACGCCCACCACGACGTCACGGACGAAGCATCGTGGGACGAAGCGGTCCGCGTTGCGACGGAGACCTTCGGCCCTCCGAACGTCCTCATCAACAACGCGGGCATCCTCAAGTGGGCTCCCCTCGAGGAGCACGCACTCGACGACTACCTCGCCGTCATCCGCGTGAATCAGGTCGGATGCTTCCTCGGCATGCGCGCCGTGATCCCCGGGATGAAACAGGCCGGTGGCGGCTCGATCGTGAACACGGCCTCGACGGCAGGTCTCGAGGGCAACGCGGGGACGATCGGCTACAGCGCGTCGAAGTTCGCCGTCCGCGGCATGACGAAGACGGCCGCGCTCGAGCTGGGGAAGTACAACATCCGCGTCAACGCGGTTTGTCCGGGTGGGATCAACACCAAGATGGGGAACCCGTTCGACAACGAGGGCGACGATCTGAACGCGTTCTACAAGAGGAATCCGATCAAGCGCATCGGGACGCCCGACGAGATCGCCGCGATGATGGTCTTCCTTGCGTCCGATGAATCGTCCTACTGCACGGGGGCCGACTTCGTCGTCGACGGCGGCTACACGATCGGACAGAACCCGATGCGCATCTGATGGGTATCGAACGATCGCTGTCCGACGGCATCGCGGAGGTCGTGCTCGACCAGCCGCCGGTGAACGCGCCGAAGATCGCGCAGTGGTTCGAGATCGCGGACGCGTTCGATGAGTACGGGCGGGACGAAACCGTTCGTGTGGTGGTGCTCCGTGCCGAAGGTCGCGGCTTCAACGCCGGGATCGACATCAAAGAGGTGCAGGCGCTGCCCGGCAACGAAGGGATCCTCGGCGTCAACCGCGGATGCTTCGCGGCCTTCAAAGCGATCTACGACTGCAAGGTCCCGACGGTGTGCGGGGTGCACGGCTTCTGCCTAGGCGGTGGCATCGGACTCGCTGCTTCGTCCGACATCCTTATCGCATCGGACGATGCCTACTTCGGGCTCCCGGAGGTCGATCGCGGCGCGCTCGGCGGTGCGACGCATCTGAGCCGTCTCGTCCCGCAGCCGGTGATGCGCCGCTTGTTCTTCACCGGCGAGAACATCACCGCGCCCGAGCTGCTGCAATTCGGTTCCGTCGCGCGCGTCGTCCCGCGGGACGAGCTTCGCGACGCCGCCTTCGACATCGCGCGGAAGATCGCAGCGAAGCACCCGCGCGTGATCCGGGCGGCGAAGGAGGCGATGAACGGTATCGACCCCGTCCCACCGCACGACTCGTACCGCTACGAGCAGGGCTTCACCTTCGAGCTGAACCTGCAGGGTGTCGGCGACGAGCTCCGCGAAGACTTCCTTGAGCGATAAGCGCTGCACGACGGACGACGTCGTCGCGCAGATCTCGGACGGCATGACCATCGGCATCGGCGGCTGGGGCTCGCGACGCAAGCCGATGGCGCTGGTAAAGGCGCTTTGCCGTTCGGACGTCAAAGACCTCACCGTCGTCTCCTACGGGGGCCCGGACGTCGGCCTGCTGTGCGCGTTCGGGAAGATCAAGAAGCTGATCTCCGGCTTCGTCACGATGGACTCGATCCCACTCGAACCGCACTTCCGCACCGCGCGGCAGTCCGGCGCGGTCGAATTCATGGAGCTCGACGAAGGGATGCTGCAGTGGGGTCTGTACGCCGCGGCGAACCGGCTCCCGTTCATGCCGACGAAAGCGGGTCTCGGCTCGGACGTCCTCTCGACCAACCCCTCGATCAAGACGGTGACGTCGCCCTACGGCGGTGAAGAGGTCGTCGCCGTCCCGCCGCTGAAGCTCGACGTCGCACTCGTCCACATGAATCGCGCCGACAAGCACGGCAACGCGCAGTACCTCGGCCCAGATCTCTACTTCGACGATCTCTACTGCATGGCCGCGGACGAAGCCTTCGTCAGCTGCGAGCGCATCGTCGACACCTTCGATGAAGGATCGTTCCACACGCTCCGCATCTCGCGCATGTATACGGACGGCGTCGTCGAGACGCCGCTCGGTGCGCACTTCACGAGCTGCGCCCCGGATTACGAGCGGGACGAAGCCGCGCAAACCCGTTACGCGAAGGCGGCGGCGGATCCCGACGAGTGGAAAGCGTTCGCGGATGAATACGTCGCGCGCTGACTACTGCGTGGTCGCGTGTAAGGAGGCCCTTGCGGGCTCGGGCGAGATCCTCGTGTCGCCCTTCGGGGTCGTCCCGCCCATCGGTGCTCGGCTCGCGAGAGCGACGTCCGAGCCGGACATCGTCCTCACCGACGGCGAAGCGCGAGCGATCGACGCCGACGGCAACGTCGAGTCGTGGCTCCCGTTCCGCTACATCTTCGATCTGCTCTCATCCGGCAAGCGCCACGTCTTCATGATGCCGGTGCAGATCGACCGTTTCGGGAACATGAACCTGTCCTGCATCGGCCCCCATGATCACCCGAAAGTGCAGGTGATCGGCTCCCGCGGCGCGCCGGGGAACACGATCAATCACGCGACGAGCTACTGGGTGCCGCGTCACACGTCGCGGACGTTCGTCGAGCGCGTCGACTTCGTCAGCGGGGTCGGCGTCGATCGCGGGGGACTCGTCCATCAGGTGATCACGAACCTCGGTGTCTTCGACCTCGAGGGCGGCACGATGCGCGTGAAGTCGCTCCACCCGGGTGTGACGATGGACGAGGTCCGCGAGAACACGGGCTTCACGATCGACGGGGACGAAGCACCGACGCGCGAACCGACACCCGAGGAGCTCGAGCTCATCGCGAGGCTCGATCCGAACGACTCCCGCGCCAACGAGGTGTCGTGACGCTCCACACGCCGCTCTGCGATCTCCTCGGCGTGCGCTATCCGATCGTCCAGACAGGGATGGGATGGGTCGCCGGCCCCCGGCTCGCGGCCACGACGTCCAACGCCGGCGGCCTGGGCATCCTCGCTGCGGCGACGATGTCGCTCGACGAGCTGAACGACGCGATCGTCGAGATGAAGTCGCGCACGCGCGAACCGTTCGGCGTGAACCTCCGCACCGACGCGCCGGACATCACCGACCGCATCGACCTCATGATCGAGCAGCGCGTGAAGGTTGCGTCGTTCGCGATGGCGCCGCGCGCCGATCTCGTTGCGAAGCTCAAAGAGGGCGGGCTCGTCGTGATCCCGTCCATCGGTGCGAAGCGTCATGCCGAGAAGGTCGTCGAGATGGGCGTCGACGCCGTGCTCGTCCAGGGGGGCGAGGGCGGCGGCCATACGGGCTCCGTCCCGACGACGCTGTTGCTCCCGCAGGTCGTCGACGCCGTGAACGTCCCGGTGATCGCCGCCGGCGGCTTCTTCGACGGACGAGGCCTCGTCGCCGCGCTCGCCTATGGCGCGCAGGGGATCGCGATGGGGACGCGGTTCCTTCTCACGAAGGAGAGCACCGTCCCGGATGCCGTGAAGGAGCTCTACCTCGGCAAGACCGTGAACGACACGGTCGTGACGACAAAGGTGGACGGCTTCTCGCACCGTGTCCTGCGCACCGAGTTCGTCGACGAACTGCAAAAGGCAGGTCGCGTGCGGACACTCGCGCGCGCCTTGAGCAATGCTCTCGCGTACAAGCGCTACGCGCACGCGAAGCTCTCGGACATGCTGCGCGAAGGCCTCGCGATGCGGAAGACCAACGACCTCTCGTTCGGACAGATGCTCATGGCCGCGAACGCACCGATGTTCCTGCGCGCGGCGATGGTCGAAGGGAGCTTGTCGTTCGGTGTGTTCGCGTCCGGACAGGTCGTCGGTGTGATCGACGACCTTCCCGCGGTCGCCGAGGTGATCGAGCGGATCGTGAAGGAGGCCGAAGCGACGCTCGGTAAGCTCGCCCCGTGACGATCTTCGGTGTCGCGATCGCCGGCGCCCTCGGCGCGCTCGCTCGGTACGGACTCGGCGGATGGCTGACCAGCCGGTTCCCGGGCTCGTTCCCGTGGGAGACGTTCATCATCAACATCTCGGGGAGCTTCATCATCGGACTGCTGTTCGTCATCTTCACCGAGCGGCTGATGCCGCACCCCGCGCTGCGCGTGTCGCTGATGGTCGGATTCGTCGGTGCGTACACGACGTTCTCGACGTTCTCGCTCGAGACGTTCCGACTTATCGAGGACGGCGCCGTCGGACTCGCACTCGCGAACATCTTCGGGAGCGTCACCGCGGGGCTCGTCGCCGTCTATCTGGGGATCGTGATCGCGAGGGCCATTTGAAACTGAGCGGACAGGGCAAGCTGCTGCGGATCTTCATCGGCGAGTCGGACCACTGGCACGGCAAGCCGCTCTATGCCGCGATCGTCGAGCGTTTGCGCGAGCACGGCCTCGCCGGAGCGACGGTCATCCGGGGGATCGAAGGCTTCGGGGCCCACAGCCATCTGCACACCTCGCGACTCCTCCGGCTGTCGGCGGATCTCCCACTCGTGATCGAAGTGGTGGACCAGGAAGAGCGCATCAGGTCCGTCCTGCCGATGCTCGATGAGATGGTGACCGGCGGCATGGTGACGCTCGAGACCGTCGAGGTCATCGCCTACCGCGCTCCGGAGGACGAACCACCGCCGGCGTGAGTGCGTATTTCTCCGCAGACGGGGCCGTCCGGCCGCCCTACGCTGCGGCGGGATGGCTGCCGCGACGCGTGTCTTCGATGAGGCTCCGCCCATCCCATACGTCCGGCGGGAGCGGTTCGTCCCGCGCTGGTGGCGCCGGCGCACCTACCTCAAGGCCGCCGCAGCGCTCCTGATCCTCGTCGTGTTCTCCGGCGGCGCGTACGTCTTCACGCAGCGCAACGTCGCGACGGACGTAACGGTCAACGACGCGGTCAGCCAGTTCCGCCACGCGACCGAGACCGTGCAACACCCGAATGCGAAACAGGCAGAAGTAAGTGGCCCCTCCCCGCAAGCGGCGACGCGCGGCCGCGTACCGGCACACGACCCCTCGCCGGTCACGCGGCGGCCGTCGTCCGCGGCTTTGGCGCCGACGGCGTACGTTCTCCCGGCCGCGGGTGTCTACACCTACCGAACGACCGGTGGTGAGCAGATCTCGGTCGCCGGTGCGCATCACGACTACCCGCCGCAGACGACGGCGACGGTGACGCACCTCGGCGGGTGCCGGTGGCAGATACGCGGCGACGTGATCAAGGAGCACGAGGATCTGCGGACGTTCTGCGGTCAGACGTCCAACCTCTACCAGGACGAGCAGGCGCGCTGGATCACGTTCTACGGGAAGCGCGAGGGGGAGGACATCACGTTCAACCCGCCGCAGCTCGTGAACAACGTCGCGCAGCAACCGGGAGCGAAGTCGTCCTCGCACGGATCGGACCCGCAAGGCGACGGCGTCGATGTCGTCGGGACGTACCTCGGCCGCGTTCCGATCGTGATCGGCGGCAAGACCGTCGAAGCCGTGCGCCTCCATCTCACGGCGACGTCGACCGGTCAGTCGCAAGGGACGTCCGTCGACGAGATGTGGCTCGATCCCCTGACCGGGCTCACCCTGCGGTGGGACCGTAAGGTCGACTCCACGACGAACTCGTTCGGCGCAAACGTCCGCTACACGGAGACCGCGAGCTTCGTCCTCGAGTCGCTCACGCCGCAGACGTAAGATACGAACCCCGGCGTAACAGGAGGCGACGATGAGGTTCGGCATCTTCTACGAGCATCAGATCCCGCGTCCGTGGGACGCGCAGAGCGAGTACCGGCTCTTCCAGGAATCGCTCGAGCAGATCGAGCTCGCCGACCGTCTCGGTTTCGATTACGCGTGGGAGGTCGAGCATCACTTCCTCGAGGAGTACTCGCATTCGTCGGCCCCCGAGGTCTTCCTCGGCGCAGCGAGCCAGCGGACGAAGAACATCCGTCTCGGGCACGGGGTCATACAGCTCACGACGAACCACCCCGCACGCGTCGCCGAACGCGTGTCGACGCTCGACCTCGTGTCGCACGGCCGCGTCGAGCTGGGCCTCGGCGAGTCGGCGACGACGGCGGAGCTCCATCCGTTCGGACGCCGCTTCCGTGACAAGCGTGCGGTGTGGGAAGACGCTGTGCGCGCCTTCATCCCGATGTTCGGCGACGCGCCCGTCGAGTACCACGGCGAGTTCTTCGACTTCCCGCTGCGCAACGTGATCCCGAAGCCGCTGCAGAAGCCACATCCACCGCTGTGGGTCGCGTGTTCGCAGCGCGACACGATCGAAGCCGCTGGTCGGTGGGGGATGGGCGCACTCGGCTTCCAGTTCGTGAGCGCGGACGAAGCTCACGCGTGGGTGAACGCGTACTACAACTCCTTCACGAAGCGGCAGGAGAAACTCGCGGACTACGTGACGAATCCGAACATCGCCGTCGTGTCCGGCTTCATGTGCTGCGAGACCGATGAAGAGGCGCACGTGAAGGCCGAGGGATGGACCTTCTTCGCGTTCGCGCTCCGTTTCTACGCGACGCACGCTCCGGGAACCCCCGGCGAGATCAACCTGTGGGACGAATACCAGGCCTTCCGCGCATCGGAAGCCGGACAGAAGATGCACGCCGGCGGGCTGATCGGCTCACCAGAAACGATCCGGGCGCGGCTGCGCAAGTTCGAGCAGTCGCACGTCGACCAGGTGATCCTCCTGAACCAGGCCGGCAAGAACACCCACGAGGACATCTGCTCGTCGCTCGAGCTGTTCGCGAAGGACGTGATGCCGGAGTTCCACGAACGCGACGGTGACCATCAGGCGTGGAAGACGGCCGTCCTGGCCGGCGAGATCGAGCTCGACGAGGTCGACACCTCGCCGGACGCGATGCCGCGGCCGCAACGCAACCGTCCGATCGAGACGCACGCCGGCTGAGGACCGGGGTCAGCTCGCGAGCTTGACGAGCAGATCGAGCTCGCCTTGCACGTGGTCCGCGAGTGACCACAGATCGGGCGCGAACTCCGGACACGACACGATCCCGAAATTCATCGAGTCGACGTAGCTCCAGACGGTGACGTTCAGTCCGATGCCTTCGAGGATCGGCCCCATCGAATAGAGCGCGACGATCCGAGCGTCCGCGATGCTCATCGGCTCCCGCGGCCCAGGAACGTTCGACACGACGAGGTTGATCGGGGGCCGATGCCGGCTCGCGAGCCCGCGCCGCGAGTACAGGCGCATGAACCAGGCGAACGGACGAGGCGGCGTGATCTCGGACCAGTCCCGCAGCATCTCCGACCCGAGCACGTTATGGAACTCCTTCGCCGCTTTCGTCACGTCGTGGATGGCCCGGAGTCGTTCGACGGGATCCGCGATGTCGGTCCGGAGCGCGGTGAACATGTTCGACACCTCGTTGCCGCCGAGGCGGTCCGGCTCCGCGGCCGTCGACACCGGCACGCCGGCGACGAGGGGTTTGTCCGGCAGCTCGCCTTTGTCCGCGAGGTAGCGACGCAGCGCGCCGGCGACGACCGCGAGCACGACGTCGTTCACGGTCGCGTCGAAGCGATCCTTCACGCGCTTGATGTCCGGGAGCGAGAGGGTGGTCATCGTGAAGATGCGATTCGCCGTCAGCGCGTTGTTGAAGCGCGTCCGCGGCGTGTCGAAGGGGAGCGGCGGTGCGATCTCGGCGTCCCTGCGCTTGCGACGCACCGCGAGCATGTTGCGGATCGTCCGGACGAACAAGGCCGGGAGCCCCGCGATCTCTCGCGCGAGATCGCCGATCGCGGCGATGAGGAGCGTGATCTTCGTCGGGACGGCGTGCGGTTCCCATGTGTCCGGTGTCGTCTCGATGTCGAGCGCGACGTTCGCGAGGAGCGATGCCGCGGCGACGCCGTCCGCGACGCAGTGGTGGATCTTCGCGACGAAGGCGACCTTGCCGTCCTCGAGGCCTTCAACGACGTCGATCGACCACAGCGGACGATCGCGCGGCAGCTGCGTGCTCGCGATGGTCGACGTCACCGCCGCGAACTCGCGCATCCCACCGGGGGCCGGACATGTCACACGGTGCAGGTGGTTCGTGAGGTCGAAGTTCGCATCTTCGACCCACACGGGGTGGTGGAGACGCGCCGGGACCTCGACGATGCGGCGGCGGAACGGCGGCAGCAGGTGAAGACGTTCGGCGAGCACGTCGCGGAAGCGCTCGAAGGTGTATCCGCCGGGCACGTCGCTCGCGTCGACGACGGCGATCTTCAGCGTGTGCATATGGAGGATCGGCGTCTCCATGTAGAGGAACCCCGCGTCGAGCCCCGTCAGGCGATGCTTCACTACGCGATCGGTTCGGCCGTCGTCCGCTCGTCGATCGTCTTCGTTCCCTCGACGTCGGGGCCGAGCTGCCAGAGCTTCGTGTACGCGCCGCCGCGCGCGATCAGTTCGTCGTGCGTGCCTTCGTCCACGACGCGGCCCAGGTCGATCACGACGACCTTGTTCGCGTGCTTCGCGACGGCGAGCCGGTGCGTGATGAAGATCGTCGTGCAGCCGAGCGGGCCGATCGCGTCGAGCACTTTCTGCTCGAGTGCCAGGTCGAGCGTCGACGTGGCTTCGTCCAAGATGAGGAGATCCGGCCCGGCGAGCCACGCTCGCGCGAGCGCCATCATCTGACGTTGCGCCGCGGTGAGGTTCCGTCCCTCCTCTTCGACGGCGCCGTCGAATCCGCCGGGGACCGAGAGCAGTGTCTCGTACGCGCCGACGGCCTTCGCCGCCGCTTCGATCTGATCGCGCGATGCGTCCGGTCTGCCGTAGGCGATGTTGCTCGCGACGGTGCCGCGGAAGCAGAACGCGTCCTGCGGGACGATGCCGAGCCGCTTGCGATACGAACCGATCTCGTAGGTCGGCAGTGCGATGCCGTCGACCCGGACGGACCCCTCGTTCGGGTCGTAGATCCGTCCGACGAGTTTCGCGATCGAGCTCTTGCCGGCCCCCGTTGGACCGACCATCGCGACGATCTGCCCCGGTGCGATGTCGAAGGACACGTCGTGGAGCACCTCTCGGAGCGTCCCGGGGTAGGAGAAGCCGACGTGATCGAACGTGATCTCGCCGGCGAGCGGCGGGCTCGGTATCGCGGCCGGATCTTCCGGAGGGTTGATCGGCGCTTGGAACGGCTGACGGAGCGTGTGCAGCGACGCCTTCGCGATGAGGTAGAAGCGGAACGACCGCGTGGCGCGGGGGATCGGGAGCAGCGCGATGTCGATGTACTGCCTGAGAGCAACGAGAACACCGATCGCGATGGTCTTCCCGACGAGTCCGCCGGCCCGCCAGAGGACGAGCGCTCCGGCGAGGTCGATCGTGAACTGGATCATTGCGTCGTAACCGTTTTGCACGACCTGCGCCCACCGCTGCGCGCGTCGCAATGCTCGGGCGATCAACGAGAACTCATATTGCGATCGGTCCTCGCCGACGAAGGCGTGGATGACGTGACGCCCGGCGAAGTCTTCCTGCAAGCGTGTGATGGTCCTGCCGAGATGGAAGCGTTGCTTGTCGTACGCGCGGTCGGCGACGGGCAGGAAACCGAGTGACTCGAGAAGCAGGACTGGGATGAAGATCAGTCCGACGAGCGCGATTGGGACGCTGAACAGGAACATCGCACCGATCGTCAGCGTCAGGATCGCCATCGACGAAACGAACTGATACACGGCTCCGTCCGACTGATCGCCGAGCAGGTCCGCGATGCGGTCGAGGTCGTACACTGCGCGCGTCGCGACCTGTCCGGGGAGTTCGCGATCGTAGAAGTCGATGCCGAGCCGTGTCAGACGGTGGAGCACACGACGGCGCAGCAGGTACATGACGCTCTCTTGAAGGTCTGTCCGCTTGATGCGTTGGTACCAGTTGACGCCGCCGGCGACGGCCGCGAACAGGAACCCGACGATGGCGTACATCTGCGCGTCCGACGCGTGCTTGCTCGTGATCGCGTTGACTGCCGGGTCGAGGATGCCCGTGGGGACGAGCAGGAACACCGTCGCGAGCAACACGAGGCCCGTCACACCGATGACACCCAACTTGAGCGGACGGAGGATCGAACGGATCGAGGGTTCTTCATCGGAGCGTTCGCTTTGCTCGTCCCCGACCGATGGCATGTCGGTGTCCGGCGGGAGCTTGCTCATAACATCGATGAGCTCCGCGTCGAAGGGCACGTCACGGTCGGCACCGTCGACGATGGGGGCCGGTGAGGTGTCCGCGCGGGCGCCTGGCAACGTGACGACCGTATCCGCCGCCGCGGTCGGTCCATCGCGCCGCGAGAGGCAGAGGATCGACATCTGCGGCGCGTACGTGCGGATGCGGCGGAGGATGTCCATCTCGAGCGATGGGTTGACCGCGAGGAGCGCGTCGTCGAGCACGAGGACGCGCGGCGGGATGACCAGCGCTCGCGCCAGCGCGAGCCGTTGACGCTGCCCGCCCGAGAGCGTGAGGCCGCGGTCGCCCAGCACTTCGTCGAGACCGCCGGCGAGCTCGGCGACGATCTCGTCGGCGGCAGCCGCACGCAGCGCTGCGTTTAGCTTCGCATCGTCGATGCCGGTGGCTCCCGCGCCGATTTCGAGGTTCTCCCGGATGGTCCTCCCGAAGAGGAACGGTTCTTCGGTGAGGACACGGATCTCGCGGCGTACCGCCTCGACGTCGAGCGTCGAGACGTCGGCGCCGTCGAGCACGATCTTTCCTGCGGCAGGTTTCAGCGCACCGACGGCGAGGGCGGCGACCGTCGACTTGCCCGAGCGCGGTCCGCCCGTGACGGCGACCATGCGTCCGGGCGCGAGGTCGAGATCGAAGTCGTGCAGGACCAGGTTTCCGGTGTACGAGAACGCGACGTCCGACATCTTCAGTCCGGACGTAACTGCCGGCACCGGTGCTCCGTCTTCGGCCGGCGGCACGTGACTGCCGTGCACGAACGAGATGAGGTCAACGATCCGTCCCGTCGCGGCTTTCGCCGCCTGCCACGTATTGACGAAGTCGCTCATGCTCGTCGCGAAGTCGTTGAAGACCGACGAGTAGCGCAGGAATACGACGAACGTCCCGATCGTGAGCACGCTGCCAACGATCGATCTCGCGGCGAGGAAGAGGATGGCCGCCTGCATCAGCGCCGGGATCAGCTTGATGACGAACTCGAATCGCGCGAAGAAGCGAGCTCTGCTCATGGCGACGCCGAAGGCACCCGCCGCGACACCCGCGAGCTTCCGTCGCTGCTCCGGCCCTCGATCGAAGGCCTTCACGACGCGGACACCGCGCACTGTTTCGTCGATGACCGTCGTCACTTCGGCGCGCCGCTGCAACGACACCCATGAGAATCCCCAGAGCGGTCTCCGCATGCGGAAGATCGGCAGCAGGTTGAGCGGGATCGCGAGGAAGACGACGAACGTGAGTAGAAGACTCTGCGTGCCGAGGTATGTGCCGAGTGCCAGCAGGACGAGCCCGTAGCCGATCAGGTATGGGATCAGGAGGATGAACGTCTCCATGAAGACGATGTCCGTCATCGCGCGCGTGACCATCTGACCCGTCGCAACGGTGTCGAGCATCCGCGGGTCGAGCGCTTGTAGTCGTTCGTGCAGCCAGACGCGCAGCTCGAACTCAAGATGGAAGATCACGCGCGAGATGAGTTGGTTGAGGGCGAACATCACCACGGCGTTCAGGAACGCGAGGACGATGATTTCGACGATCAGGGAGTGGAGCTTCGCGTGGTGCCCCTTCGAGACCTCGTCCACGAACGTTTTGAGCGCGTTCGCCGACAGCGGGACGATCGCCGTCTGGAGGAGGGCCGTCCCCATCGCTGTGAGGATCCAGCCCCACTGACGCTTGCAGAGGATCCAGATCAGCTGGCGACGCGATTCCGGGACGAACGGAAGGATGCTTCCCGTCTTCGCCGTCCGGCGCGCCATCGACTACGAGTCTGACCCCTCGAACGAGATCCCGCTGCTCAGGCGGCGATCGGGGGATGCAGCGCGCGGTCGAGCGCTTCGCGGACGTAGCTCGCGACCGAGGGATTCCAGAGGAACGCCATATGGTTCCCGTCGAACCACTTGATGTCCGGCTCCCTCCAGTGGCGCCAGAGCGCGAGGGCCTGCGACGGCGGCGACATGCGGTCGCCCGTCCCCGCGAAGATGAAGAGTCGCTCCGGCGGAAGCTTCGGCGGGAACGTGAGTGGTGACGTAACACGCAACAGCGCGCTCGTCTCGTCGCTGATGAGCCCGTGCTCGATGGCGCGCGGCTTGAGCCGGGCCGGGACGTGACGCAGGAAGACCTGCAACAGATCGCACGTCGGCACGCCTGCGATCACGCCGGCGAGGGCATCGTCCAAGCCGGCGATCGTCGAGCTCACGTGTGCGCCGAGTGAGATGCCGTACAGGACGATGGGTGCGTCCGTCCCCTCTCGGAGAAAGGCGAGCAACCGCCGGACGTCCCACACCGACTGTGTGAGGCCGAAGAGGAAGTCGACGGGGTTGTACGTCATGAACGCCGTCGTGCTCCACACGCCCGGCCCCCGTGCGCCGTGCATCGGCAGGACGACCATCGCGACGTTCGCGCCGAGCTGGTCGGCGAGATCGTTCGCACGGAACATGAACCCGGACACGAGGCTTCGTCCGGTTCCGTAGGGGTGGACGCAGACGATCCACGGAGCGCCGGGCCTCGACTCGCGGATCCAGGCGTGCATGGTCGCGTTCGGTTCGTAGGCGAGCCAGCGATCGCGAGCCGGACCACTGACGAACGGTTCGAACCCGCTGTCCCATCGGACGTGTCGCCACTGCACGCCCATCCAGAAGCCCGGTGTGATCTCGGGCCGCTCGGGCGGCGGTGGTGCGACGTGATACGTCGACGGATCACGGTCGAACCCGGCCGCGCGGAACTGTTCGTGCGCGTCAACGAGCTCGTCGCGGGCGCGGTCGTAGTCGGCGCGGTGCGGGAAGCGCGACGGCGTCTTCATCGCCGCGAGGACGATCTCGTCGATCGCGACCTGCGCGACGAACGCGGGCGTGATGTGCGGTCGTGTGCCCGTGTCTGCGCCGCGTCCGCGGATCCACGCGTTGGTCGTGAAGGCGAGCGTCCGGGGGACGGCCATGCCGATACCGCCAGCGTAGGACAGTGCGCGACGGACCTTCTTCTCCAGCGGCACGGAACTCATGCTAGAGGCCAGACCTGTCGGCCACGCCGATTGTTACGGCGCGCCGCCCATGAGATCGGTCAGTCCCGTTGGCGCGTGGGGGCCGATCACGAGCTGCTCGACGACGCCGATCCCGGTTTGTTCGCCACAGCGAACGCGGCATACCTGTTGGCAGTGGAAGTTCGTGATGTTCAACAGGTCGAGGTCGGCCGTCGCCCAGCCGTCGGTGCCCTCCTTGTACTCGCCCTGCCACCGTCCGTGACCCCATTCCGGATGCGTGTAGCCGATGCCCTTCATCTGGAAGTCAAGGATCGGTTCGTACGTGAACTCTTCCGTCCGGCCGTCGGGGTAGATGAAGATGAACGTGGCTTCTTCCAAGCGACGAGTCCCCGTGCGCCAGCGGATCTTGTACATCGGTTCGTAGGCGCGATCGACGCGCCCTTCGTTGCCGTAGACGGGATCGCCCTCACCGAGGACGGGGACCGACGCCGCCGACGCCGCCATCCGTGTTCCGTCCGGGTGCTCGAAGAGCATCGCGTGCGTGCAGCGATCTTCCCAATGCACGGGCGTCCAGAAGAACGCGATGCCCGGCAGCGCGGTCGACGGTGCGGTCGTGACCTGATCCCCGACCGGACGAACCCCCCACGAGCGATCCTTCGTCCCCCGGCAGCTCGCCGGATCGACCTCGAGCGTCTCGCCGTCCACGGTGACGGTTCCTTCCCACGTTCCCCATTGCGTGAGGCGTGTGGTGTCGAGCATCACCGAGCCGCCGCGGATGATCGTCTGACGCGGTTCTTCGATCGCCATCGTGCGCGGCCGCCACACGAGATCCGCGGTGATGCCAAGGTGTTCGGCATCGACGCGGACACGGTTCTCGCGCAACGGCTCGATCACGTCGATGTGCATGAACCCGATGTTCGTGTCGCGCCGGTCGAGCGGTGCGCGTCCGGAGGCGAAGACGCTTCTCTGCTTGCCGTTGCGCAGCAGGCTGAACGCGCCGTCGATCACGCCGCGGTTCGGGTACACGCCCATCGCGACGCCGAAGTACCAGCCGCCCGAGATGCCGTAGCCGTTGAACCAGTACCGGTCGTAGTGGTTCGGATCGCCTGTCGCCATCTGCGCGATGGGGAGCGGCGTCTGGTGCAGCGGGTAGTCGTCGAGCGGCGTGATCGTCACGGGATGCCTTTCTCGTTCAGGATTCGTTCGAGGTATTGCGACGCGAAGTTATCGATCGGGAACGTCGAGTCCGGCGGGAGCGAGCCCTGGCCGACCTGCAGGTTCCCGAGCCGCTGCAGGATCACGACGAAGCGGAACGCTGCGAAGAGCTCGTAATAGTCGAAGTGCTTCGTCTCGAAGCCCGTGAGGTCTTCGTAGCGAGCGATGGTCTCGTCCCGTGACGGGATGCCGTCGAGGCGCGCGGTGTTGAGGCCATCGCTGAACAGGTCGTCGAAATGGACGAACCACGCGAGGTCCTGGATCGGATCGGAGAGGCACGCCATCTCCCAGTCCAGGAGCGCGAGGCAGTGGCCGTCCGCGAACATCTGGTTGCCGAGCCGGGCGTCGCCCCAGCACAGCGTGACCGGCGTCCCCGTCGGACGTTCCGCCGCGAGGTACGTCCATGCGCGCTCGGCGGACGGCGCGATCGGACGGCCGACGAAGTCGACGTACCGTCCCCAGTAGTCGAGCTCCCCACTGAGGCCGAGCGTTCGCTCGCCGTTCACGAACTCGAGCTCTTTGGCTTCCCAGTCGACGAGGTGCGGACGCGCCAGCGCAGTGAGTCCGCTCCACCAGATCTGCTCGCGCTCTTCGGCCGACGCGTCGAGTAGCCAGCCTGTCAACGGGTAAGCGTCCGGCGGGACGAGGCCGTCGACGTATTGCATCACGTAGAAGGGACAACCGAGGTACTCCGGGCTCGATTCGCAGCCGTGGAGCTTCGGGAGGGGGATCGGTTCGTCCGCGATGGCTTCGAGGAGGCGGTACTCAAGGCGGAGGTCGGGATCGGGGAAGAGGGCAACATCCTGCGGCTCCACGCGCGCGACCAGCCGCTGCGTCACGCCGTCCGACGCCACGTCGAAGATGATCGTCTCGTGCGAGTAGCCGGTCAGCTGGGGGCCGGGCAGGAGCGTGACGCGCGGATCGGCGAGACCCCGATCGGCGAACCAGGCCTCGAGCCCTCTCCGCGCGAGCTGTTCGTCGTGGTGCACGGCGACCTTGTCGGTCACCGACCGATAGTACCGAGGGCCCATCGCTGGACGCTCCGGCGGCGGGGCCATGAGTATGGTCGCCTGGAACCCATCCACACAGGAGGAGCTATGCGGAAGCTCTGGTTGATCGTGCCGCTGTTGCTGGTCGTGGCAGCGTGCAGCAAGAGTTCGACGTCTTCGTCACCGTCGCCGAGCACCGCGATCACGTCCGCCTCGCCGGCGGCGTCGGCTGCGGCCGGGACGACTGTGAAGGTCGCCAACAGTGCGTCGATGGGCAAGATCCTGACGAACGCGGCAGGGATGACGCTGTACACCTCGAGCAAGGACACGACGGGCACGAGCAATTGCACGGGCGGGTGCGCGACGGCCTGGCCGCCCCTTGCCTTCACCGGTTCGGGAACGCCGACGGGCACGACCGATCTGAGCGTCATCACGCGCGCCGACGGGACGAAGCAGGTCGCGTACAAGGGCAAGCCGCTCTACACGTTCGCGAGTGACACCAAACCCGGTGACACGACGGGCGAGGGCGTCGGCGGGTTCTCCGTTGCGAAGGTGACATAACGACCGACTCCTTCAATCTTGCTGACCTGTTCGAGTCGGTCGTCGACAATTTCGGCGACCGAGAGGCGCTCGTTGCCGGAGATCGACGGCTGACGTACCGCGCGCTCGATGAGCGCGCGAACAGGCTCGCGCACCATCTGCAGTCGCTCGGGGTCCGTCCGAATGACTTCGTCGGTCTGCAGATGGTGAACGGGACCGAGTACGCGGAAGGCATGCTCGCGTGCTTCAAGATCCGCGCGGTTCCCGTGAACGTGAACTACCGCTACGTCGCGGACGAGCTCAGTCATCTCTTCGAGGACGCCGACCTCGTCGTGAACATCACGAACGAGCGGTTCGCGAACCGCGTGATCGCGGCGCGAACTCCGGCGTTACAGCACGTGATGGTCGTGGAGCGCGACTACGAAGCGGCCCTCGCGCTCGCCTCACCTGAGCGGGATTTCGAGGACCGCTCCTCGGACGATCTGTACTGCGCGTACACCGGCGGCACGACCGGCTTCCCGAAGGGCGTGATCTGGCGCCACGAGGACATCTTCGTCGCCGGCATGGGCGGCGGCGACGTCTTCCATTCGGGGAACTACATCAAGACCCCGGACGAACTGATCGGACGGATCCCCGAGGTCGGCCTCGTCGCGCTCGCGACGCCGCCGCTCATGCACGTGAGCGCGCACTGGTTGCTCTTCTCGGTGTTCTTCGGCGGCGGCACGATGGTCCTGACGCCGGAGGGGAGGTTCGATCCGGCGATGATCTGGCGCCTCGTCGGCGAGGAGGGCGTGAACATGCTCGTGATCGTGGGCGACGCGATGGCGCGTCCACTCGCCGACGAGCTCGCGGTGCATCACTACGAGACCTCGACGCTGCTCGTCGTGGGCTCGGGCGGAGCGGTCCTGTCCCCAAGCACGAAAGAGAAGCTCTCGAAGCTCGTCCCGAACTCGATGATCGTCGACGGCTACGGTTCGTCCGAGACGGGAACTATGGGCACGACGTCGGGAGCCGGCGGCTTCACGATGGGCGACGACTCCGCGGTCTTCGATGACGACATGAAACGCGTCGAGCCGGGGTCCGACGTCATCGGACGGCTCGGACGTCGCGGACACATCCCACTCCGCTACCACAAGGACGAGGCGAAGACCGCGGCAACCTTCGCGAATGTCGACGGCGAGCGTTGGGTGCTTCCCGGCGATCACGCACGCGTGCTCGCCGACGGAACCATCGAGCTCCTCGGACGCGGCTCCGTGAGCATCAACACCGGAGGTGAGAAGGTGTTCCCCGAAGAAGTCGAAGCCGTCGTCAAAGGACACCCGGATGTCGTCGACGCGGTCGTCGTCGGTGTGCCGGATGAACGGTGGGGCGAACGCGTCGTGGCGGTGATCCGTCCGGGGGAGCGTTCACCGACGCTCGACGAGATCCAGGTGCTCTGCCGTGAGAAGCTGGCCGGGTACAAGGTGCCGCGCGAGATCGTCGTGACCGACGAGATCGTGCGATCGCCGGCCGGCAAGACCGACTACCGATGGGCGAAGAGAAAGGCGATGGGATGAACCTGCGTATCGTCGGAGCGGGCGTCGGACGGACCGGAACGCATTCCCTCAAAGACGGGCTCGAGATCCTGCTCGGCGGACCGTGCTACCACATGATCGAGGTGTTTCCGCGTCCGGAACATCCGGCCCTCTGGCGCTCGGCGATGGACGGGGAGTCCGTCGACTATGACGCGTTGCTCGACGGATTCGTGGCGGCCGTCGACTGGCCGGCGTGCACGATGTGGCGCGAGCTCGCCGCTGCGAACCCTGATGCGGTGATCCTGCTCTCCACGCGAGATCCGGAATCGTGGTGGACGAGTTGCGAGAACACGATCTTCCAGGCGATAACGCGTGCGATGGATGGTCCGCCGAGCGACTGGACGGCGATGGCAACGAAGATGCTCGAAGTGTTCGGCGGCGACATGCATGACAAGGCCGCGTCGATCGCGGCCTTCGAGCGTCACAACGCCGACGTGCGCGCGACGGCGGACCCGAAGCGCCTCGTCGAGTGGCAAGGCAAGGACGGCTGGGGGCCGATCTGCTCGGCCCTCGATCTACCGGTCCCGGACGAACCATTCCCCCACGTGAACACGACGGATGAGTTCCGCCAGATGATGGGGCTCGTTTAGTTCCTGAGGTGCGCGTTGAAGAAGTCGACGATGCGCGTGCGCGCGTCCTGCGCCGCAGCGTCGTCCCGTGCGTTGCCGATGAGGCTGCCCAGCACGACGAAGAGCAGATTGCGGTCCTCGGACGCATGCGAGTTGAGGAACGAGTGTCCGGCTTTCGGGTACTCCTTCACGTCACGTGCGACGTTGTTCGTCGCGAGGGCTTTGTCCAGCTTCGCGGCCGCATCTTTGAGCGACCGGTCCTTCGCGCCGAAGGAGCCGACGATGGGGCATGAGCCGTTGAGGAACGCGGCCGCGTCCTTCGGGATCTGTCCGTAGTTGACGCTCGACGCAGCGAAGCCGCGTTCCGGCGCGAGGAGCAGCGAGAAACCGCCGCCCATGCAGTACCCGATGACGCCGATCTTGCCGGTGCAGTTCGGTTGCGCGGTGAGGTACGTCCGGGCCGCTTCGACGTCGTCGAAGGCCGGACCCTTCCGTGCGCTGAGATCACGGAAGATGCCGCGCATGCACTGGAAGCGCTTGCCCCAGTAGTAGAGGTTCGGCGAGATCGCGAGGAAGCCTGCGCCGGCGAGCCAGTCGGCTTGGTCCTTCACGTCTTGCGTGTAGCCGAGCGCGTCGTGCAGGACGACGACACCGGGCCACGGGCCGGGCGTCGTCGGCGTCGCGAGGTACCCGTTCATCGCGCCGCGTGACGCGTGGACCGTGATTTCCGTCATGCGTGGCATCGTCCCAGAACGAAGTTCGCTCGTTCAAGCGGCGTGCCGCGCGGGACCTCTTCGATCTCGTAGCCGAGCTCGTCGTACACAGCACGGATCAGCTCGCCGAAGTCGTGGGCCATCTCGAAGGACATCGTGCGTTCGTCGTCTGTGGTGTAGATCTCCGGCCAGCTCGGCAGGAAGAAGACCGGGTTGTTGTAGCGATGCTGCGTCGCCGCCTGCATCGCCGCGGACGTATCGAGCTCGAAGATCTGCGCGTACGCGACGAGGTCGGGGATGGCGCGGTCGAAGAAGGTCATCGGTGACGCTGTTCTGTAGTCGTCGATCGCGCGCTCGAGCATGAGGTCGTTGAAGCGCTGCGGGTTGCGCTCCGGGACCCCGTTGCCATCGTTCGCGCGTTGCTCGGCGAGTACTTCTCGCGCCGGCTCGGGAACGCCGAACGACCCTTGCTTGGTCAGCTCGCGCAGGACGGGGGTCTTGCCACCTCCCGGGGGCCCGGTGAGGACGAAGAAGTCGTTCAGGATGCGGTCGCTTTGTCGGACGTCAAGACGGCGTACGCGCGTTCCAGTGCGACCGTGCGGTCGCCGGCCATGTCCACGAACGGCAGGCCGAGTCGGCCACACTCGGTCTGCATCCACCGGGACAGTTCCACGATGTTGGCGGCGATGCCGGGACGTTCCGCCGGCGTTGTGTCCCAGATCCAGTTCCCTTCGCCATCGATCTCCAACGCATCGACCGAACATTCGCTCAACCCCAAGAAGCAACACCGCAGCGATCGCGGCGTGCCGAGCCGCGCGGCGTGCTCCGGCAGGAACTCGACCCCCTCGACAACAATCTGCCTGTCGGGGAGGTCGTACTCCGAAATGAAGGCGTCGAGGAACGGGACGAACCGATCGGCGTGCGCACGCGCTGCGTCCAGGTCCCGCCACGGCATCGTGCCGAATGCGGGATCTGCAACGTTCACGACTTCTCGGATCGCATCGGTCGATACGAACGGGATCGCGTCCCGAGCGCAGATCAATCGCGCGAGCTGTGTCTTTCCAACTCGGGGAGGACCGCCGATCAACAAGATCATGTCTGTCTAGCGGCCGAGTTCAGCCGCGGCGGACGCGATCGGTTGAGCCGGTCGGATCAGATAGCCATCGGGATCCATGACGAGAAATTGGCGAAGGCGAATCGCGTTGTCGCCGGTGCGGTACGTCCTCTCGTGCAAGCCGACCTTCACGTCATATCCGGCATCGACGACGCGCGCATGCGTTGCGACGACGTCCGCAACGTTCAGCTGGAAGCTGACCCCGCGTCCGAACGGAAACTCGAGATCGGCAGTGCGCCATTCGCCGGCTTCGAATCCGGCGGCAGACGCTTCGTCTCGGCCCGCCGTCTCCTCGAGCATCACGAAGTTGCCCGCCAGACCGATCGCGGCGAACCGATCCTCAGGGCGCTCATACGCGAGTTCGAATCCGAGACCGTCAAGGTAGAACCGCAGACTGCGAGCGAGATCGGTCACGTACAGCTCGGGCACGATTTCCTGGCTCACGCGATGCGTTCCATGTCCGCATTCATACGACCCGCGGTTGCGAGGCACAAGTTCAACGGATCGAAGTCGGCAAACGCAACGACGCACGCGATCACACACGAGTTCAACCATCCGATGTCGGCCCGTCGTTGAGCTCCACCGCTAGATGGTTGATGCGAACCACGCAGGCACCACAGGACGTCGGCGCCGAATGGTTCCGGTGCCGCGCGATCGACCTCACCGATGCTTGGGTCGGCGATGAGCGCAGAAGGAAGCCATTCGGCCAGACGCTCGGATGCGTCCCTGGCGCTTTCCGCGTTCTCGTAGAGGATGGCGACTCGGGAAACTGCGATCCACTCAAGCGGCGACTCGCCGCTGCCGCGGTTCGTGAACGTGGTCAGCACTCCGCCGACCGCGCCTCGACTCACAGCACGCGCGACCGCGGGTGGCCAGTGAAAGAAGATCCGTAATCCCGCCGCCTCCATCGGCTCGAAGGAGGACCGCCGATCCATGACGAGCGCGGGGTGCAAGTCGGAGAGCTCGGTAAGGGCAGCATCTAGGAGCGGGCCGAGACCGGACGGTCTCACCTCATCTCCTTGGTCATGTGAAGGACGAGTGAGTCGTCCAGCGTGACGTCTTCGTACTCGCCGACGTAGCGATCGCCGTAGGTCAAGCCCTTGCCGTCGGGGACGTATCCCCGCAACACATAGAGGCGTTGCGCCGCGTTGTAGCCAGCGTGCACGCCGACTCCGATCGCGACGGTTGACGACCGAGTCGAAGCCGCCGCTTCGGCCTCGTCGAGCAGCCGAGAGCCGATACCCCAGCGGCGTAGGTGCGGTACGACATTCAAGTCCTGTATCTCCGGAGTATCGCTACCGGCGAGACCCTGATACGGGCTGCTCCAAAGCAAAGTCACGTAGCCGGCGATCTCGCCATCCGATCTCGCGACCCAGCACATCCTCGTAACCTCCGCCTGTTCGGCGACGTAGCGATCGAAGGTGCTCGCCGCCTTGTTCAAGGCCAGGAACGCCGTCTCGAGAGGACGAGAGTCGGTAGAGGTTAAGGCGCGTAGGTCGACGGTTCGCTGCGGGTCCGTCATGACGTTCGTTTACTGGCTCCGCTCGTACCGCATCGCCACCGCCCCCGAGCCGAACTCCAGCCGGCTCACGAGCTTCAAGTCGATACGCGTCGAAAGCCCCGCGAACAACGTCGGCCCGTGGCCCGCCAGCGTCGGTTGCACGACAAACTCGTATTCATCGATCAAGCCCAACTCCGCCAATGCCTGCGGGAGCTTGACGCCGCCCACGAGCAGTCCTTTACCCGACTCCTGCTTGAGTTGCTGGACGGCTTGCTCCAGATCACCGCGCACGAGCTCCGCGTTCCACTCGACTCGGTCGAGAGTGCCCGACACGACGTACTTCTTTGCCGCGTCGATCTTTCGGGCGAAGGGTTCCATCCACTCTGGCCGCGCTCCGTCCGGCGCCGGCCCCCGCCACGCCGCCTCCATCATCTCGTACGTGACCCGGCCAAAGAGAAGGGCATCGGCCCGTTCGAGGTTCTCGGCCGCGTGACGATGTATGTCTTCGTCCGCGATCATGACGTTGTGATCGCAGCACCCGTCCAATGTAACGTTGATGGAGTACCGCAAAGGTCGCATCACGTAAGAGTACGGTTCCTGGGGCGGCGAACGACCTTAGCCGCTGGTGAGTTCAGTAAGTGTGGTTCTCATTTGGACGAGAACCCACTGATGAGTTTGGAGTTCAAGAGCAACGTCCGAAAGCGCTCGATCGCTGCGCTGCTGGCGCTCTTGCAGAAGTTGAAGCTAAGCGTGCGCGCTGCGTAGTCGGCGTGCGTGTCCGACACGATTCGGATGTGCTCGGGGATGTGATTCGCGTCCTTGAAGGCGTCGAGCGACGCGCCATAGTCGCTGATCTGTTTGTCGGTCACACCACGCTTGAAGTGAGCCACGAGGTCGACGCCAGGCGTGGCGCAGGGGGTCGCCACTGCTACATGCAGCTTGCTGTTCGAACAGGCGGCGACCAGTAAGAGAGCAGCAACCGCGACTCTGCTCGCTCGCGCCACGTGTACCCAGCCAACATGCGGCCCGCCACCCGACGGGAGTAGAGCGAAGCGAACGCCGCGCGGCACTAGGGAGACTGTCCCGACTTGAACTCGCGCAGCCAACCCGAGGACTCGCCCGACGCAACATGGTCCGGTGCGGTCACTGCGGCGGTCGCCCAATCGACGAAGGCGATGGCGATCGATCCGTTGACGCGGCATCCAGGTGGACGCTGGCCGAGCACGCTGACGACGACGGTGTAGCCGTTGCCGCCTTCCGACAACGTGTAGACCTTCCAGTTGTTGTCGGTAAACCCGGGGCAGCTCTTCGCGACGCGCCTCCGGACCCACTCGCCGTACGTGAGCATGTCAGTTGACCTCAGCTCGCTCAGTGCCAGTCTGACGGCGAAGGCGCGGCCATCCGTTGCGCCGTTCCCCAAGAGCACCCTGCCATTGCCGGCGACAACTCGGTCGCCGTGGGATCGTGACGCGCCGATCGCATATCCGACGAGAGCCGCACCCAGAACGCCGACGAGCGTGACCGCTACAGTGATGGCGACACGGCCGCGAGGCGAGGACGAAGCGCGGGCCTTAGCTTCCACTTCACTCATCAGCGACGCTCGACGCGACCAACATAAAGCCCCCGCCCTGTAAGCCCATCCGGATCGAACTCCACGTCGAAGCCCGACTCCGAGAAAGCTTGCTCCATCTCAGGCACGGTGAACAAGCCGAGTTCGTGGACTTCACTCGCTCGTTCGATCCCCGAAGCCCGACCGACCATGTACTCGAACGTCAGCCGCGAGAGGCGCCCCTCGATCCTTGTGTGGCTCATCCGTGCGACGCGGATCCCGTCACCCTCCGCTGTGTGGACGTGAACCGTGGCGTCCGCCATCGCCTCGGGTGTGAACCATGGCTCCACGAGGACGATCCCGCCGGATCCTAGGTGCGCGCGGAACCTCTGCAGCGCGGCTAGGACGCCGTCGAGGGTTCGCACGTATCCGATCGAGCTGAACAAGCACAGTACGGCGTCGTAGGTACGGCCCAGATCGAACGTCATCATGTCTGCGCACACGAACGTGCCTGTGCTCTTGGTCCGAGCCATCTCGACGAACCGCGGTTCGATGTCGATCCCATCGACCGAGTAGCCCCGTCCGGCTAGGTGTCGAGCGTGTTCGCCGGTCCCGCAGCCGACGTCCAGGATGGTGCGAAGCCCGGGCATGAGTTCCTCGAGTTTGGTGGCCACGACCGCCGCTTCAGCGGGGTAGTCCTTCAGCTGCGAGTAGATGAGGTCGTAGAGCTCGACAGACTCGGAGAACATGGCCTTGCTCAGTCCTGATACTGACTTACTCGGACAAAGCGCTCCGAAGGGTCGCGGAGCGTCGACTGCCGCAGTGAGTCAGCCGGTCCTACGTCGAGTCGCAAGCCAATCCTTTAGCGATCTCTCGGTCTCGTTCGATCGACGTCCGGCGAGGAGCCCGCTAACTGAGATGTCCTCATCAAGGTCGGGCCAATGGATGCCTCGACCCCGTCCGATGAGCTCCCAATTCGACCATTCGCTCGGCGATCCGTTCGCGAGCCGGGGGTACCACGAGAGGGGTACCGAGATGCTGCGACCGTCGGAAAGTGCAACGGTGAGGGCATCAGACGTCACTGTGACGCCACGCGCGAGCACCGTGGTTTCATCAGTCCGCGAAGAACTCATTCCATGCCTCGATCAGCACCTGTCGACTCTCAACCACTATAGCTTCGACTCGATTGAGCTCCTGTGTGGGGAACCCACGGTTGAAGGCAAGCGCGAGGGGATCGAGCCAGAACTTCGCTTCGGCGTCGTCACGCCGGACGTGGACGTGCATCGGCTCGCCGCGATCGTCGGAGTAGAAGAAGAGTCTGTAAGGGCCAGAACGAAGCACCGTCGGAGTCACACCCGAGGTTACGGCCGCACGATGACATCCGGCCCGGCTAACTGCCCATTAGGTCAAAGAGTCCACTCTTTCGGGTTAACTACCCGGTCGGGTGCTGCGGCGAGTTGTGCAGCCCGGTCATCCTTTCGTCATCCGGTCTATCAGCTCCGACGTAGCTCTGATAGCTGTCTCGCAGGCCACCTGCGGCGAGACGGATGTGATTCCGGCCTCGAGCGTCGAAGCGAGATCTGGGAGCTCGGATTCATCGACACCTAGCCTGACTCTCGCGGCCTCGAGCCGGTAGTAAGCATTGTTCAGGTAGTAGCCCACCGACCAATTCTCGATTCGTTTCTCATCGCCGTACAGAAGGGCGTTGTTCTCGAGCACCTTTTCGAGGAGTTCAACCGCCCCAGCGAGAATGCCCTTTGGACTCGCCCATTCCCGCTCGGGCTTGGCGAGGAATACCGCCCTCCAAAGAGAGAACGCAGCTCCCGCTAACAGGCCAAACGACCGCCGAGCATCAGGATCGTCAGCTAGATCAGGACGAGCTGCTCTGTACCGGTATAGCGAGAGCAGAAGCTCTTGCGTTTGGAGCCGCTGAGGAATTAGCCAGTTGAAGAGGTCGGCCTTCGCTTCGTCCGGTTCCGATGGCATTCTCGAAGCTAGCAGCGCGCGCGGTCTGCACAACGACTTCTGGAGCTAACCTGCCGCACGTCGGCGAAGCCGACTGCGGTCGGGTTCAGCGAGGAGTTGGCCAGCGAGCACCAGACGTTAGCCAGCGAAGTCAGGCGGCGCATAAGCGAACTGCCGCCTCGAGCACCTCGCGCTTGGTGCGATTGCCATCGACCGGCGCCAACGGCCAGTCGGCAGCTTCGAAGGCGCGGCGGATGCGTGCGAGCCGCCGCGTGAAGTAAGACGTCAGCCGATCAACACTTCGCTCCCAGGTCTCGCCGGGCTCGGGCGTGTCGTATGTGGTGAACCACTTTCTTCCGTGTTGTGCCTCACGACGACGAATCCCTTCGGTGACGTCAGCATCCACAAACACGGTCACCGTGCGGATGCCGCTCAGTACCTTCCGCATCCTCCGCGAGTGTGCGTGCAGCTCGGGCTCGCTCTCCATAGCCCAAGAAAGATCCTCGGCGAGGTCCACAAACGATCCGTCGAGGACCACGACGGTGCGCGATTCATCGATAGTGGTCACCAAACGACCGTACGCGTCTTCGAGCAAGGTGGGGCCAGGATGCACCTTGTGCCGAAAGCAATCCCCGACCGCGCGGAACTCGGCGCGCTCGAAGATGAGCTCTTCCGCCGGAAGATGCCGGCCGTCGATTTCGGCGGCCAAGCCGTTAGCGAGCGTGGTCTTACCAGCTCCCGGTGCCGCGCCCGTAATCATGATGAGCGTAGGTGCCCGCTTAGTCATTCGTCTGTCCAACGACTTTGGCCGTTCACCCGCACGAAGCGGCCCGAAGGGACGCGAGCGTCGGGTGCCGCGGCGAGTTAGGCCGTAGCGACAACAGGTGAACCATCTATGGTTCCTCGTTCGCAGGTGATGACAAGAGGATTCTCCTCGGCCCAAAGGACGAGCTCAATGAGTAGGCCAGCGCTACTCGGGCGCGCATGAACCTCCGTCACTTCTGTGTAGTTCCAGGGTAGGGGTGTTGCGCGTTCGAAACGTATGTCGCTGATCGCAAGCAGCTGCAGCACGTGGGCGGAGTCACCTGAACGAACACGAAGACTCATGTCAGCGAAGTCGGCCGACAGAGTGATCGACTCAAGAGTGCCTCCCCACAGGCGGTCTGTTTTCGTCATCTCTTCGTCTTGTCGGCCTAGCGACTTTGGGAGCTGAGCTGCGCGCCCGCGAGGCGGCGCGGCTGCTCATGCGACGAGTTAGGCCGTGCACGGCGAAACCAATCATTCACGCTTCCCGTCACCCCAATCGACTCGCCACCAGCTCGACGATATCGCGGTAAGGGCAAGGAACAAGCCGAGAGCGAGCGACACGCCCCCGCCGAGATATTGAGTCCGAATGAGCTCAATGACACCGATAGCGATAGCGAGCAGGCCAACTAGCGCGCGTACTAGACGAATGAACGAAATGCGCTCGCGGGATCGAGGTAAGCGAATCAACTTCATCGGCCTAACGACTCTTGGAGCTCAGCCGCCACGTGTTCGCGAAGCGAACCGTGGTCGGCTGAAGCGACGAGTTGGCCAGCGAAAGACTCACGTGCTCCATCATGACGCGAGTTCTCGACGAAACAACTCGGCAGTCGGTCGCGCGAGCTGGTCGAGGCCATGCGCGCGGAGCGCGTCGGCCAGCTCAATCATCAGGACCATGAA
>Ga0307469_10000146_pt1 | contig 27300 bp, 29 predicted proteins | sample atmos_gasesAM2C__FD_203084 | JGI IMG/M metagenome (GOLD analysis project Ga0307469, IMG submission 203084) | Hardwood forest soil microbial communities from Morgan-Monroe State Forest, Indiana, United States - atmos_gasesAM2C_515 | ecosystem: Environmental > Terrestrial > Soil > Temperate... | reverse complement strand
GGCGCGCGCCGAGCGCCTGCACGACCTGCCGGGCGGTGGCAAGCGCATGGTCAAGCGCTCGAGCGGCATCGAGATGACGCTGGTGAACGGCGCGGTGACCTGGGAGAAGGGCGCCCTGACGGGCGCTACTGCTGGACTGGTGCTCCGCTCTTGAGCGGAGCACCGTCCTCACGCCAGTTTACTTGGTCATCCAGTACTCGACATCGAAGCGCGACTCGTTCGAGCCGGTCTTCGGGTCAAACTGCGACGCGTTGCGCGTGGTACCGCGCAGGCCGGCGAGCTTGCCGGTGCCGCCGTTGATCGGACCGGAGGTTTTGTTCTCCGCGCCCTTTTTCTTGGCATCGGACCAGGAGGCGTTATGCGACACGATGTCGGTGCGCACGAAGAATTTGTCGCCGTTCTCCATTGTCCAGATGTTGTGGGAGGCCGCGGGGCCATTCAGGCTGGTGTAGTCGGAGTAACCGACCGAGCGGATCTCCTTGACCCGCAAGCCGGCGATCATCGGTGCGTCGGACCCAAGAACGCGCGTGATCTGGAAGATGCGCACCTCGTGTCCGGGCACGTCGCCGACTGGAATCGTGTGCTGCACGTCGTACTTCGTGACCGAGGCTGGCACGACGAAGCTGATGCGGGTCTTCTTTTCCTGCGCGATGCCCGTTGCGGCGAAGCATGCCAACACCGCGCCGGCAACGGTCAGACGAGCTATGCGAATAGCAATCACGTTGTCTCTCCCCTTTTGGTTCAGAAGGGCACAGGACGTGCCGATAAAAGCGGGCGGATCGGCCCGAAGGGAAACGGTCCGGCCTTGCGGCCGGTTATTGATTACGTGGCGGCAGTCTAGCGCCTATTTATCGGCCCATGGCAGCTCCTTCCAGAGCTGCCTGAACTGGGTGTCGCCGGCGCGGATCTCGGCATCGAATTGCGCCGGCGTGAGGTAGCGCAGCGGCGCGAAAACTCTCGCCGCCTGCACCCGGAACTCGGGGTCGGCCGCCGCCTGCGCCACCGCCTTCACCAGGCGCTCGAGGATCTCCGCCGGCATGCCCTTCGGCGCCGCCATCCCGCGCAGCGCGACCATCTCGAAGGGAAAGCCCTGCTCGCGGCCGGTGGGCAGGTCGGGCGCGAGGTTCGAGCGCGCCGGGCCGAACTGGCCGAGGTTGCGCATCGTCGCGCCGCCGCGGATCGATTGCAACGACTCGCCGACGTTCATGGCCGCGACGTCGATCTGCCGGCCCATGATCGCGGCACGGACTTCGGAAGAGCCCTTGAACGGCACGTGCGTGAGCTTCACGCCCGCCGCGCGCTCGAACATCAGCATCAGGAGGTGGTCGTCGGAGCCCACGCCCGTCGTGCCGACGGTCAGCTTGCCGGGATTCGCACGCGCCCAGGCGGCGAGCTCCTGCAGGGTCTTCACCGGCGTGTCGGCGTGCACCGCGAAGTTGCACGGGTCGTCGATGATGTTGCCGAGCAGCTCGAAGCGCTGCGGGCTGCCGAAGATCGCATTTCGCTCGATGGGTATCGTCATCAGCGGCGGCGTGTTGATGAAGCCGATGGTGTAGCCGTCGGCCGGCGCGTTGGCGAGCGCGCCCATCCCCACCTCGCCGCCGGCGCCCGAGCGGTTGACGACGAGGATCTTCGCGCCGCCGCCGAGGTATTTCTCGAGGTACGGCGCGATCGCGCGCCCGACCACGTCGGTGCCGCCGCCGGGCGGGTAGGCGATGATCAGCGTGATGGGTTTTTCGGGATACGCGGCCACCGCCGGCCCCGCAATCAATATGGCAAGCAGGAGTAGTGAACTTAGTCTCATCGGATCCCCTCTAATTTACCACTAGACTCACTCCGATCGCCCTCACTCGGAGGTGCGCAGGCGGAGCCAACCGGGGCCGGAGGCGCTCAAGGCCTATATCGCTTCGGAGCACGCCCTACGGCCGCATGGTGCGCGAAACTGGGGTGCACGTCGAGTGATCGGATTGCTTGAAATGGGCGATCGCGGCGCAGGCTCGGCCTAGGATTGATTCGCCTATCCCTTATCCCTCCTTCAGGTCGCAGTCACCGTCAGCTTTACACCGAGCGCATCCCGGCACGAGCCTCTACCAGAAAGTCCTCCAGCGCACGTATCGGCGCGAGATCCCCGAACAGCACGCTGCTCGATTCCGCGATGCGCTTGCGGATGTTCCCACGATATTCGGCATCTCCCGCCAGCCTTGCCGCCAGCGCCACGTAATCCTGCTCCGAGGGCACGACCAGCTCCGCCAGTCCCATGCGCTTCAGTATGCCGCTCGCGAGCCGCCCACGCATGAAACGGCCTTCGCGCGTCACGATCGGCAGGCCGCATTCCACCGCCTGCAGCGCGGTGTTGAAGCCGGAAAAGCCGATGGTATCCAGAAAGACATCGGCGACCTGCATCAGGCCGTAGAAACCGGCCTTGTCCTGCCAGGGGACCAAACTCACGAAATCCCCGAAGTCGAGCCCCTTGCGGGCGAACTCCCCTTCCAGCCGTCGGCTTAGCTTCCTCGACAGGCCGGGGAGCCGATGCGCAAAAAAGATGAAACGGCACCGGCCAAGCCGCCGGGCAATTTCCGGAAAGATCCAATCGTGCTGCGGCGCGTACTTGAAAGGCGCTCCAGGGCACACCAGGAGCGGAACACCTCCGTCGATACCCCACGCTCCGAGATCGGGAACCTTTGCCTCCACCCTGGCGCGCTCAACGAAACAGCCCAGGTGCGGCAAAGCGACGAGCCGCTCGGTGTAGTTCGCCTGCGCCCCCTCAGGCTCCAGGCCCTCGGCCGACAGGTAATAATCGATCGTCGGCAGCCCCGTCGTCTCCGGGTGCCCCCAGGACGCAACCTGCGCCGGCGCCAAACGCAGGCTCGCAAGCTTCACGGTCATCGGATCCATGCCGATGTCCGGGTAAATCAGCACGTCGGGCTGTCCTTCGAGAATCGCTTCGACCCATTGCTTCAAGTCTCCCCGCCCTTGCTCGAAACGCGCAGCGCGCGATCTGGCGTACCGTGTTTCCGCGTCTTCGTCCGGCCCGAGGCAGTATGCAGCCAGTTCGAAGCGGCTGCGATCGAGGTGCTGGAACCAGCCCTTCACGATGGCATTCCACACGGAATGGTCGCGAAAGTAGCGGGACACGATGCCGACGCGCAGCGGACCCGCGCGGCGCTTAGCCCTGGGTCGCAGGCCCTGTTGATCCTGCCACGTGGCCATCAGCCGTGCGCACAGGCGCCCGTAGCGTTGCAGCACATCAAGATTGTTCTCCTCCTGATACGCGACCCAGAACGGCTGCTGCACGCCCACCGCCCGATGCCCCTCCTTGGTACGGGTCGTATCGAACCAGCGATCCAGGCTGTCGAGCTCAGCGCCCGCCTCGGCGCGGATGCTCTGCAGGTCATCGTTCGCTTCGCGCACGACGGGGATGCGGCACATCGCGGCCGCCCAGCGCGCTTCCGAGGATTCCGGATTGAGCGCAAGCGCATTGCGGTAGCTGGCAAGCGCTTCCTGCGTCCGACCCATGTCCTTGAGGGCATGGCCGAGATTGACGTGCGCGTCGAGCATTCCGGGCTCGAGCGCGAGGGCGCGCCGGTAGCAGTCTGCCGCCTGATCCAGCCGGCTGGCGCCCGCGTGCACGTTTCCCAAATTGCACCAGGCCTCGGCGAATGCGGGCCGCAATTCGATCGCCCGGCGATAGCAGTCGGATGCCGCCTCCAGCTTGTCCTGGCGTGCCAGCGCGTTTCCCAGCCAGTAGATGGCATCCGCATCGGCAGCGCTAGCCGCCGCGGCGCTCCGCAACGCCGCCTCGGCCTCGGCCCAGCGGGCGAGCTTGCCGAGAACCATGCCGTAGTTGCGTAGCGCCCCCGTGTAATCCGGCCGCAGGCGCAGCGCGCCTTCCAGCGCCGCGGCGGCAGCGGCAAGATTGCCCCGCGCATCGTAGATATTGGAGAGGGCTACCTGAGCCTCCGGAAAATCGGCCTTGCGCTCCAGCGCGACGCGCAGCAGCCGCTCCGCCCGTTCCAGCGCGCCGAGCGTATACAGCAACCGGCCCAAGTTATAGTTGACGTAGGGGTCGGCGGGATCGAGCGCTAGCGCGGCTTCGTAGGCCGCCGCCGCATCGGCATCGCCCAGCGCCTCCAGCGCGATTCCGAGATTGAGATGCGGCTTGGCCCAGCCGGGGGCAGCCGCCACCGCCTTTCGATACAGGTCGCATGCCTCGCGCAACCTGCCCTCCCTCTCGGCGTGGTTGCCCTCGGTGACAAGCTGATCAGCGGCGGAATGCGTTGAGGCCGGTGAGCGGGCGTGACCCGCAGGCTTGAAGAGCCATTCAAACATCAAGGCATATTGTACGCGGGCCCCCGGATGCGGCGTCACCTCGGCCCGGAGGGCCCGTGGGCCCCGCCGATCTCGAGGATTGCGGCGCGCTCGCGAGCCACTCTGGCTTCAGCGGGGGCGCTGAACGGCATATATTCTGTGCAACGTTCTTTGTTCTGCGAGAGCGCTTCGTTGCAGAAAGCAGGCGCGAGACGGGGTCGATGCGCGCTGAATAGGCCTCACCCTAGTGTCGCAGCACGCATTTCTGATAGAGGTTCTTGAACCTTCCCTGCGGGTCGTAGCGCGCCTTGAGGGCGTCGTACGCCGGCTTGTCGTAGCGCCGCCAGAACTCGTCCTCCGGGTAATAGGAATCGGAGTAGAGCGACTTCACGCCCCCCAACTCGGCCACCTTGCGCTCGATCTTGCGGTTGTAGTGGCCGGGCTCGCGCCGTGTGCTGTCCTGCACCACGTCCCAGAACCCGAAGTTCACGTACAGCGTCCGGGGATCGATCGGATAGAGCGGGAATCTCTCCTGCGTATCGTAGCCGCCGATCGGGCAGATCCAGACCGGAAGGATCCCGATCTCCTCGAGGAAGAATGCGAGAAACTCGGGTGCCCGTGCGATGGGGATGTCCACGTCCTGGATCACGGACTCCGGGTGTTTGCCCCTCAATCGTGAGAAGGCGCGCGTGAAACCCCACTTGCTGTTCCAGCGCATCACCTTGGCGTAAGTCGTCGAGTTGAGCCGCTTGCGTCCGACGAGCCGTCTCACGAGCGGGTTCTGCACGAATAGGTTCTTCGAGCACCAGAACCAGTCGGTGTCCCATCGCCAGATGTAGTCGCGCACGGTGAGGTAATCCTCCGGGCGCTCGCGGATCGAACGGTAGTAAATGCGCTCGTACGTATAGTCGCTGATATAGGGCGCGCTGTCGGCGAAGTGCCCGAGCGTGAGATACATCTCCTCGCCCGAGAACACCGTGCCGTCGACGAAGTCGACGGCGGTTGAGCAGCGTGCCTCCAAGTCCGCAAAGAATTTTTCGGGGCTCGAGTGCCGGATGTGCTCCAGTCGGACATAGGGCTTCACGGGGACGGTGCGTGCCGTGACTTTCAGCGCGTAGCCGAGCGTCCCGTAGGAATTCGGAAATCCGTAGAACAGGTCGCGGCGCTTGTTGTCCGGCGTGCAGGTCACGACCGAGCCGTCGGCGAGGAGCACCTCGAGCGCGAGCAGCGTGTCGTGCACCAGGCCGTAGCGGAAGGACGAGGCCTCGATGCCGACCCCGGCGGCTGCGCCTCCGATCGTGATGGACTTCAGCTGCGGCACCACGCAGGGCATGACCCCGTGCGCGAGCGTCGCATCGACGAGATCAGCGTAGGTCGTCATGCCTTCGGCGGAAACGCGCGAGCGCGCCGCGTCCACCTCGACGACCTCGTTGAAGCGGGAGAGGTCCACCCGCGGCCGCGCCCGTTGCTCGCGGTCGCGGAACAGGTTGGAAGTGCTTTTCGCGAGCCCTATCCCGCCGGAGCCGGCGGCGAGCTCAGCGCGCAGCCGCGCGAGCTTGCTCTCGTGGTTGCTCACTGGCGTAGAGGAAGGCCCGGCTCATCGGGTAGTTCTCGCCGATGTTGCCCTTGCTCACCACGATCTGGAATAGGTGCGTCTTGCCTTTGGGAGAGCGGAACATCTCGGCGCAGGACCACAGGTAGGTGCGCCAGATGCGCCGGAATTTCTCGTCGAACTTCCCGGGATTGAGCTTGTGAACCCTCTCCCAGTTGCGGTCGAAGCGCCGCGCCCAGTCGTCGAGCGTGAGCGCGTAGTTGCGCCTGAGGTTCTCGATATCCACGACCTCGAGCCCGCAGCGCTCGCACCAGTCGATCGCCTCGGCGAGACTCGGAATCCAGCCTCCGGGAAAGATGTACTTGCGGATCCAGAACTCCGTGTTGCGCACGCCGACGTGGCCGATGAAGTGGAGCACGCCCAGGCCGCCGGGCTTGAGATAGTCGGCGTGCGCCTTGATTACCTCGCCGAGCTGGTCGCGCCCCGCGTGCTCGAGCGTGCCGATCGAGAGCAGCTTGTCGAACTGCCGCGGCACCTCGCGGAAGTCACGCTCGAGGACCTCGACCTTGCCCTCGAGACCGCGGCGCTTGATCTCGGCGCGGGTCTCCTGCACCTGCTCGGTCGTGGTATTGATGCCGGTGCCGCGCGCCCTGTACCTGTCCCAGGCGTAGAAGAGCAGATTGCCCCAGCCGCTGCCGATGTCCGCGAAGGTGTCGCCTTCCTTGAGCAGCACCTTGCGGCAGACGTGGTCCATCTTCGCGAGCTGCGCCTCTTCGAGCGTCTTCGAGCCGTCGGCGAACCAGGAGCAGGTGTACGCCATTCCCACCTCGTCGAGCCATTCACGGTAGAAATCCTGTCCCGGTCCGTAATGGAAGCGCGCGTTCGCCTTCGCCTGCGAGATCGACGCGTTGCTGTACCGGAATTCGTGCCACCAGTTGCGCACCTTGACCAGGAACGTCGGCTCGCCGTCGAAACCGGCGTCCATGCCGGCGCGGAAGGCGTGCGCGATGCTGCCCTCGATGTCGATGTCCCCGTCGAAATAGCCCTCGAGGAAGCCGACGTGGCCGAAGAGCAGCACGCGCCGTGCGGCGCGGCCGTTGCGGATGAGGAAAGTGACGTCGGGCGCTCGCTCGTGGTTCTGCCACGACGAGCCGTCCTTGAACACGACGCGAAAGCAAACCTCGGTCTTCGCGCCGATCTCCTCCATCGTCTTCCTGAACCCGCTGTTCATGATCTCCTCGCGCGCCGGTTGTGGCGCGAGGGAGCGATCTTGACAGTTTTTCGGGTCAATTTGAAGATGCTGCGGTCCGCCGCGTGTGGACTACCCGCGGCGACTGCGCTTCTGCTAGTCTTGCGCACTTTGCGTTCCATGCTCACCCGGGCTCTCCTCGCCGCCCTCGCCCTCGCTTGCGCCTGCGCCCGCGCGCAGACGCCGGACCCGCCGCTCTTCCGTACGATAGAGAACGGCGATTTCGCCGAGTTCTCCAGACAGGTCGACGCCGGCGCCGACCTGACCGCGAAAAACAGGCTGGGGGAAACACTGCTCTACGTCGCCGCGGAGAAGGGCGAGATAGACATGGCGAAGCTCCTCATCTCCAGGGGTGCGGACGCGAAGGCGCGCACGCCGAACGGGGAGACGGTGCTGCACGCGGCCTCGATGATCGAGAGCACCGTCCTCATGACGGCGCTGATCGGGGCTGGCGCCGAAGTCAACGCCGCCAACCTGGACGGCGAGACGCCGCTGTACTGGGCGGCGCTGACCGGGACCTTTCTCGCGGTAAAGGCGCTCGCCGACGCGGGCGCGGATCTCGACGCGCAGGACGCACGGCTGGGCAACACCGCGCTCCACGCCGCCGTCTCCCACGACGACATCGTGCTCATCCACTACCTGATCTCGAAGAACGTGCGCACCAACATCCGCAACAACGCCGGCATGACCGCTCTCGAGCTCGCCCAGTCGCGCGGCCGCGGCTCGGTGAAGCTCTTCGAGCGCTAGCATGCCCCGCGACCGCAGGATCGTCTTCACCGCGGGATTCCTTCGTGCGGTCGCGAACGGCCTGATCGGCGTCATCGCCGGAATCTATCTGGCGGAGCTCGGCTTCGAGCCCGCGACCTGGGGCGCGATCCTCGGCGCAGGGGTCGCCGGAACCGCGGTCGGGGCAGCGGGGGTGATGTTCTGGGGCGACCGCATCGGTCGCGGCCGCTGGCTGATCATGCTGGGCGTGATCGCCGCGGCGGGCGGAGCCGTGTTCGCCTTCGCCTCGAGCGCGCTCGTCCTCGGGACCGCCGCCTTCCTCGGCATGCTCAATTCGCTGGGCAAGGACCGCGCGGCGGCGCTCGCGCTCGAGCAGGCGATCCTGCCCTCGACCGGCGACGACTCCGGGCGCACCCGCGCCTTCGCCTGGTACAACGTCATCCAGGACGTCGGCCACGGCCTGGGCGCCGCGCTCGCGGTCCTGCCGACTTTGCTGCGCGACGCGCAAGGCCTCGATCACCTGCAATCCCTGCGCGTGGCGGTCATCGTCTACGCGGCGCTCTACGCGGCGACGGCGATCCTCTACCTCGGCCTGTCGAAGCAGGCGGAAGCGCCGACGGCGGCGCTGGAGGTTCGCGTCACCCCCGAGAGCCGCTCTATCCTCGCGAAAATGTCGTTTCTATTCGCGCTCGACAGCTTCGCGGGCGGCTTCCAGGGAAGCGCGCTGTTCGCCTTCTTCTTCCACCAGCAGTTCGGCGCGTCCGAGGCGACGATAGGCATGCTGTTCGTCGGGGCGCGCATCATGAACGCGTTCTCGCATCTGGGCGCGGCGTGGCTCGCCTCGCGCATCGGGCTCGTGAACACCATGGTGTTCACCCACACGCCTTCGAGCCTGCTCACCTTCACCATTCCGTTCACCGGAAGCTTCGAGATCGCCGCCGTGCTCTTCCTGCTGCGCGAGGGGCTCTCGGAGATGGACGTGCCGACCCGCCAGTCTTACCTCATGGCGGTGGTGAGGCCGGAGGAGCGCACCTTCGCCGGCGGCGTGACGAATCTTGCGCGCATGGCTGCGCGCGCGGTTGCTCCGTTCTTCGCGGGCGCCGCCATGCAGACGGTCGCGCTGGGCGCGCCCATCATGGCCGCGGCGGGCCTGAAGATCCTCTACGACGGATTGCTGTACGTGTCGTTCCGCAAGATCAAGGCGCCTGAGGAACGGTAGATTTCCCTGGGGACAGCCGCCAGGATTTTCGCTGGTGCCACGGCCGGCCCTTTCGCGTTGCGCGTTGACCTGTGATCTGGGCCAATTTTCTCAGCTCCTCGATCGCCGCGGTTGCGGCTGCGATGTTTGCTCGCAATGCCGTGCTTTCCGCCTTCGTCCCGGGCGATTTCCTCTGACGCGTGAGCAGCTGGTGCAATTTGCCAAGCGCCCAGCCACACGACGTCGGAACACCCGACTGCTTTTCTCTTTCCCGACGCTCCATTTCGATGCTCGCAAGGGCGGCGACCACTTCGGCTGTCGTGGGTTCTGCGTTCATTTGATCTTCCTCCGGATGTGTTTCGACCCGCAATCTTCAACGCTCCACAGTGCGAAAATGCAGCGGGTCCCTGAGATTCTGCAATTCCCGGTAGTAGTAAAGCGGCGTAGGCCGCTTTCCCTTGAAGCTCAGCCGTTTCAGAAATTCGATTTCCTCCGGAGTCGCGTTGGAGTTGAGTGAAGCATCCTTGAGGAATGCGTCGAGCCCGGGCTCGTCCCCGAAAGACCGGCCGGTCGCCTCGACGAACTCAAATCGCTTCGAGGACACCGGAGCAAATCTCCGGTTGAGCACGATATTCATGCCGAAGGTCGAGGGGTCGATATCCCACGAGTCGATCAACGGATCAAGGAAGGAGACGCAGTTCTCCAGCGAAACGTGGAAGACATCCGTGTCCAAGAACTCGAGGACCATGACTCGCATTTGGCTGTAGGTTCGGCCGCTCGCTCGGCCCACCAAGCGGAGCCACTTTTCGCTTTTCAGTTCCTCCCTGGCGACCTCCTTGATCACGTCAAGAAGCTTTTGGGTGACGAGACGCTCGAGCTCGCCGAAAGGCTGCTTCTCGAAAATCGCGCGTATCTCCGGCTGCTTTCCCGGCGCGCACTTGCGGAGAATCAGCTTTCGAACGTCTTGGAGCAACGGCGCCGGCGGGTCCTCCAAGCCCTTCTTCAACTCTTCCAGGCGCTGAAGCGCGGCCAGCTTCGCAAGCTTGCCGCTCGAGAGCTTGAGAAACTCGCCCATTTTCTCGTAGAGGTCGGTTCGATCGGGCGCGGGGGGCAATTTCTTCCGGGTCAGCAGCTGGGAGATGTAGGACTCGGTGACCTCGGCGGCGGCTGCCAGGTCCTTCTGCTCGAATCCCAAGTGTTCCAGTCGTTTCCTGATGACCAAGCCAACGTCCACCGGAGACCTCCCCTGATTAACTATTGTTAATTAAGAAATGTGGATACTATGATATATCACTTGACAAGGCAAGTTAATTAACCTATCCTCGTCGACGGACTGAGGGAGTCTTCTGGTCATCTGAACTGGAAAAGGTCATCCGAAATGCCTCCTTGGCCATCACTGGAAGCTAAGGAGAACGACATGTTTGCACGCCGCGTATCCCTGAATCTGAAGCCCAACAGCGCCGCCGAGTTTACTCAGCGGCTGGAAAAGGAAGTCATCCCCATGCTTCGGAAGCAAAAAGGGTTTCAGGATGAAATCACGTTCGTCGTCCCGGCCGGAACCGAAGCTTTCGGCGTGAGTCTGTGGGACAACAAAGAAAGCGCCGAAGCCTATAACCGCGGGTCCTACGCCGAAGTGACCAAGATGCTGGAGAAGCTGGTTGAGGGAACGCCTCGCGTCGATACCTACGAGGTTTCCAACTCCACTTTCCACAAGATCGGCTCTGCGGTAGCGGCCTAAGGCCAGTAAGTCTTTGGGGTTCGAGGGCGGGAGAGCCGCCCTCCAGCCTCTCAATCTTCAAGGATGCAATGTCATGATGAAAATCCGTCCCTTGCACGACCGCGTTGTAGTGGAGCGTCTCGATGAGGAGCGCAAATCCGCAGGCGGCATCGTCATACCCGACAACGTAGCGGAGAAGCCCGACCAGGGCGAGGTCATCGCCGTTGGCAAAGGCAGGATCCTCGAAGACGGCAAGGTGCGCCCGCTCGATGTCAAGGTCGGCGACCGCATCCTGTTCGGCAAGTTTTCCGGCCAAACGGTGAAAGTCGAAAGCACCGAGTACCTGGTGATGCGTGAAGACGACATCATGGGCGTCGTCGCGAAGTAAGGCCAACCACGAAATTCAGGAGCAAACAATGTCTGCCAAAGACGTACGTTTTCACGAACCCGCGCGGCACCAGCTGCTCGCCGGGGTCAACATCCTCGCCGATGCGGTCAAGGTGACGCTCGGCCCCAGGGGCCGCAACGTGATGCTCGAGCGCTCGTACGGGTCACCCACGGTGACCAAGGACGGGGTGTCGGTCGCCAAGGAAATCGAGCTGAAGGACAAGTTCGAGAACATGGGCGCGCAGATGGTTAAGGAAGTCGCCTCCAAGACCTCGGATGTCGCCGGCGATGGCACGACCACGGCAACCGTGCTCGCTCAAGCGATCCTGAAGGAAGGCATGAAGTTCGTCGCCTCCGGCATGAACCCGATGGATTTGAAGCGGGGCGTCGACAAGGCGGTCATCGCCGTGGTCGAGGAGCTGAAGAAGCTCTCCAAGGCCTGCACCACCAGCAAGGAAATCGCGCAGGTCGGCTCCATTTCGGCCAATGCGGACAGCGAGATCGGCAAGATCATCGCCGACGCAATGGAGAAGGTCGGCAAGGAAGGCGTCATCACGGTGGAGGACGGCAAGGGCCTGCAGACCGAGCTTGAGGTGGTCGAAGGCATGCAGTTCGACCGGGGATATCTGTCGCCGTATTTCATCAACAACGCCGAGAAGCAGATGGCTATCCTCGACGATCCCTACGTGCTTCTATACGACAAGAAGGTCGCCAATGTCCGCGACCTGCTGCCGCTCCTCGAGCAGGTGGCGAAGGCCGGACGGCCGTTGCTCGTCATCGCCGAGGAAGTCGAGAGCGAAGCCCTCGCGACTCTTGTGGTCAACAACCTGCGCGGCATCCTGAAGACCTGCGCGGTCAAGGCGCCGGGGTTCGGCGACCGCCGCAAGGCCATGCTCGAAGATATCGCCGTTCTCACCGGCGGCCAGGTCATCGCCGAAGAAGTCGGACTGACCCTCGAGAAGGCGACGCTCAAGGACCTTGGCCAGGCGAAGCGCGTCGAAATAGACAAGGAAGAAACGACGCTCATCGATGGCGCGGGCGATCCCAAGGCGATCGAGGCGCGGGTGAAGAGCCTCCGCGCGCAGATCGAAGAAACCACCAGCGACTACGACAAGGAAAAGCTGCAGGAGCGGGTGGCCAAGCTCGCAGGCGGCGTTGCACTGGTCAAGGTCGGTGCCGCGACCGAAATCGAAATGAAAGAGAGGAAGGCGCGGGTCGAAGACGCTCTGCACGCGACCCGCGCGGCGGTCGAGGAGGGCATCGTCCCCGGCGGCGGCGTGGCCTACATCCGCGCCCGCAACGCGCTCGACAGAATCAAAGGCGACAACCCCGACCAGGACGCAGGTATCAAGATCGTGCGCCGCGCGCTGGAAGAGCCGCTGCGCCAGATCGTCGCGAACGCCGGAGAGGAGCCGTCGGTGGTGCTGAACAAGGTCGCGCAAGGCACGGGCAACTTCGGCTTCAATGCCCAGACTGAAGAATACGGTGATCTCGTCGAGATGGGCGTGGTCGACCCGACCAAGGTCGCGCGCACGGCGCTGCAAAATGCGGCTTCCATCGCCGGCCTGCTGCTTACCACCGAGGCGATGGTGGCCGACCTGGCGGAAGAGAAAAACGGCGCCGGCCATCGCGGCAATGGCATGGGCGGCATGCAAGGGATGGACATGTGAGTCCGTCTCGTCGATGACGATCAGGCCGCGAAAAAAGAGAAGGTTGCGCGAGACAGCCCGTTTTTTTCGCGAAAGTGGGGTTTCGCGGTTTTTTGGCGATCCCCAACGCCCGAGCGGGTGTTGGGGTTTTCTCTCGGCCGAGGGTCAGGCGTTACTTTGAGGAAGCAGCAGAACAAATATGCCCACCACTCTTTCGTTCGAGTTGGCATGGCGCGATCTGGATCGCAGGTCCGCAATTCTGTGGTTCCTGCTCTTTGGGTGTATCCCAGGAATATTTTTTCTCGGGTATCTGCTGAACGACTTGCTCCACCAGAACGTGCCGATTCTCGCTGTTCTGCTCGCCTGGATGGCCGGAATTGGCTGGGCCGGAATCCGAATGGCGACCTTTGCATGTCCCCGCTGCAGCAAGGCGTTCTTCGAGAACTGGTACTTTTTCAAGCCACTCAGGCGCAGCTGCGCTTTTTGCAGCCTGCAAAGACGAGCTGAAGACCTTCCGCCGGCGGCAGGCAGCTAGGGAGCGGGGGGAATGTAGGTTCGCTCGACGGAGCCGGCGGGCGCGGCGCATCCCACCGGTTGCTTGACTTCACTGCAATGCTGGAAGGCTTCGGGGTTGATTCCGCCGTTAGCGTTTCTGTAAGGAGCAAAGCAGTCCTGACTCTCCAGATACTTCTTCATCTGCTCTTGGCACTCATTTCCGGATTTGGGAACATCCGGAGGCGGTGGGGCTGCGGGCTGTGGGGCGCCGGTCCGTGCCTCGCGTGTTCCCTGCAGGGATTCGGCTTGCGCCTTTTCCCTGGCCCGCCGCGCTTCCGCCTCCTGCCGCTGCTCATCGCTGACCTCGACGCCGCTGAGGTCGACCTTCTTCGCGTGCTGCTTGTATCGTTCGGGGACGGACTCGCCGTAGTGGACTTTGCCGTTCTCGTCGACCCATTTGAACACGTCGCCGGCGCGCGCGACTAGGGACACCGCGCAGAGGAAAAGCAGCAGGGCGATTTTTCGGGCCATGGACCTTAGACGGAATCGGTCGCCTATCGGTTCCGAGGTTCGAACAGCGCCTTGAGATCTTTGCCCGGCATCGCGTCTTGCACCCAGCGGTAGCTGCCTTTTTCGCGCATCGCCACAGCGGCGTCGCGCACCGCGGCGAAAGCGAGCCGCGACAAGGTGCCGCCCACGCTGATGCGCTTGACCCCGGCTTCAGCGAGCTGCTGGGTCGTGATATCCGGGTCCGCCGCGCTCATCACGACGTTGAGGGGCTTGGGCACGGCCTTTACGACCTGCCGTATCGTCGCGAGATCGCGCAAGCCCGGCGCGTAGAGCACGTCGGCTCCGGCGGCCGCGAACGCCTGCAGGCGCTTGACCGTGTCGTCGACGTCGCGGCGTCCGTGCAGGAAGTTCTCCGCGCGCGCCGTGAACGTGAAGGGAAAAGAGAGGGAGTGCGCGGCCTCGGCTGCTGCTGCCACGCGCTCGACCGCGAGATTGAAGTCGTAAATGGGCTCGGCCTCGTTTCCGGTGGCGTCTTCGATCGATCCGCCGACGATTCCGGCCTCGGCTGCCAGCCCGATGATCTCGGCCGCCTTCTTCGGATCGTCTGCGTAGCCGTTCTCCAGGTCGGCGTTCACCGGAAGGTCGGTCGCGGCGGCAATATCCCGGCAATTGGCGATCAGCTCCTTGCGGCTGACGGCGAGCGCGCCGTCGACACGGCCCAGAGCGTTCGCGAGGCCGAAGCTCGTCGTCGCCAGTGCCTCGAAGCCGAGAGAGGCGAAGAGCTTCGCCGTGCCCGCATCCCAGGGGTTGGGCATGACGAAGATCCCCGGGCGTTGGTGCAGCGCGCGGAACGCCCTTGCGCGCTCTGCCTGCGTGAGCATCGTCCACTCCTTTCTTGGGGTAGGCTTCCGAGTATACGACTGTGAGAGGGAGGATTCGTGAAACCCATTGCATCGGTCGCGACGCTGGTGCTGCTCGCATGCACCAGTCTGGCGCAAGCCCAAGGCTTCCCCAGCAAGCCGCTACACATCATCGTGCCTTCGGTCGCGGGCAGCTCGCCCGATGTGCGCGCGCGCCAGATCGCGGCGAAGCTGAGCGAATCGCTCGGCCAGCCGGTGATCGTCGACAACCGGCCGGGCGGCAACGGCCTGATCGGCGCGCAGCAGGCCGTCAAGGCGGCGGCGGACGGGCACACGATGTTCCTCGCGCTGATCAACAACGCGATCGGCGACGCGGCGAACCCCAATCCCTGCTGCCGGCTCAACCGGGAGCTCGTGCCGGTGACGCGTTTCACGATGACCCCGCTGGTAGTGGTCGTTCACCCCTCGCTCCCCGCCGAGACGCTGAGCGAGTTCATCGCGCTCGCAAGAGCGAAGCCCGACGCGCTGACCTACGCGTCGGGGGGCCCGGGAAGCATCACCCAGCTTCTCGGCGAATGGATCAAGTCGGAGAGCGGCATACGCATGCTCGAGGTGCCCTACAAGTCGGTAGGCGCCGAGATTCCGGACCTGCTCTCCGGGCAGGTGATGGCGGGGTTTCTCGTCCCGAATACCGTCGGCGGGCCGATCAAGGCGGGAAAGCTGCGGGCGCTCGCCGTCGCCGGGCCGCAGCGCCTTGCGATACTGCCCGATGTCCCGACCACGGCCGAAGCCGGGCTGCCGGGCGTAGAGGCGATCGCATGGAACGGCGTCTTCGTTCCCGCCGGCACGCCGCAGCCGGTGATCCAGGTACTGCATCGCGAGCTGGTGCGTGCGTTCAACGCGGCCGATGTCAGGGAGCAGGTCGCCAACACCGGCTCGTACATCGCCGGCGACTCGCCGGAGGAATTCGCGGCCTTCATCCGCGCCGAGGTGGCGAAGTGGGGCAGGGTGATCCGCGACGCAGGAATCAAGATTCAATGACTGTCGTATGATGGCGCCATGATCCGCGGTCCCAACGAGTCTTCGGCCCAGCCCGTCGCCCCCCGGAAGGCGTTGCCGCTCCGCCTGTGGATGTGGGCGTGCGCGCTGCTCGTGGTCCTTACGTGGACACCCGTCCTCGCGATTCATTTCCGCAACATGTCGGTCGCCGATCCCGAGACGGGAACGCTCATCGCCGTGTTTCCGCCGACCTCGAGCACGCGCGACGTGTTCAAGAGCATCGCGGCCGCCAAGGGTGCGCCCGTCGGTCCCGTGGACTGGCTGCCGCGCACCTGGGTCGTCGTGTCCACGGATCCCGGCTTTGCCGGGCGTCTGAGGGAACGCGGAGCCTGGGGCGTGTACGACGGCAACCTGCTCAGCGTGCGCCAAGTCCTGAGCTGCACGGGGATGGTGCAGGCGCCGCCTTCATCCGGCCCCGCTCAGCCGCCGCGGCCCGCGTCCTAGGATTTTTCGGAAACCCTCGGCGACCTCCTCGGCCTTCTGGGGCGGCGTGAACACCGCGCGCAGGCGCGCGTCGGGATCGAAAAGCGCCACGATCGAGGAGTGTTCCACCGCGTAGCCCTTTCCTTTTTTCCCCTGAGGAAAAGAGTAGAAGACGCCGACTTCGCGGGTGAATTTCGTCAGCACCTCGTCGCTGCCGGTGGCGCCCACGAATTTCTTGTCGAAGAACGCCACGTATTCGGCGAGCCGTTTCGGCGTGTCGCGCTGCGAGTCGACCGAAACGAAGACGTACTGTGTGCCTGCGCCCAGACCCTCCCCTTCGAGCAGCTTCTGCGCTCGGCTCAGCTCGGCGAGCGTCGTCGGGCACACATCGGGGCAGTAGGTGTAGCCGAAGTAGACGAAGGACCACTTGCCCTTCAAGGAATCGAGACCGAACGGCTTGCCGTTGTGATCGGTGAGCCTGAACGGCGAAATCGTTTTCGGGTCGGGATAGAGGAAACCGGCAATACTGGGCTCGCCAGGTCGCGCGAGGATGGCGAAGACAACCGCGCATGCCACCGCGGCGACGACCGTGGCTAGCAGCGCGATTTTTTGCGGGCGATTCAAGTCGTCGTTTCCGGAAGCGGCCGGACGGACGAACGCGCTAGTGCTTCATTCCGCCGGGGGACCCCGAGTGGTGCTTCTCGGAGCCGTCGGTTCCCCGCACGCGCACCTTGGCCTCGACCTTTCCGGCGTTCGCGAAGGTCAGGACGAGGGGAAACACTTCGCCTTCCTTGAGCGCGTGCTTGAGACCCACCAGCATGACGTGCTTGCCGCTCGGCTCGAACGATGTCGGCACCCCGCTTCCGATGGCGACCGAGCTCAAGCCCTCCATTCGTATAACGCCGCTCTTCATCGCGCTCTCATGCAGCTCGGCGCGCTTGGCGACCGGAGAGGACACGCGCAGCAGGCGGTCGTTCTTGCCCGCGTTGTGTATCGTGAAATAGGCGACGCCGATGTCCATGCCGGGAGGAGTAGGGCGGGACCAGGCATCGACGACCCGGATATCCTGCGCCCAGGCCCCCCCGCCGGCGGTCAATGCCACCAAAAGGCCCGTGATTGCGCCGAAATCTCGTTTGTTCATCCTGATCTGCGATGGGCGTCGGTGCCGCCATGCTAAGACCCCCGAAGCTTATGCGCAACGCCGATGCGCGAGGCATTAGTTCACAGCGTCCGGGGGGCGGGTGGAGCAAGGCCCCGTGCCTGCGCTACACTAGCCGTGTTCCTGTCCTGGGAGGGTCAATGAACATCAGCATCAGCGAAGCAGGCATGCCCTCAGGGGCGCGCCGGGCGGACGCGTGCGCGCTGGAAAGGCTGCCGCACATCACCAAGAGAGTGTGCCTGTTGTGGGGGCACCCCGAATTCGACTCCTTTACCTCGCATTTGCTCATGGACTCCCGCGACGGGAAGCGGCAAGGTCTTCCGTGGGACGTGGCGGAGGAGATCTTGTTCCTCGCGGAGCTCCGCGTGGTCAAGCGCGCCATCGTCGCGTCCGGAATAACAGGCCAGCCCTTCTGGGACGTCTTCAACCAGATGCTCGCCAACGCCGAGGCGGCGCAGGCGCGGCTGCAGCACGAGGCCTGGGACGATCCCCTGACGAACAAGGACCTCAGCCGGACGCTGCGCCCCCAAGGCGAGTTGACGCGTCCGCCCGCCGACCTGGGGCGGACGAACACGAAAAAGCTGCGCGAGAAAAAGAGCTGGCTGTCCCGGTTGCTGGGCTAGGCTCCACGCTGCCTTTCGTAGATCGCGCGCACGGCCGCGATGGTGTCCGCTTCCCGCGCGCTCTTGTCCTCGCGGTAGCGTTTCACTCTCGCGAAGCGGAGAGCGAAGCCGCCCGGATAGGTCGGGCTCGCTTGGATCTCGTTGAACGCGATCTCGACGACGAGCTCGGGCCGCACGCGCACGACGTGCCCTTCTCGCGAGGTCTCGAGCGCCAGCAGCCTCTCGGTCTGCCACGCGAGCATCTTGTCGGTCATGCCCTTGAACGTCTTGCCGAGCATCACGAACTCGCCGTTCGCCGGGTCGAGCGCGCCGAGGTGCAGGTTGGAAAGCCAGCCCTTGCGGCGGCCGCTTCCCCATTCGACGGCGATGACGACGAGATCGAGCGTGTTCGCTTTCTTGATCTTGAGCCAGCCGGCGCCGCGGCTCCCGGCCTCGTATGGGGCGTCCACCGCCTTTACCATCACCCCCTCGTGGCCGCGCGCGAGCGCCTCGTCGTAGAAGGCCTGCGCCGCGGCGCGATCGCCGGTCACGAGGCGCGGAATGAGCGCGCCCCGTGGCAGAAATCGCGCGAGCGCCTCGAAACGCTCGCGCGCGGGCTTTTGGGTGAGGTCCTCGCCGTCGGCGAACAGGCAATCGAAGAAATAAACGCTCAGGGGATGAGTCGCGCGCAACGCTTCCACGTCGAGTCTGCGGCCGAAGCGGCGCATGGTTTCCTGGAAGGGATGGGGCGTGCCGTCGACCTTCAGCGCGATGGTCTCGCCGTCCGCGATCAGCTCGCGTCCTCCGGCCTCGCGCAGCACCGCGATGACCTCGGGTACCGCGGCGGTGACTTCGTTGAGACTTCGCGTGTAGACGCGGATCTCGGCGCCGGACTTGTGCGCCTGCACGCGCGCGCCGTCGAGCTTCCATTCGAAAGCGGCAAGGCCGCCGAGCCGCTCGAGCGCCCCGGCGACGTCGTCCGCGGCCTGAGCGAGCATCGGCTGAACGGGCCGGAAGACCGTCAGCGAAAAGCGCGCGAGGCCCGACTCGCCCTCCACGAGCGCTGCCTGCGCGACCGCGGGCAGGCCGCCCGCGCGCATCGCCGCCGCGCGCACGCGCGCGGAAGCCAGGTTCGCGGCCTTTGCGACTGCGTCGAGCACGAGCCCTTCCAGCGCACCCTGGCGCAGCTCGCCGAGGAGCAGTCGGGCGAGAAAATCCTGCTCGGGCGCGGTCGCTCGCGCGAATAGAGCCGAAAGCAGCCGTGCGCGCTCCGCCGCGGATCCGGAGCCTTTCAATTCCGAGATGCGCGCAAGCGATTCATCGATTTGAACGAGGGTGAGCTGGGGCGAAGCCGCCGCGGACGCGACGAAGGCGCCCTTCAAACCGGCGTAGCCGACACCGACCTTGCGGCCCGTATCGCCGCTCAGGTACGCGACGCCGAGCGCTATCTCCGAGCGCTCGAGCTTGCGCAGACAAGCCGACAACGCGTCGATCTTCGCGAGGCGGCTGCGCGTGGAGGCGACGGTCTCTGAAGCGGCAAGGAGTTCCGCGAGCAGCATGTGGTGGCCCCGCGATAAGATACTCGACCGTCAAACCCTCGGCACGAACATGGCCAAGATCGTAATCCCCAGCGTCGCACGGCTCAAGGAATGGATCGGCAGGGAAGTGGCGGTGTCAGATTGGTGCGCCGTGAGCCAGGAGCGCATCGACGCGTTCGCCGCCGCAACGGGCGATGACCAGTGGATTCACGTCGACCGCGAGCGCTCGGCCAGGGAATCGCCGTACGGAACGACCGTCGCGCACGGCTTTCTGACGCTGTCGCTGCTTCCGTATCTCATGCGCGAGGCGATCGAGATCCTGGGAGCGCGCATGGGAATCAACTACGGCTTGAATCGAGCGCGCTTCACCGGGCCCGTGCCAGCGGGCTCGCTCGTGCGCGCCCGCTTCCTGCTCGCCTCGGCCGAGGATTTCGAAGGCGGCGTGCAATCCGTGTGGAGCGTCACCGTCGAGCGCGAGGGGGAGGCGAAGCCCGTGCTGGTTGCCGAGTGGGTGACGCGGCGGTACGAGTAGGGCGTCGAGCGCCCCTGACGCCAATGTGGGAACCCTGGGCCCTCGCGGGAATCGCCCTGCTCGCATGGTTGTGGTACGACAGCATGCGCGCTCGCGAGCGCGCCGTAGCGGCCGGCCTGCGCGCCTGCGAGCGCGAACGTCTCCAACTCCTGGACGAGACTGTGGAATGCGTGTCGCTGTGGCCGGCGCGCGACCCCGAGGGACGCCTCGCGCTTCGCCGCGTGTACCGCTTCGAGTTCTCCGATAACGGCGACAATCGACGCGGAGGCAGCATCGTCATGCTGGGCGGCGAGGTAGAATCGCTGACGATGGAGCCATTCCTGTTGCAGTGATTCCCGCGGCGGTCATGCAGAAGTGGGTCGAAGGTACCGTCGTCGACCAGAAGCGCTGGACGCAGACGCTGTTCTCCTTGAAGGTGAACGCGGAAGTGGCCGCGTTCGAGGCGGGGCAGTTCGCCAAGCTCGCGCTCGCCGTGGAGGGCGAAATGGTCGCGCGCCCGTACTCCTTCGTCAACGCACCGAGGGAGCGGCCTTACGAGTTCTACTACGTGACTCTGCCCGATGGCCCGCTCACCCAGCGGCTCTGCAAGCTGGGAGCGGGGAACGCGATCTACCTTGCGCCCAGGCCCGCCGGCTTCCTGGTGCTCTCCGAAATTCCCGGCGGAGAAAACCTGTGGCTGATCTCCACGGGAACGGGGATCGGCCCGTTCCTGTCTATCCTCAAGACCGAGGCGCCGTGGCAGCGCTTCAAGCAGGTCGTGCTGGTTCACGCGGTACGCCAAGCCGAGGAGCTGACCTACCGCGAGAGCATCGACCGCCTCGCGCGCGAGCACGGGGAGCAAATGCGCCACGTGTCCTTCGTGAGCCGGGAAGCAAAGGCGGGCGCCTTGCCCGGGCGAATTCCCGCGGCCATAGAGGACGGGCGGCTTGAGGCGGGCGCGGGCGTAGCCCTGTCGGCCGACACCTCCCGGGTTATGATCTGCGGCAACCCGGACATGGTCACCGACACGAGCGCTGTGCTCGCGCGGCGCGGCATGAAGAAGCACCGGCGCCGCGAGCCCGGCCATATCGCGGTGGAGAACTACTGGTGAACGCAATGAGCTCGAGCATGCCCTGGCGGACTGTGTCCGTGCTCGCGATCTGTGCTTCTTTGGCCTCGTGCAGCGCGACCCGCGTGGCGTACGACAACGCGGACACTGCGCTTCGCTTCATGGTCCCGAGCTATGTCGACCTCGACGCTGCGCAAACGGAGGATTTGAGGCTTCGCATCGCTCAATTCCACCGCTGGCACCGCGTCAACGAGCTTCCGGCCTACGCTGAGCTGATGCGCAGCGCGAGCCAGCGCGCGGCGCGGGGCATCACCGCAGAGGACGTGGCCTGGGGGCTCGCCAATGTTAGGGCCCACTACCGCAGGCTCGGAGCGAAAGCCGCGGAGGAGGCTGCGCCCGTGCTCGCCACGCTCGTGCCCGATCAGGTCGCAGGCATCGAGCGCAAATTCGCGGCGAACAACCAGAAGTTCGCCCGCGAATTCCTCGTTTCCGACGACGCGAAGCGCCGCCGTGCCCAGCTGAAGCGCATGCTCGAGCGCTTTCGCGACTTCGCGGGGGACTTGACGCCGGAGCAGCAGGCCCGCATCGAGCGCTTCGCGCTCGCGCACGAGAAACACGTCGCGCTGCGCTTCGAGGATCGACGGCGCTGGCAGCGGGATTTCGTCGCAGCCCTCAAGCAGCAGCACCAAGCGCAAGAGCTGGGCCGGAATCTAGCCGAGATGTTCAGCAAGCCCGAGCTGCGGCGCTCCGAGGAGTTCATCCGCGAGGACAAGCGCTGGGACGAGGACCTCGGCGAGCTCATCGTGGAACTCGACCGGTCGCTCTCACAAAAACAGCGCGCACACGTCGTCCAGCGCCTTTCGGACTATGCGGAGGATTTCGCCGCTCTCTCGGGAGAGAAGAAGGAGGCCATATGAGCGAGCGTCGCGTCGGGCCCGCACTGTTCGTCGCGGCGCTGCTCCTGGCCGCGGCTGGGGCTTGGGCCGCGGGAGGGACGCTAAAGCCCTGGAGCGGGGGCGCCACCCCGCCCCTCGCGCTGCGCGATCTCCAGGGCAAGGAGCACAAGCTCGCCGACTACCGGGGCAAGGTCGTGGTGCTCAATTTCTGGGCGACTTGGTGCGATCCCTGCCGCGAGGAAATGCCCTCCATGCAGCGGCTTCAAGAGAAGCTCGCCGGCCGGCCCTTCGCGATCCTCGCCGTCGACTACGGCGAGGGCGCGCCGCGGGTCAGCGAATTCCTGAAAAAGGTGCCGGTGCGCTTTACGGTGCTGCTCGATCGTGACACTTCCGCGGCGACGGCGTGGAAGGTGAAGGTCCTGCCCACCACGATGGTGATCGACACCGAGCAGCGCGTCCGCTACGTCGCGGTCGGCGACATCGAGTGGGACTCACAAGCTGTTGAAGAGAAAATAAGAAAACTCCTGCCCCCGTCCGACTCCGCGGCGGGCGGTTGAGAACGAATCCCTTTTCGGCTAATCTGAAACGATGATCGTCCAGCAACGCCTGATTTCGCGCAGCTCGCGCTCGCTCGCCGTGATGATCGGCTTCGCGCAGCCGGCCGGCTCGCGAGGCACGTGGCGGTCGGACCGTGACATCGACGGCAGTCATCGTCGGCCCCACTGCATTCCTTCCCTCGCGCTTTTCCCAAACAGCTTTCTTCCTCGTTCCAGCAGCTTGTCGCGTAGTGCTGCGAACGTCCTTTTCTCTGGAGGATGACCGACATGGATAGACGCGCCTTCCTGAAGACCGGTGCTTTGCTCCCGGCTGCCGCGATGCCGAAACTTGCGTTCGCGCAGCAGCTTCCCTTCGATCCGCAGCGGGGAGAGAAATGGCGCAGCTTCGAGGTGACCACGCGGGTCGAGATCCTCTTTCCCGAAGGCGCAACCCGCGTGTGGCTGCCGGTGCCTTCGGTCGACGCGGTCTATCAGAAGACCATAGACAACGGCTGGTCGGGGAACGCGAGCAGCGCAACGATCGTTCACGACGGCAAGTACGGCGCGGGCCTGTTCTACGCCGAGTGGACGACGGCCGAGAAAAATCCCGTGGTCGAGCTCTACAGCCGCTTCGCCACGCGCGACCATTCGGTCGACCTGTCCTCGCCCCCGCTTTCGGGCTTGCGCTTGAGCGCGCAGGAGCGCGAGTTCTACACCGAATCGACCGAGCACATGCCCACCGACGGCATCGTGAAGAAAACCGCGCAGGAGATCACCAAGGACGCGAAGACCGACTACCAGAAAGGCAAGGCCATTTACGAATGGATCGTCGACAACACCTTCCGCGATCCGAAAACGCGCGGCTGCGGTGTCGGCGACATCAAGACCATGCTCGAAACGGGCAACCTGGGCGGCAAGTGCGCCGACATCAACGCGCTCTACGTGGGCCTCGCCCGCTCGGCCGGCCTTCCGGCGCGCGACGTCTACGGTGTGCGCGTTGCAAAATCGCAATTCGGCTACAGGAGCCTCGGCGCGGGCACGGCCAACATCACGCGCGCGCAGCATTGCCGCGCGGAAGTCTTTCTCACGGGGTTCGGCTGGGTTCCGGTCGACCCGGCCGACGTGCGCAAAGTCGTGCTCGAGGAGAAGGCTCAGCCCACGACACTGAGCGATCCGCTGGTGCAGGCGGTGAGGCCCAAGCTCTTCGGCGCATGGGAAATGAACTGGCTCGCCTTCAACACTGCGAACGATCTCGTCCTGCCTCACGCGAAAAGCGGCAAGCTCACCTTCTTCATGTACCCGCAGGCGGAGACCGCTCAAGGGCGTCTAGACAGCCTCGATCCGGACAACTTCAAGTATATGATGACGGCAAAGGAATTAAGCACCTGACGGTCCTGCATTTCTCCCACGCCAACGGGTTTCCGGGGGCGTGCTACCGGAAGATGTTCTCGTATCTCGAGCCCAGCTTCGAGATCAAATACGTCAACGCCATCGGACACGATCCGCGCCATCCGGTTACCGACGGCTGGCCGCATCTGGTCACCGAGCTGGTCGAGCACGTGGCGCGCCAAGGCGAGCCGGTGCTCGGCGTGGGACACTCCCTCGGCGGCTATCTCACCGCACTTGCGGCGCTGAAGCGCCCTGCGCTCTTCCGCGCGATCATCCTGCTCGATTCGCCGATCCTCGGCGGATGGCGGCAAGCGTTGTTCAGGATGGTGAAGCGGATCGGGCTCACCGACCGCGTGACACCGGCCGGCATCACGCGCGACCGGCGTGCAGTGTGGGCTTCGCCGGACGAGGCGTACGCGCATTTCCGCAACAAGCGCGCGTTCCGCGATTTCGATCCGGAATGCCTGCGCGACTACGTGACGCTCGGGATGCGGTCCTGCCCCAAGGGGGTGTGCCTCGCCTTCGATCCGGCGATCGAGTACAGGATCTACCGGGCGTTCCCCCACGCTGTCGCGAAGGAGATTCCGGCCCTGCGCGTTCCGGCGGGACTCATCTGCGGTCGCGAGTCGGCCGACGCGCGGCAGATGGGCCTCGCGACCTCGCGCGACCATTTCCGCGTCGTGAGGGTACCGGGCGGCCACCTTTTCCCGTTCGAGCGGCCGCAGGCGGCTGCGCTTGCGATACGCGAAATGGCCGAGACGCTGCTCGTGCGCTAGATCGAGCGCTGGCGGCGCCGCACTTCGATGGCCTCCAGCTGGTCGATCATGGTCTGCACTCCGTCGAGGTTCGGATTGACGGCGAGCGCGCGGCGGAAGTACTCCAGCGCCTTGTCGGGCTGATCGAGCCGGAGGTAGATCTGGCCGTAACCCGAGAGCGCCCCGAAGTGCTGCGGGTTGCGCTTGACGACTTCGTCGCAATCCGCGAGCGAGCGCCGGTACTCGCCCGCGAGGAAGTAGACAGTGGCGCGCTTGTTCCAGCCTTCGGCGAAATCGGGCTTGAGCTCGATGACTCGCGTGAACGTTGCAATGGCCTCGTCGAAGCGCTCGCCGCTCATCGCGGAGACTCCCCGGTTGAAGAGGTCGTCGATGCGCGGATCTCCCGAACGGCTCCAAACGGCCCACAGGGATTCCTCCGCGATCGCGCGTACGAGCCCGTCTGCGTCGCGCAGCGCGGCGATCAGCGCCGGAGCGTCGTCCATGCGGCCCACTGCGGCGAGGCCCGCCGCGCCGCGCCGGCGCTCCTGCGGATCAAGCTTCTTCAGTGCCGCGAGCGCCTCGGCCCGGGACGGCGCGGGAGAAACGGCGGCTGCCGGGATTGCCGGGAATAGGCAGGCGACGGCGATGGCGAGGAGAATCAGCTTCTTGGTCGAGACCCTGGAGAGCTTCATCCGGAATAAGGTCGCCCGTGCGGCGGTATACCGACTGGGAACTACCGTGGAACTATAATCCTCTAACTGACCCGATGAAAGGAGACATCATGCGCAAGACCCTGGTTTTGGCACTCGCCCTTGCGGCGGGACTCGCAGTCGCTCCGATGCTTCGCGCCGCCGGGATGGATAGCGGGCCGGGACCTAACGTCCGTCCCGAGGATCCGGACTACGCGACCGGCAAGAAGGCCGTCGAGGCTCAGAACTGGAAAATGGCCCTGGACAGTTTCGGTCGGGTCGCCGCGCGCGAGCCGAACAACCCCGATGTGCAAAATTATCTCGGCTACGTCTACCGCAAGTCCGGCGATCTCGACCAGGCATTCAAGTACTACAACGAGGCTCTGCGCCTCGATCCCAGCCACAGGGGCGCGCACGAGTACATCGGCGAAGCGTATCTGATGGTGAACAACCTGCCGAAGGCCGAGGAACACCTGGCCAGGCTGAACAACCTTTGCTTCCTGCCCTGCTCGGAATACAGCGACCTGAAGAAGGCCGTCGAGAGGTACAAGTCTGCCGCGAAATGAACTGGCGGCGGAACCAAAACAAAACGCCCGGCTTGCCGGGCGTTTTCATTTCCAAGCGCGCGTCCGGGGATCTCCCGGAACGCGGCGGTTATTTGAGGTGCTTGGCGACGAGCTTGGTCATCTCGAACATGTTGACCTTGCTCCGACCTCCGAAGACGGCTTTGAGGGCGTCGTCGGCATTGATCATTCGGCGGTTCTTGCTGTCCTGCAGCTTGTTTCGCTTGATATAAGCCCAGAGTTTCTTGGTCACTTCGGTGCGCGGCATCGCCTTGGAGCCCACCACTTCCGCCAGCGTAGAACTCGGGGTCATGGGTTTCATGAATGCCGCATTGGGTTTTCTCTTCTTGGCCATCGTATATCTCTCCTCTAATTACGAGCTGGGTTGGTGACGCCGCACTAACGGTACGGGCAACGCGAGAGTGCGTCAATCAGAGGGAAATGTCAACCACCTGGAGGCCTTTTTTCCTATGGGAAAAACGCAAGCGGCCCCATGCCGAGGCTTCGCTTCGCTATAATCGACGGGCTTTCTTCCCCGCACCGCTGAATTTTCTTTCCTGACAACTGCCTGTCGCACCGAGCCGCCGTGGAACCCGCCAAGAAGAACGTCGCCGTCCTCGCGGCGTGCCAGGCGCTGCTGTTCACGAACAACTCCACGGCGATCGCGCTGAACGGCCTAGCCGGCTACGCGCTTGCCACGAACAAGGCCCTGGCGACGCTCCCGGTGACTGCGTGGGTGGTCGGTGGCGCGCTATCCACCCTTCCGGCATCGCTTCTCATGAAGCGCATCGGCAGGCGCGCGGGCTTCACCGTGGGAGCGCTGATGGGGATTATCGGGGCGGCGATCTGTTCGCTCGCCCTCTACACGGGGGATTTCTGGCTCCTGTGCGCCGGGACGCTGGTGTTCGGTGTTCACAACGCCGTCGCCCAGTACTACCGATTCGCCGCGGCGGACGCGGTGAGCGTGGACTTTAAGGCGAAGGCGATTTCGCTGGTTCTGGCCGGAGGGCTGATCGGCGGGCTCGTCGGCCCGGAGGTGAGCAAGCACACCGTAGATCTGCTCGCGACGCGCTATCTCGGTGCCTACCTGTCCCTGATCGGCTTTCTCGTGCTGGCCGTCGGCGTCGTGCAGCTTCTCGACATACCGTCGCCTGCCGGCGACGACCACAAGACCCCTGCGCGCCCCCTGAGGGAGATCATGACGCAGCCGGTCTTCATCGTCGCCGTGCTGGGCGCCTCGATCGGCTTCGGGGTGATGAACCTGCTCATGACCGCAACCCCTCTCGCTATGGGCCTGTGCGGCCACCCCTATTCGGCGGCTGCGACGGTAATCGGCTGGCACGTGGTCGGCATGTTCGGGCCGTCGTTCTTCACCGGGTCGCTCATCAGGCGCTTCGGCGTGCTGCAGGTGATGACCACGGGAGCGCTGCTTCTCTACGTCGTAGTGGCGATCGCCCTCT
>Ga0307469_10000145_pt1 | contig 27348 bp, 25 predicted proteins | sample atmos_gasesAM2C__FD_203084 | JGI IMG/M metagenome (GOLD analysis project Ga0307469, IMG submission 203084) | Hardwood forest soil microbial communities from Morgan-Monroe State Forest, Indiana, United States - atmos_gasesAM2C_515 | ecosystem: Environmental > Terrestrial > Soil > Temperate... | reverse complement strand
TGCGCAGTATAGCGAAGCGCGCCGGAGCGCCGCCCGCACGGCCAGGGCCGCCATCTTCTGCCACAAAGCATCCCGTCCCCTGACGCCTTTGCATCACCGGCGCGGCCCGCGCGCGCGCTGAAATGTCTGTCGTGCCGGAACCACTGCGGTTGCGGCGGACCGATCCACCAACGAGAGGAGGCAACATGATTACGCGCAACTCGAGACACTCAGGGCTCGGCCTCGCGGCCGCGGCCTGCCTTGCCGGCACGCCCGTCTGGGCGGGAACCGATACCGGCTCCGACAGCAACGCCAAATCGGAGGACATCGGCATCGTCACCGGACTCGCCGTGGGCGCGGCGGCCGGCGGACCCGTGGGCGCCCTGATCGGCGCCGCCGCCGGCGGCCTCATGGGCGATCGCTATCACCGCGAGAAGCAGACGGCGAAGACCCTGAGCGCCGATCTCGGCAAGAGCGAGGCCGAGCGTGCGCGGCTCGCCGCCAACGTGACCGAGCTCAACGGCTCCCTGGCGGAGTCGCGCACCTACGGTGCGCAGCTCGAGCACACCGTGTCCGCGGTCGACGCAGTCGGCATGGATGTCAGCTTCCGCACCGACGACACCGAGATCAAGGTCGGGGACATGGGGCCGCTGCTCAAGCTCGGCGCGCTCGCCGCGACCGTACCCGACGCAAAGATCCGCGTCGCCGGATTTGCCGATCCACGCGGCGATGCCTCTTACAACGAAGCCCTGTCGCAGCGCCGTGCCGAGGCGGTGGCGGCGGCGCTGGTGTGCGGGGGCATGGACCGCGATCGCCTCATCCTCGAGGCGCACGGCGCGAGCGAGTCGACGAGCGCCGCCGGCGACCTCGATGCCTACGCGCTCGACCGGCGGGTCACGGTGCGGCTCGAGCGCGGCGGGACCGCGACGCAGGCGAGCGCCACGGTCGCCAGCGCCGGTGCGGAGGCTCCCGGAGGCGGCCGGTGAGGGGCGCGGCGGGACTCCGCCAGGTGGTGCCGCGGACGCTCGCGTCCGCGGCGCACCTTCGCGCTAGAATTTCCTGGCACCAGTACCTGAGCGGCGCCCCCATGAACACTTCCATCGTTCGGCTCGACGGCACCCTGGATGCGGACGTTTCCGAGCCGCCGGCCGACCGTCTCGTCGCGGGTACGCCGGAGCTGCGGGTGCAGAACTATTACACCGACGGCACGCAACAGTTCTTCGCGGGGCGCTGGGCGGCGACGCGCGGCAAATGGCGCGTGCGCTACACGGAGAATGAGCTGTGCGTGATGACCGCCGGGCGCGTGGTGATCGAGAGCGCAACGGGGGAGCGCAGCACCTTCGGACCGGGGGATGCGTTCGTCGTCCCGGCCGGCTTCTCCGGCACCTGGGAGGTGCTCGAGGACTGCGCCAAGATCTACGCGATCTTCGAGCCCGCTCACACCTGACATAACGACGCCTCGCGTTGAACCTCGTCGCAGATCCGCGACCCCTTCCTTCACCGTAAACGGCGGCGGTGGGAGTCTCACTCTCGCGCTTGAGCCGGGCCCAATCGGCCCGCGGAGGTGTGTGGTGCAGACGATAACCGTTGTGGCGTCGCGTACAGGCGGCTTTGGCCTCACCGAGACTGAGATGCTGATCGGCAGCGCGGTTGTGATCGCGCTGGTCGCGTGGGCGGTGCTGTCCCGCGTCAAGCATTTCGGCGGCAAGCCCTAAGCCTGAAGCCTCGAGGCGGGCCGCTTCGGCCCGAGACGGCGCGCACCCCTTGCGGTGAGCGCGCCGCGCCGCTTCAGATCCGCAGCAGCTACTGCGCGCGCAGCACTTCGCTGAGCGTGCCGAAGATCCGTTCGATGTGCGAGCGCTCGACGATGAGCGGCGGTGACATCGCGATGATGTCGCCGGTCTGGCGCACCAGCACACCGCGCTCGAAGCACTTCTGGAACACCTCGAATCCGCGCGCCCCCGGCTTGCCGGCCTGTGAGCCGAGCTCCAGCCCGCAGATCAGCCCGTAGGTTCGCACGTCGATCACGTGCGGCAGGCCCTTCAGGGCGTGCGCCGCCTCTTCCCAGTCCTTCGCGAGCGTGCGCGCGCGCGTCAGGAGGGCTTCGCGCTCGTAGATGCCGAGCGCGGCGAGACCGGCCGCGCAGGCCACGGGATGCGCCGAATAGGTATAGCCGTGGAACAGCTCGATCCCGTCCGGGCCCTGCATGAAGGCCTCGTAGATGGGCTTGCTCACCAGCACCGCGCCCATCGGCACACAGCCGTTGGTGAGTCCCTTGGCGAGCGTGATCATGTCGGGCGTCACGCCGAATTCCTGGGCGGCGAAGGGCGAGCCGGTGCGCCCGAAGCCGGTGATCACCTCATCGAAGATGAGGAGAATGCCATGCCGGTCGCAGATCTCGCGCAGGCGCTTCAGGTACCCGCGCGGCGGCAGCAGCACGCCGGTGGAGCCTGCGATCGGCTCGACGATCACGGCGGCGATGGTGGAGGCGTCGTGGAGCGCGACCAGGCGCTCGAGCTCGTCGGCCAGATGCGCGCCGTGCTCGGGCAGGCCGCGCGAGAACGCGTTGCGTGCGAGATCATGGGTATGCGGCAGATGATCCACGCCCGGCAGGAGCGAGGCCGACCACGTCTTGCGGTTCGGTGAGATGCCGCCGATCGAGATTCCCCCGAACCCCACACCGTGATAGCCGCGCTCACGGCCGATCAGGCGCGTGCGGGCGGCGTCGCCGCGCACGCGGTGATACGCGAGTGCGATCTTGAGCGCGGTGTCGACCGACTCCGATCCGGAGTTGGTGAAGAACGCGTGATCGAGGCCGCTCGGGGCGAGCTTCACGAGCTCGTTGGCGAGCTGGAACGCTCCCGGGTGGCCCATCTGGAAGGGCGGTGCGTAGTCCATCCCCTCGAGCTGGGCAGCCACCGCCGCCGTGATCTCCCGCCGGCCGTGGCCGGCGTTGACGCACCACAGGCCCGCCACCGCATCGAGAATCTCGCGCCCGTCGGCGGTCCAGTACTGCATGCCGCTCGCGCGCGCGAGCAGGCGCGGCTTCGCCTTGAACTGGCGGTTCGCCGTGAACGGCATCCATAACGCTTCCAGGTCGCTGCGCTTCAGCGCTTCGCTTTGGCCGGCCATGGGTTTCTCGGTGTGGAGAATCGGGGGCCGGGATGATAAATAAAGTGGACAAAGCAAGCCACTGGAGCCCATATTTTGGCTCTCTCGTTTAAGATCCTAAACATCATGAGCATCGACGTCGGCGCGCGCCTGCGGAGCCTCCGCACCAGCTTCGGGTTATCCCAGCGCGCGCTCGCGCGCCGCGCGGGAGTCACCAACGGACTCATCTCTCTCATAGAGCAGAACCGGGTGAGCCCGTCGGTCAGCTCGCTGAAGAAGGTGCTCGACGGCGTGCCGATGTCGCTGGCCGAGTTCTTCGCCCTCGATCTCTCGGCTGCGCCGCAGGCCTTCTTCGGCGCCGAGGACCTGGTCGAGCTCGGCAACCCCGAGGTCTCGCTGCGCCTCGTCGCCGCTCAGCGCCCCGGCCGTCAGCTGACGCTGCTGCACGAGCGTTACGCGGCGGGGGCCGCCACCGGTGAGGACATGCAGGCGCACCGCGGCGAGGAGGCCGGCGTCGTGATCCGCGGGCGCATCGAGCTCACCGTCGGGGGGGCGACGCGCGTGCTCGGACCCGGAGAGGCTTATTATTTCGCGAGTCAATTGCCCCATCGTTTCCGCAATGTCGGACGCGAGGCCTGTGAGATCATCAGCGCCTCCACTCCGCCGACCCTCTGAAGGACTCCCAGCGTCCATGAACGCCCAATCCGCAACGGTCTCCTGGCAAGAGCGCGCCCGCACGCTCTCCTTCCGCACCCAGGCTTTCATCGACGGGCGTTATACCGATGCCGCCTCGGGCGCGACCTTCGATTCGATCAATCCCGCGACCGGCAAGCTCCTCGCGCGCGTCGCATCCGGCGACGCCGAGGACATCGACCGCGCTGTGAAGGCGGCCCGCACGGCCTTCAGCGCCGGCAGCTGGGCGCAGCGCGCACCCGCGGAGCGCAAGCAGATCCTGCTGCGCTTCGCCGATCTGATCGAGAAGCGCGGCGATGAGCTCGCGCTCCTCGAGACGCTCGACATGGGTAAGCCGATCAACGACAGCGTGAAGGTCGACATCCCGGGCGCGGTGCGCTGCCTGCGCTGGTATGCCGAGGCCATAGACAAGGTGTACGACGAGGTGGCGCCCACGGGGCCCGATGCGCTCGCGCTCGTCACGCGCGAGCCCGTCGGGGTCGTCGGCGCGATCGTCCCGTGGAACTTTCCGCTGCTCATGGCGGCGTGGAAGTTCGCGCCGGTGCTCGCCACCGGCAACTCGCTGGTGCTCAAGCCCTCGGAGAAGTCGCCCCTCACGGCGCTCAAGGTCGCGGAGCTGGCTGTGGAAGCGGGCGTGCCGCCCGGCGTGTTCAACGTCGTGCCCGGGCTCGGGCCCACCGCCGGCAAGGCACTAGCGCTGCACATGGACGTCGACTGCATCGCCTTTACGGGCTCGACCGCCACGGGCAAGCAGGTGATGCAGTACGCCGGCCAGTCGAACCTCAAGCGCGTGTCGCTCGAATGCGGCGGCAAGTCTCCCAACATCGTGATGGCCGACTACCCGGACATCGACCGGGCCGCCAAGGCGGCCGCGTTCGCGATCTTCTTCAACCAGGGTGAGATGTGCTCGGCGGGCTCGCGCCTGCTGGTGCACGAGAGCATCCGCGACGCGGTGCTCGAGAAGGTGCAGGCCGTGAGCCGCAAGCTCCAGCCGGGCGATCCGCTCGACCCCGCGACGCGTCTCGGCGCCATCGTCGATGAGACGCAGATGAAACGCGTGCTCGGCTACATCGACTCGGGCAGGCGCGACGGCGCCCAGGTGCGCTTCGGCGGGCGGCGCGTGCGCGAGGAGAGCGGCGGCTACTTCATCGAGCCGACGGTGTTCGAGGGTGTCCAGCCGCGCATGGCAATCGCACGCGAGGAGATCTTCGGGCCGGTGCTGTCGGCGATCACCTTCAAGACGGTGGAGGAGGCGGTCGCGATCGCCAACGACGTGATCTACGGCCTCGCCGCCGCGGTGTGGACCCGCGACATCACCACCGCGCATCGAGTGGCGCGCGCGCTGCGCGCCGGCACCGTATACGTCAACTGCTACGACGCCGACGACCTCACGGTGCCGTTCGGCGGCTACAAGCAGTCGGGCCTCGGGCGCGACAAGTCGCTGCACGCGCTCGAGAAGTACACCGAGCTCAAGGCGACGTGGATCGACCTCAGCTGAAGTTTCTCGCGAGCGCTCCGCGCGGACTGTCGGATCTGCTCGCACGCGAGCTGAAGGCTTGCGGCGCGTCTGAGCTGCGCGAGCGCTCGACCGGCGTCGCCTTCACCGGCACGCTCGAGAGCGCCTACCGCGCCTGCCTCTGGTCACGGACGGCGAACCGCGTGTTTCTCGAGCTCGCCTCGTTCGAGGCGCGCGACGCTGAAGGATTTCACGCCGCGGTGCGCCGCCTGGATTGGACGGCGCAGCTCGGGCCCGGCGCCACGCTCGCGTGCGACTTCAGCGGCCGGCACCCGGCGATCACCCACACGCACTTCGGGGCGCTCAAGCTCAAGGACGGGATCGTCGATGCGCTGCGCGAGGCGACCGGATCGCGCCCCGATATCGCCCTCGAGCGGCCCGACGTCCGCGTCCACGCCCATGCGCACGGCACGCACGTCACGGTCGCCATCGATCTCGCGGGCGAGAGCCTGCACCGCCGCGGCTACCGCGGCGCTGCGGGTGAGGCGCCGCTCAAGGAGAACGTCGCCGCGGGCGTACTGCTGCGCAGCGGGTGGGAGACGCTCGCCGCCCAGGGCGCGGAATTTCTCGATCCCCTGTGCGGCTCGGGCACGCTCTGCATCGAGGCTGCGCTCATTGCGGGTGATCGAGCCCCGGGCCTGACGCGCGAGTACTTCGGCTTTCTCGGCTGGCGCGGCCACGATGTGCCGCTCTGGGAGCGTCTGCGGGCCGAGGCGCTCGCTCGGGCCCGCGCGGGCGAGACGAGCTCCGCCACGGTGCGCGGCCGGGACCGCGACGGCCACGCCATCCGCACGGCGCACGAGAACGCCGCCCGCGCCGGCGTTGCCGGGCGCGTGCAGCTCGAGGTGGGCGCGCTCGCTGATGCCGCGCCGCTCGAGGGCGGCAGTCCCGATCGCCCGGGGCTGCTCGTGACCAACCCGCCTTATGGGGTGAGGCTCGAGGACCGCGAAGGCGCGCGTGCCGTGCATCGCGAGCTCGGTGCCGTGCTGCGGGCGCGCTTTGCCGGATGGAGCGCCGCGGTGCTGACGGGCGCGCCGGAGCTAGGCATGGAGCTCGGGCTGCGCGCCTACCGCACTCACACGCTCTGGAACGGCTCGATCGAGTGCCGGCTGCTGCGAATCGAGGTGGGGCCGGACAGCGAGCGCGAGCCGGGCACGCTGGGGAAGGGAGTGGCGCATCTCAAGGACACTTCGGGCGCGCGCATGTTCGCCAACCGGCTCACCAAGAATCTGAAGCGGCTGCGCGCCTGGGCCGGGCGCGCCGGGGTCTCCTGCTACCGGCTCTACGACGCGGACATGCCCGAGTACGCTTTCGCCATCGACCTCTACCGGACGGTGGGCAGCCAGGAGGACTGGCTGTGCGTGCAGGAGTACGCGGCTCCCGCCGAGATCGAGCGTGAAGCGGTGCAGCGCCGCCGCGGCGAGGTGCTCGCGAGCCTGCCCGGGGTGACGGGAGTTCCGACCGAGCGTATCCGGGTGCGCACCCGGCGCCGCACGCCGCGCGGCGAGCAGTACGACAAGCTCGGCGAACAGGAGAGCTTTCACGTCGTAGCCGAGGCGGGCCTCAAGTTCCGGGTCAACTTCGACGACTACCTCGATACCGGGCTGTTCCTCGATCACCGCCTGACCCGCGCGCGGCTGCGCGAGGCGGCCAGGGGCAAGACTTTCCTCAACCTGTTCGCCTACACCGGCTCCGCCACGGTGTACGCGGCGGCGGGTGGGGCGAGTGCCAGCCTCTCCGTGGACCTCTCGCGTACCTATCTCGAGTGGGCGCAGCGGAGCCTCTCCCTGAATGGCCTTGCCGGTCCCGCTCACGGCTTCGTGCAGGCGGACTGCCGCGAGTGGCTGGCTGCGGCGGCGGAGCGGGCGGCGCGCTTCGATCTCATATTCCTCAACCCGCCGACCTTCTCGAACTCCAAGCGCATGGAAGGAGTGCTGGATATCGCGCGCGATCACCCGCAGCTGATCGACGCGAGCGCCCGGCTGCTCGCTCCCGGAGGGCTGCTGGTGTTCTCGACCAACGCACAGCGCTTCAGGCTCGCCGCGGATCTCGGCGAGCGCTATTCGGTCGTCGACGTCTCCTCGGCCACGCTACCGGAGGATTTCGCGCGCAATCCTCGCATCCACAGGTGTTATGACATACGGGCTTTACAGCGCGCCGCCGCTCAGGTAGGAACGATGGACGGAAGCGAGACGGGATTGACGGGGAGTCGATGATGGGTTCTCAGGGTCGAGCCAGGCCGCCGGTCGTGGCAATCGTCGGGGCCACCGGCGCCGTGGGCGTGGAGATGATCGGCTGCCTCGAGCGGCGGCGGTTCCCGCTGAGCGAGCTGCGCCTCCTGGCCTCGGCCCGCTCTGCGGGCAAGAGGCTCGAGTTCCGCGGCGAGCCGTTCCCGGTGCGCGAGCTCACCGAGGCGAGCTTCGAGGGCGTCGACCTCGCGCTGTTCTCCGCCGGCAGCTCGATCTCAAAAGAGTTTGCGCCGATCGCGGTGCGCGCCGGCGCGGTCGTCATCGACAACTCCTCGGCGTTCCGCATGGACCCTGCGGTGCCGCTGGTCGTGCCGGAGATCAACCCGCGCGCGCTCCGCGAGCACCGCGGCATCATCGCCAACCCCAACTGCACCGCCATCATCTCCATCACGCCGTTGTGGCCGGTCCACCAGGCGAACCGGATCGTGCGGCTGCTGATTGCGAGCTATCAGTCGGCCTCGGGCGCCGGGGCTGCGGCCATGGAGGAGCTGCGCGAGTCGACGCGCGCCTATATCGAGGGGCGCGCCTACCAGCAGCGGGTGCTGCCGCACCCCTATGCCTTCAACGTCTTCAGCCACAACGCGCGCATCGATCCGGAGACCGGTTACAACGAGGAGGAGATCAAGGTCAGGGAGGAAGCGCGCAAGATCTTCGGCGACCCGGAGCTGCGCATCTCGGCGACCTGCATCCGGGTGCCGGTGCTGCGCGCACACTCTGTGGCGATCACCTTCGAGTGCCAGCGGCCGATCTCGGCGGAGGAGGCGCGCGGCATCATCGCCGGCGCGCCGGGCGTGAAGCTCGTCGATGACCGCGAGCGCAACTACTTCCCGATGCCTCGCGACGCCTCGGGAGGGGATGCGATCCTGGTCGGGCGCATCCGCCAGGACCTCTCCGATCCCGACGGGCGTTCGATCGCGCTGTTCGTAGCCGGGGATCAGCTGCTGAAGGGCGCCGCCCTCAACGCGGTGCAGATCGCCGAGATCTTGTAAGCCGAGCGAGCACGCGGGCAGGCGTCAGGGACGCGCTCCCGGCGACGACGACTCGGGCCGGCGCCAGAAGTCGAAGAAGTTGAACCAGTTGTAGGGGTCAGTGCGGCATAGCCGTTCGAGCACCGCCGCGAATCGTTCGATCGCGGTGCGCACGGCCTGCTCGCGCTGGCCGCTGGTGACTTCGGTGAAATCCGCGAGCTCCTCGAAAATCACGTGGTAGCGGTTGCCGCCCCGGTACAGCCCGGCCATGAAGATCACCGAGCGCTGCAGCATCGCCGCCGCGCGCATCGCGCTGGTCGGAAACCAGGCGGTGGCGCCCAGGAACTCGACCGGCTCGTAGCGTTCTGGACCGAAGGTGCGATCGCCGAGGAGGCCGACGAAGGCCCCGGCATCGAGCCGCGCGCGGATTTGCAGCATCGAGTCCATCTTGCCGAGCGGGATGATCTCGAGGCGCAAACCTGGGTTGACGGCCGCCAGCATGGTGTTGATCTTGCGCGCGTTGTCCTCGTACATCGCCATCGCGACCGTCAGACCCGGCTGGCGCCGGCCGATCGCACGGATGACTTCGAAGCTGCCGACGTGTGCGCCGATCAGGAATGCGCCTTCGCCGCGATAGAAGCGCTCAGCAACGGTCTGCTCGCCCTCGAGCAGAATGTCGAACAGCTCATAGCGCTCGCGCATCAGATACAGGCGGTCGTGGATCGTCGAGGCGAAGCTCAGGAGCAGCCGGTAGCGGTCCGCGGCGGTGGGCTCGCGCCGCAGGGCGCGGCGCAGGTATGCGCGCATCTGCTGGCCGGCGCGCGGTGCGAACACGAAGAAATACGCAGCGATGCCGTAGAGCACAATGCGGGCGACCGGTCGGCCGAGTTGCAACGAAAGGTAGGTCATCACGCGCAGCAGCATCATCGAGCCGCGCTCGTGGGCCACCGTCCAATCCGGAGCAGCGGCGCTCGCGGCAGTGCGTCGGCGCGGGTCCCGCTCAGTGCCCATGGGCGCGCTCGCGCAGTGCGACCGTCCGGCCCGGGCTAATGGTTGTGTTGCGCTTCACGGCGGTGAAAATTATTGTCTCGATCGGCGTGCTGATACGGGACGTCGTTATTCCCGGCGACCGTTCCGCGCGCGACCCGCCTCTCCCGGGCAGGCGCATAATAGTAAACGACCTAGCCGAGTAGCAGGGCCCATCCGATGTCCGCACCCCACACACCCCTCCCTCGCTACTACGGTACCGAGGCGGAACGCAGTCGCTGGGTTCGCAGCATCTTTAGCCGCACTGCCGGCGATTACGACCGCATCGAGCGGCTGCTGGCGCTGGGAACGGGGTCCTGGTACCGGCACCGGGCCCTGATGCGCGCGGGCCTGGCAGCCGGCATGACGGTGATCGATGTCGGCACCGGTACCGGACTGGTCGCTCGGGAGGCGGTGGCGCTGGTCGGAGATCCCGGCCTCGTGACCGGCGTCGATCCCAGTCCCGGCATGGTCGAGCACGCCAAGGTACCGGCCGGAGTCCGGCTGCTCGCAGGCAGCGCCGAAGGACTCCCGGCCCCGGACGATGCGGCCGATTTTGTCAGCATGGGCTACGCGCTGCGACACATCGGCGATCTGGCCCCCGCCTTCGCGGAAATGTTCCGGGTGCTGCGCCCGGGCGGGCGAGTGTGCCTGCTCGAGATCACGTCCCCCGAAGGGGCCGTGGGCCGAACGTTACTCAAAGCCTATCTCAGGGGCTTCGTGCCGGCGATCGCGGCTGTGGTATCGCGTCATCGCGATACGCCCGAGCTGATGCGCTACTACTGGGACACGATCGCCGCCTGCGTCGCGCCGGCGGCAATCATGCAGGCACTCGGCGCTGCCGGCTTCGTCGCCGTCGACCGTCACGTCGAGCTCGGCATCTTCTCGGAGTACCGGGCGCGCAAGCCCGGCTAGTCAGTCGCGGGCCGCCCGCGCATCCGTGGAGGAAGCCGCGGCCCGGCGTTCCTCGATCCAGTGGTTCTGCATGGAATGCGCGAGCTCCGTGCGGAAATAGCGCTCGAGCTCGAGGGTGAATACCCGGACGTCGTCCGGCGGATCGAAGCGCCGGCCAAGGCGCACCCGGTACGTGATCGGCAGTGACACCGGCCTGAACAGTCCCCACCCCTTGCTCAGATAGGCCGCGTCCTGTTCGATGATCAGCGTCTGCACCGGCACGCCGGCATGCTTGGCGATGATCCCGACGGTGGCCTGCAGCGCGTTGACCGGCGCCTCTCGGGTGCGGGTGCCCTCGGGAAACAGCAGCACCATGGCGCCACGGCCGAGCTCGGCGACCGCGCGGGCGATCATGCGTCGCGGCGGATCGTTGGCAATGTAGCGGGCGAGACGCGCGCCCGCGCCGAGGAACAGGTTGTTCCTCACCGAGGACTTCATGACGCAGGCGACGTTCGCATCGTGCGCGATGATGATCAGGGCATCGAGCAGGCTCGGATGATTCGGTGCCAGCACCACCGCCGTACCGCCGTGCAGCTGGCGCAGCGCCCGCACGTCGAAGCGGTAAATGTGCATCAACTGCAACGACCAGACGTACAGCCGGAACCCCGTCAGGATTCCCCACCGGCCGCAGCGGGTCCCCGCCCGTTCCGGCAGCACCAACAGGAGTGGCAGCGCGAATACCGTCCACGACAGGCAGATCAAGGCGAGCAGCGTCAGCGACGTCAGCATCACCACCGCCTCGATCAGGTGTCGTACCGTGGTCGGCCCTGTCGAGGTCGCCCGTAGCACGGCTCAATGCGCCCGCGGCTGGGTGCCGAAGCCCACGGCTTCGATCTCGACGAGCAGATCGGCCCGGCAGACGTCGGCGTTGAGATAGACGATCGGTTCTGCCGGCTGCAGAGCTCGTCGCAGCTCGTCGACGACGATCCGCATGTCGTCTGGGCGACGCAGGTAGGTTTTGTACTTGAGCTGCTCGGCGGCGAACAGCTGCCTGCCGGCAATGCGGTTCGCTTCGGCCAACAGTGCGCGGATGTTGACCAACGTCTCCCGGGTCTGCGCCAGCACATTGCCGGCGTGCACGGTTCGATGACCGACGACGCTCGCCGTGCCGGACACAAACAACATCGGCTGCGCGGGCGCGAGCGTCAGCGTCGCGCGCGCGAACGTCGGGCTAAAGGCTCCGTATTGCGGGGGGTAGTTGTAGGCCGCAATCTGCCGCGGGCTCTCGATCGCGATGCCTTCATCGGCCCCGGCCAGAAAGTAGACGACCAGCGACCCGCCGGGTGGCGAACCCAGCGCGCACGCCGCCGGTACATTGCCGTTGACCTGGCCACGGAACGCTTTGAACGCCCGCTGCCGTGCCTCGTTGAACTGCCGGTAGCGCTCCAGCCCACCAACTTCGCGATTGATCTCCGGCAGATAGTTCCAGATGCGGATGAGGTGCGTGAACTCGAGCGTCGCCAGACACCGGAACACCTCCGCATAGACGCGCTCGGAGGCGAGCCGGAATCCGTTGCCGTCGTCAGCGGGGCTGTCCGCTTCCGCGATCGTGACGCGGCCGAACACGAACTGGCCGTTGGTTCGGTAGTGAACCAGCCCCACGGTGCCGGAGTTGAACGGGCCGGCGGACCGCCAGACCTCGCACACGGCCGGCTGGTCGCCGAGCGGTCGCATCGCGACGCGCGCGAGCGGCACGTCGGTCGTCGGTATCGGCAGCTCGCCGCTGCTGAAGAGTGCGACTCCGAGGACACCCGGCCAGCCGCGGGCGCGGCATTGGTCGAGCTGCTCAGGGGTCAGATAGTCCACGCCCAGCAGGGTGTCGGATCTTGTCAAGTGGGTCTGGCCGGTGCCTCTGCGTCGGCAATGTTGCGTCGGCGACCGCGAACGGCTGTCAGCGAGCGGCGAGGGTGGAACAGCGAGCTCAGAAAATAAACCCCCTTGAAGGCGGCCAGCGATGGCCAGATTGGCGTCGCGCCGAAGATGTCGCCGGCGAGCACCGATATCACCGCCTCCTTCATCCGCAACGGGTTGCGCGGCTGCATGAAAAATTCGCGCATCGCGGGGCCGGTGGTGCGGTAAATGAACCAGGAATACGCGCGCGGTCCGCGCCGCATGGTGCGCTCGAAGCTGCGCCGCGCGGCGGCGGCGCGCCGCGGTTCCCGCAGGCAGGCGTCGACGACGTCGGTGCCCGCGACCGCGCTGTGCATCGCGAGCCATACGCCTGAGGAGAACAGCGGATCGACGAATGCATACGCGTCGCCGAGCAGCAGGTAGTTGCGGCCGCAGCTGTGATTCGACGAGTAGGAGTAATTGCCGGTCGCCTCGACGTGCGCCAGCAGCCGCGCGTGCGCCATGCGCTTCGCCAGTGGCGCGCACTGCTGGATGGTCGCCAGCAGGAAGTCCGGCACCGGCAGCTTGCGGGTCTTCATGTAGTACGGCCAGACCACCGCGCCGACGCTGGTAACCCCGTCCGCCAGCGGAATCAGCCAGAACCAGCCATGCTCGAACCAGTAGATCGAGATGAGTCCGGCGCGATCGCCGGGGTAGCGCTCGACGCCGGCAAAATGCCCGTAGATCGCAGCGCTGTTGTGCCGCGGGTTGCGGCGCTTGGCGCCCAGCTGGTTGGCGAGCAGGGTATCGCGCCCCGAGGCGTCGATGATGAATCGCGCCTGCCACGAGTCGCGCTCGCCATTCGCGTGCTCGGCCACGACCCGCACGCCCCCCGCGCCGTCGTCCAACTCAACCTGGCGAACGCGGCAGTTCTCGATGACGGTCGTGCCCTGCTGTGCGGCCCGGCGAATCAGGATCTCGTCGAATTCCGAGCGGCGGACCTGGTAGGCATAGGGAAGCTGTTTGTTCCAAGCCTCGGCGAACAGAAACGTCTCGCCACGACCGTGCCAGGGAGACACGAACTCCGCGCCGCGTTTCTCCATACCGATGGCGCGAATCTGCGCGGCTACTCCGAGCCGCTCGAACAGCGGCAGGTTGGCCGGCAGCAGCGACTCGCCGATGTGAAATCGCGGATGACGGCTCTTCTCGAACAGCGCCACCCTGTAGCCGCGTTCAGCCAGCAGGATCGCCGCGGTCGATCCCGCCGGCCCGCCGCCGACGATCAGAACATCGGCGGCGCCGCCCGCGGCAGCGGCCGATGCTTCCCCGGCCTTCACGCTCATCCTGGACCCCCGTACCGGCGCAGCGGCACCCGCGATTTCTCCAACCCCGGAAAGGCCAAAAAAGTCTAGCGCAGTCGGTCAGAGAGAACCACCAACGCCGCTGCTGGCTCAGCGCCGGCTTACCGGGGCCATCACAGGCTCCGGGACTTCGTGAAGGGCACGAGCGCCGGGACTTCCGCGCAATACCTCTCGTACTGACCGGGAAAGGTCTCGCGCATCAGCCTCTCTTCGATGCGGAGCTTGCGGTTGAGCGCGGCGGCAATGATGACGACGCCAAGCACCGCGGCGAGCGTGCCCGAGCAGATGACCGTGCCGATCACGCCGGTGAGAATGCCGGTGTAGATCGGATGCCGCGCGTAAGCATAGGGGCCGGTGCGGATGAGCTCGTGCCCCTCCTTCACGGTCACCAGGCCGCTCCAGTTCCTGCCTAAGTGCACCCGCGCCCAGACCGAAAAGCCGAGCCCGCAGACGAGCAGCGCAAAGCCGACACAATAGAGAAGGTCGGACACCGGCCACAGGCGCATCCCGAGCACCGCATCCCACGGCAGGCTGCGCGCGCCGAGCAACAGGAAGCCGGCGACGAGCGGCAGCACGTGCGCGAGGCGCGAGCGCGGCGACTCGCGGCGTTGCGTTCTCTTGGTGCCGATCGCCGCGACCAGCCAATACACCGCCCAGGCGGTCCATACCGTTACGATGAGATGCCGGTAGAAGAGGGGGTCGCGCGGCGTCACAGCAGGTCCTTCAGCCGGTAATACAACATCGCGAGGACCAGCGCGGGACGGCGCAGCGCCGCGCCGCCCGGGAAGGTGCCGTGCGGGATGCGCGCAAACACGTCGAAGCGTGACGCCGTGCCCGCGATCGCCTCGGCGACCAGCTTGCCGGCGATGCCGGTGAGCGCGATCCCGTGGCCGGAGAAGCCCTGCAGGAAGTACACGTTGGGCGCGAGCCGGCCGAAATGCGGGGCGCGGTTGAGGGTGATGTCGACCTCGCCGCCCCAGGCGTAGTCGATCCGCACATCCTGAAGCTGCGGGAAGACGCGCAGCATGCGCGCGCGGGTGGCGGCGGGCGCGTCGAAGGATCTGAGGCCCGAGTAGTTGACCCGCCCGCCGAACAGCAGCCGATGGTCGGCCGAGCGCCTGAAGTAGTCGAGCACCCAGTTCATGTCGGAGATGGCGGCATTGTTGGTGATGAGCGCGCGGGCCCGCGCTTCACCGAGGGGCTCGGTCGCGACGATGTAGGTCGCCACCGCCATGATCTTCGAGGCGAGTGCGGGCGCGATCGCGCCGAGGTACACGTTGCCGCACAGCACCAGGTGCCTGGCGCGCACCTCGCCGCCGGCCGTCGCGATCCGCACCCGCGAGGCAGCGGCGGCGGAGAAGGCCGTGGCATGACTGCCCTCGAAGATGCGCACGCCGAAGCTCTCGGCCGCCGCGGCGAGCCCGAGCGTGTAGTTGAGCGGGTGCAGGTGGCCGCTGTTGGTATCGTGGAGCGCGCCCAGGTAGCGCCCGGTGGCGAGCAGCGTCGCGAGCTCCTCGCGCGGCACGTAGCGCACGCTCGGGTAGCCGTACGTTCCGCGCAACTCGGCGACCTCGGTCTCGAGCTCGCGCTCGTGACGCGGCTTGACCGCCGCGTACAGGTAGCCATCGGTCCAGTCGCAGTCGATGCGGAAGCGCGCGATGAGCGAGCGCAGGAGCGAGACTCCCTCGACCGAGACGTCCCACACGGCGCGCGCGCCGGCCGCGCCGATCAGGCGAGTGAGCCTGGCCTGGCCCGCGGCGACCCCGAAAAGCGCCTGCCCGCCGCTCCTCCCCGAGGCGCCCCAGCCGACGCGGTGCGTCTCGAGGAGCGCTACGGAGAGGCCGCGCTCGGCGAGATGCAGCGCCGCCGAGCAGCCGGCGATCCCGCCCCCGACGACACAGACGTCGCAGTCAGCCACGCCCTCGAGCGGGCGCCGCTCGGGCGCCGCGCTCGCGGATGCTGCGTAATACGAGTCGACGTAAGCCGGGCGTCCCATCGTCAAAGGGCCTCCGCTCTGTTTAAGATATTTTGACGCCGCTGCTGGCGCGCGGGCTGCGCAGGATAGCGAGCGGGGGGTGGCCGGGGCAAATCCGAAGGTTCCCCACGATCGGCCGGAAGCGGCTGTTATGCCCGCCGTTAGGCCTTTACCCCACTTCCGGGGTGCCTGGCAACCTGAGGCTTCCGCACGCGGCCTGTGTTCTAATAGCTCCCATTCCGGAGGTTGAGATGGCAGGGATTGTTTAGAATATTAAACACCTGCCGGCAGTAAGCCGTCATGGCATCCGCCCGCCCGCTCATTGGTATTCCCGCCGACCGGCGCATGGTCGGCCACCATGCCTTTCACATGGTTGGTGAGAAATATGCTCGCGCGGTAATTGATGCCGCGGGCGCAGCGCCGGTGCTGATTCCCTCGCTCGCCGAGGAGCTCCGTTTTCAGGAGCTGCTCCAGCGGCTGGATGGGCTGCTCTTCACGGGCAGCCCCTCCAACGTCGAGCCGCATCATTACGACGGTCCCCCGAGCGCCCCCGGGACACTGCACGACCCCGCGCGCGATGCGACCACGCTGCCCCTGATCCGCGGGGCAGTCGATTCGGGCGTGCCGGTGTTCGGCATCTGCCGGGGCTTTCAGGAGATGAACGTCGCCTTCGGCGGAACTCTGCATCAGAAGCTTCACGAAGTGCCGGGCCTCCTCGACCACCGCGATGACGAGCGCCAGCCGCTCGACGTGCAGTACGGCCCCGCGCACGACGTGACCCTCGAGCCCGGCGGCGTACTGCGCTCGCTCGCCGACGGCGACCGCATCCGGGTGAACTCGCTCCACAGTCAGGGCATCGAGCGGCTGGGTGAGCCGCTCGCGATCGAGGCGCGCGCTCCCGATGGCGTCATCGAGGCGTTCCGGGTGCGCGCAGCATCGAGCTTCGCGCTCGCCGTGCAATGGCACCCCGAGTGGAAGGTCATGACCAACCCGTTTTCGCGCGCGCTGTTCGCCGCCTTCGGCAAGGCGGCGTCCGAGCGCAGCAGGCAGAAGTGAAAGGCGCGCCCATGGTGAGTGAGATCCGGCAATTCTTCCGCGATCACGGCATCTCGGAAGTCGAGGCGATCATCCCCGACATGGCCGGCATCGCCCGCGGCAAGATCATGCCCGCGGAGAAGTTCGCCGAGGACGGCGGCATGCGCCTGCCCGAGAGCGTGTTCCTGCAGACCGTGACCGGAGACTATCCGCCCGAGACCGGCGAGGCCATGAGCCCGGCGGAGATCGATATCGTCCTCAAGGCGGACGCGAAGACGGTGCGCCGCGTGCCATGGGCGGCCGAGCCGACCGCGCAGGTGATCCACGACTGCTTTTACGCCGACGGGCGCCGCGTCTCCATGGCGCCGCGCCACGTGCTGCGCAATATCCTCGAGCTGTACACGCAGCGCGGCTGGGAGCCGGTGGTGGCGCCCGAGCTCGAGTTCTATCTGGTGGAGCAGAACAAGGATGCGGACTATCCGCTCAAGCCGCCGGTCGGGCGCTCCGGGCGCGCCGAGCCCGGCCGCCAGTCCTACAGCATCGCCGCGGTCAACGAGTTCGATCCGCTGTTCGACGACATCTACCAGTTCTGCGAGGACCAGGACATCGAGATCGACACGCTGATCCACGAGGACGGGCCGGCGCAGATGGAGATCAACCTGATCCACGGCCACCCGCTCGATCTCGCCGATCAGGCGTTTCTGTTCAAGCGCACGGCGCGCGAGGCGGCGCTGCGCCACAAGATGTACGCGACCTTCATGGCCAAGCCCCATGCCAAGGAGCCCGGCAGCGCCATGCACATCCACCAGAGCGTGGTGGACGTGAAGACACGCAGGAACATCTTCAGCAACCCCGACGGCACGCCCTCGGCGCTGTTCTTCAACCACATCGGCGGACTACAGCGCTACCTGCCGGCCGCGATGGCGCTGTTCTGCGCCAACGTGAACTCCTACCGGCGCCTGACGCGCTACCTGTCGGCGCCCATCAACGTCCACTGGGGCTACGACAACCGCACCGCGGGGCTGCGCGTGCCGATGTCGGATGCGCAGGCGCGCCGCGTCGAGAACCGCGTCGGCGGCGCGGACGCCAACCCCTACATCGCGATCGCAGCCTCGCTCGCCTGCGGCTATCTCGGAATGACCGAAGGCATCCAGCCGTCCGATCCGATCGTCGGCAGCGCTCACGACCTGCCGTTCGGCCTGCCGCGCTCGCTCGATGAGGCGCTGCGCGAGCTGCGCGATTGCGAGCCGCTGGTCAAGCTCCTCGGGGAGCCGTTCGTCGAGGCGTTCACCATTGTCAAAGAGGCCGAGTACGAGGTGTTCCTGCAGGTGATCAGCTCTTGGGAGCGCGAGCATCTGCTGCTGAATGTTTAGCTGATATATAAGAATGAGTCGCGCTCCCGGACTCGGGCACCTTGGTCTCTGCTGCGCGGCGCTGCTGGCCGGCGCCGCCGGCTGCTCGGGCCCGAAGGCCCAGGGTCGGCAGGTGTCGGAGTCCGAGAAGGTTCTCAACGTCTACAACTGGTCCGACTACATCCAGCCGGGCGTGATCACGGATTTCGAGAGGGAATACGGCATCCGCGTCAACTACGACGTGTTCGACTCGAACGAGATCCTCGAGACCAAGCTCCTCACCGGCCATACCAACTACGACGTCGTCGCGCCCTCGGGTCCGTTCCTCGAGCGCCAGATCCAGGCCGATATCTACCAGAAGCTCGACAAGAGCCAGCTGCCGAACCTGAAGAACGTCGATCCGGACGTGGCGCGCGCGGAAGCGCTCTACGACCCGGGCAACCACTACAGCGTCGATTACATGTGGATCACCTCCGGGGTGGGCTACAACAAGGCGGAGATCAGCGCCCGCATGGCGGATGCGCCGGTCGACAGCTGGCGCATGGTGTTCGACCCGGCGGTGGTGTCGCACTTCCAGGATTGCGGCGTCTCGATCCTCGATGCGCCCTCGGAGGTGGTCGCCACGGTGCTGCTCTACATCGGCAGGAACCCCACCAGCAATTCCTTCGACGATCTCAAAGCCGCCGAGGCGGTCCTCAAGGCAATGCGGCCGTACGTGCGCTACGTGGATTCCTCGCGCTATATCGACAACCTCGCCAACGGCGACATCTGCCTGGCTATGGGCTGGTCGGGCGACGTCAAGCAGGCGCACGACCGCGCCGCCGAAGCCGGTAAGGGGGTGGATCTGGCCTACGCGATCCCGAAGGAGGGCGCCATCGCCAACTACGACGTCCTGGCGATTCCGGCGGATGCGCCGCACGTGCGCAACGCGCACCTGTTCATCAATTTTCTGCTGAGGCCGGACGTCGCCGCCCGCAACTCCAACCTCATCAAGTACGCGAATGCCGTGACCCCCTCGATACAGCCGCTCGATAAGGCGGTAGTGAGCGACCCCGGGGTGTACCCGCCGGCCGAGGTGCGCGGCCGGCTCACTCCCGAGCGCCCGCGGCCCCCCGAATACCAGCGGCTCCTCACCCGCATGTGGACGCGGTTCAAGACTGGAAGGTAACGTTCTGCCGTGAGCGCGCAATCTACCCCCGCCGCGGCCCCGGCCGCGGCCGCCCCCCCCGACGGCGACTACGTCCGCATCCGCGACGTCAGCAAGAAGTTCGGCGACTTCACCGCCGTCGACCGCGTCTCGCTCGACATCCGCCGCGGCGAGATCTTCTGCCTGCTGGGAGGGTCGGGCTCGGGCAAGACGACGCTGCTGCGCATGCTGGCCGGCTTCGAGACGCCCACTACCGGGCGGATCGAGATCGACGGCCAGGACCTCTCCCGCGTGCCGCCTTACGAGCGCCCGGTGAACATGATGTTCCAGTCATATGCGCTCTTTCCGCACATGAGCGTCGAGAAGAACGTCGCCTTCGGCCTCGAGCAGGAGCGCCTCGGGCGCGACGCCATCCGCCGCCAGGTGGCCGAGATTCTCGAGATCGTCAAGATGAGCGGCTACGGTGCGCGCCGGCCGCACCAGCTCTCCGGCGGCCAGCGCCAGCGCGTCGCCCTGGCGCGCGCGCTGGTCAAGCGCCCCAAGCTCCTGCTGCTCGATGAGCCGCTCGCCGCCCTCGACAGAAAGCTGCGTGAGCACACCCAGTTCGAGCTCCTGAACATCCAGCAGCACCTCGGGGTCACCTTCATCGTGGTGACGCACGATCAGGAGGAGGCGATGACGCTCGGTACCCGGCTCGGGGTCATGAACCACGGCCGCATCGTGCAGGTCGGCACCCCGAGCGACATCTACGAGTCCCCCGCCTCGCGCTTCGTCGCCGACTTCATCGGTTCGGTGAACCTCTTCGAGGGCCGGGTGCTCGCGAATGGCGCCGACGGCCTGTGCATCACGAGCGCCGACCTCGGCTGCACCGTGCGCGCCGAGCGCGCCACCGGCAGTGAGCACGGCGCGACCGTCTGGACCGCCATCCGGCCCGAGAAAATCCAGATCGCGCGTACCCCGGCCGCGCCCGCCGAAGGGGCGCAGGACGAGAACCGGGTGATGGGCACGGTGAAGGAGATCGCCTACATGGGAGACATGTCGATCTACCTGGTGCGCCTCGATTCGGGCAGCATGCTGCGCGTAACGCTGCCGAACGTGCTGCGCGGCGCCGAGCGGCCCATCGCGCGCGAGGAGCGCGTGTGGCTCTCCTGGCACGGTTCGAGCCCGGTGGTGCTCACCGAGTAGGGATGGCGGTGCGCTTCAGCGAGACAATGGGACGGCGGCTGATCGCGGGAGTGCCGACGCTCTGGCTGCTGCTGCTGTTCCTGATCCCCTTCATCATCGTCTTCCGCATTTCATTTTCCGAGGTGCGCCTCGCCATTCCGCCGTATACGCCGCTCCTCAGCTGGCATCACGGCGCGCCGCACCTCGAGGTCCACTGGTCGGCGTATTCGTTCCTGTTCACCGATCCGATGTACGTGAGCTCGTACCTGTATTCGCTCAAGGTCGCGGCGGTCTCGACGCTGTGCTGTCTCCTCATCGGCTACCCGATGGCCTTGCGGATCGCCCGCTCGGGAGAGGCGACCCGGCCGCTGCTGCTGATGCTGATCGTGCTGCCCTTCTGGACCTCGTTCCTGCTGCGGGTCTACGCCTGGATCGGCCTCCTGAAGAACAACGGCGTGATCAACAACACCCTGCTGTCCCTCGGCGTGATCGATCATCCGCTGTCGCTGCTGCAGACCGACTTCGCGGTCTACATTGGCATCGTTTATTCCTACCTGCCGTTCATGATCCTGCCGCTGTACGCCAATCTCGAGAAGCACGACCCGGCGCTGCTCGAGGCGGCGGCGGACCTCGGCGCGCGGCCCTGGCGCGCGTTCCTCTCCATCACGCTGCCGCAGTCGCTCCCCGGCATCGCCGCTGGCTCGCTGCTGGTGTTCATCCCCGCGGTGGGCGAGTACGTGATCCCGACGCTCCTCGGGCGCCCCGATCAGCTGATGATCGGCCGGGTACTGTCGGACGAGTTCTTCGAGAATCGCGACTGGCCGGTGGCGAGCGCGGTCGCGATCCTGATCCTGCTGCTCCTGATCGTGCCGATCATGCTGTTCCAGCGCGTCGAGCGGCGCCAGCTCGAGGCCGAGCCATGAAGCCGCAGGCCCTCTTCACGCGCGTCGCGCTCGCTCTCGGGCTGGCGTTCCTGTACGTGCCGATCCTCTCGATGATCGTGTTCTCCTTCAACAACTCGCGCCTGGTCACGGTGTGGGACGCGGCGCACTCGCCGACCCTCAAGTGGTACGGGGTGCTGGTGCACAACGAGCAGATCCTCACGGCCGCGTGGCTCTCGATCCGCATCGCGGTCACGGCGGCGAGTGTCGCGGTGGTGCTCGGTACGCTGGCCGGCGTGGCGCTGGCGCGGCTCGGCGCCTTTCGCGGCCGGCTGCTGCTCGCCGGCATGGTCACCGCTCCCATCGTGATGCCCGAGGTCATCACGGGACTCTCGCTGCTGCTCATGTTCGTCGCCCTCGGGCAGCTCATCGGCTGGCCGAAGGGCACCGGCGCGGTCACCATCGCGCTCGCCCACATCACCTTCTGCATGGCCTACGTGACCGTGGTGGTGCAGTCGCGCCTCGCCGGCTTCGACGAATCGCTGGAGGAGGCAGCCATGGACCTGGGCGCGCGCCCGCTGAAGGTGTTTTTCCGCGTCACCCTGCCGCTCATCCTGCCGGCGATCGCCTCGGGGTGGCTGCTGGCGTTTACCCTGTCGTGGGATGATCTGGTCATTACGCAGTTCGTCGCCGGTCCCGGCTCGAGCACGCTGCCGATGGTGGTGTTCTCCAAGGTGCGCTTCGGCGTGACGCCCGATGTGAACGCTCTCGCTACGATCCTCGTGCTTCTCGTTGCGAGCGGCATCGCGATCTCCACCGTATGGATGGGTTACCAACAGCGCCGGCGCGAGCGCGACCTGCAGCTCGCCGCCGCCGCCAATCTGTGAGGAGCGCCCATGTCACGCAGTGTTCTCGGAATCGATGTGGGCGGATCCTCGATCAAGGCCGGGCTGGTGGACGTCGAGTCCGGGCGTCTCAACGGCGGGCTGATCTCGGCGCACACGCCGCAGCCTTCGACCCCCAAGGCGATGATGCCGGTGCTCGCTTCGCTCGCCGCGCGGCTGCCGGGGGCCGAGGGCGGAGTCGGCATCGCCTTTCCGAGCGTCATCAAGCAGGGTACGGCGCGCACCGCCGCCAACGTCGATCACAGCTGGATCGGCACCGACGGGGCGGCGCTCGCGGCTCGTGCGCTCAGCCGCCCGGCTCTGTTCCTCAACGACGCGGACGCGGCCGGCATCGCCGAGATGCGCTGGGGGGCGGGGCGGGGCGAGAGCGGCACCGTCATCATGGTGACGCTCGGCACCGGCATCGGTACGGCGCTGTTCTGCGACGGCAAGCTCTATCCCAACACCGAGCTCGGACACCTCGAGCTCAACGGCATGGATGCGGAGAAATGGGCGTCGGCGCGGGTGCGCACCGCGGAGAAGCTCGACTTTCCCGCGTGGATCGCGCGGGTGAACGAGTACCTGAAGCGGCTGCACCAGCTCCTGTGGCCGGATCTCTTCATCCTCGGCGGAGCGGTGAGCGAGCGCTTCGCCGAGTTTGCGCCGCTGCTGCGCTCGGAGGCGCAGCTGCGCCCCGCGCACTTCGCCGGCCAGGCGGGCGTGGTCGGCGCGGCCATGGCGGCCGCCGAGGCCGAGATCTGAAGGACCAGCGGCGGCGTGACTTAAAGTGAGAGCCAGCAAGCTTCCCGACGTCGGCACGACGATCTTCACCGTCATGTCCCGCCGTGCGCGCGAGCTCGGCGCGCTCAATCTCGGCCAGGGCTTCCCCGACTACGACATCGATCCGCGCCTGACGGAGCTGGTCGGCGAGGCGATGCGCGCCGGCCACAACCAGTACGCGCCCATGGAAGGGCTGCCGGAGCTGCGCCGGCGCATCGCGGCGAAGCTCTCGGCCTGTTACCGGCTCGACCGCGATCCCGAGAGCGAGATCACCGTGACGCTCGGGGCGACCGAGGCGATCTACTCGGCCATCCAGGCGGCGGTTGGCCCGGGGGATGAGGCGATCGCGTTCGATCCTGCCTACGATTCCTACGAGCCGGCCGTGCGGCTCGCGGGCGGACGCTGCGTGCGGTTGCCGCTCGAGCCCCCGGACTTCCGCTACGACTGGGACCGGGTGCGCGCTGCCCTCAACGAGCGAACGCGCCTGGTGCTGCTCAACAGCCCCGCGAATCCCGCCTGCACGGTGACCACCGCCGCCGATCTCGAGGCGCTCGCTGCGGCGATCCGCGGCCGGGACATCGTGGTGCTGTCCGACGAGGTCTACGAGCACGTGGTGTTCGACGGCGCCGGCCACAATTCCGTGCTGACCCACGCGGAGCTCGCGCCGAAGAGCTTCGCGGTGTTCTCTTTCGGTAAGACGCTGCACGCGACCGGCGTGCGCATCGGTTATTGCGTGGCGCCGCGGGCGATGACGGCGGAGCTGCGCAAGGTGCACCAGTTCAACACGTTCAGCATCGCGCATCCCCTGCAGCAGGCGATCGCGACGTATCTCGCCGAGAAGCCCGACGGCTGGCGCGAGCTGGCGCCGTTCTTCCAGGCCAAGCGTGATCGCCTGCGCGCCGCACTCGCTCAATCCGGCTTCCGCCTGCCGCCGGCGCAGGGCACCTACTTCCAGCTGCTCGATTTCAGCGAGTTCGCGCCTCCGGGCGATCTCGCCTTCGCCGAGCGGCTGCTCACCGAAGCCGGCGTCGCGACCATCCCGCTGTCGCCGTTCTATGCCGCGCCGCCTCCCTTGAGCTGCCTGCGCCTGTGCACGGCTAAGCGGGACGATACGCTCGATCAGGCCGCCTCGAGGCTCGCGGCATACGCGGCTAGCCTCGGGAAGGGGTGATTCATGACAGAACTGCGCGTCACACTGGTGCAGCAGCCGCTCGCGTGGGGTGAGCCCAGCGCCAATCGCGCGCGCTTCGCGGCACTGCTCGGCCCGCTCGCCGGCAGCACGGACCTGGTGGTGCTGCCGGAGACCTTCACGACCGGCTTCAGCATGGAGGTCGAGCGGCTCGCTGAGCCGGACGGAGGACCGACGGCGGCGTGGCTCGGCGATCTGGCGCAGGAGCTCGACGCGGCGATCACCGGCAGCGTCATCACGGCGGAAGGCGGCCGCTATTACAACCGGCTGCTGTGGGCCGAGCCCGGCGGCGCCCCGCTGAAGACATACGACAAGCGGCACCTGTTTCGCATGGCACGGGAGCATCAGCACTTCACGCCGGGCGTTTGCGCCTGGACGGTTGCGTGGCGCGGCGTGCGCATTTGCCCTCAGGTGTGCTACGACCTGCGTTTCCCGGTGTTCAGCCGCCGGCGCGCCGGGCTCGACTACGAGCTGCTCATCTACGTGGCCAACTGGCCCGCGCCTCGGGCGCTCGCCTGGCGCACACTGCTCAAGGCGCGCGCCATCGAGAACCAGGCCTACGTCGTCGGCGTCAACCGTGTCGGTCCCGACGGCAACGGAATCGCGTATGCCGGCGAGAGCGCCGCTATCGATTACCTCGGGTCAGCGCTCGCCGAGCTCGGCGCCGAGCCCGCGCTCGTCACCGTCGCGGTCGATGCCGGCCGGTTGCACGCCTTCCGCGAGAAATTCCCGGCGCACTTAGATGCCGACCGTTTCACGCTCGAGCCGTGAGCGCTGCGATGAAAAAGCCCACGCGCGTCAACCACCCCCCGGAAGTTCCCCTCCCGCCCGGCAACCACGCGGTGGTCGCGCCCATCTACCAAAGCGTCAAGTTCGAGTTCGAGACGCTCGCCGAGACCGAGCGGTACCTGCGCGGCGAGCGCCCGGGATTCTTCTATACGCGTACGGCGAACCCCACGACCCGGCAGCTCGAGCAGCTGCTGGCTGAGCTGCAGGGGCGCGAGGACTGCCTGGTCACGGCGACCGGCGTGGGCGCGATCGCGCAGACCCTGCTCGCGCTCACGGGCGCCGGCGATCACATCCTGTGCTTCGTCGAGACCTACAACCCGACGCGCTACCTGATCCGCCGCGTGCTCGGCCGCTTCGGCGTGACGCACACCATGCTCTCGATCGAGGACACCGCGGGAATCGAGCGCGTGCTCGGTGCGCAGCCGGTGCGCCTGGTGTACTTCGAGAGCCCGACCAACCCCGTGACCAAGATCGCCGACATCGCCGCCATCACGCGCGCGGCGCGCGCCGCCCGCGCGCTCACCGTGATGGACAACACCTTCGCCGGCTTTCATCAGCACGGCGAGTTCGACGTCGACGTGTTCCTCCACAGTCTCACCAAGTACGCCTCGGGCGCGGGCGATGTCATGGGCGGCGCGGTGATCGCGAACAGCGAGCTCATCCGCACCATGCACACCGACTTCGGCGCGCTCGGCGGCACGCTGGATCCGCACGCCGCGTTTTTGATCCTGCGGGGACTCAAGACCTACTTCGTGCGCTACCAGGCGCAGTGCGAGCGTGCGCTCACAATCGCGCAGCTGCTCGCCGGCCACGGTGCGGTGGCGCGGGTGCATTACCCGGGGCTCGCCACCCACCCACAGCACGCGCTCGCGGCGCGGCAGATGCGCGACTTCGGCAGCATCGTCACCTTCGACCTCAAGGGCGGCGAGGCGGCCGCGCGGCGCTTCGCCGACGCGCTCGAGCTCTTCGCGCTCACGCCGAGCCTCGGCTCGGGCGAGTCGCTCATCCTGACCGCGCAGATCATGAGTGGGCGCGAGCTCGATGCCGAGCAGCAGCGGATGTCGGCGATCACGCCGGGAACGGTGCGGCTTTCGATCGGGCTTGAGGACCCGGGGGATCTGATCGAGGATGTCACCCGGGCGCTCACTGCCGCGGGGCCGTGAGCGAGGAGGTGCCGATGACGGGGGTCCGGTGCACGCTCGCGCGGGCATTGTGTGCCGCAGGAATCCTGGCGGTGCCGGTGGCCTGGGGCTCGCCGACGACGCGCAACCCGGGAACGCCGATGATGAGGGTTCCGTCGCCGCCACCGCCCCCGCCGCTGCGCTTCTCTGCGCCGCCACGCGAGTCCGTGCCCGCAGCGCCTTCCGGACCCGAGATTCCGCTCGAGGTGTTCGCCGCCGGACCTCAGATGGCCGAGCCACACCTCTCGCCCGACGGCGGCAGGCTAGTCTACTTCGCGAGCGTCGCCGGGCAGCTGCACATCGTGGTGCGCGACCTGTACACCGCCCGCGAACGCATCATCCTCAACGCGGCCGCCGGCGGCTTCTCGGTAACCCGCTGCGAGTTCAAGACCAACGATCGGCTGCTGTGTCACCTCGAAGGGGTCGCTCGCGGCGGCGACCCCGAGCGGCTCTATCCCGCCTCGCGGCTGCTGGCCATCAACGCCGACGGCGGTGCGCTGCGAATTCTGTTCCGCAACGCCTTCTTCGCGCGGCTGCCGCCGGCGGCGCACTCACAGTTCCAGGACCGGATCATCCACTGGCTGCCGGATGATGCCTATCACGTGCTCATCGAGCTCGGCGACGAGGGCAGCGTCTTCCCCTCGGTCTACAGGCTCGACGTCTACAAGGGAAACCTGAAGCTCGTAGTGCCCTCGCAGCCGCCGGTGATGGACTGGACCGCGGATCCCTCGGGGGTCGTGCGCTTCGGCTACGGCTTTCGGGAGGACACCGGCGTCTACGTCGCCCGCAATGGCGCGGACTCGCCGTGGCACACGCTGGAAGAGTTCAAGCGCTTCGACCGCACGCGCTTCGATCCGCTCGCCTTCGGCGCCCGGCCCAACGACTTGCTGGTGTTCGCCCCGTACCAGGGACGCGCCGCGGTCTGGCAGTTCGACCTCGACGCTCCGGCGAACGGCCTGAAGCTCCTGTTTTCGCTTCCCGACGTCGACGTCGGCGGCATCCTCGAGTGGCCTCTCGACCGCCACGTCGCCGGCTTCGTCTACGAGACCGACCGGCCGCACACCCACTTCATCGACTCGCGCGCGGCGGCGCTCGAGGAGACGCTGGAGCGCGCGCTCCCCGGCGCCTATCACGTGGTCGTCGACTCGAGCCGCGACGAACGTAAGCTGGTCACGGTCTCCTTCAGCGACGTGATGCCGCCGCGCTACCACCTGCTCGACACCGCAAACGGAAGTCTCATCGAACTCGGCCGGCAGGACACGAACCTCAACGAAGCGCACCTCG
>Ga0307469_10000144_pt1 | contig 27527 bp, 31 predicted proteins | sample atmos_gasesAM2C__FD_203084 | JGI IMG/M metagenome (GOLD analysis project Ga0307469, IMG submission 203084) | Hardwood forest soil microbial communities from Morgan-Monroe State Forest, Indiana, United States - atmos_gasesAM2C_515 | ecosystem: Environmental > Terrestrial > Soil > Temperate... | reverse complement strand
CTCGTCATCTCGCAGAACATCAAGATCGTCGGGAACGGCGCGACGCTCCTGCGCAACGCCACGACCGAGTTCCGCATCGTCGTGGTGAATCCCGGCGTCACTGCGTCCATCTCGAACGTGACGATCATCGGTGGTCACGCGAACGACGCGACCCCGGGCGCGTTCTCGGTGGGTAACGTCGGCGGCGGCGTTCTGAGTGCCGGGACACTGACGCTCTCACACGTCAAGGTCACCGGGAACTTCGCGGGCGACGGCGGGACCGATGGATCGTTCGGCGGGTCCGGTGGCGCGGGCGGCGGCATCGAGAACCTGAGCGGCGCCAAGCTCGTCCTGGTCGGGTCGAAGGTGACCTCGAACCGGGCCGGCACGGGGGCCGGCGGTAGCTTCATCGCCGGCCCAGGAGGGTCGGGTGGCGGCATCGCGAACTTCGGGACGCTCGTGATCAAGCACTCGCGTATCGCGAACAACTTCGCGGGGAACGGCGGGCCCAACTTGGGCACGATGCCCGGTGGTCCGGGCGGTCGAGGCGGCGGCATCGTGAATGAGGCGTCGTCGACAACGAAGATCAGTGACTCCCTGGTCGCATCGAACGACGCGGGAGACGGTGGCGCGGGGACGCCCGCAGGGGTTGGCGGGACCGGCGGAGGCATCCTGAATCAGAGCTCAACCGCGATCCATCCTGTGCGAACCGTGATCAAGAAGAACTCGCCCGACAACTGCGCACCCTCAGGAAGCGTCAAGCCCTGTCACTGACCGACGGGCTTAGCCGCTGAAGGTATAGCTGAGATCGGAGAGCGGACCGATCGCGAAGCGACGCATGAGCGGCAGCAGTCCCTTCGCCATGTCCCACACCTCGGCGGGCTCGCCGATCTGACGGGCGACGATCTGCACGCCGTCGTCGGTGACGCCGCCGACGGAGTACGCGAACGGCCAATCCTTGAGCGACGGGATCTCGAGTTGTGTGACGTTGCGCTCGGATCCGACCTTCAGCACGGCGGAACGATGCGTGTGCCCGGCGACGACGCCGATGAGGTTGTGTCCGGACAAAGCATCGAGCTCCGCGGCCGCGTCCTCTTCGCGGAGCGCGAACTTCACCGGCGGGAAGCCGGGGAACGGATGCAGCTCGTGGTGCTGAACGACGAGCGTCCGGCGCTTCGGATCGAGACGCGCGGCGAGCGCTTCCGCCTGCCCCGGACGAAGCGCTCCCGAATCGGTCCCGGCGGCCTCGCCCCCAACGCTTCCTTTGGATACGTCCCAGTCGGGGAAGGGCGACGGCGTCGGATCGGTCGAGTCGACCAGCGCGACCTGCAGGTCACCACACTCGATGACGTGATCGGTCGCCGGCACGCCGAAGGCTTCTTCGAAGAAGCGTCCGGCGGTTCCTTCGCGCGTGGACCGTTGCACGACGTCGTGGTTGCCGAGCACGACGTAGCACGGACAGTTCAGTCCGTCGACGATCGACTTCACGAGGCGGAACTGCTCGGGCTCGCCGTCCTCGGTGATGTCGCCGGGCATGATGACGAACTCCGGCTCGATCTCGTTGATCTCCTTCACGGCGATGCGCAGCAGATCGTCGCGTCCGGCGGAGCCGATGTGGACGTCGGTGAGGATCGCGAAGCGCCGTCCGTCCGGTAGTTCCGGACGCTCCAGCATCGCTTCGTCCTCGGACATCGTGCGGATGTCCATGTCGACGCGCGTGAAGTGTCGGCCGAGCTCGACGAAGTCCTCGATGTCGTCGAGGTAGGGGGCGCAGAAGACGTCGGACCACTTCGAGAACTGATGAAGGACGGCCGCACCGAGGGGTACCTCTTCCGGGTGCGATCCGCAGAGTCCTTCGAACCAGCCGGTGTGCGGTTCGATCACCTCGTCCGGACGGCGGAAGCCCTTCTCGTCGAGCAGGCGGCCGAGCCGCTCCACGCGCTTGTCGGTGTGCTCGGCGTCGCCGTCGAAGCTGCCGCCCCAGTTGCGTTGCACGTTGGCGCGCGCGCGCTCGATGACGTAGCACGACTGCAGCAAACCGCGGAGGAGATCCGTCCGGACGTCGGTGTCGGTCATGGGGCCAAAGCCTAGGCGAGCGCCCATACTGGAGGCGAGTCACGGTGCAGACGGAGATCGAACGCCGAAAGTTCCTGAACCGCGCGATGCTCGGTGCGCTGAGCGTATTCGCCGTTGCGCTCGGTGCTGGAACGATCGAGGAGCTCTGGCCGCGTCCGAAGGGTGTCTTCGGGACGAAGTTCCTCGCAGGGTTCATCGACGACATCCGCGAAACCATCCGTGAGCAGAAGTTCTTCTACAACACGGCTGGACGCTTCTATCTCGTATCCTACGAGACGTCAGATTCGTCCAACTTCTACGTCCAGCGTGGCGTTGCGTCGCACGGCCTGCTGTCGATCTACCAGAAGTGCTCGCACCTTGGATGCCGCACGCCGTTCTGCTCGACGTCGGGGCGCTTCGAGTGTCCGTGTCACGGCGCGAAGTTCAACTACGCGGGCGAGCGGCTCCCGGGGGGCCCCGCGCCCGCGAGCTTGTGGCACTTCCCGCTCGAGGTGCGAGACAACGGCAGCGTCTACGTCGACACGAGCCACCCCACCGCACAGACGCCGGCGGGCTTCTTCACGATCGACTCGACTCAAACCGGCCCGAGCTGCATCAGCGACTGATGTTCGGCGACCCTTCGCGCATCGACACGTCGCTCGACTCGCGAGCGATCACGTTCGAGAACCCGACCGGCGCACGCGGTGCGGGCGGCGCGACATATGAGGGACGCAAGGGCGCACCGTCGCGACGGATCGAAGCAGGGGAGCGCGTCACGCTCGCCGAGATCGAGGGCCCGGGCACGATCCGTCACATCTGGATGACGTTCCCACCCGCGCCGCCCGAGGTGATGCGTGGACTGCACTTCGATGTGTTCTACGACGGTTCAACCGAACCGTCCGTCTCGGTTCCCTGTCTCGACTTCTTCGGTCTGCCGCACGGGCGTCCGGTGGCGTATGCATCGGCACTCACGTCGGCGCAAGAGGGACGCGGCTTCAACGCGTACTTCCCGATGCCGTTCCGGCAGAGCGTCCGCGTCGAGCTGACGAACTCGGCTGCGCGCGCGCTCGACGTGTACTTCCAGATCGACTACACGCTCGGCGACGTCGAGCCGTCGTACCTGCATGTGTCGTTCCGCCGCGAGAACCCGACGACGATGAAGCGTGACTTCGTCATCACCGACGACTTCAACGGGCCCGGTCGTTTCCTCGGCTGCGTCGTCGGCATCCGTGTCTTCGCCGATGGTGGCATCTGGTACGGCGAGGGCGAGCTCAAGGTCTATCGCGACGGCGACACGGACCTCCCGACGATCTGCGGCACGGGACTCGAGGACTACGTCGGATCCGCGTGGGGACTCGGCGCGCACGATGCGCCCTTCGCCGGGACGCCGCTCAGCGTCGGTCGCGAACGGAAGCCGCTGCCGGACTTCGTCGGGTTCTACCGCTGGCACGTACCGGACCCCGTGATGTTCGAACGCGACCTCCGCGTGACGATCCAGCAGATCGGCGCCGCGTATCTGACGCCCGAACGTTTCGACGCGTTCGAACAGTCACATCCCGCGGCCGGACGAGGCTGGGTGAAGCGTCCGGACGGATCGACCTTCGGGATACACGAACGAATCGACGACTACTGCGCGTCCGCGTTCGTGTACTGCACGACGCCGCAGGCGGTGCCGCGACTCGACATCGGTCCAGCACTCGCGGACATCGAGCGTCGTGAGTACGAGCAGCCCCTCCCGCTCGAAGGACTACTCGGAACCTAAGCCGCCCGAACCGGTTCAACCCGCAGACGAGCGCGAGCTTTCGCCGCCGCGAAAGCCATCCGTGGGCTTCCCGCTTCCGAGGTCCGAGGGACACACGGATGGCGGCGCAGACAACGCCGGACAGACTTGATCTGAGCGCAGAGGAGGACGAGATATGAAGGTCGACAGACTCAGCACGGAGGCGATCGTCGCCACGGCCGATGAGCGACTCACCGACGTCGCGTGCCGGATGCAGATCAACAACGTTGGGTGCGTACCGGTCGTGAGGGATGGCCACCTCGTCGGGATCCTCACCGAGCGGGACGTGACGCGCGCCTTCGCGCAACGCGCGAATTCGAAGGACGCGTTGGTGAGTCATTACATGACTCCGGACCCCGTGGTGATCGAGGCGGGTTCCGACGCGCGTGACGCGGCCCTCGCGATGATCGGCGCCGGCGTCCGGCATTTGCTCCTCGTGAGGCACGGGCGAGTGAAGGGTGTCGTCTCGATCCGTGACCTCATGCGCGAGGTCATCTGGACGGATACGTTCCCGGACGCAGCGATGACGTAAGCCGTCGCTCGACGACGGTCTACGCGATGGCGGCCGGTGGCGTGATGTCCGCGATCCGCGGTGGGCCGAGGTCGGGTTCGATGCGCGCGCGGATGGCCGCAACGAGGCTCCCGAGCGTCGGTCCCGCATCGACGAGATCGACGGACAGTTCGGCGAGCGCAGTGGGATGGAGCCGCATCGACCCGACGACGATCGCTGGTGCGTCCGACAGCGTCGGGTGGACACGTACCTGCGTCACGTCGAGCAGCGGGAACATGCCTCCGATGACGACGAGCGCGACGTTGCGTCCCTCGCTCTCGTCGGCCGCTTCAGCCGACTCGATCGAGATGTCCGGGAGAAGTGCGCGGAGGCTACCCGCGAGGCGCTCGTCGCCTAGGACGAGCAATCTGGGGCGCATACGCAGCGAGTTTCGATCCCTGACCGTCACCTGGATTCCTCGCCGATTGTCCCGCGCGAAAGACACCTTGGAAAGATGGCAGTTAGAGCAACGCTTGTTCGCCTTGCGAGGGCCGACTCAGCGCGCTCGCGAGATGTCCTGCCACGCGACTTCGTGGCACGACGGGCAGCGCATGAGGTGACCGGGCTTGCGTCCCGGCATCCAGAACCAGAACGGGAACGCCTTCACGACGAGGTCGGGCAGGTTCGTCGTCGTCCGCGCTTCGCATGCCGAGCAGCGCACGGCGATGTCGAGCGGTCCGGGCGTACGCGCTTCAGCCGCCGGGTCCTCGACGACGACGGAGAAGAGCGCTCGCTTGCCGAGCGGATCGGATCGCTTCATCGGTCCTCCCGGAGCGTCTGCGCCAAGCGGCGGTACGCGTCGGCCCCCGCGTGCCTCGGCGCGTGTTCGACGATCGAGCGCCCGGCCGTCGGGGCTTCGGCGAACCGGACGGACCTCCGCACCGGTGGCTCGAGCACCACGAGCCCGGTCTTCGCCGCCACGTTGTCGAGCACACGGCGCCCCTCGAGCGTTCGTCCGTCGAACATCGTCGCGATGATCCCTTTCGTCTGGAGGTTCGGATTGGTGAACTCGCGGACGTCGTTGATGGTCTCGACGAGCTGCTGCACTCCGCGTTCGCTGAGCGCCTCGCACTGCATCGGGATGATCACGGCGTCCGCTGCTGTGAGCGCGCCGATGGTCAGCACGCCGAGCGACGGCGGACAGTCGAGGAGGACGACGTCGTAGTCGTCACGTATCGGTGCGAGCACCTTCTTCAACGCGAACTCACGACCCGTCTTCCCGAGCAAGAAGAGCTCGGACCCCGCGAGGTCGATCGACGCCGGCAACAGGACGAGGTCGCCGACCTTGAGAACGACATCCTGCGCCGGGACGTCCCGGACGAAGCAGTCGTGGACGGAGCGCTCGAGCGCGTCCGGATCCGTGCCCGTCGAGTACGTCAAGCACGCCTGGGGGTCGAGGTCGACGAGCAGGACGCGGTCACCGAGCGAAGCGAGGGCCGCGCCGAGGGCATGGACCGTCGTCGTCTTGGCAACCCCGCCCTTCTGATTGGCGACCGCATAGACTTTCGACATCGGCGGGAGTCTACCGTCCGTTCGTTACGGCGACGTTAGCGCGCGCTACCCTGCAGTTCCGTGCCAGCCACGTAGGCCGTTCAAAGCACCTTACGGATGGCGCTACGAGTGCGCGTTCGATGTGGCCGCCGCCTCACCCGTATACATCTCGTTCAGCAGGAGCGCGTATTTCGCTTCGACGGCCTTCCGCTTCACCTTCAGTGTGGGCGTCAGCGTTCCGTCCTCGATCGAGAACGGTTCCGGCGCGATCGTCCATCGCTGGATCTGTTCGAAGTGCGACAGCTTCGCGTTCGCGAGGTCGACGTGGTGTTGCAGGAAGTCGCGCAGCCGCTGCTCGATCGGAAGCACGGCCGCTGCGGCGAACCGTTGGAGTTCGTCCTTGTCGAGTGACAGGATCGCCGTCAGGTACTTTCGGCGGTCGCCGTGCACGAGGGCTTCGCCGACGAGGGGGATCTGCCGGAGGACGTTCTCGATGTTCGACGGCGAGATGTTCTTGCCGCCGGCGGTGATGATGAGATCCTTCTTCCGGTCGACGATCTTCAGGAAGCCGTCGGCGTCCATCTCGCCGATGTCTCCGGTGTGTAGCCAGCCATCCGCGTCGAGCGTTTCCGCCGTCGCCTCGTCGTTGTGGAGGTAGCCGCGGAAGTTGTTCGGGCCCCGGAACAGCACCTCGCCGTCGGCTCCGAGCACGAGTTCGCCGCCGGGAACGACGCGGCCGACGGTGCCGAGCTTGCACGCACCGGGACGGTTCGCCGAGATGAGCGAGGACGATTCCGTCATGCCGTACACCTCGTAGATCGGGATCCCGATCCCTTCGCAGAACTCGAGCACCTCGAAGGCGACCGGGGCCGCACCCACGATGAAGAGCTTGCAGCGCCCGCCGAAGGCGCCACGGATCGTTCGCAGGGCGATGCGTTCGGCGATCGCGCGTCGGACACGTGGCTCTCGCCGACGCTCTCGTCTGCCACGCGACGCGGAAACTCCCGTCGCGAGAGCCCACCGCGCGAGGGAACGCTTCAGACGCGACTCGTGAGCGATCGTTTCGTCCACACGCGCGAGAACCTTCTCGAAGACGCGCGGGACGGATCCGAACAGCGTCGGCTTCGCATCACCGAAGGCGTCGACGATGTGCTTCACGTCCGGGCAGTAGAACGCCGAGAAGCCGAGCTGGATCCGTCCGTACTGCTCGAGGACATGGCCGGCGACGTGCGCGAGCGGGAGGAACGCGATCGTGGTGTCGTCCGGACCGAGCATCGGGAACAACTCGTTCATCTGGTCCATCACAGCGGTGACGTTCGCGTGTGTCAGCACGGCGCCCTTGGGCGGACCGGTCGTGCCCGATGTGTAGACGATGAAGGCCGGATCTGACGGGGCGATCCGGTCACCGGCGCGCGTGAAGGCGTCGGGATCGAGGACGAGTGTCGCAACGCCCCGAGCAACCACCGACTCGAAGGTGACGACCCGCGCGTCGCGCGAGAGGTCGACCTCGTCCCACGCGATGATCCGTTCGATGCGCGGCACGCCGTTGCTTACCGCGAGCACCTGGTCGAGCTCGTGCGGTCCGGCGACGACGAGGGTCGTCGCGCCGGAGTGCTCGAGCACGTAGGAGATGCCCTCGTGGTTCAACGTCGGATAGATGCCGGCGACGACGGCACCCACGCCGATCGCCCCGATGTCGCAGATCGTCCACTCCGGACGTGTCGGTCCGAGGATCGCGACGGTGTCGCCGGGGTGGTGACCCAACTCCGCGAGCCCGAGGCCGAACGCGGCCGCGCGATGCGCGAGCTCGTTCCATGTCGCGGAAGTCGCGTCCGTCCGGTACGCCGTCGAAGCCGGCGTCAGCGCCGCCCGTGCTGTGAAGCGCTCCGGGAGTGTCACGCCGGCGACGTCCGATAGCTGCTGCCGCTCGGTGCGCATCGTTACGACCTCTCGCGATAGCGAATAGGCCGGGACGGGACCTTCCCTCCCGTCCCGGCGACTACGCGTTCCCACCTCGCAACCGACCTCATTCAATAACCCGAGCGGTTGTGCGGCATCGTTGCCGCGCACCGGATACGGGTCCGTGCTCAGCACGGACCCGCTACCATCGGCGCATGTGCCGGAGCATCAAGCGACTGAGAGAAGGAACCGTCGCGGCCACCGACGAGGAGATCCGCGAGGCAGCGTTGCAGTTCGTCCGGAAGATCAGCGGATACCGGGTGCCGTCGAAGGCCAACGAGGAAGCGTTCGACAAGGCGATCGACGACATCGCGGGTGCGTCGCACCGGCTCCTCGAGTCGCTCGTCGTCGGACGCGCGCCCGTCCGCTAGATCTACGCCGCAGTAACGGAGCGCGCGGCGCGGTACGACGGGTGCCTCGTCCGGGCGAGCACGCGGCCGACGGTGTCGACGAGTTCGTCGACCTGGTCCCAGCCGACGGCCGTCACGGGCCAGACGTCCTCGGGGCGCCAGTCTTCGACAGCGATGGCGTGTCCGGGAGCGAGCAGAACGACGGGTGCGTCGAACAGGTAGGGATGCACGCGCACCTGCGCGAGCTCTTCGAATGGGTGCTCGCTCGCGATGAGGACGACATCCGTTCCGCGTCCTTCTGTATCCGCCGCGCAGCACGCGGCCTTGATCGTCGTCGGATCGAGCAACCGCGACAGCGCACCCGTCAGGCGTTCGTCGGCTCCCAGCACGAGCAGCGTCCCGTTCACCTCTGCCTCCCTGTTCAGGTCCTTCCCGTTTCTATCCACCGGACGAGCCGCCGCCATCCGTAGGGCCTACGAACGTCGGTGCGGTTCTGCACGGATGCGATTGTGGCGACGCAGGTACCCCCGCGCGACGCGGCGGCCGAGCGGCGCCGATCGGCGGCTGCGGCTTGCGCTCCTCGACGCGGATGCGAGCGTCGACGACGACGGCTCCGTCCGGGAGTGCGAGCAGGGGATTGCAGTCCATCTCCGCGACCTCGGGATGCGCCTCGACGAGGGCGCCGATACGGTGGATCTGTTCGACGAGCGCCACGAGGTCGGACGGCGCCGATCCGCGGTAGCCGCGCAGCAGCGGCGCCATACGCAAGCCGTCGATCATCTCGTTGACGTCGACGTTCGTGAGGGGCGTGAGCCGGACGGACACGTCCCGGACGATCTCCGAGGTCACCCCGCCGGCGCCGATGGCGACGACGGGACCGAAGAGCGGATCGTTCACGACGCCGGCGAGCATCTCGATACCACCGCTGACCATCGATTGGACGAGGAAGGCGGTCGGACGCTCTGCGAGCGTCGATGTCATCGACGACACAGCGTCGCGCACCTCCGCAACGCTTCGAAGGCCGAGCCGGACGGCCCCCGCGTCCGTCTTGTGCACGAGTCCGGGCACGATCGCCTTCACGACGACCGGGAACCCGAGCGACGCCGCCTCGACCGCGGCTTCGTCCGGCGAGGAAACCACGCGTTCGGGGGCCCGGCAGATGCCGTACGCATCGAGCAGAGCACCGACCTCCGCTGGTTCGAGCCACCCCGCGCCGCGGCCGAGCGCGGTCGCGATCGTCGCAGCGGCGGCTTCCAGATGCACGTCGTCGAACGTGCACACCACGCCGACGGGACGCGCACGCCACTCGCCGTACCGCGCGGCAAGAGCGAGGGCCTGCGCCGCTTCTTCGGGGAAGGCGAACACGGGGACGTGTTCGCGCATGGCTTCTGCGCCCGTGTCGCTCATGAACGCGGCAAGCAGCGGAACGCCGGACGAACCACTCGCGAGTTCCCGCGCGGCGTTCGCGATGCCGCCGGCGATGTCCTCGGGTTCCGTGACGAGCGGCGGGATGTAGATGGCGATGACGGCGTCGGCGGCGCCGGACGCAGCGATCATCTCGATCACGCGACGGTAGTCGTCCGCGCCGGCGCCGGCGATCATGTCGACGGGATTGCCGACGGACGCCTGCGCCGGGAGTGACGCGCGGAGGGTGGCAGCGAGGTCGTCGTCGAACTCGACGACGTCGAGACCGAGGGCTTCGCATGCGTCGGCGCACATGATCCCGAGCCCGCCGGCGTTCGTGACGATCGCGACGCGGCGTCCGGACGGGATCGGTTGGCGGCTCATGAGCGACGCCACGTCGAAGAGCTCGGCGAGCGTGTCGCATCGGACGACGCCGGACTGGCGGAACAGGGCGTCGACGGTGACGTCCGATGCGCTGATGAGCGCCCCCGTGTGCGACGTCGTCGCGCGGGCCCCCGCGGCGGACCGTCCGCTCTTGACGACGAGGATCGGCTTCGTCCGGCCGAGGTCTCGTGCGAGCCGTGCGAACTTGCGCGGGTTGCCGAACGACTCGAGGTAGAGCATCACGAGCTCCGTCCGCTCGTCGGCGGCCCAGTAGCAGAGGAGGTCGTTGCCGGAGATGTCGGCTTTGTTGCCGTTCGAGATGAAGGTAGAGAGGCCGAGGCCCATCTTCGCCGTCCGGTCGATAACTGAGAGCCCGAGTGCGCCGCTCTGCGTGAGGAACCCGATCTTTCCGGCCGGCGGCATCAGGGGGCCGAAGGTCGCGTTGATCGAGACGTCGGGATCGGTGTTGATCACGCCGAAGCAGTTCGGGCCGACGAGCCGCATGCCGGACCTGCGGCAGATATCGAGGAGCTCGTCCTGCAAGGCTTCGCCCTCGGCTCCCGTCTCGGCGAAGCCGGACGAGATCACGACGAGCGCGCGGAGGCCTCGCCCGGCGCACTGACGCGCGACGTCGAGGACGTGTCGTGCCGGAACGGCGATGACGGCGAGATCGATGTCGTCGTCGACGTCGGCGATCGACGCGTACGTACGGATGCCCTGGATCTCGCTCGCGGCGAGATTGACCGGCAAGATCCGTCCGGTGAAGCCGGCGTCGATGAGATTCTTCAGGATCGCGCCTCCGATCGCGTGCTCGTCGCGCGACGCGCCGATGACGGCGACCCCTCGCGGGGCGACGATCGGACGAACCGCAGCCGCGCAGGCGACCTGGTCCCGCGCGATGAATCGCGTGAGGGCTTCGTCCGACATCGACGTCGGGAATTCGAGGTGCACCTCGTCCGGGAGCGCACGCACGACGGGTGCGAACCCGCTCTCGCGGAACACGCCGATCATCCGCCTGTTGCTCGGCATCGTGACGGCGTAGAAGCGGTGGATCCCGTTCTCGCGCGCAGCTTGCGCGAGGTGGGCCAGAAGGATGGTCGCGATCCCGCGTTCGTGATGTGCGTCGCTCGTCGCGAAGGCGACCTCGGCGAGGTCGGGTTCGGTGGTGACGTAGAGCGCGTGCGCGATGATGCGTGGCGGTGTCCCGGCCGTCGCGACGAGGTCGAGGCGATCCCGAAAGTCGTTGTTGGTCGCCTTGTCGATGAACGGTTCGAGGTTGCCCGCCGCCGAGAAGAACCGGAACCATCGCGACTCCGACGACAGTCCCTGGAAGAATTCGGTCAGCGCCGCTCTGTCACCGGGGCGTGCCGGCCGTACGTGAACGGTCGAGCCGTCGCGGAGAACGATGTCGACCTCGCGCTCTGCCGGATAGCGCGCACCGGACAGAGCATCGGACGTCACGGCCATGACGTCAGGTCGCGGCGCGCTCCAGCAGCAGTTCCGAGACGAGATCGCGCTGCGAGATCACGCCGGTCAGCGCCCCGCCGTCGACCACGGGCAGGTGCGCGATGCCCTGACGTGCCATCAAGGTCGCCGCGACGACGCAGTCGACGTCCGGTGCGACGACGGTCGGAGCGTTCGTCATGTAGCCGGAGACCGTCGTCCTTTCGAGATCGGCACCGTCGGCGATGGCTTGGACGAGATCGCGTTCGGTGAGGATCCCTGTCACGACGCCCCCGTCCAAAACGATGGCCGAACCCACGTCGTTGAATCGCATCCGGCTCGCGACGTCGATCAGGGTCTCGTGCGGCTCGGCGATGACGGTGAAGGGCCCCGAGAGATCTCTCACGAACATGGGGCGCTCCCTGCCAGGCGTCCCATCTTGCCTCCTCGGCCTTGAAGGGGAGGCGGGGAGGGGTGCGCTAGGGTTGCTCACTCCCTCCCCGCTGAACTCGTGGGGAGCTCTGCGGTCAGTTTCGGGTGCGGCCGTACGCTCCGCATCGGTGGACTCCACGGAACATGGCTATGGGATGAGCTCGATGAGGATGTCGCGGAGGGACACGACACCCACGGGGCGGCCTTCGACCACGACGGGAAGGTGGCGGATCCCGAGGCCGACCATCGTTCTTGCTGCTTCCATCACGCTCTCGTCCGGCGTCGCCGTGGTCGCCCCCGCGGTCATGTAATCGCCGACGAGCGTGCTCGACGGATCGGCGCCGTCGGCGATCGCGCGGACGACGTCCCGCTCGGTGAGGATGCCGACGATGTTCTCGTCGTCGGAGCCTGTGATCACGATGACAGAGCCGACGTCGCTGCGGCGCATGCGTTCGGCGGCCTCACCGAGCGTCTCGTCCTGTAGTGCGGCCACCGTCATCGGGCTCAGGATCGATGCGAGACGCACATCGGACGGGCTCACGCGCTCAGTAGACGCCCACGCGCCGGACCTGAAATCCGTACAGAGCCACGACTCGGGTTCAGCGCGCCTCCCCGATGTGTCCGACGGCTTGCCGTCCTACCTTTCAGCTATGACCTCATCGACCGCTTCGATCGCCGTTCGGAGCCCGTTCCTGCGGAACCTCCTCAGAGAGGACTTCGAGTCGAGCGGCTATGCGGTCGTGTCCGTGTCCGCGTCCGGGGCCATCGATCCCGCGGATGTGGTCGTGACCGACATCGCGTCCGCCGTCGGCGGACGCTACGCGACGGTCCGGATCGGCGACCTCATCGAAGTCGACCTGCCGGGCCGGGTGATCACCTACCCGATCGAAGCTCTCGATCACCTCTGCGACATCCTGCACGCGGAGTCGAACGGGATCGCGTCGTGACCGACGTCTTCTACGAACACGAGATGCCCAGCTCGCCCGAGGCCTTCGGCGAGCTCTTCGCATCCCCGTCGGAGTGGCTCTCTGAAGCGGTCGGGTCGATCTCCTTGCGCGCCGAGCGCATGGACGCCCGGCTCCGCGCCCGCTTCGGCGTCGGACACACCTCGTTGACACTCGCGAAACGCGTACGCATCGAAGTCACGTCGGTCGAACCGAGGAAGGACGGGGTCGTCATCGGGCTCCGCTGGGAGGCCAACGGCTACTCAGGGCTCTTTCCCGTCATGGATGCCGTCGTGCAGGTGTCGCGTCTCGCGGACGACACGAGCCGTGTCGTCGTGTGGGGGCGGTACGATCCGCCGCTCGGCCGCGCCGGCGAGCTCATCGACCGCTACATCGCGCACGAGGTTGCCGAGGCCACGGCGCGCGGTTTCGTCGAAGCCATCGGACGCAAGCTCGGTGAGGAACCGGCCCGCCTCGTGGTCTAAAGGGAGGCAGTGATGAAGGTTCGCGACGTGATGACAGGTGATCCGCTGACCGTCCGGACCGACACGCCCTTCAAGGACATCGTGCGGACCATGGATCGCCACTGCGTCAGCGGTCTTCCAGTGGTGGACGACGCGGGACGGGTGCTCGGCATCGTGACGACGGCCGACCTCATGTTCAAGGAGCACCGTCCGGATCATGCGATCGTCCGGTCCCCGGGTGCCCGGTCGTCGACGGCGCGCGCGGAGCGACTGCGCCGCGTCCACGGATGCGTCGCCGGCGAGCTGATGAGCACGCCGGCGGTGAGAGTGGATGCGGACGCCGACCTACGCATCGGTGCCCGACTTCTCAGCCGGCACGGCATCGCACGCCTCGCCGTAACCAGTCGCGGCAAGATCGTCGGCATGCTCAGCCGCGGCGACGTGCTCAAGGCGTTCATGCGGAGCGACGCCGACCTGCGTCGAGAGATCGAGACCACGCTGCGCCATGACGTCGCATCCGATACGTCCGGAGTGAAGGTTGCGATCGACGACGGCGTCGTCCGGCTCACGGGTTCCGTCGAACTCGCCTCCACGAAGCACACGATCCACTTCCATGTCGAACGCGTCGACGGCGTTACGCGGGTGATCGACGATGTCCTCGCCCGCTTCGACGACATCGCCGCGAGAGCATCTGTTCCTCAAGCCGGCCCACTGAGCGACGCTGTCTAGCAAAGGGGGCGAGATGGACCTTGCACCGCGTGCGTTGATCGTGTCAGCGGATCGTTCGAAGCGAGACGAGATCGGCGAACGGCTCGAGGCGGCGGGGTACTCCGTCATGGAGTGTCCGGGCCCCCTCGCGCCACGGTTCGTCTGCATGGGCGTTCGCTGCGAAGCCTGCCCGCTGGTCGACGCCGTTGACGTGGTCGTCGTCGACGGATGGCTCGCGAGCGACGAGCAACGGCAAGGTGTCCCATCGTGGCACCTCGCGAGGTTGTACTGGGCCGCCGGACTTCCCGTCGTCTTCCTGGTCGGTCCCGACGGCTTGCAGGCCGGCATCACGAACGACCGCCTCATCGCCGTCCCGCGTTCCTCCGATCCCGACACGATCGCCGGCCGCGCCGACGCGCTGCGTCGGAGCACCCTCGCCGCCTGACGGTGCGTACGATGTGGTGGGAGTTGAAGGGGCTTGCCACCAACATCGTCCGTCCCAGAGGGACCAAGCGCAGCGTCGGAGCGGTTGTGGGCGCTCGTCGATGCCGGCGTCACTTTGGCGCGCGAGCTCGACATCGACTCGATCCTGCGCACGATCGTGACGACCGCGTGTTCGGTCATCCGGTGTCGGTACGGCGCCCTCGGCGTAGTTAACGCGGACCGCACGGGCCTCGAGAACTTCTTCTATACCGGGATCAGCGAGGAGGAACGCGCGCGGATCGGCGACCTGCCGCGGGGCCGTGGTCTGCTGGGTGTCCTCATCGACGAGCCGCATCCGCTGCGCCTCGACGACCTCGCGTCCGACCCACGCCGCGTCGGCTTCCCGGAGGGTCATCCGCCGATGCACTCGTTCCTCGGGGTCCCCGTCGCATCGAAGGGCCACGTCTTCGGGAACCTGTACCTCACCGAGAAGCTCGACGGCGGTCCGTTCACGGCCGAGGACGAGATGCTCGCGATCGCGCTCGCCTCACAGGCGGCCGTCGCGATCGAGAACGCGCACCTGTACGCCGACGCACACCGCGCTGAGGCCGAGGCACGGCGCCGCCTCCGCGAGCTCGAGCTCGTGCAGGAGGTCGGCACGGCCATGCTCGGCGAGTTCGAGGTGACGCGGGTCCTCCGGACGATCACGCTCCGTGCTCGGGAACTCGTCGCCGCGGACTCGTCGGCCATCGCGCTGTACGACGAGGAGCGCGATTGCTTCCGCATCCGCGTCGCGGCCGGACGCAGCGCGAGCATGCTCGAAGGGCTCGAGATCCCGCCGGAAGGGTCGATCACGTCGACCGTGAGCGACAGCGGTATGCCGTTGCTCGTCGGTGACACCGAGCAGGTCGATGGGATGTCCATGTGGATCGCCGACCGCGCTCGGATGCGATCGATGCTCCTCGCGCCCATGCTCGAACACGGGTCGAGGAGCGGAGTCTTGATCGTCACCGGCGAGACCGTCGACAGGTTCGACGACGAAGATCTGTTCGTCGTGCAGCGATTCGCCGATCTCGGCTCCCTGGCGCTCCGTAACGCACGGACGGTGTCGATCGAGCTGGAACAGACCCGGATGGTCGCCGAGCTCGACCGCGCGCGTGAACGCGAAGAGTCGCGAGCACAGATGCTGCACGCTGTCATCCGAGCGCAGGAGGACGAGCGCCTCCGCGTCGCACACGAACTCCACGACTCCTTCGGACAGCTCCTCGCGTCGGTGCTGCTCGCACTCAAGCTCGTCGATCAGCAGCGGACGCTTCCCGAGGCACGGGCCCGGCTCGCGGACGCCCGCGAGATCACCGCAGCCGCGGCCGGCGAGGTCAAGCGCATCGCGCTCGAGCTTCGTCCGGCGTCGCTCGACGACTACGGACTTCCCGCGGCCCTCCGCCGGCTCGCGAGTGACGCTCAGGAGCGATCAGGTGTTTCGGTGGTGACGGAGATCGCAACAGAGGGCCGGCCGTCCTCGGTCGTGGAGACGGTCGTGTACCGCGTGGCGCAGGAGGCGTTGACCAATGCGCTGAAGTATGCGGACGCTTCTCGGATATCGTTGTCTCTGGCTGAGGTATGGGGCCAGATGCGACTCCTGGTGAAGGACGATGGGCAAGGTTTCGAGCTCGCAAACGTCGATGGCAGGGGTCTGGGATTGATCGGAATGCGCGAACGAGCACATCTCGTCGGTGGTCGTCTCGAGATCGACAGTGCCGTCGGTGCGGGGACGTCTGTTGAGCTCGTCGTTCCGAGGGACGCCGCATGACGACGGTGAATGACGAGATCCGCGCCGTCGTCGTCGACGACCACAACGTCGTCCGTTCGGGTATCCGGATGGTCATCGAGTCGCAGGACGGTATGCGCGTCGTCGGTGACGCGAAGTCGGGTGAAGAAGGGATCCGCCTGCTCGACGATCTGTTCTCCGGCGACGAAGCGGATCGTCCGAACGTCGTCGTGATGGACGTGATGATGGAAGGCATCGGCGGCATCGAAGCGACACGTCGCATCAAGCAGGACTGGCCCGCGCTCAACGTGCTCGTGCTGACGATGGCGAGCGACCGCGCGTACCTTCGCGACGCGTTCCGCGCCGGTGCGTCCGGGTACGTCCTCAAGGACGCCGTCGACGTCGAGCTCATCGACGCCGTTCGTGCCGTGGCCGAAGGCGGACGGTACCTGCACCCGTCCCTGGGGGCCGAGCTCGTCCGGGCGGAGGACGAGGCTTCGCGCGGCGCGCACACCGAGCGCGGGGTCCCGCTCTCGGTTCGCGAGGTCGACGTGCTGCGTCTCGTCGCGAAGGGCTACTCGAACAAGGAGATCGCGGACGAGCTCTTCATCAGTGTCCGCACCGTTGAGACGCACAAGACGCACATCATGCAGAAGACCAGTCTCCGCGCCCGGTCCGACCTCACCCGCTTCGCGCAGGAAGTGGGCATCCTCGACGCGCCGAACTAGCCGGCGGCGTCCAGCTCGTCCTGCAGTTCGCGGAGGCGTATCTCGGCGGCGGCAACCTCATCGAGGAAGCCGTCCTGTTCCTCGGCGGGCAGCGATTCGTACTCCGTGCGAAGGAGATCGGCGACGCGCTCCTTCGCCTCCGCCAGCTCGGTCCGGATCTCGTCGGGGCTCCGCATGGTTCCTCTATATATAAGGTGTGACGTCCGAGCGCACGCACGCCCTCGCGGGAGCCGACCAGGCCTTCCTCTGGCACCCGTTCACGCAGATGAACGACTGGTTGTCGGACGACCCGCTCATCATCGAGGCGGCGGACGGCTTCGACCTCATCGACACCGAGGGCCGCCGCTACCTCGACGGTGTGTCGTCGCTCTGGGTGTCGGTGCACGGCCACCGTGTGCCGGAGATCGACGCCGCGATCCGCGAGCAGCTCGACCGCGTTGCGCACTCGACGCTCCTCGGTCTCGGCGGTGTTCCGTCCATCGAGCTCGCCGAGCGTCTCGTCGCGTTGGCGCCGGCGGGGATCCAGAAGGTCTTCTTCTCGGAGGCGGGCGCCGCGGCCGTCGAGGTCGCGCTCAAGATGGCGTTCGGCTACTGGCAGCATCGCGGCGTCACGACCAAGCGGACGTTCCTCGCCCTCGAGGATGCGTATCACGGCGACACGCTCGGCGCCGTGTCCGTCGGTGGCATGGAGCTGTTCCACGCCGCCTATCGACCGTTGTTGTTCGACGTCTTCCGGGTGCCGTCGCCCTACGTGTCGGACGAAGCATCGCTGCAACGGGCTGAGGAGATCCTCCGAGATAACGCCGACGAGATCTGCGCCTTCGTGATCGAGCCGCTCGTGCAAGGTGCGGCGGGGATGCTCACAGCGCCGGCCGGGTACCTGCGTCGCGTCCGGGAACTCTGCGATCGCTACGACGTGCTGCTCATCTGCGACGAGGTTGCGACGGGCATCGGACGCACCGGAACGTTCTTCGCCTGCGAGCAGGAGGACGTGTCACCGGACATCCTCGTGTGCGGCAAGGGTCTGTCGGGCGGGTACCTCCCGATCGCCGCGACCATGACGACGCAAGCCGTGTTCGACGCGTTCCTCGCGCCGTACGAGGACTTCCACACGTTCTTCCACGGACACACCTACACCGGCAATGCGCTCGCCTGCGCGGCGGCTCTCGCGAACCTCGATCTGATGGAGCAGCGCGACACCGTCGCGGGCGTGCGCGAGCGTGAAGCCGTGCTCGCGAAGCTGCTCGAACCCCTGCGTGATCACCGCTGCGTGTTCGAGATCCGTCAGCGCGGGCTGATGGTCGGCATCGACCTGCGGGCGCACGGCGACGTGTTCTTCGATCCGTCGGAGCGCATCGGCCATCGCATGATCCTCGAGGCGCGGAAGCGCGGTGTGATCATGCGTCCGCTCTCGGATGTCGTCGTCCTCATGCCGCCGCTGGCGATCCCGATCGATCGACTGGAACAACTCGCAGCCGTGACGACCGAGTCGATCGAAGCCGTGCTCGGATGAGCGGCCTCGACTGGATCGCGGCCGAACTCGCGGCACTCGACGATGCCGGGTTGCTGCGTGATCCGCGCACGGTTGCGTCGTCGGCCGGGCCCGAGGTCGACGTCGACGGGCGGCGGGTCGTCCTGCTGTGCTCGAACAACTACCTCGGGCTCGCGGCCGACGCCCGCGTCTCGGCGGCGGCGGCGCTCGCGGCGAAACGGTGGGGGAGCGGCGCGGGTGCGTCCCGCCTCGTCTCCGGCACGCTCGACATCCACCGCGATCTCGAAGAGGCGGTCGCCGCGCACGAGTCGACGGAGGACGCGGTGCTGTTCTCGTCCGGCTATCTCGCGAACCTCGGTGTCCTCGCCGCCCTCACGGGAGGCGACGATGTTGTCTTCTCCGACGAGTTGAACCACGCGAGCATCGTCGACGGCTGCCGGCTGTCGAAGGCGCGAGTCGTTGTGTACCGCCATCGCGACATCGCGCATCTCGAAGCCGTGATGGACGAGACACCGGCGCATCGGCGGTTCGTCGTCACCGACACCGTCTTCTCGATGGACGGCGACCTCGCGCCGATCGACGCACTCGCGCGGCTGAGTGACGCGCGCGACGCGACGCTGATCGTCGACGACGCGCACGCGACCGGCGTGCTCGAAGGTTCGCGCGCGGAGCGCGCTCCCGTCGTGGTCGGCACCCTGTCGAAAGCCCTCGGTTCGTCCGGTGGGTACGTGGCGACGTCGCGCGACGTCGCGACCTATCTCCGGAACCGGGCACGGACGCACGTGTTCGACACGGCCCCCGTTCCGGCGGCGATCGGTGCGGCGTCCGCAGCGCTCGAGATCGCGCATGCCGAGACGTGGCGCCGTGAACGCGTCCGGGAACTCGCGCGACGCGCGGCCACCGAGCTCCGCGGACTCGGCTACGACGCTCGCGAGCCGGCGGCGGCGATCGTTCCCGTCATCGTCGGCGACGCACGGGAGGCCGTCGAGCTGTCGGCTCGGCTCTTCGACGCGGGTGTGTTCTGTCCGGCGATCCGTCCGCCGTCCGTGCCGGACGGAACGTCGCGCCTCCGCGTGACCGTGATGGCAACGCACACCGACGACCACATCGACGCGGCGCTCGACGCGTTCGCCGGTCGCACGCGACGGCGCAGCGTCCCTCGCACGGTCGAGGGTGTCTTCGTCACGGGGACCGACACCCGCGTCGGCAAGACCGTCGTCACCGCGGCGATCGCGAGATCGCTCCATGACGCCGGCAAGCAGGTCGCGATCTTCAAGCCGCTGCAGACCGGTGGAGGCGACGACGCGGGGTGGGCGGCAGCCGTCTCGGCGTGTCCCGGCGAAACCGGCGTCGCCCTGGACGAACCCCTCGCACCGTCCGTCGCCGCGCGGCTCGCCGACGAGAAGATCGACCTCGCACACATCGCGGAACGGTTCGAAGCGCTGCGCCGGACCCACGACGTCGTCGTCGTCGAAGGCGCGGGCGGTCTGTTCGTCGGGATCGACGACGCGACGGACATGGCGGACCTCGCCTCGACGCTCGGCCTCCCGGTCGTCGTCGTCGCGCGACCCGCGCTCGGCACGCTCAACCACACGGCGCTGACCGTCGATGCCGCACGCGCGCGCGGGCTCGACGTCCTCGGCATCGTCATCTCGAACTACCCGGACGAACCGGAGATCGCGGAGCGGACGAACCCCGCCGAGCTCGCGAAGATCGCGCCGTTGCTCGGCGTGATCCCCCACATCGAAACGCTCGACGTCGAAGCGGGGATCCGTCCGGCTCGGTTCGATGCGCGCGCGTGGCTCGCACCCGTGTTCGGCGGAACGCTCGACGCAGCGCGTTTCCTCGACGCGCGCTAAAGACCGGCAGCGCTGACGAGGCGTCCGATGCCCGCCGTCAGAGCCATCGCGAAGATCCCACCGATCGTGACGCGCAGCGCGCCGCGAAGGGTCCCGGCGCCGCCGAGGCGCGCGCCGAGCGCACCCATGGCCGCCAGGAGGGCGATCGCGATGCCGATCGTCAGTGGTATCCGCAGCCCCGCCGGCGTGATGCCCATCGCGAGGACGGGTATGCCGCCGCCGACCGTGAAGCTCGCCGCCGACGCAACCGCGGCTTGGAAGGGTCGTGCTTGTGTGACGTCGGAGAACCCGAGTTCGTCGCGGAGGTGTGCGCCGAGCGGATCGACCTCCATCAGCCGTGCCGCGACCTTCTCTGCGAGATCGCGGTCGAGACCGCGTCCCTCGTAGATCTTCGTCAGCTCCTCGAGTTCGTACGCGGGATCCGTCGCGAGCTCGGCCCGCTCGAGCGCCATGTCCGCGCGTTCGGCGTCCTTCTGGGAACTCACCGAGACGAATTCGCCGGACGCCATCGACAGCGCGCCGGCGACGAGACCCGCCACGCCGGCGATCAGAACCGCATGCAAAGAAGCGCGAGCAGCCGAGACGCCGATGATGATGCTCGCGACGGACACGATCCCGTCGTTCGCACCGAGAACGCTCGCGCGCAGCCAACCGACACGGTGCGACGAGTGGGTTTCAGTCGAGGGCGCTGCGCTCCCCGCCGCCCCGGCCGGTGCCGGCATCAGTCGAGGTCTTCGTCCTCTTCCGGCAGACCGTGGATGAGGCACCGGTACTGGTGGAGCAGCTCGTCGGCGAGCTGCAGCGCGTTCTCCGGCGTCATCTCGAACGGGACGACCACTTCTGCTTCGGTCCCCGGAAGCCCGCCCGCGATCTCGAGCACGATCGTGCCCGGGAACTCGTCCGAGTCCTCATGGAAGTGCACCACGCGGAACGCCTCGATCGCGTACGGCGTCTCGGACACTTCGTGCGGAAGCTTCATGCGGTCGTCTCCCTCTTCGGTCACGGCTCCAGCTTAGAACGCGGAGCCGGTAGCGTCCGGCGGACTACCCGTACGCACCTTCGAGGTCGAGCATGAGGCTCCTGCGCTGGTCGGCGAGCTTCGCCTGGGAGACGCCATCGGTCGTGCGCAGGTGGAGTTGCACGATGCTTTCGGCAGCGGCCCAATCGCTGATCGCATCGCAGGCGGCGATCGCGAGAGCGCGGTCCTCCGGCTCTTCGAGGTGCAACGAGAACAGGAAGCCGGCGGGAAGCGTCCGGTCATTGATGACGAACGGCTCGAGCACCATGCAGTCGACGTCTAAGATCTCGCCTTCGCGCTCCGCGAACAGGATCTGGACGGGGACCGTCCGGTCCGGGCCCACGGTCCTCCGTCTCCGGTCCGTGAACGGCTTCGGGCCGAGCCAGAAGACGAGGCCGATGAACGCCAGCCAGACGAGCCAGAGGATCATGCGCGAAGCATCGTCCGGCGCGTCGTTATTCGCGTCCGTGGCAGACACGGAATGGAGCCGGCTCCCGGAAGAGCCGGCTCCACCGAGGATGCTTCAGCTGCGCTTGATGACGAAGGGGACACCACCGGGATGGTGTCCGTCGGCGCCGATGAAGACCTGCTGCGCCGTCAGCTCCACACCGTCGATCTTCCCGTCGAACGACAGCCGGTTCGAGCAGCGTGTGCGGAACGAGATCCCGTCGAGTCCGCCGAAGTTCGTGAAGCGGTACCGGACGCCGCCGGCGTCCTCGGCGAAGTACACATGGTCGCTGTGCTCCGTCCGGCGGGCCGTGCCGTAGAGCTGCCCGTCCGTGCGGACGGTCCCCGTGAACGTCACTTTCGACGTGTCCGGGTGCGTCACGGCGAGCTGCCACCCGTCAGACGTCCGCCACACGTACAAACCCTCGTCGCCGAGCGTGTGCAGGTTCGCCGGACGACCCTGCACATCCGCGGGCCACGACCCGCTCGTGCACGAGGACGCCTCGGCCCCCGACGTCACGAAAAACGTCCCTGCGATGGCGACCGCGCCGATCGCGAGTGTTGTGAGCAACTTCCGCATGTTGCCTCCCTTCTCGGTGGTTTCCGACGAAGGCAATCTGCGGGACGAACCTCAACCGGCCGTTGGTCTTCTGTTCGGGGAACGTCAGGGCTGCCTACGGATGGAACAGGCGTTGGACGGACGTTTGATGAGGTCGGAGCAGTCGGAAGGAGGCAGTTATGAAGGTTGCCGTGATCTACGAATCGTTCTACGGCAACACGAAGGAGGTCGCCGAAACGATCGCGGAAGCGCTGAGCGGCTCGGCGGATGTCCTCCTCGGACACATCGACGAGATCGGTCCCGAGGCGGTCGTGGGTGTCGATCTGATCGTCGCCGGGGCGCCGACGCATGCGCACGGTATGGCTACGCAAGGGACGCGCCGGTCGGCGGCGGACGGGAAGAAGCGCCGACGTCAGTTCCGTCCGGGCCACGACGTCATGCGCGATTGGATGATCGCGCTGATGCCGTCACGTGCCGTCGTCGCAACGTTCGACACAAGGTTCCACAAGCCTCGCTGGCTCACCGGCTCCGCAGCGAAGGTGTTGGCACGCCGCTTCACGTACAATGGGTTCCACGTCGTCGGATCGGAGAGCTTCTTCGTCAGAACGACGGACGGACCGCTGCTCGATGGCGAGCACGAACGCGCCGCGGCGTGGGCGCGATCGCTCATCGGCGGATCCACCGCGTCGACCGCCGCCTAGGCGTCGGAACGGCTTTAGATGTAGAACGACCCCCTTGCGATGCACGGGGGTCGTTTTCCAGCGTCGGTTCTGTGGCTACGCGGCCGACCGGGCGGTCCGAGCCGTCGGCGACAGGATCAGGTCCTTCGCCGACACCAGACTCGCATGACGGAAGCCCAGCACCGTCAGGACGAACATCGCAGCGGCGAGCGCGAAGGCGATGATGCTTCCGAACTTCGCCAGCTCTCCGACCTTCCAGAATCCGTATGCGGTGAGGAGCATGCTGCGCAGGGCCTCACCCTTGAAGAGCGTGTTCGCCTGACCTTGCAGCTTCGCGTCCTTGGGGTTCGCGAGCGACGCGCTGCTGACCTCGGCGTACGTCTTGCCACCGGCGATCTCCTTCACGTGCACGCCGATGAAGTGATCGGCGTAGGCCTGCGCCTGCGCGCCGTTCACGAGTTGCTCGCCCGCGTACCTGTTCAGGAACGGGCCGATCTCTTTCGGCGCCAACGCCGAACTTCCAGCCGGCGGGAAGTAGATCTTCTGCGCCGCGAGCTGATCGTGCACGTTGTTGCTCGCGAAGCTGAACCCCAACCACAGAAAGGCCCCGGCAACGAGCAGCGTCACCGTCATTCCGGCACCAACCCACGTCATCAGGACGTCGAATGCTCGGCGTCTCATATGACCACCTCCTCGACCATCGATGTCTGATGACTTGAACCTATCGGCGTGAGGTGGTTCGTCCATCCGTGGGCAGGGCCCTTTTGGGTCGGTGACTTGCACGGATGAGTGGTGCGGGGTCTACGCGGGAACTTCGTGACCCGTCGCCATGCGACGGATGTACGGTCGCGCGAGGAGGACCGCACCGACAACGAGCATCGTCCAGCCCGCGAAGCGGATCGCGTTCGCGATCTCCGGCGCCCGCGCGAGGACGTGCATGTTCCCGAGCAGGACGGACCAGTCGTGCATCCCGAAGACGGCCGGGAGCTTTCCGTACGGCGCATCGGCGGCGTGGCGCGCAACGTCGAATGCGTCCGTCGCCGCCCAACCGAAGCAGAGCGCCGTCGCGGCTTCGTCCCGGACGAAGAAGTACAGGCCGAGTGCGAACGGTACGCCGATCTGGAAGAACGAGCCGGAGGCGGCCTGGATCGTCGGCGGGAAGGCGAAGCTCAGCGCGCGTCCGACGCCGTGGTACCCGAGGTCGACGAAGGAGAGGAGCGGGACCGCTCGATCGCTCATCATCCAGAAGGCGAAGAACGCCAGGACGAGCGCGATGATGACGTCTTTGCGACGTGATCGGCCGGTGATCACGTTAGAGGTATCGGCCCGGACGAACCCGCCTTTAGCGGACGAGGCCGAGGGCGGCGCAGATGGCGCTCGGTGAGGGGAGACGCGGCGTGGCCGTCCCGGAGAGCTCGAGGTCGACCGGCACGTCGGTGCGCACGCGGATCAGCTCACGCCATCTCACCAGGTCGTCCCAACGTTCGGCGACGAGGGGGTCGTCCCGCAGGTCGTCGAGCGACGTACCGCCGGCGAGCATCGCGGCGGCCTTCGTCAGACCGACGCCCGGGAGCCCCGCGATCCCGTCGGACGGGTCACCGGCGAGCGTGCGGAAGTCGCACCACTGGCTCGGCGTCACGCCGTAGCGCGCGACGATGTGTGCCTCGTCGACGAGTCCGACGCGAGGACTCACGACCATCGTCCTGTCGGACACGAGTTGGTAGTAGTCGCGGTCGGTCGACAAGATCCGGACGGGGCGGCCGGTGGCACGGAACGCGAGCGTCGCGATCACATCGTCTGCTTCGCTGTCCTCGATCTCGACGTTCGCGATGCCGACGGAGTCGAGCGCGGCGCGGATCTCCGGGAGCCAGCCCATGAACGAGAGGTCCGCGTTCTCGTAGGAGCGGTTTCCTTTATAGGAGGCGTCGACGTCGAGGCGTCCGGACCATGCGTCCGCACCGTCGAAGCACACGACGCACTCTGCGAACACTCCGTACGTCCCGAGCGCGCGCCGCAGTTTCGTGATGAAGCGGAAGAGCGGTGTGAGGTCGCGTCCGTCGTCGGCTGGGAAGGGGGCCGGGCTCCCGTGCGCGGCGCGCCAGAGCAGATTGTTGCCGTCCACACAGAAGAGCGGCGTACCGAGCTCGGAGAAGAGTCCGCCGTCGGTGAACCGCTTCGACGTCTCCGGACGAACCGCTGTGACGACACGATCGACGTTCGTGTGAGCGCGCGCACCACCTCGGGCCATCGCGGAGATGCTACGGCGTCGGGCAGACTCATGCGATGAAATGCAAGGCGCTCGGCGCGTGGGGAGTCGGCCGTAAGCCCCGATGATGTGATCCCGCTCCGCCGCAACCGGAACTTCCTGCTGCTGCAGGCCGGACAGCTCCTGTCGAGTATCGGGACGGCGTCGACGTCGATCGCGTACCCGTTGCTCGTCCTCGCGCTGACGCGCTCGGCGATCCTCGCCGGAGTCGTTGCGTTCGCGCGTGGTGTGCCGTCCGCGCTGTTCTTGATCCCCGCCGGCGTGCTCGCCGACCGTCGTGATCGCAAGGCCTTGATGATCGCGGCTGATGTCGCGCGCGTCGTCGCGATCGGGAGCCTGGTCGTCGCGGTCGCGACGCACCACGCAGGTGTGTGGTTCATCTGTGTGGTCGCCTTCGTGGAAGGAGCGGGCGCTGCGTTGTTCTCGGCGGCCCGGCCCGGCGCCGTGCGCGCTGTCGTGCCCGAGTCGCAATTGCCGGACGCCGCGGGTGCGCAGACGGGACAGGACGGAGCCGTGCAGATCGCCGGGCCGCCGATCGGTGGTGCGCTCTTCGCTCTCGGCCGCGCGCTGCCGTTCGTCGCGGATGTCATCTCGTACGCGTTCTCGAGCGCCTCGCTCCTCGCGATGCGCGTGCCGTTCCAGCAACCGCGCGACGCGGATCGCGGGCGCGCGCGCGACGGTCTCCGCTTCCTCTGGAGTCGTCCGTTCCTCCGCATGACGGCACTCCTGTTCGGTCTCGGTAACTTCATCGGTCCGGGACTCGTGCTCGCGGTGATCGTCATCGGTCGGCGGCAAGGCGTCTCGGCGCCCGTCATCGGTGCCCTGACCGCTGTGTTCGGCGTGTGCCTGCTCGCAGGCTCGTTCCTCACGCCGCTCCTCCGGAGGACGCTCACGCCTCGGGGCGTCATCCTGCTCGAACTATGGACGGCCCTCGGCTGCGCGGCCTTCCTCGTCCGACCGAGTGTGTTCGTGCTCGTTGCGGGGATGGCACCGTCCATCCTCGTGATCCCGTCGAGCAACGCGATCGTCCACGGGTATCGCATCGCAGAGACGCCGGACTATCTGCTCGGTCGCTCGGAGGCCGCGCGTCTGACGCTCTCGCTCTCGATCGCACCGCTCGGACCGCTTCTCGCCGGTGCCCTCATGGCGCGCACGTCACCTCGTCTCACGATCGGTGTGTTCACCGTCATGGCACTGGCGCTTGCCCTGTGGGGAACGCTGAGTCCGTCGCTCCGCCGCAGGCGACCGAGCTCTTCGGCCTGACATGCTGACGGCGTGAGGCACGGAAGGTTCTTGCTCGTGACGTGGCCCGGCGGCGGCAACGTCAATCCGATGGTCGCGCTGGGCGCCCAACTGCTGGCGCGAGGTCACGACGTCCGAGCACTCGGATCAAACGATCTCGCCGCCCGTTTCGAGGCAGACGGCATCGCTTTCCGTGCGCACGGTTCTGGGGTTGTGTGCACCGCCGACGACCTGATCGTCGAAGCGGATCGCGAGCCGACGGACGCCATCGTCGTGGACTTCATGCTTCCGGAGGCGATGTGCGGCGCCGAGTGCACAGGCCTTCAGGACGTCGCGTTCGTCCACACGCTTTACACGAGCTTCACACTCGCCGACCCGTCGCCGATGGGTTTGTTCACCGATGCCGCGCGCATCAACGCGCTTCGCGGTGAGCTCGGGCTCGCGTCGGTCGAACGAGTCACGGACCTGTTGGACAACGCTGCTCGCGTACTCGTGGGAACCGTGCCCGAATTCGACGGAGCAGTCGGTCCGCTTCCGGCGAACGTCAGCTTCGTCGGACCGATCGTCGAGGACGCCGGTCCGGACGCGGGATGGGCACCCCCCCGGCTGAGCTCCGAAGCATCGCTCGTCGTCGTCAGCCTCGGTTCCACACCGATGGACGAAGCTCCCGTCGTCCAGCAAGTGCTCGACGCGCTCGCGGATGTAGACGCGCGCGTTTTCCTCACAGTTGGTGGACATCTCGATCCGGCGTCGTTCGATGTGCCGGATAACGCAGTCGTTTCCGGCTACGTTCGACACGCCGCGGTGCTCCCGCACGCCGATCTGTTCGTGAGTCACGCGGGGTTGAGCAGCATCGGCATCGCTCTCGGTCTCGGTGTGCCGATGGTCTGCGTCCCTCTCGGCCGCGACCAACCCGGCAACGCGGCTCGCGTCGACGCCGTGGGAGCTGGACGAACCGTGGCCCCCGACGCGGGGGACGATGCGCTGCGCGCCGCCGTCCGCGACGTTCTCGATGACGACGCATACCGCGCTGCTGCTCAGCGGATGTCGTTGGTCATCGGCGCTTATGGGAACGGAGAGCGAGCGGTCGACGAGCTCGAGC
>Ga0307469_10000143_pt1 | contig 27527 bp, 25 predicted proteins | sample atmos_gasesAM2C__FD_203084 | JGI IMG/M metagenome (GOLD analysis project Ga0307469, IMG submission 203084) | Hardwood forest soil microbial communities from Morgan-Monroe State Forest, Indiana, United States - atmos_gasesAM2C_515 | ecosystem: Environmental > Terrestrial > Soil > Temperate... | reverse complement strand
CCCGAGTGCGGGCTTGATGCCCTGTTTGCAAGCTTTGGGGATTGGAGGAGGGGCGCCGCGTCGTTAGCCGTGACCGTGGCTGGCGGGCTTACGCCCGCTTCGCCAGCTGTCGTCCCTGCGGGGCTGGCGATCGCCGCGCGCACTTACCCAGTACTTACGCCCTGGGCTATCACTATGCCGCCGCTTCGCGGCTTCGGGGAGTCGGGCGCTCCTGTCCAGAGTTGCCGGTGGCCGGAGAAGCGAGCAACACCCACGCCCGCGCCGGGACAGTGTGGAGCGCCGCACCTGCCCGCTGCCGTCGATTCGATTGAGAGGATGCGTGGTCCCTGAGGGCATTCGGGACGACCCGCTTGCGCCAATCCCGGAACCCTAAAAGGAGAGGCCCCACTCCTGCGCAGACCGCGCGCGGGAATGAGGCACCCAGTGAGAGCCGAATCGTTGTTTAGGCGAGGTCTACCGAAGTGTTGGGGTGGATGCGTTGCCGGAGCTTCCAGCCCGCTAGCGCTGCGGCGCCGGAGAAGAGCAACAGGCCGGTCGAGGGTTCGGGCACGGAGGCGTGGCCGCCGTGGCCGTCGTCATCGTCGTCATCGTCGTCGTGATGGTGCCAGCCGCCTGTGCCTTCCTGCGACGTCGATGCGCTGGGATGCCACGCGATGCTTCCCCCCAGTTCGTGATGATCTTCGTGCATGGCCAGCGACGTGACCCACGCATGGGTGCTGACCGTGGTGGCCCAGTGGGCAGCGGTGGTCGCGACGAACAGCCCGCTGATCGGTGAGGCCGACGCGATGCCGCCGAAGGGTATGGCGAAATCGTTGGCTCGTGCAGCAGTCGGGGCAGCCAGGAACGCTCCGGACACGATCGCCAGGGAGCCGAGCGAAACGAAAATGCGGGGGAGCTTCATGAATCACCTTTTGCAGGGGGTTTGAGAGTCGGAATTGAAGATTGAGTGTGCCAGACCGATGAAGTGCCGATGAATCAGGCAAAAACCGGAGAAGCCCATCGGGTCCGCGGTAGAACCCAAGCGGTGCACGGGTTTCGCCGGCAGTGCACGCGGGATTGGGGCCTCTTGATCGAACGCTGGTTAAGCCCCGAGCCGGATTCGCGGCCTAGAGATATCCGCTTAGCGGCTATGGCCGCGGGACCTGGAGCGTCGGCGAAGGCACTGCTCAGCGATCCGGCATTTCACCCAAAATCGCTTAACCTCTCTACAAAATCGATAATTGTTGCACGCAAACGGGTAGCGCCTCCTATAATGCAGGTCGCGAGTCGCGCAGGATTGCCCTGAAAGCTCACGCGAAACGGACGCCTTCCCTGCTGTTACTGTTACTGATCTCTTCTTTAGCTGGGTCCTTGGTCCCCTTTGCATCTGCGCAGGCGGCGCGGAGTGCGCCCTTCAAGACGGTCGTGTACATCCCTGTGGAAATCACCCTGAAGATGAAAGATCAGGCATGGCTCGAGTCGTCGTGGAAGACGATTCAGAGCCAGCTGCACGTGGACAAGGTGTATCTGGAGACCTACCGCAGCCGGAAGCTGGCCCACTTTGCTGATGAATCAATATGGCAAGGGCAGGCTGGTACGTGCTGACCATTCCGGAGAATTTTACGGACCTTTATTTAATGCCGGAGGCGACGCTGAATGCCATCGCAGCTACGTGTTGGGAGATTTTCCGGTGCGGATTGAGGGACCGGCGAAGGTGAGCTTGTTTGCCGATGACAAGGGAAGCTTGATCGTGGAGTCGTTTCGCGATGAGCCTGCGGCAGTCACAGTGCTGACGACTGAGGCGACGTCTTTAAAGGATCTGGTGAGTGGGGAGGTGATCGCCGGAACCGCGTGCAAGGGCCGGCATCCGGCCGAGCCGGCCACGACGGCATTCACGATGACGCTGGCACCGCATAGCTATCGTGTGTTCCAGGGCGGACGGTGAGGCGAATTCTTCTGCGAAGAGTGCCATCAACTATGCGGCCTTGGCGCCAAGCGTGACCACGAAGTACTGAGCGGGCCCGGTCCCGGCGTTGTGCAACCCGTGTTCTTCATTAGACGCGACGAAGGCGGCAGAGCCCGCTCCCAGGCGCGTGGGCTTGCCGGAAATCGTGATCTCCACCGTACCCGAAATGATCAGGAACATTTCTTCGCCCACATGCCGGTGGGGCGGGTGCGGCTCGGCATTGGGCTCGAGCACGGTCTCGTGGACTTCGAGGTAGTCACCCGTGTGGGTGTGGCCTTCGAGGATGCTGCGGAACGTGGCTTGGGCTTCTTTCTCTGTGCGCAAGGTTTCGAATGGTTGGGCGGAACTGGCCAGCGAATCGGACGACGCCGTCCAGGCTGGCATCGTACTCAGGATCGGTAACAGGAGGCAAAGATTTCTGCGGGTGATGGTCATGGAAAGTTCTCCGTGGTGCGGGTTTTAAGATAGCGCATGGTCGGTTGACTGGAAAACGTTTCGTCTCGTGGTAACGAAGAATCAAAGGCCGCGGGCGCGGGCGCCCGCGCTACACGGGTTGGGGTTACAATGAGCGGCTTTCTCAGGAGAGAGACCGCATGCGCCATGTTCTGTGGTTGGTGACTTTTTTTGTCTTGACGGGGCCGCTCGCGTTCACGCAGCAGCTATCCAAAGAAGTTGAGAAGTATGTCCGGGTGCGCGCGCCCAAAGTGGTGCTGACGCATGTGCGCGTGGTCGATGGCACCGGGCGCGCGGCAGTGGACGATCAGAATGTCGTGATCGAAGGCGGAAAAATCTCCGCGATTCAACCAGGCGCGGAGGTGGCGAGGAGCAAGGACGTCGAGGTGCTCGACCTGCACGGGTACAGCGTGATGCCCGGGATCGTCGGGATGCACGATCATCTCTTCTACGTAGCACGGCCGAATCTCGATAGCCGCTGGCACGGCAACGAGCCTTTGCTGGTGCCACAGATGACATATTCAGCGCCCCGGCTTTACCTGGCGGCGGGTGTTACGACGATGCGAACCACGGGGAGCGTCGAGACCTTCGCGGATCTGAACCTGCGCGACCGGATCAACGGGGGACTTCTGCCCGGTCCGCGCATCGATGTCACCGGGCCCTACCTCGAAGGCAAGAATAGTTACTTCATCCAGATGCATGAGCTCGGCAGCCCGGAAGAAGCGCGGCAGTTTGTCGATTACTGGGCCGATCGCGGGGTAACGTCATTCAAGGCATACATGAACATCACGCGGGCTGAACTGAAAGCGGCAGTTGATGAGGCGCACAAAAGAAATATCAAGGTCACGGGACATCTGTGCTCAGTGAATTACAAAGAGGCCGCGGAACTCGGGATTGACGACCTGGAGCATGGCTTTTTCGTAAACACGCAACTCGATCCGGATAAGAAGCCGGACGTGTGCAGCGACGGCGAAGGTGTGCCGACGTTGAAGGCGATGGCTCCGGACAGCGCCGAGGCGAAAGCCCTGATCGAGACGTTAGTGAAGCATCACGTGGCCGTGACATCGACGTTGCCGGTGTTTGAAAGCGGAGGGATTCCGGGGCAACCCCCGCTGCGTCAGGCGTTTCTGGATGTCTTGTCACCGCAGGCGCGCGAGGCGTACTTATACCGGCGGGAGAAGCCGCCGAAGGAGGATGCGCCGGTGACCCCGGTGGATTCGCCCGGCGATGATTGGCCGATGCTGATCAAGCGCGACATGCAACTGGAACTCGCGTTCGCGAAAGCCGGAGGGTTGTTGCTCGCGGGGCCGGATCCGACGGGAGATGGCGGGGTCGCGGCGGGTTTCGGAGACCAGCGCGAGATTGAATTGCTGGTGGAAGCCGGATTCTCACCGCTGGAAGCAATCAAGATCGCGACCATGAATGGCGCTGTCTACATGGGAAGGCAGGATCAGATTGGCAGCGTGGCCGTGGGGAAGAATGCCGACCTGGTGGTCGTGAAGGGAAATCCGGCGGAGCGGATTGCAGACGTTGAAAACGTGGAAATCGTGTTCAAGGATGGCGTGGGATACGACTCGCAGAAGCTGCTCGAGTCGGTGAAGGGACGGTACGGGGAGTATTGAGAGGCAGCTATCAGCCATCAGCTGTCAGCTCTCGGTCCTCAATCGTTATTTTCGGTGAGGGCGGGGTCTTCTGGCATGGGGTGGGTGGTTTCGTTGGCGTGCGGCACCAGCTGCTTGTAGACCGCCGACGGCACGTCTGATTTCCAGTAGCCTTCTACTTTGGCGAACCCGATGATCCCTAGGAACATAGCGGCGACTCCCACGGCGAATGCCCATACCGGCAGGCGCCGGGCTGCAGGCGCTGGGACGAGTGTGGGTAAAGCCATGCGCAGCGCGCCGTCGGACGGACACACGGCCACACATTCCAGACAGCCCGTGCATTCCGCTGACTTGATGGTGACGAGTTTGTCCACAGGCAGAGCCGAAGGGCAAGCCTTCGCGCACTTCGCACAGTCGATGCAAGCTTCCTGGTTGCGCCGGATGCGCAGCGGGCTGAATAGCGAAGAAATCCCGAGCAGCGCTCCATAAGGGCACAGGTAGCGGCACCAGAAATTTTGCACCAGCAGCGAAGCCACGACCAGTACGCCCAAAACGATTAAGCCCGTTTCCCCGATGAAGCGAAAGAAGTTGAGCATTTTCACGTCGGCAACGACGCCGTACGGGCTCTTCATGAATGCGGCAATGGCTTGCGCGGACATGGTGGTCACGGCCCGGACAAAGAACCCGAGAAGCAGATACTTCAGACCGCGGAGCGGAAGATCGAGCCGGCGCGGCAGTTGAAAATTGCGGCGGAAGACTTTTCTTCCGAGCTTCCACAAATATTCTGAGAGCGTACCCACCGGGCACAGCCAACTGCAGAAGGCCTTGCGGAAGAGAAAGGCGATGGCGAGAAAGGTGATCAGCAGGAACATCGCGGCCGGATGCAGTTCCGGTACCCGCCCGGTAACCAGGAAATACTTCAGGTTCATCATGCCCGCGATGGGCAGCCAGCCCTCGACTCCCGCGGGCCGTGACACGTACGGAGACAGTCCTGCGGTCTCGTAGTGCCGCACCCACAAGTAGAACTGGCCGCCCACCCAGACATTCACCAGGAGAAAAGCAAATTGATACGCACGGCGCAAAGCCTGCGAGTAGTCCAGATCGGCACGGCGAATCAGCTTCTTTTTCGCCGGCCGCGAATGGGCATCCGGCACGGCGGCGTCGGGCTTGCTCAGCAACGCCGTCGGCGAAGGGGATTGATTTCTTGATGGAGTTGACTTGCCATGGGCTCTGACCCGCTAGGCCAAGGCTAAAGTCCAAGTCACAGAGAGGCTGTGATCTAGATCACATGGCAATGTTCAGCAGGCGGCGCCGCCGCGGGACGCCGGTCTATCGAAAGTCTCAACGATCGGTATCGCCGAAGGCGTACTTGCCCAGCAGGAACGGATGCGATGCAGGAGTTCCGCCGTTCACTAAATCGACCGGATACGGGTAATCCGCCGTCGTCGTCGGGAATCCCCAGACCTTGCCGTTGCGCAAGTCGACCACAACCTTGCCATAGACCTGCCGGCTGCCGTCGGGGGCGCGCAGCATGGTCACGCCGGGTTCGATGTAGAAAGGATATCCCTCGGCAGCCTGCGCCTTCACAACCGGCGGGACCAGTGTCGGCCGGAATGCAATGATGCCCAGAAACACGGCGATCAGAAGCAGCAGCGTTTTTACAAACCAATCCATTTTGGTTGACGAATTCACTTTCATGACGTTCCTCACGAGTGCCGAATGATACCGCGACAATACGGAAACGCGCGCGCAAGATGATTTGTGTTAAAGACGCGGATAGCGAAGCGACTCGCTGCAACTCGGGCGTCAGTCGGGCTTCGCAGCCTCGGTGGCGGCCTCTTCGGCGGCTTGCCGCAGGCCTTCCGCGTACTGGATAGCTCCGGTGATTTCGAATTTTTCCACCGGCGCGGGCTTCCCATTCACAGTTTTGCTCGACGAAGTCAGGTTGGCGTAGGAATCGAATGAAAGTTCCAGGCGGACGGCGTCCATGGGATGTTCGCCCGCTACGCCGGGCTTTCGGCGCGTGGCGGATTCGGCATAAAAGATGAGCTGGTCTTTGGCGAAATACAAGTGGCGCAAGCCGGATCCGTATTCTCCCTGGCTCATGTTCACATCAATGCGCCGGATCCACGCGTCGTCGACATAGGCCGTGTAGTGGGACGAGGCGTCGCCCTGCGTCCAGGTTCCGCGGATGCGCTTCAGCTGCGCGAGCGAGGAATCGAGAATCTCGAGTTTTGCGGGTCGCGGATGCAGGGCCGAGGTGAAATGGACGCGCACAGACTTGTCCTGGATGGTCGCCTGACCTTCGATGGAGAGGATCTGATTCTTCGGGCCGAGTTGCACATCGAAGGCGCTGGTTGTATTCGCAGAATCTGCGAGCGTGATGTGTAGGGCGCCATTCTTCTGCGGGGGGCTCGCGTGCCCTGAGAGCGTGCTGACGCGGCCGTCGGACTGGAAGAAAATCAGCTCGGCGTTGGAATGCAAGTCTTCCATGTAGCCCGCGTGATCGATGGGAATCGATTCACTGTCTGCCGAAGCCCATTCGCCCCAGCCCGCGGAGTTCTGGTCGACTCGCATCGGCGATTGCGCGCCAAACTGCACCCTGAAAGGCTGACCGTCGAGCAGGCCTCGGCCGGTGACGACGGTGACGGTATTCATTTTGTTGAACTTGAAGAAAAGGTTGCCGCTCGCGTCGGCATTCCCGCCATCCACGATCTGGAGGTCGAGGGAATTCGGGTCCTTACGCACCAGGTGGGTGCCGAATTCGCGTTTCCCGCCTCCGGCCAGCGCGAAGGTGACGCCCAGCCGGGCCGCGGGGTTGCCGCCCACAATCACGCGAAGAATGGTAGCGTTGGCCCGGTTCGACTGCGTCCAGAGGCCGGATCCGGCCTGGTCGAACTGCATGACTCGACTGCGGGCGCTGGGCTGGGCTCTGGTTTGGGCTCGGGAAAATCCGCCTACGCACAGGAGCATGCCCGCTAAAATAAGCACCGTCTTTCGTCCCGGCCTCGCACCCGGGCGCCGCATCGATCGTGTTACTTTTGCAAGCTCACATCCAGACATCCCGCCCTCGGTGTAAACTTTTTCGCTCTGTCAATCTAATCGAAATTTGGCTCTTCTGGAGAGTGCTCTTGAAACGGCTTGGCACCTTGCTGATGTTTCTCGTGATCTTTGAACTCTCGGGTTTCACCCAAACACAGGAGGCTTCGAAACCTGCACCGCCTCTGACCATCGAATCCATTTTTGCAGAAGGCGGGCTCACCGGACGCCCTCCGGATGCCGTGCAGTGGAGTCCCGACGGCAAGAGACTCAGCTACGTCTTGCGCGATGACGCGGGTGAGCACGGAGAATTGTGGTACGTCGACACCGCCAATGGCGAGAAGAAAGTTCTGGTCAGCGAGGCGAAGCTGGCAAGCCTGGCGCCGGATGCCAACAAGATCAAGGATGAGCGGGAGAAAGAGCGGGTGACGCGCTATCACGTGGCGGCCTACGTGTGGAGTCCGGATTCGAAGTATCTGCTGTTCGACTCCAGTGGACAGCTCTGGGTGTACAGCCTGGAGAACGGGGTAGCAGTGCAGTTCACGTCGTCGCCGGATCCGAGCGGGGATGCCAAGTTCTCGCCCGACGGCAATCACATCGCGTATTTGCGCAAACATAATCTGTATGTGCAGTCCATCGTCGCACAGAGCGGACGGGCCCTTACTGAGGACACCGACGAGAACATCCTGAATGGCGAAGTCGACTGGGTGTATGCGGAGGAATTGGGTGTCCGCAGCAATTATTTCTGGTCGCCCGACAGCAAAGACATCGTCTTTCTGCAGATGAATGAGACGCAGGTGCCGACCTACCCCATTACGGATTGGCTGCCGACGCATCCCAAGGTCGAGAACGAGAAGTATCCCAAGGCGGGCGACCCGAATCCGGAAGTCCGGCTGGGCGTGTTGTCGGCCAAGGGCGGAAAGCCGAAATGGATTTCGCTCACAAAAGATGCCGACATCTACATCCCGCGATTCGGCTGGGTGCGCGACGGCATCTTATGGGCGGAGGTGCTGAATCGCGCGCAGGACACGATGGATTTGTACTTTATCGAGGCCAAGTCGGGGCACTCGCGCAAAGTGCTCACCGAATCGAGCCCGGGCAGCTGGGTGGACGTGAATGACATGTTTCACCTGCTGAAGTCCGGCGATCGCTTCGTGTGGCCGAGTTGGCGCGATGGGCACACGCATCTCTATTTGTACAGCTTCGACAAGAAGAATCCCTTGGGCGCCGATGCGAAGCTGGAACGGCAACTTGAGAAAGGGGATTACGAAGTTCTTTCGGTGGAAGCACTGGATGAGAACGCCGTCTATTTGACGGCGAATGTGGGAGACGCCCGGAGGCAAGGCGTGTACTCGGTCAAGTTCGATGGATCGGACTTGCAGCGCCTCTCGCAGCCGGAGGGCTGGCATGAAGCGTCGTTTTCTGAGGACGCGAAGCACTGGCTGGATCGGTACTCGAATTCTTCGACTCCGCCGAAGTGGTCGTTGTGCGCGGGAGAGGGGCCTTGCAGTCCTGTTTGGGAATCGCGCGGCGTCGATCAGTACGGCGTAGTCCCGCAAAAGTTTCTGGACTTCAAGGCGGAGGACGGGACTACGCTCCACGGACAGCTGCTGATGCCGGAGGGCGCGTCCGGGGGAAAGATTCCGGTGGTCATGTATGTCTACTCGGGACCCGCCGCCCAGGTGGTGCTCGACGAATGGGGAGGAACGACTAATTTGTTTCATGAGAGGCTGCGGCAGAATGGGTTCGCTGTGTTCTCGGTCGACAACCGTGGTACCCCCAATCGTGGCCGAACATTCAGCGCGAGCATCTATCACCAGTACGGTGTGATCGAGTTGAAAGATCAGCTGGATTCCTTGCACCAGTTGCTGGAGCAATACCCTCAGCTCGACAAAGACCGCGTCGCATTTTGGGGATGGTCGGGCGGTGGTTCCATGACGTTGTACGGCATGACACACTCGGATGCATTCAAGGCGGGCGTGTCGGTCGCGCCGGTGACCGATCCGCGCAACTACGACACCATCTATACCGAGCGCTATCTCGGATTGCCGAAGGACAACCCGAAGGCCTATGACCAGGGAGCGATCACGAAAGTTGCCGGCCAATTGCACGGCTCGCTGTTTCTGGTTCACGGGAGCAGCGACGACAATGTGCACTTCCAGAACAGCATCCAGATGATCGATGGGCTCATCAAAGCCGATAAGCCCTTCCGGTTGATGATCTATCCCAACAAGACGCACGGCATCGCAGGAAAAGCTGCGCGCATTCACCTCTTCCAGTTGATTGAAGGACACTTCGACAAGGAACTGAAATAGGCAGATGACATGGCGCGGATGACACTGGGAGATTTTGAACTCAGCATCCTCTCCGACGGGACTTATCCGCTGGATGGCGGCGCATTTTTCGGAGTGGTGCCGAAGGTCATGTGGTCGCGGAAGGCGCCGCCGGACGAGAAGAACTTCATCATGGCCGGGCTAAATTCCCTGCTGATCCGGACCGGCAAGCAGAACATCCTGGTCGAGACCGGCATCGGCAACAAGCTTCCAGACAAAATGGTCAAAGTCTACGGGCAGCCGGCAAAGTTGCTCGACAATCTGCACTCGGCTGGCATCGCGCCGGACGAAATCGACATCATCATCAACACCCATCTGCATTTCGATCACTGCGGCTGGAACACCGTGCGCAAAGCGGATCGCGCGGTGGCGACCTTTCCGAAGGCGAAGTACTACGTGCAGGAAGGCGAATGGCGGCATGCACAGGAACAGCACATACGCGATGCGGTGAGCTACATCAGCGACAACTACAATCCGCTGATCGAGAGCGGGCAGATGGAGTTGCTGCGAGGCGATCAGGAGATTGCGCCTGGAATCTCCGTACGCGTCTTCCCGGGCCACACCATGAACATGCAAGCGGTCGTCGTGACGAGCGGAGGCAAAACAGCCTGCTACATCTCTGATCTTATGCCCACCAGCGCGCACATCGACCTGACTTGGGTGATGGCGTTCGACTTGTCACCCATCGACACGATCGACAGCAAGAAGCGCTACTACGAGCGCGCATTGCCGGAGAAATGGCTGACGGTCTTTACGCATGATGATGCCGTGCCGTGGGTGTATGTGGAGAAGGATGAGGCGGGGAGGATCGTAGCGCGGCGACCTCAGGAATAGTTGGGCAAAGCTCCATACTTTGGGTGCACCAAGGGAATAGGCTAGCCGAACTGGGGGTCCGCTGCCCAATGGGGAGCTTCTGAGCCCACGGACACAGTGGTCGTATCTGTCCTGACGCCATTCAGCCGCGCTTCGAAGAAATCCTCGACCCGCTTCAGAATCTCGCGGTCTTCTTTCGCCTCGTAGATCGCCTTCCTGAGGCCCGCGCCGCCAGGGACTCCATGCGTGAACCACGAGGCGAACTGCTTCATCTTGCCGGGGGCATCCGGGAACTTCTCTTCGATCAACATGCTGAAGTACGTGCGGATCATGGCATAGCGGTCCGCTTCCGCCGGCTCGTCGTAGCGGCCGGTCGCGGTGTATTGCGCGATCTGGCGGAAGATCCAGGGATTGGATGCGGCGGTGCGGCCGATCATGACCGCATCGCAACCGGTCTGCGCGATCATCGCGCTCGCATCTCGCGGCGTGCGGATGTCGCCGTTGCCGATGACGGGAATCTTGACCGCCTCTTTGACGGCGGAGATCCATTCCCAACGCGCATTGCCGCTGTACCCTTGTTCGCGGGTCCGTGCGTGCAGGGCCACGGCGCACAGCCCGCAATTCTCGGCGAGCTTCGCCAGTTCCACGCAGACGATCTCCTGATCGTTCCAGCCGGCGCGGAATTTTACGGTGAAGGGGATCTTGACCGCCGCGCGCACCGCTGCGAAGATCTTCCCGATCGCCGGCAAGTCGCGCAGCAGGCCCGAGCCGCCGTTGCACTTCACGACCTTCTTCGCGGGACAGCCGAGATTCAGATCCACCAGATCAAAGCCCAGGCCTTCGACCATCCGCGCCGCCTCGGCCATCACTTCCGGATTGCTGCCGAAGAGTTGCGCGGAGATGGGGTGTTCGTCTTCGTAGAAATGGAGGTAGCGCTTGGCCTTCTTGTCCTTGTGGCGCAGCACGCCGTCGGCCGAGGTGAACTCGGTCATGATCAGACCACAGCCCGAGAGGTTGCGTATGAAGCGGCGGAAGACTGTGTCGGTGACGCCCGCCATGGGCGCAAGCACGGTAGCCGGAGCAATTTCAACCGTGCCCAGGCGTAGCTTCGACGGCACCGGAGGAAGCTCGGTCGCGGGTCGTTCGTTGGCCGGTTTGTCCCAGTACTTGCGCACTGTAAGTATTTTAACTTGGGCCGAAAGCTACTGGCACCAACGATGGCTGAAGCGGGCTCGCACCCCGGGAGAGGTCGACGGAACCAGTCCGGTAGCCATTGGGGAGAGAGCGACCGAAATTAGCCCGCCACTTCAGTGGCGGGTACCCGCCGGTTACGAAGATCTGTGCCGTAAGCATGTGAAATGCTCGCAGATGCTGTCGGGGACGCGGTTCCTTTGGTGCGACCCAATCCGGCGCTGAAGCGCCGGGCTATTTTCGGGGTCGCTCCGCGACCGTGAAATCCGACGCCCGATCGGCATAGACCAATTGGACTTTAACGCAACAACTCCGGAGGTCTGAAACGTCGACGGGAGGCCAAAGCCGCTCGTACTCGACCCATCTCAGCACCTTCCATGGGGAGAACGGTCCCATCGCAACGGATTCTTCACACGCTCCGCCGCAAGAGAAAGCCCTCGCGCGGGCGAGGGCTTCAATCTTCGGTAACTGCGCGATATGCGTTACTTCTTCGCAGTTTCGGTCTTCGCGGCTTCCGCCTTGGCGGCGTCGCTCTTGGCGTATTTTCGGCGGAAACGCTCCACGCGGCCGGCCGTATCCAGCAGTTTCTGCTTGCCGGTGAAAAACGGGTGGCAGGCCGAGCAGATTTCCACGTGCAGGTCACCCTTGTGGGTCGACCGCGTCGTGAAGCTGTTGCCGCACGCACACATGACTCGGATTTCTTCGTACGTAGGATGAATAGCTGCCTTCATGTCGGTTAGGTCCTCGATTCCGAGTCTTTGATTCTACAGGAATGGCGGGGGATTCAGCAACGGTCCAACTCGCTGATTGTACGGACGTTGGGGGAAAGGGTAAGCTCAAAACTTACCGCAGATCTGACCAGGGAGGTCAGTTTGTCGCATTGGATTTCGTGGAGCACAGTCGCCGACTTGTGGCTGGCTTGGCTAGCCTATTGGATGATCAGCGCCTGGGGCGTCCGGCGCAACGAGCGCGGCGAATCGACCGGCGACCGCTTCCTGACCGCTCTGGTGGTGGGTTTCGGCAGCTTTCTGATCTTTGCGCGCGGTTCGCAGTTGGGCCCGCTGGACCGCCAGTTTCTGGACACGCAGGGAATTCAAATCGTGGGGCTGATGCTGGTGGTTGCCGGCCTCGGATTCTCAATCTGGGCGCGGCGTCACCTGGGCAAGTTCTGGAGTGGACGAGTCACGCTGAAGGAAGGGCATCAACTGATTCAGTCCGGCCCGTATGCGCGAGTGCGGCATCCGATCTACAGCGGGATCGCGCTGGCGCTGATCGGCACGGCGCTGTTCTCCGGGCAATGGCGCACGCTGATGGGTGCCGCAATCATTATTGTGGGCCACTGGTGGAAATCGCGAAGAGAAGAGGCGCTGCTGACCAGCCAGTTCGGTCCGCTCTACGAGGAGTATCGCAAGCGTACCGGGTGGTTGCTGCCGCGTTTCCGCTGAAAAGAAAAACGGCAGGACCGACCTCCTGCCGCTGACCAACCTGAGTTTGTCTGAATTTACTTTCTGTTGACCGCTTTCTTCAGTTCAGCTCCCGGGGTGAACTTCGCGACTCTGCGAGCAGCAATTTTGATGGTGGCACCGGTTTGCGGATTGCGCCCGTTGCGCGCCTTGCGTTGCGAAACCGAGAACGTGCCAAATCCGATCAAAGCTACCCGGTCTCCCTTCTTGAGGGCAGCGGTGATGCTGTCCACGGCGGTGTCGATCGCAGTTGTCGCCTGCGTCTTGCTCATGTCACAGGCACCCGCGATACGGTCCACGAGATCAGCTTTGTTCATCTTCTCTCCTAGGCAGAATTCCAGTCTGCCCCAGCCCAAATCTGGGGGAGGTGAAGCACACGTGCCGAGGCGGAATCCTGATGGCTGCTATTTTCCCCCGAGTTTCCGCATTGTCAACTGTGAATAACTCGGCAGAACCGCATGTTTAGTATGCGCGCGGCGCGGCCTAGGCGGGATCTCCGCACAAACGTTGCCTGGCGCGGTGTTTGGAGCGTACAGGTGATGAGTTTGATTCCACGAATACTCGGAAGTACATGCTTGCGCTCTGGCGGCATGCACATCTCGTTTTCCACGCTTCTCCACAAGCGCGCGTACCGGTCCACAGCTTCTACACAGATGCCCTCCGCTTTGCACTTGCGCGATTTCGCCTGCAAGGTGCAGAGTCAAGGAAGATGCATTCGCCCTCGAAAGTTGCCGCCGAAGTTTGTCCCCTATGCGACGGTACGGGATGGAAGAGCGTCATTCAAAATGGCGACCGGCGCGTCGCCCGCTGTGATTGCCGGCTGAAGGCTCGGGCGCAGTCCCTGCTCGAAGCCGCCCGCATCCCCAAGCGCTACGAGCATTGCGAACTGTCCAGCTTTACCACCGATTTTCCCGGCGCCCATCCTTCGCTGGCGATGGCGCACATCGCGGCCTCCAAGTTCGCGCAGGATTATGACCCGAACGATGGCACCGGGCTTCTGCTGATTGGCGCCATCGGAACCGGGAAAACCCATCTGGGCGTGGGCATTCTCAAGGAACTGGTGCAGGGCCGCGGGGTCGCGTGCCTGTTTTACGACTATCGCGAACTGTTGAAGCAGATTCAGAATTCCTATAACGCTTCCGTACAAGCCACGGAACTGGATGTGCTACGCCCGGTCTTCGACGTGGAGGTGCTCTTCCTCGACGAACTCGGCGCCGTGAAGCCGACGGAATGGGTGTGGGATACGGTGAGCCTGATCCTGAACACCCGCTACAACAATAACCGGACGACCATCATCACCACGAATTTCGAAGACCGGCCGGCGGCCGGGACAAACGGGAACTTGTCGGCGATGCGCGCGGCAGTGCGGGAGGAAACGCTGGGCGACCGCATCGGAGAGCGCATGCGCTCGCGGCTTCACGAGATGTGCCGCATCCTCAAGCTCGACGGACTGGATTTCCGGCAGAAGTTTCGTAGCGCGAATTATCGTTGAACCCGATTCAGGCGGATTCGAGGCGCATCGCGTTCGCGGAATGATCGCTAGTTCGGGAAGGACTCGGCTTCGGCCCGGTCGAAAGCAAGTAGAATTCAGATGCGGCCTTAGCCGCTGAGGTCTCCAACGTGGAGTTCTCGCCCCACGCCTCCCCACCGGGCCGCATGCCCATCCGTTACAAGTCCACCGCCACGTTTCTTGAAATGCCTATGATTGCGATTGCCGTCGGGCCGGATGCGGCGAATCACGAAGTCCGTGGCCATGCGCGCGGGGTGATTGCGATTGGCGACATCGCTAGCGGAGTCGTTGCCCTGGGAGGCATCGCGCGCGGCATCATTGCGCTCGGCGGAGTGGCCATTGGCGGCATCGCGCTGGGCGGGTTGGGTGCCGGACTGTTCGCGTTCGGAGGTCTGGCGCTTGGCTACGTCGCGCTGGGCGGCGCCGCCATCGGGTATGTTGCCGCCGGCGGACTCGCGATCGGCTATTACGCCGCTGGGGGTGCTGCGATTGGCAAGTATGTGATTGGACCTCTGCGGCGGGACCCGGAAGCGGTTGAGTTTTTTTCTCACTTGTTGCGGTCGGTATTCGGGAAGTTCAGTTCCAGATGAAGATGAGTGGGTACGGCGGTTTGTGCCGCGGGCGGTACGCCCTCAGGACTGCCGGCGCGACGCTGGCGCTACGATAGGGTGGGTATCTCCCGACCGGCTATTCTCACCCTGCTCATTCCGTCTAGAATTCCCTTGTGCTCCTCCACCGGCTTGAGTTCGAGGCAGGCCGCGACCACGAAATCTTCGCCTCCGTTCCGGCCGACCCTGCCGTTTTTCTTTTGCGCGGGGATGAGGGCTCCGAGCCGTATGTCACGAAGACCGCGAACCTGCGGCGGCGCCTGCAGCGGCTGCTTTCCAAGCCCGAAGGGCGCAGCAAGCGCCTGAATTTGCGGGACCGCGTCCACGCCATCGAGTACACGGCGACCGGGTCGGATTTCGAATCCGGATTTCTGCTGTATCAGTTGCTGCGCAATTCGTTTCCGAAGACGTATGCGGCTCGACTGCGGCTGCGCTTTGCTCCGCTGGTCAAGCTGCATCTGGAAAATGAATACCCGCGCGCTTCCATCACCACCCGCCTCGGACGGCTGCATGGGAAGTCCCTCTACTACGGCCCCTTTCCTTCGCGGACCGCGGCGGAGAAGTTCGCCAACGACTCGCTGGATTTCTTCAAGATGCGGCGTTGTGTGGACGACCTGCACCCCGATCCGGCATTCCCCGGCTGCATTTACTCGGAGATGAAGATGTGCCTGGCGCCGTGTTTCAAAGGCTGCTCGGATGACGAGTATCGTGCTGAGGTTGTCCGCGTGCAGGCATACCTGGATAGCGGTGGCCAGTCGCTGGAACGCGAACTGTCGCAGCAGCGCGAAGACGCCTCCAGCAATCTGGAATTTGAGAATGCTGCGGCGTTGCATGCGCGCATTGAGAAGCTGAAGCCGGTGCTGGCGCAACTGCCGGAGATCGCTCGCCGCGTTGACCAACTCGCCGGACTGGTCGTCCAACCTTCCGCCGTGGAGAACTGCGTCACCTTTTTCCGCATCGATGCGGGGCGCATTGCGGGGCCGGCGGCTTTCTCGATCCAGTCGCCCGAACACACCAAGTCGCAATCGATGGAGTCGCGTGTCCAGCTTGCGCTCGATGCGATCGCGCACCCCGCGCTAAGAAATGCGCTCGAAATCATGGAACACCTGGCTATTCTGCGGCGCTGGTTCTACCGCGGGACACGGGCGGGCGAGATTTTTCTGGCGGACGAGCGGGGATCTCTCCCCATGCGGCGAATCGTTCGCGGGATTTCGCGCGTCTATCGGGGAGAGGCTCCGGAAGCCACTCCGCTTGCGCCGGGCGGTGTGATGCCGGGGTAAGCTCAAACTCTCCCCAGTGAGGCAATGATGGCTAGCCAGGATCAGGCACTTCGCAAACATCTTCTCTATCTGCTCAAAGACGGGGGCGCACACGCAAAATTTGAAGACGTCGTGCCCGGCTTTCCCGCCAAACTTCGCGGCCAGCGCGTTCCGAGTTTTCCGCACACGGCATGGATGCTCCTGGAACACATGCGCCTTGCGCAGTGGGACATCCTGGAATTCAGCCGCAACGGCAAACACGTGTCCCCGAAGTGGCCCGAGGGGTATTGGCCAAAGGCGGAGGCGCCGCCGGACCCTGCCGCGTGGATAAAGAGTATTGCCAGCTTCCACAAAGACTTGAAGGCGATGGAAAGCCTGATCGCCAATTCGAAGACTGATTTGTATGCGCCCCTGTCGTGGGGAGACGGACAGACGGTGCTCCGCGAGGCCCTGCTGGTGGCCGATCACAACGCCTATCACCTGGGACAGTTGGTGACTCTGCGCCGGATGCTCGGAGCGTGGGACGACTAGCGCGGCGCGAACGCCCGTGCCGCGCGTTTATGCCACTACCGCAGTCTGGGGCGCCCAGGAACGAGGACCAGGCGCTGGTCGCTTTCGGAAAATCACGCGCACGTTTTCGCGCCAGCGTTCATCGATGCCCACCCGTGTCCAGTCAATGGCGGGAGAAATGTATCGCAGGACCGTGTCGGTGGCGGGATGAATGTGCAAGGTGGGAGCGACCAGGAACAGAAGAGGATCGTCGTCGGCCAGTTCGCGGTCAGGAAAGTATCCGAATCGCCGGAACTCGCGGCGGGCATGACGCCACTGCACGCGCGACCAGTAATCCAGCCCTTGCAGGGGTAAGTGGATATCCGCATCCGCTTTCGGTTCGACGACCGCGAGGCGCTGCGCCCGAGTGGTGGCCAGGACGTCGAGCATGGCGCGGTCGGATGCGGAAAATGCCGGCACCTGGGAATACAGGCAGCTTCCGTCGAGCCGCTCGTCCAGTGCCGTCAGGTCGTGAATGACTAATGACTCCAGCCAGCGCTCCGGATGCAGACGCCCCAACGGCTGGTGACGCGCGCCCTTCGGCCTGCGCGTGGCGTGCAAGCGCTGCACGAGATTGGCGAAATCGGAGGCGGATGATTCGTCGAGCCGGCGCTCTTCCGCGCCGATTCCGAATACGATCTCCTGCGCCGTGCGGAATGATCCCGCTTCATGTGCGAGCCGCGCCCGCGCGAATTCCAGGCCTCGCCAGCGGAATGCCACTTCGGCTGTGGAGAGCACGACTACATCACAGTCGGGCAGCAGGCTGAGCACGTGGTGAACGGAGTCGGAAAAACGTTCGAGGACCGACGCTTCATCCGGACAGCGCACCAGCCGCGTTGCAACGTTTCCGCGGTCGGCAAAGTCAATGGCGGTCACTTCGTCGTGGCGCTCGTCGAACTCGTAGAGCTGCCATTTGGCTGCGCCCGCATGCAGGTGGGCCAGGCGCTCGCAAGTCAGGGCCGAAGTCCCGGGCGGGAGGAACAGCTTTACTCCTTCCACCAGCGTGCGATGGTCTTCCGAGTTGCGGCAGGCGTCGAGCCACAGGACGGCAAAGGGCAGCGCCGAATCGATGGAACTCTGCGTCTCCTGCTGGTTCACCCCCAGCACGGCGAATGCAGTTCTGCCCTGGCGCAACCCGCCGCGCGCATAGATCGGCCCGAAGGAACGCTCCAGATCCATCGCATTGCTGAGCTTGGTGACCGTGAAGTCCGGAAAGTTTCGTTCCAGCGCACGCCGCGGGTGCTGCTGGTAGACCGAGCGGGCGGCTTTTCGGGCGGTCGGCGTCCGGTGATCGTGGCCCTTGCAGATCTCGACTTTCGAGGGCCGCGATTGCGCGAGCTTCTCCACCATCAACCGCAGGTTGCCATTGCGGACCTCCGCATCCAGGATTCGGCGTACGGTGTTGCGCTCCGCCGACCAGAGATGCAGCAGGCATTTGTTGTACTCGCCCGAAACCGAGTACTTGGAATCAGCGAGATCAAACACGCGGGCGCCATCTTCGAGGACCACGGCATGCCGTGATCCTAGAAGAAATTCTTCCCGAAGATGGGTCAGGGATTCCGGGGTCATGCCGTCATTTTTCCAGCGCAGGCGCGGCGGCGTCTGTGACCGCTGAACATCGGCGGGACCAGCACACGGGTGTGGGATAATGGAGGCACATCACCCCCCGGAGTCCCGCGCCGGGTCTGAGGCATCCAATAAACGTGACCCAAGAAAATTTCTTTTTCAAGCATTACGGCCTGACCCAGCAGGACTTGCCGCGGTATCTGGCAGCGGCTTTATCGGCAGGCGGTGACTACGCAGACCTTTATTTTGAATACCTTTCCTCGACCTCGCTGATGGTGGACGAGTCGATGGTGAAGTCGGCCGCGCAGGGAATTTCCGCAGGGTGCGGCGTGCGGGTGGTGTCGGGCGAGCGCACCGGGTACGCGTATACCGACGACCTTTCGCCGGAGCGGATTCTGCATGCGGCGCGGACGGCAGCCCTGATCGCGTCGGGACCAGCGAAAACGCCGGTGGTTGGATTCCAGCAGAAGCAGGCGCGGAGTCTTTATCCCGTTACGCTTCCGTCGGTCGATGCCGAGATCACCGCGAAGGTGGAGCTGGTCATGCGCATCGACGCGGCCGCCCGCACGTACGATCCACGCATCAAGGAAGTTCGCGCCAGCTACGCCGACGAATTGCGAAACATTCTGGTGGTGACCTCCGACGGCACGATGGCCGAAGATTCCCAGCCGCTGGCTCGGCTGAATGCTTCCTGCATCGCAAAGAGCGACCAGCAATCGGGGCGCGGAAGCTCCGGCGGTGGTGGACGCGTCGCCCTCGATTTCTTCTTCGGAGAAAAAACTCCCGAGCACTTCGCGAAAGAAGCCGCGCGCCAGGCGATTCTGCAACTCGACGCGCGCGAAGCCCCGGCGGGCGATATGGAAGTGGTGCTCGGACCGGGATGGCCTGGCGTGCTGCTGCACGAAGCTGTCGGGCACGGGCTGGAAGCGGATTTCAACCGCAAGAAGACTTCGGCCTTTGCGGGCCTGCTCGGACAGCGTGTCGCCAGCGACAAGTGCACGATCGTCGACAACGGCACCATGCCCTGGCGGCGCGGTTCCTTGAATGTCGACGATGAAGGCCAGCCCACGCAGGAAACAGTGCTCATCGAAAACGGAATATTGAAGGGCTACCTGAGCGACAAGCTTTCTTCCAAGTTGATGGGCATTGCCGACACCGGCAATGGCCGGCGCGAAAGCTACGAACACATTCCGATGCCGCGCATGACGAACACGTACATGCTCGCAGGCCAGGACAGTCCGGAAGACATTATTCGCTCCGTGAAGTACGGCGTGTATGCGGTGAACTTCGGCGGCGGACAGGTCGACATCACCAACGGGAAGTTTGTGTTCGGCGCATCGGAAGCGTACATGATCGAGGACGGAAAGATTACCGCGCCCATTAAAGGCGCTACGCTGATCGGCAATGGCCCCGACGTGCTCACCCGCGTGTCGATGGTTGGCCACGATCTGCAACTCGACGAAGGGGTAGGCACTTGCGGCAAAGACGGCCAGGCCGTGCCCGTCGGCGTGGGCATACCGACGATCAAGGTCGATCGCCTGACTGTGGGCGGCACTGCGAAGAAAGATCCAGGCGGATTCATGCAATAAGCAGCTAGGAGCTTCGAGCCGCGAGGTTCGAGCAGGGGCCATGAAGATCCGCTTCATTAGCGAAGCAGACGAATGGAGCACGGAAGGTGCCAAGATTACGGCACCTGAGAATCTAGACGCCATTCACAAAGTGCTCGAGGACGAAGGCCCGATTATTCTGGAACGCTGGTTCTATCGAGGCTCCAAGTCGCCAGATCGCGTAGTATTCGAGGGCTTCGATGACTTCACGGAATACCTCAACAGCCAGGCGCGGGCAGGCGACAGTATCCACGTTTGGAGTTTCTCGAAGGTGTGCACTGACCAGGCTAGACTGGTGTTCGGGAAGTGTCCGGACGACCAAGGACGAGTTCCCAAAAAGGGAGCCTATTGACCCGCTGGCCCTACCCTGTGTCCTCTGTGGTGAAAAAGAATTCTAAACATGTCTGAAACTCAAGTCGTATCGAAACCTGAAACTCGAAACCCGAAACTCGAAACTGACCTTAAGGACCTCGCCCAGGACCTCGTCCGGCGCGCCATGGCCGGAGGAGCCACTGCCGCCGAGGCAGTCGTTCGGGAAGGCGACGAATTCTCCACCACGGTCCGCCTCGGTCAGGTGGAAACGCTAAAAGAGTCCGGATCGCGCGCCGTGGGCGTGCGCGTGTTCAACGGCAAGCGTGCCGCCAGCACCTACTCGAGCGATTTCTCACGCGAAGGCCTCGATCGCATGCTGAAGTCGGCGCTGGAACTCTCGAAGATCACTTCCGAAGATCCCTTTGGCGGAATTCCCGAAGCCAGCCAGCTGGGCTCGCTCTCCGGTGATCTCGATCTTTATCACGAAGACGTCTATTCGTTGCCGGGTACGGAGCGCATTGATTACGCGCGCCGCGCCGAGAAGGCTGCGCTCGATTTCGATCCGCGCATTAAGAACTCCGAAGGTGGATCGTTCGACGCCGCGACCGGGCGCAAAGTCCTCGCGAATTCCCACGGCTTCGTGGGCGAGTATCGCCGCTCGTATTGTTCGGTGGCCGCGATTCCGATCGCGCAAGACGAAAAGGGCGCCATGCAGCGCGATTACTGGTTCTCGGTGGCGCGCAACCTGGGCCGCCTCGAATCCGCGGAGCAGGTGGGCCGCATCGCGGCTCAGCGCACCATTCGCCGCCTGGGCGCGCGCAAGGCGAAAACCGCCGAAGTCCCCGTAATTTTCGATCCCATGGTGGCCGCGTCGATTCTCGAACACATCTTCGAAGGTGTGAACGGAGACTCGATCTATCGCGGCGCTTCTTTTCTTGCCGGAAAGCTGGGACAGAAAATCGCCGGCGAGAACGTCACTGTGATTGACGACGGCACGATCCCCGGCGGATTCGGCACCAGCCCGTTTGACGGCGAGGGCATCCCCACGCGCCGCAAGCTGGTGATTGAGAACGGCGTGCTGAAGTCCTATCTGCTAAACACCTACACTGCAAAAAAGCTGAGCCTGGAAACCACCGCCAACGCCTCGCGCGGGCTCGCCGGAACTCCCGGCATCGGCCCGGGCAACTATTTCCTGCAGCCCGGGAAGAGAACGCCCAAAGAAGTGATTGGCGACGTGAAGGAGGGCTTGTACGTCACGGAGTTCCTTGGCCACGGCGCGAATCTGGTCACGGGCGACTACTCGCGCGGCGCTTCGGGCCTCTGGATCTCCGGCGGCGAGCTGACCTATCCGGTGGAAGAGATCACGGTGGCGGGAAACTTGAAAGACATGTTCCTGCATATTTCGGAAGTCGCGAACGATCTCGAGTTTCGGGGATCGGTGGCCTCTCCGACTCTGCGCATCGATGGGCTGACCGTCGGGGGCGAGTAGGATTTCTTCACCACAGAGGGCAGAGAGAAACGCAGAGAATAACAACGGCTTAGAGAAGTCTGTAAAGGGTTCCGCGTCCGCCGGCGATCACCACGGAAGTTATCGTGCCTTGTCACCACGCATCCCAGGGACCAAAACGTCGCTGCTCCATCCAAACTTAAATAAAGAATAGAAGAGCTTACAGGTCCTCTCAGTGACTCTGTGCCTCAGTGGTGAGGTGTTCGCCCGCGATGTTCCGAATGCTGCGAAATGCATCGAATAGTACAATTCCTCTCATGGGTGGACTCATCCAGCCGACGCTGGGCGCTGACGAGCGCGAGACGAACTGGCGCGCGATCGGCATCGGGATTGCGGTCGTGGTTGCGATCGTGGTGATCGGCTTTCTGGTGTCCCGCACCGAACGGAAAGCGCCGTCCGGCCCACCCGCCTACGCGGCTAATCTCAAGTTGTCTGATCTGAAGATGAGCGCCGCGGAAAATTTCGTGGGGGCCACGGTTTCCTACATTGACGGTACGGTGACCAATGCGGGCAATCAGACCGTGACGCACGTTCAGGCGGAAGTCACTTTCAAGGATTCCATGGGCCAGCTCGCCCAGCGCGAGACCGTTCCGTTGCGCGTTTTGCAGACCAGCGGGCCGTATCCCGACGCCGTCGACCTCGGCGTTTCGCCGCTCGCGCCCGGACAGAGCAAGCCCTTCCGGCTAACGTTCGAGAGCATTTCCGCACAGTGGAATCACGAGTATCCGGAAATTAAAGTCATCGACGTGATCGTGAAGTAAATTTCCGCCAACCCCTGAGCCACCCCCAAGGAAATCTCCGATTGCTTTTTGTGATTGGTGCGGGAGCGCCCGGCTGTCGCCTCACTGCGCTCGAGGTGACGGGTTGTTTACACCTGTTCGTTTTTCTCCGTGTCTCTGTGGTGAAAAGACGTTCGCCAGCACCCAGAACGTCCGGACAAACTGGCACTCGCATACAATGTTCTCGTGCCTGAAACCAAGCCATTCCGGCTGACGGAGTCGGTGAAAGCCGCGGGTTGAGCGTCCAAGCTAAGTCCGGCGGCGCTGGACTCGGTGCTTGGGAAATTAGCCCGGCAACATGACCCGAACGTTCTGATCGGCTTCGATCATGCCGACGACGCGGGCGTGTATCAAATCGCGCCTGATACCGCGCTGGTGCAGACGGTCGATTTCTTCACGCCCATCGTCGACGATCCCTACACCTTCGGCCAGATCGCCGCCACCAACGCCTTGAGCGACGTGTACGCCATGGGCGGACGCCCGCTGACGTCGCTCGCACTGGTCTGCTTCCCGGAAAAAGGCGACCTTGCGATTCTGGAGCGCATTCTGGCCGGAGGTCTCTCAAAAATGATGGAAGCCGGATGCACGGTGATTGGGGGACACAGCATTCGCGATGACGAGACCAAGTTTGGATATTCCGTTACCGGGTTGATCGATCCGCAGAAAGTGTTGGCCAACAAAGGGGCAAAACCCGGCGATGTTCTTATCCTGACCAAGGCTCTGGGTACGGGCGTCATTTCGACCGCCATCAAGAAAGGCTTGGCAAAACAAGAGTGGATCGAGGCTGCGGTCGATTCCATGACAACCCTTAACCGGAAGGCCGCCGAGTTTATCCGCGAGCATGACATTCAGGTCAATGCCATGACTGACATTACCGGCTTTGGGCTGATCGGGCACGCGCGGGAAATGGCTCTCGCCTCGGGTGTTTCCCTCCGCCTGTTGGCCAATCGAATTCGCTTACTCCCCGGAGCCCTTGATTGTGTGCGTTCTGGCTATATTCCCGGAGGGCTGAAAAATAATCGGGACTTCGCCGAATGCATGGTGCACTACGATGTTGGGGGCGCCGACGATATCAAATCGCTCCTGTATGATCCGCAAACTGCTGGTGGATTGCTGATGTCGGTGGCTGCTCATGGCAATCCCTGGGCGTCCATCATGGATGAAGCCGGTATTCCTGCCGCTGAGATCGGTGAAGTGCTTCCTTCTACGAAACCCTCCATTCAAGTGGCCTGACCAGAACGGGCCAAGACCATCAACCCCGGGCAGCATTTTCGTTGGCTCCGGATGATCCCTGTGATAGTGTCGGCGCGATTGAGGACTGCCGTACACTTCACGATGAGGTAACTCGCATGGTAAGCAGCGGATTTGGAAGCCCAAGCGCCAATCCCACGGCGTTGGTGGAACAGAAACTGCGCGCCGAGCAGATCGTGAAGAACGGCGCCGGATGGTTTCTCGCGATTGCCGGCCTCTCTATTCTGAACTCCGTGCTCACCATGAGCGGGACGAATTTTCATTTCATCTTTGGTCTGGGCATTACCACCATCGTCGACGCCATCGGCCGGCAGTCGGGGTCGACCGGTTCGGTGCTGAGTCTGGTTGTCAATTTGTTTATCGCCGGCGTGTTCCTGCTGTTCTGGAATTTCGCGCGGCGTGGCGAGAAGTGGGCGTTCCTGGCGGGCATGGGCTTGTACGCGGTGGACGGCCTCATCCTCCTCCCCTTCAAAGACATACTTGGAGTTGCTTTCCACGCTTACGCGTTGTTCCGCATCTACAGCGGCATGCAGGGATTGCCAGTGCTCGAGCAACTGCGGCAGCGCATGATGCCCGACAACGCGCCCATCGAGCCGCGCTGACCGAGGCGGCTTGCTGGACAGCTGACTCGCCGATTCATGGCTATCCCGCGCGAGTGCGCAGGTCCCCTTTGACTTCGCTCAGGGCAGGCTTTCGCTCCGCGCAGGATGACAAAGTAAGGGGATTAGCAATAAGGCCTGCGATGCCGCGAACATCTTCGCACCATCGCACGCTTCTCGAGCATCTTTAACGTGTACCCGTTCTGACCAGCATGCAGGGCTGCCGGTGATCCCATCGGCGCCTGTTCTCTTTTCGCGGTTCCTTCCTACGGAGGTCTTTAATGCAAACACGTGAACTCGGCCGCAGCGGCCTGAAAGTTTCTGCCCTTGGACTGGGCTGCATGGGCATGTCGGAATTCTATGGCGGGCGCGACGACAACGAGTCCATCGCCACCATTCATCGCGCGCTCGAGCTCGGCATTCAATTTCTGGATACGGCGGACGTCTACGGTCCGCACAAGAATGAAGAACTGGTCGGCAAAGCGATTCAGGGCAAGCGCGAGCAGGTGGTGCTGGCCACGAAGTTCGGGATTGTGCGCGATCCTAAAGATCCCAACGTGCGCGGGGTCAATGGGAAGCCCGACTACGTGCGTTCTTCGTGCGAAGCGAGCCTGCGCCGTCTGCAGGTCGATCACATCGATCTCTACTACCAGCACCGCGTGGATCCGAAGACTCCCATCGAGGACACGGTGGGCGCCATGGCGCAACTGGTGAAGGAGGGCAAGATTCGGCACATTGGCTTGTCGGAAGCAGGGCCGCAGACACTGCGCCGCGCGGCGAAAGTTCACAAAATCACCGCGCTGCAGTCGGAATATTCGCTGTGGACACGCGATCCGGAGCGGGAGATTCTCCCCACCTGCCGTGAACTCGGCATCGGCTTCGTTGCGTATAGTCCGCTGGGCCGCGGGTTTCTCACCGGGCAGTTCAAGCGTTTCGAGGATCTGGCCGCCGACGACTACCGCCGCTTCTCGCCGCGCTTTCAGGGCGACAACTTCCAGAAGAATCTCGACCTGGTGAAGCGGGTCGAGGAAATCGCGCGCGAGAAAGGCTGCACGCCGTCGCAGCTGGCGCTGGCCTGGGTGCTGGTCCAGGGCGAGGACATCGTGCCCATCCCCGGCACCAAGCGAAGGAAGTATCTGGAAGACAACGCGGGCGCAGTGAAGGTGCGGCTCACGTCCGACGATCTGCGCCGCCTGGAAGAAGCATTTCCGTCGGGCGCCGCGGCGGGCGACCGCTATCCGGAACACATGATGCAGCTGGTGAACCAGTAGGCGGGAATCGGCAGTCGACAGTCTCTAGTCTTCAGTCGCCAGCCTTTCGGTTGCGGGTCGTTCTGACCTTGAGGCTGGCGGCGCTTGTCTCACATTGATTCTCTATAAGCTAAGTTATTGAAAATCGCTTTGACGCGTGTACGCCGCCGAAGAAACGGTCTCGCCGCCACCTAGAATGCCCGTTCCTGGGGTTTAAGGCGATATGGACGCAGTACGGGCCGCAAACGTCATTTGGGCAGAGCGACCACCGAGCGACGCCTCTCTGGGGCGGGGAGCGATAAATGATAGCTAGTGGCTATATTAGGCACTCGCGAATCGGCGAGGAAAGTCGCGAGGTTCCGATCGATGCGTCGGCGGGATCGGGCTCGAAAGCGAGAGCTGACGACCGACGACCGACGACTGCCTTACTGCAGTTGCAGCGTTTCGTCGATCCCGATGGTGCCGCCCTGTTCGACGGTGATCACCTTCTGCACGGGCTTGTATCCGCTCAGCGTGATATCGACGACGTAGTTTCCGGGAGTCAGCAGGAAGTCGACGGGCGATCCCTTCTCGAGCATGCGGCGGTTGACGGCGATCTGGGCGCCTTTGGGCGAAGTCTTGATGCTGATTTTTCCCATGCCGGCCTGCGCGCCGTTGCCGCCGAAAAGTTTTTTGAACTTGCCGACCGTCTTGATGTCGTCGACGTTGCCGAGCGGGCGAAGCGTGGGCGAGAAGTGCAGAATCTGACCGGGCTGCCCCGAAGCGGAGCTGGTTTCATCCAGGTATCCGGCCTTGCGCACCAGGATGGTGTGGTTTCCTTTTTCCAGCGAGATCAGGGAAGGAGTGACATGCAAGGTGTCTTTGCCGTCCACGAAGATGGCCGCGCCCACAGGATCGCTGGCCACGTTGATGGTGGCGGTCAGGGAATTCAGGTGGACGGCGAGAAACACCTTGGTGGCGGAAACGACATCGACGGTGCGAGTTTCTGAGACGAAGCCGGACTTGTTGACGGTCACCGTGTGCTGTCCGGGATGGAGGCCGGCGAGGGTGTAGGGCGTGACCCAGTACTGGTCGGTGCGGCCATCGACTTCCACTTGCGCGCCTTCGGGATTCGAGTCGATCGTGAGCTGGCCGGGAATGGCGGCCACCGGGGCGGGGGCTGCTTTCTTCCTGCTGTTGCGACCCTTGGCCGGGGCAGGAGCGCCTTTCCGGGGAGATATTTCCTGCACCACGGGTTCGGCTTGCGCAGCGTCGTCAGCGGCAGGCGGCGCATCGGCAACGGGAGCCGGGGGCGCGGCTGGCTGTTCTGCGCGAGCTTGGGAGGGTGCAGGAGCACTTGCAGCCGGGGCCGGCACGCGTCCTTCTTCATCGGTGCTTTGCGACATCGACCGCCAGAAAACAAAGCTGGCGACGATCAGGATCAGTCCGACTGCGCCCGCGATGGAATACATCATCAGCTGAGGCGGAACGGATTTGATTTCCTTGATCGCCTTCTCAGCAACTTCGCGGGGCTGAATCTTCGGTTTCTCGGGCTCGCTCTTGCGGAGGGTGATCGAAGGCAACAGCTCTTCCGCTTCGGGTGTTTCCGCCGGCTTGGGCGCCGGCGGCGCAATGTAGATTTCTTTGAGCGGGGGCAACTCGCTCATCTCTGAAAAGCTGACGCCCCGGCTGGCGACGCCCGCGTTCTCAGCCATCATCGGGTCGACGGCGATTTTCGGCTTCTGGGGCTCATCCAGCACGGCCGAGGACATGGTGGGGTCGGAATTGACGATCGCGTCCACCGACGCCTTCATCACCGAGGTGACGAATTGCGAACTCGGATCCAGTTGCGGACGGTTCGAGGTGGCTGAGGTTGCGGAATTCCAGCCCGCGGCCGCTGCGGAGGCTTTTTG
>Ga0307469_10000142_pt1 | contig 27572 bp, 24 predicted proteins | sample atmos_gasesAM2C__FD_203084 | JGI IMG/M metagenome (GOLD analysis project Ga0307469, IMG submission 203084) | Hardwood forest soil microbial communities from Morgan-Monroe State Forest, Indiana, United States - atmos_gasesAM2C_515 | ecosystem: Environmental > Terrestrial > Soil > Temperate... | reverse complement strand
GCGAACAGCGATGGGGGCGCGCCGCCGAGCTGGCTGTCGTGCAGCTGCCAGCGGGCGAGCCCCGCCTTGCCGAACACATCGAGGAACGGCAGGGGAATCGGCAGGAATCCAACCGCATACCCGGCGAACGCCTTTGCGTCCGTGTGCACGGTCACCGGGCAACCTCCCACGGGACAGGTGCCGGCCTGGGTAAAGAAAGTGCCGCTGTTGCTGCCGAGATCCGTGTAGTCAGCCTCGATTGCGAACAGGCTGATCGGGCGCACCCCGGCATAGGCCTTCCACGATGTGCTCTTGATGTCCGTCGATACGCTGCCCGCGGTGATGTCGCGGAGGTCATCGCGAACGATACCGGCACCGGCGTAGACGAGGCCGTTGTCGGCCTGAGCCACGCTCGCGGCGAATGCGAACCCGAGTGTCAACAGTACGCTACGCATACGAGCTCCCCCTGGTGTGGCGATCTCCCTATAACACCCGAGCGGCGCCTGCGTTGACATGAGCCCGGAGGCGAGCCGCGCGCTCGAGTCTCGCGGCAGCGCCTCCGGGCCTGGTGGTTGAGGCCAGAAAGGCCTAGAAGATATTCAGGTAGACGTCGAGCGAGGTGATCTTCGCCCCGTTGGTGTTGGGAATCCTGAAGTCCTCGTACTCGAGCCGTGCGCCGAAGTTGCCGACGTGCACCCCGGCGCCGACGCCCCAGGCGAACTCCGTGCCGCTGGCCGAGAAGCTCGTGACCGGCGAGCTGCCGTCGAGCTTCCAGCGCGCGAGCCCGGCCTTGCCGAAGACGTCGAGGAACGGCACCGGGATCGGCAGGTAGCCCACCCCGTAGGCGCCGAACGCCTTGGCGTGCGAGCTGGTGCCGCTGAAATTGTTGGTGTCGCTGCCGAGGTCGTAGTAGTCGGCCTCGACGGCGAACACGCTCAACGGCCTGAAGCCGGCGAACACCTTCCAGGAGGTGTTGTCGATGTCGGCGAAGTTCGTGCCTTGATTAGCGATGTCGCTCAGTTTGTCCTTGGAGATGCCGGCGCCGAGATAGAACGATCCGTCGTCGGCCCAGGCGGCGCTCGCACCCAGCGTGAGCATGGCAAGTAACAATAATCTGCGCATGTCTGAACCTCATGTTCCGTAACGTCCCATACCTAACACACATGCGGTCGGCGCGTTGACTGTAGCAAGTTGGCGACAGGTTGAGCGGCGGCCCGCTGCAGCAACGACCGGCGGGCGCTGCGGAAGTTCGCACGGTTGCGCCGATAGTTGCGCCTTTAGTGCGCCTCGTCCCAGTTGGCGCCCGTGCCGGCGTCGACCCGCAGCGGCACGCTCAGGTGAGCCGCTCCCACCATGCGTTCGCGCACGGCCTCGGTCACTTCTGCGACGCTCTCGGCGCGCACCTCGAGCACCAGCTCGTCGTGCACCTGCATGATGAGCCGCGCCGGGGAATCCGCGCGGCGGCACCAGGCATCGACCGTGATCATGGCGCGCTTGATGATGTCGGCCGCCGTGCCCTGCATCGGCGCGTTGATGGCGCTGCGCTCGGCGTATTGGCGCAGCTGCGTATTGCCCGAGCGGATGTCCGGCAGGTACAGCCGCCGCCCGAACACCGTCTCGACGTAGCCGCGCTCGCGCGCCTGGATGCGCGTGTCGTCCATGAAGCGCTTCACCCCGGGGTAGCGCTGGAAGTAGCGCTCCACGTACTGCTGCGCGGCGCCGCGCTCGATGCCGAGGTTGCGCGCCAGCCCGAAGGGCGACATGCCGTAGATCAGGCCGAAGTTGATCACCTTGGCGGTGCGGCGCTGATCGGCCGTGACCGCCGCGAGCTCGACGCCGAACACCTCCGCGGCGGTCGCCTGATGCACGTCGCGGTCCTCGGCGAACGCCGCGCGCAGGCTCTCGTCACCGGAGAGGTGCGCCATGATGCGCAGCTCGATCTGGGAGTAATCCGCCGCGAGCAACACGCAGCCGGCGGGCGCGACGAACGCCTGCCGGATGCGCCGTCCCTCCGGGCGGCGGATCGGGATGTTCTGCAGGTTGGGATCGACCGAGGAGAGCCGGCCGGTAGCCGCGACCGCCTGGGCGTAGTTGGTATGGATGCGCCCGGTGCGCTCGTTGACCTGCTCGGGAAGCTTGTCGGTGTAGGTGGACTTGAGCTTCGCGAGCGCGCGGTAGTCGAGGACGATGCGCGGCAGCGGATAGCTCTCGGCGAGCTCCTCCAGCACGTCCTCGGCGGTCGAGGGCTGGCCGGTGGGTGTCTTGCGCCGCACCGGCAGCTGCAGCCGCTCGAACAGGATCTGCTGCAGCTGCTTCGGCGACTCGATGTTGAATTCGTGGCCCGCCTCGCGGTGCGCCGCGAGCACCAGCTGCTGGAGCTCGCGCGCGAACTCGCGGCTCTGCGTGCGCAGCCGCTCGCGATCGATCAGCACGCCGTGATGCTCCATCGCGAGCAGCACCGGGACGAGCGGCTGCTCGCACTCCTCGTAGAGCCGCGCCAGTGGCGGCACCGACGTGAGCTGCGGCCACAGCGCCTGGTGCAGGCGCAGCGTCACGTCCGCATCCTCGGCGGCGTAGTCCCCGGCCTTCTCGAGCGGCACCTGGTCGAAGGACAGCTGCTTCGCGCCCCGGCCGGCGACGTCCTCGAAGGTGATGGTCGTGAGCCCGAGGTAGCGCTTGGCGTCCGAGTCCATGTCGTGGTTGGTGGCGACGCTGTTCCAGACGTAGGACTCGAGCATCGTGTCGAAGCGCATGCCTGCGAGCGCGATGCCGGCGTTGAGCAGGACGTGCGCGTCGTACTTGAGGTTGTGCCCGATCTTGCCGTGCGCCTCGCTCTCGAGGAGTGGCTTGAGCGCGGCGAGCACCCGCGCACGGTCGAGCTGATCGGGCGCGCCCGGATAAACGTGGGCGAGCGGCACGTAGGCGGCGGCGCCCGGCTCGACGGCGAAAGAGACGCCGACGATCTCGGCGCGCATGTAATCGAGACCCGTGGTCTCGGTATCGAAGGCGAAGAGCCCGGCTTTGCGCAGCACTTCGAGCCAGCGCTCGAAGTCCTCCCAGCGGCTGACCGTCTCGTAGCGGCGCTCGATCGGGGGCGGCGTCGGGGCCATCGCCGGGAGCGGCTCTCGAGGCGCACCCCCCGGGGCCGCGGGCACGGCCGCAGCGGAGCCGCTGGCCGCTGCCGCCGCCCCCGACGCGGGGTCCTCGCTCCCGTCGAGCGTGCGCAGCAGCGCCTTGAGCTCGAAGCGCGTGTACAGCTCGCGCAGCCGCGGTGTATCGGCGGCTCCCGGCTTCAGATCCTCGAGCGATACCGGCAGCTCGAGGTCGGTGCGGATGGTCGCCAGCCGCTGCGACAGCGCGAGCGTCGCGAGCCCGAGGCGCAGATTCTCGCCCACCTTGCCCGGGACCTCGGCGAGGTGGCCGATGAGGTTCCCGACGCTGCCGTACTGCTGCAGCAGCTTCGCGCCGGTCTTCGGCCCGACCTTGTCGATGCCCGGGATGTTGTCGGAGCTGTCACCGATCAGGGCGAGGTAGTCGATGATCTGCTCAGGGTAGACGTCGAACTTGAGCTTGACTCCCTCGCGGTCGAGCATCGTGTTGGTCATGGTGTTGATGAGCGTGATCGAGCCGTCCACCAGCTGCGCCATGTCCTTGTCACCGGTGGAGATCAGGACCCGCTGGCCGGCCGCCGCCGCCCGCCGCGCGAGCGTGCCGATGACATCGTCGGCCTCGACCCCCGGCACGCGCAGCAGCGGCAGGCCCTGCGCCCCGATGATCTCGAGGAGCGGCGCCACCTGGGCGCGCAGGTCATCGGGCATCGCCGGGCGCTGCGCCTTGTACTCGGCGAACAGCTCGTCGCGGAAGGTCCTGCCGGGCGCGTCGAACACCACGGCGATGCGCTGCGGATGGAAGTCCTTGAGGAACTTCTGCAGCATGTTGAGTACGCCGAGCACCGCCCCGGTCGGCTCGCCGCGCGAGTTCGAGAGCGGCGGCAGGGCGTGAAACGCCCGGTAGACATAAGAGGAGCCGTCGACGAGGACCAGGTCGGGGGAAGGCGTCATGCGAAGCTGATGCGGCGGGCGGGCCGCGAGTATAACGGACGGCACCCGGCGAGACTTCCGCGAGGCTGAGTCAACCACTCTGCCACCCGGCGCGCTATACGGGGCAAGGCATGCAGCAGCTCGGCTCCACCATTGCGGCCAATCGCTTCGGGCTCGGCGCCCGTCCGGGCGAGCTCGCCGCGATCGGCGGCGACGGCCGCGACTGGCTGCGCGCGCAGCTGAAGGGCGCGCCGCCGGCGATCGCCGGCGCCCAGCTCGCCTCCTCCGCGGAGGTGCTCGGGGAGGCCTTCGCGCTGCAGCGCCAGGTCCAGCAGGCGCGCCGTTCGGGGAATGACGTGCAGCAGAGGCTGCCGCAGTTCCTCAAGCCCATCTATCAGAACGAGGCGACCGCTCGCTTCGAGCAGGCAGTGACGACCGACCGCCCCTTCATCGAACGGCTCACCCAGTTCTGGACCAACCATTTCGCGGTCTCGATCGACAAGCAGTTCATGGCCGGGCTCGCCGGCAGCTTCGAGCGCGAAGCGATCCGCCCGCGCGTGCTCGGCAACTTCGGCGACCTGTTGGTCGCCGCCGAGATGCACCCGGCGATGCTGCTCTATCTGGACAACCACCTGTCAGTCGGTCCGCATTCGTCCGCTGCCATCAGGGCGGGGCTCCGCCGCCGCGGCGGCAATAGCCCGCCCGGCATCAACGAGAATCTCGGCCGCGAGACTCTCGAGCTGCATTCCCTCGGCGTGGGCGGCGGCTACACCCAGTACGACGTGACCTCCTTCGCCACCGTGATCACCGGCTGGTCGGTGGGCGGCGGCAACGGGCTGTGGGCCAGCGGGCCGCCCGGCCGCTTCGTGTTTCGTCCCGATCAGCACGAGCCGGGCATCAAGACCGTGCTTGGACGGAAATACGGCGGTGAGGGCTACGAGCAGGGCGTCGAGGTGCTGAACGACCTCGCGCAGCACCCCTCGACCGCGCGCCACATCGCCACCAAGCTCGCGCGGCACTTCATCGCGGACGAGCCGCCGCCGGCGGCGGTCGAGCGCCTCGCGCGGGCCTTCACCGAGTACGGCGGCGATCTGCGCTCGGTCTACCGCGTGCTGATCGACACCCCCGAGGCCTGGGAGCAGCCGCTCGGGAAGTACAAGACGCCGAACGACTTCATCGTGTCGAGCTACCGCGGGCTCTCGCTGCCGGTGGACGCATCCCACGGGCCGCTCGCGCCCTTCGAGCTCCTCGGTCAGCGCATCTGGCAGCCGGGCTCGCCCGCCGGCTGGCCCGACAGGAGCGCCGATTGGGACGGGGCCTCGGCGCTCCTGAAGCGCGTCGAGTGGGCGGATGCGGTGGGCGGCCGGCTCGGCAGCCGCCGCGACGCCGCCGAGCTTGCCCCGCAGCTCCTCGGCGCCAACCTCAACGGCGCGACCGGGACTGCGATCGCGCGCGCGGCGAGCGCCCAGCAGGCGCTGACGCTGCTCCTGGCCGCACCCGAGTTCATGCGCCGCTAGAGATACCCACGGAGAGACAATCAGCCATGAAGCGCCGCGAATTCCTCAGAGTCGGAGCGCTCGCGACCGGCAGCGCCCTCATCACCTCACGCCTCGCCTTCGCGCGCACGGCAACCCCTGGGCGCCGGCCGCGCTTCGTACTGGCGATCCTGCGTGGCGCGCTCGATGGACTCGCGGCGGTGCCGCCCTATGGCGATAGCGGTTATGGGCGGCTGCGCGGGGAGTTTGCGCTCCGCGCCCCGGGCGAGCCCAAGGGCGCGCTGCCCCTCGACGGCTTCTTTGGCCTCCATCCCTCGCTCGGCTTCCTCGGCCAGTGTTACGCCGCGCGCGAGCTCATCGTGTTCCATGCGGTGGCGAGCCCCTACCGCGAGCGCTCGCATTTCGACGGCCAGGACGTGCTCGAGAACGGCACCGCTCTGCCGCACGCCTCGCAGAGCGGCTGGCTCAACCGCGCGCTTGCGGAAGCGCCGGGCGGACGGCGCCGCGACTCCGGCGTCGCGCTCGGTCAGAACGTGCCGCTCGTCATGCGCGGGCCGGCCGAGGTGACCTCGTGGTCGCCCTCGAAGCTCGCCGGCCTCGACGATGACACCCTCGCGCGCATCACCGACCTCTATACGCGCGATCCGCTGCTCTCGGTGCGCCTGGCGGATGCGCTCACGGCCGACAGGGTCGCCGCAGAGCCGGGTGCGATGGCGCAGGATGCGGCCGTCGCACCCGACATGGCGGCCGCCCAGCCGGGGCAGTCTCAGGCGGGTCAGGCGCCCGCGCCGGGTGGCGCTTACGCGGAGACCGTCCGGGCGGCGGCGGGATTTCTCCGCCAGGAAGACGGTCCGCAGGTGGCGGTGTTCGATACCACCGGCTGGGACACGCATGCCAATGAGGGCGGCGCCGAGGGTCAGCTCGCCGGCCGCCTCGCAGCGCTCGATAAGGGACTCGCGACGCTCAGGGGTGAGCTCGGGCCCGCCTGGAGAGACACCGCGGTATTGCTCGTCACGGAGTTCGGCCGCACCGCGGCCATCAACGGCACGCGCGGCACCGACCATGGCACCGCGACCATGGCGTTTCTCACCGGAGGCGCGGTGGCGGGCGGCCGCGTGATAGCGGACTGGCCGGGACTCTCGTCACGCGAGCTCTATCAGGGTCGCGACCTCACGCCGACGCTCGATCTGCGGTGCGTGCTGAAGGGCGTGCTGGAAGAGCATCTCGGGATCGCGCCGCGGGCGCTCGAAGCGGTGGTGTTTCCCCAGAGCGAGCGCTCGCGCGCGCTCGGGGGCCTGATGAGAGCCTGAGATCGCCGTCACTTCGGCGGCGGCGAGCCCTGATCCTGATCCTTGTCAGTCGGCTTCGGTGCCGGAGCCGCAGGCGCCGGCTCAGCGGGGGGCGAGTTCGCGGGAGGCGAGGTGACGGGCGCCACCGGTGCGGTCGCAGACTGCGGGGCGGGCGGCGCGCTCGTCACCACCTTGCCACCCTTGTCGGGAAGATAGAGTGGTCCCTTCTGGCCGCAGCCGCCGCAGCTGAGCGCGGCGAGCGCGAGCAGCGGCCAGGCGCGCCTCATACGTACATGGCGCGCTTGTCGCGCAGTGCCAGCCAGCCGCGCGCGATGCGATAGATGATCCAGATCGCCAGCGCGTAATGACCGAGGATGAGCAGCGGAAAGCCTATCAGGATCACCATGAGCGGCACCGACACCGCCCAGATCACGAAGCTCCACAGCACCGCATACCAGAAGGTGCGGATCTGCCAGCGGAAGTGCGACTCGAGATAGGTGCCGTGGGTGGCTGAGCGGCGCGCGTAGTTCATGATCACGGCGATGATCGACGGCAGGCCCCAGATGAAGGTTCCCACCACGGTGTGAAAGCTCGTGAGCCCGATCAGCACCGACAACGAGTGCAGCGCGTAGATGACGTTGGTGTAGGTGACGAGCGACTCGTCGACGCGCGGCGCGTCGGCGGCCATGGGCGGGGTTTCGCTGTCCGGCATGACTCACCTCTCTCGACGCTGGGCTCCGATCAGGACTTGGGGCGGCGTTCGACAACGGCCATCGTCAGCCTCGACACGCACACCAGCCGCTCCTGCTCGTCGCGAATCTCAATATGCCACACGTGACTCGTTCTGCCGAGGTGGAACGGACGAGCCGTGGCGGTCACGAGCCCGGAGGAGATGCTGCGCAGATGATTGGCGTTGATGTCCTGGCCGAGAGTCATGTACTTCGGATCGACGCACAGCATCGCCGCGAGGCTCCCCACCGTCTCGGCCAGCGCCACCGAGGCGCCGCCATGCAGCACGCCGAAGGGCTGATGAGTGCGCTCGTTCACCGGCATGGTGGCGCGCAGGAAGTCGGGGCCGATCTCGGTGACGCGGATGCCGAGGAAGCCGGGCATCGTGCGGCTGCCGCGCTCGTTGAGCTCCTCGGGAGTCGCCGTGGTGTACCAGATGCTCATGGAGCTAGTCTAGCGGTTCGCGCGGTGGCAATCTTCCGCGCATGGGCGAGTTCGTGTTTCCGCCGCCGGCGACGGCGGCGGTCGCAATCGAGGGGGGCGGGCGCTTTCCCGTGCACCGCATCTATTGCGTTGGCCTGAACTACGCCGATCACATCCGCGAGTTCGGGCGCGACCCGCGGCGCTCGCCGCCGGTTTTCTTCATGAAGCCCGCCGATGCCGTGGTCGCGAACGGCGCCGCGATTCCCTACCCCCAGCGCACGCATGACTTCCATCACGAGATCGAGCTGGTGGTGGCTATCGGCCGTGGCGGACGCGACATCGCGCCGCAGGAGGCTCTCGGGCACGTGTTCGGCTACGCCGCCGGGAATGATCTGACGCGCCGTGATCTGCAGAGGGCCGCCAAGGATCGCGGCGAGCCCTGGGACATCGCCAAGGGCTTCGATCAATCCGCTCCGCTCGCTGCGATCCGCCCCGCCGCCCGCGGACACCTGTCGCGGGGCCGGATCTGGATGAGCGTCAACGGCGAGCAGCGCCAGGACTCGGACTTGGGCCAGATGCTCCACGACGTGCCGCATCTGATCGCCGAGCTCTCGACGCTCTACACGCTCGAGGCCGGCGATCTGGTCTTCACCGGCACGCCAGCGGGCGTCGGCCCGCTGAAACCCGGCGACCGGCTCGAGGGCGGCATCGAGGGCCTCGAGGTGCTGCGCAACACCATCGCGGCGCCCGCGTGACGCCCGTGAAGCTCTACCACTACTTCCGCAGCTCTGCTTCCTACCGCGTGCGCATTGCGCTGAACCTGAAGGGCGTGGCATTCGAAGCGGTCGCGGTGGACCTGCGGCCGCCGGTGAGCGCGCACCGCTCGGCGCAATTCCTCGCGCTCAATCCCGAGGGGCTGGTTCCGGTGCTCGTGGACGGCGAGCGCGTCTTCACGCAGTCGCTCGCGATCGTCGAGTATCTGGAGGAGACCCGCCCGCAGCCGCCGCTGCTGCCGCGCGACCCGCAGGCGCGCGCCCGCGTGCGCGCGCTCGCACTCGCCATTGCCTGTGAGATGAGCCCGCTCAACAACTCCGGGGTGCTCACTTACCTCAAGGGGCCGCCGCTTCAGGCCGACGAGAGCACCGTCAACGCCTGGTACGCCCACTGGATCGCGCGCGGCTTCGAGGCATTGGAGAAGCAAGTCGGCGGGACGAGCGGCGACGGCCGCCACATGTTCGGCACGGCCGTCACACTCGCCGACGTCTGCATCGTGCCGCAGATGTACAACGCGCGCCGCTACCAGTGCGACCTCACGCCCTATCCGACGCTGCGCGCGATCTGCACACACCTCGAGGCGCTGTCCGAGTTCGCGCGCGCGGCGCCGGAGCGATTCGAGGGCGCAGCGTAATCCGCTCTATTGATGGTAGTTTTGTGTTCGTGATGTGCAGACGGCGGTCAGGGTACTGGCTCGTCCTGCTCGCGGCATTGACTGCATGCAGCGGCCAGGACGCTGAGCAGGTAAAGAAGCTCCAGTCACTCACGAGAAGGCTCGCGGAGATCGCCGGACAGGCCAACCAGGCCGCCCCGGCCAGGGTTGACTCGGATACCAGGCTGGACGGCGCCAGGGCTGGCCCTGGGCTGAGACTCACCTCGATGTACACGCTGGTAAACGCCGAGCCGAACGGAGTCACCGTTGCGACATTCGATGCGAAGCTGGCGCCAACGATACGGAGGAATGGGTGCGACAACCCTGAGTTGCGTCCGCTGATCGACCAGGGCGTTGTCGTGGTTCTGGAATACCGTGGCAATCAGGACAATCCAATAGGAACGGTCAGCCTCACTCGCGATGTCTGCGGTGCCCTCAGATGATTGCCAGACTCACCCGAGCGTCGAGACAAAGTCCCGCACTGCCCTGCTCACCTCGCCCGGGCAGTCAACGGGAGTGAAGTGGCCGCCGGGAAGGAGCTCGAGCGGCGCACCCAGGAGCTTTGCGAGTGGTCGTGCGACTGCGTCCACGCTCAGGTAGCGGTCATCACGACCCCAGAGCACGAGGGCCGGTACCCGACTCGCCCGCAGCGACTCGCCAATCTGCGATGTCTGACCCGGGTCGAGGTCGCAGGCCGCTCGAATCAACCGCCGCCCACCGCTCTCGCCTGCGTACGCCGCCAGCATCTCGCGCATCAGCTCAGACTTCCCGAGTCGCCGCGCCAGCACCGGAAACAGACGGTGGGCCTCGGCGGACGCCCATCCTCGAATGCTCTGCACCGCATCCATTGCCCACTCGCCGGCGTACACGCCGTCCAGGACGACGAGTCCTCGCACCCGATGAGGCGATGCAACCACCATGAGCTGCGCTGCCGCAGAACCAACATCGTGCGCCACGATCACCGGGCGCTCGATACCGAGCGCGTCGACGAGCTCCCACATCCAGCGTGCCTGACTCGCCATATCGACCCGCACGCCGTCGTGCGGCACCGAGGCACCGTAACCCACGAGATCAGGGACAATGGCCCGAAGCCCCTGACCCACCAGCATCGGAACAACGTCCCTCCACAGCAGGCGCGTGGCGGGAAATCCGTGCAGCATCAGGATCGGAGTGCCAGAGCCTGCATCGTCCAGAGTGAGCTCGGCACTTTTGAGGTGAAGACTCGTGGGCATATCACTGGCCGGGATCGGTGAACCTCAGGAAAAAGGCAACGACCGTGTCGATTTCGATGCTCCCGGGTCGTCGTTTGGACACATAGTTGATCCAAGCATAAGCGAGGAGAATACCCATGACGACTCAGTCAAACGAACGTCCACTTGGATGCCGTATTTGCGCGAGACGCGCAGGCCTGACCAACCGGCGCGCGCTTGCCGCCGTCATGGCGCTGGTGTCGTTCGCCCTGCAGAGCGGGTCTTCGCCGGCAGCCGAGGCGGTTGGATCGCCGGCACCGGTGGGCACGCCCCCGGCGGGCGCCTACAGGCTCGACAAGGCCCACGCGAGCCTGGTGCTGCGCGTGAGTCACCTGGGCTTCTCCACCTATACGACGCGATTCAGTCGCTTCGACTCAGACCTGTCGCTCGATCCCGGGAACCTGTCCGCTTCAAAGGTGGTGACAACCATCGATGCGACGTCGCTTGAGATGGACGCTGCGCCGCAGATGTGCCTCGACATCGTCAAGGGGCCGCAGATGCTCGACACCGCGAGGTTTCGGGATATCGTCTTCAAATCCGCAGAGGTCAGGATGACCGGGGCCAGGTCGATGGAGATAGCCGGTACCTTGACGTTGCACGGCGTCGCGCGACCCATGGTCCTCGAGGCGACCTACAATGGGGGCTACGCCGGGATGCCGAACATGGACCCGCAGGCTCGCGTGGGATTTTCCGCGCACGGATCGTTCAAGCGCTCAGATTTCGGCATCACGTTCGGCGTGCCCGCCCCGGGTACCAGTGTGGGCGTCGGCGACGTGATCGACTTTTCAATTGAGGCGGAGTTCACCGGGCCGCCGTTGGTCATGCCGGCAGGCGCACACTGATCGGACCGGGGTGATATTCAGAAGGAATCAGACCGTGCATAGTGGCGGCGTCGAAGCGACGGCGAGGCTACACGGAGGAAATCCAGTGCCCGAGTCCGGCGGGGAACAAAGGCGCCGCGGCAACCGCAACCACGCCCAGGCCGGGGATCCGGCATCGCGGCTGATGAAATGGGCGATCGTCATCGCGGTCGCCACCATAGTGGTAGCCATCGGCTCGTGCCTGGCGAGCTGGATGGCCTGGTACAGCTTCAAGGCGCAGCGCGACGACGCCCGCCAGTTGCTGCAGGCACAGATCGCCAGCGAGCTCAACCGGGAGTTCGATTCAAAGGAGATGCGGCGCGCCCGCCGCGTGCTGGCCTCGGAGCTGCTGACCAGGAGTGCCAACGCATCCGACTACCGGGTCTTCGATTTCTTCGACAGGGTCGCGACCTATCAGCACGATCAGCGCATCGACGGCGTCACGATCTACGAAGCCTTCTCCTACTACGTGGTGCGCTACTGGCTCGCGTCCCGGGACACCGTGAAGGGCTTCCGCCGGGATCAGGGCGACGACCAATATCACATGGGATTCGAGGACCTCTCGGACTGGATGCTGTCGCAAGAAGCCGGGGTTCGCGGCAGGACCGTGAACGACGTCGCTCCGAGCGCCAGGGAGATCGATCGCTTCCTGCACGAGGAAGCGGCGCTCGTCGAATGAATCCTCTGCGGGCGGGCCGGGGAAATCCCCGGCCCGCCGTGCCGGCTCAGGCAGTGGCGCGCCGCACGAACGCCACGTAGCCGGCGAGGAACTGCTTCAGCCGCTCTTCGATCTCCGCGTCCTTGAGGTTGCCGGCCTCGTCGAACACCGAGCCGGCGCGCGCGACCTGCAACCGTCCGCCGGCCCAGAACTGCGCGCCGAGCGTGCGCAGCACCGGCAGCCATGCCACCTGCGAGAGGGTCGTGCCGAAACCTCCGGGCGAGGCGCCGATCACCGCGAACGGCCGGCCACCGAACACGCGCTTGATGTCGGAGCTCGGGCGCGACAGCCAGTCGATTGCGTTCTTGAAGACGCCCGGAATGCTGTTGTTGTACTCCGGGGTGACGAGCAGCACCCCGGCGGCGGCCACTACCGCCTCCTTGAGTTGGGTCACGGCGGCGGGGATTCCCTGCGCCTCGACGTCGCCGTCGTAGAGCGGAATGTCGCGGATGCTCGCGACTACGAGCTCGGCCTCGGGCGGCATGAGGCGCGTCGCCGCGCGCAGGAGCGAGGAGTTATAGGAGGCGCGGCGCAGGCTCCCCGATATTCCCAGCAGCTTGACCATGGTGCTCCTCGGCCGGTGAGCTTCAGCTCTTGAGCTTCGCCGCCACGCGGCGGTACGCCTCGCGGAACGGAATGCCCTCGCGCACCGCGAGGCGGTTGGCCTCCTCGGCGGCGTCGATCGCGGGATCGAGCCTGATCGCGTCCCGGTTGAAGCGCATGGCCGCAATCGCCGGCGGCAGGATGGCGAGCGTCTCGAGCGCCAGATCGATGCCGCGGAACAGCGGGAACTTCAGCAGCTGCAGGTCACGGTTGTAGCCCGAGGGGAGCTTCGCGCACACCGCGAGCGCTTCCGTGAGGCAGCCGAGCGCGGTGGCCGAGCGGCCGCGGATCAGCTCGAACACGTCGGGGTTGCGCTTCTGCGGCATGATCGAGGAGCCCGTCGTGAAGGCATCCGGCAGCGTGAGGAAGCCGAACTCATGCGTCGCATAGAGCAGCACGTCGGCGGCGAGCCTTCCCAGGTCCTGCAGGAGGAGCGTGATCTCGAACAGCAGCTGCGCTTCCGCCTTGCCGCGGGAGAGCTGCACGGCCGTGACCGGCTCCTGCACTTCGGCAAAGCCGAGCGCCTCGCGCGTCGCCTCGCGATCGATGGGCAGCCCCGGGGTCCCGTAGCCGGCCGCCGATCCCAGGGGGTTGCGCGAGAGGCGGCGCGCGACCGCGGTGAGGCCCTGCGCGTCGTCGCGGATTTCGGCGGCGAAGCCCCCGGCCCACAGCGGCACCGAGCTCGGCATGGCCTGCTGCATGTGCGTATAGCCGGGGAGCGCCGTGCCGCCTTCGCGCGCCCCGAGCTCCTCGAGCGCATCCGCCACCTCGAGCGCGCCGCTCTCCAGGTCCTCGATGGCCTCGCGCAGGTACAGGCGGATGGCGGCGAGCACCTGGTCGTTGCGCGAGCGCCCGAGGTGAATGCGCGCTCCCGCGGTGCCGATGCGCTCGGTGAGGCGCCGCTCGAGCGCGGTCTGGCCGTCTTCATCGGCGAGCTCCACGTGCCACAGGCCGCGGGCGTGCTCGCCGGCGAGCTCGGTGAGGCCGTCGCGGATCGCATCGAGATCGGTGAGCGAGAGCAGCCCCTGCGCGTTCAGCATCTCGGCGTGTGCGATCGAAGCGCGCACGTCGCAGGGCACCAGGCGGTCATCGAGCGCGTGGTCCTCGCCCGCGGTGTAGCGCAGCACCCGCTCATCGAGCGGCGTGCCCTTGTCCCACAGGCGCGTCATGACGGCGCACCGTGCGCCTCGGCCGGGGTGAGCGCGTTGACGTCGGCGACGATGAGGGTACCGGTGCCCTCGTTGGTGAAGACCTCGCTCAGGATTCCTTCCGGGGCGCGGTACGACACCACGTGCACGCGCCGCACGCCGCCGCGGATCGCATCCTCGATCGCCTTGGCTTTGGGGAGCATGCCGTCGGCGATCTGGCCCGACTCGCGCAGGCGCTTCAGGCCCGCGAGGTCCGTATAGGAGATGAGTGAGCCGGGATCGTTCACCGCGCCGAGGATTCCCGGCGTGCCGGTGCAGAGGATGAGCTTTTCGGCGCCGAGGGCGGCGCCGAGCGCCGCGGCCACGGTGTCGGCGTTGATGTTGAGGAGCGTGCCGTTCTCGTCCGCCGACAGCGGGCTCACCACCGGCATCAGGCCGTTGTCGAGCAGCTTCTTCAGCACTGTGGTATCGACCGCGTCGATGTCGCCGACGTAGCCGAAATCCACCGGCTCGCCGTCGGCGCTCAGGCGGACCGGCGGACGCTTGTGGGCGCGCACCAGGCCTGCGTCCACGCCGCTGATGCCGACCGCGTCGATGTTGAGATCGCGGCACATGGCGAGCACACGGGTGTTGATGAGGCCGTTCAACACCATGACGGTGACGTCGATCGAGCGCTGGTCGGTCACGCGGCGGCCCTCGATCATCTGCGTCGGCACGCCGAGGGCGGCCGAGAGCTCGGTGAGCTGTGGCCCGCCGCCGTGCACCAGTACCACGCGCACGCCGAAGTAATGCAGGATCCCGATCTGCTCGACCAGCGCGCGGGTCGAGTCGGCCTCGGCGAACACGCCGCCGCCGGTCTTCACCACGAAGGTCTTGCCCTTGTACATGCGGATGTAGGGCGCGGCGCTCTTCAGGGCGCGAATCGCGAGAGTCTGATCGGCCCGATGCATGATCATGATGCGGATTCCCTGATCTTCACGACTTCAATAGCTGATGGAGCACGGCGGTCTGCACGGTGAGGCGGTTGGCGGCCTCGCGCTGCACCGCGCTGCGCGGGCCGTCGAGCACCTCGTCGGCGATCGCCGTATTGCGCCGCACCGGCAGGCAGTGCATCACGCGGCACTCGGGCGCGGTGCGGGCGAACCAGTCGTTGCGCACGCACCAGCCGGTGAGCGCGGCGCGCAGCCGCGCATCGCCCGCCGCTTCGCCGTAGCAGGCCGTCGCGCCCCATTCCTTGACGTAGAGGATGTCGGCGCCCTCGAGCGCCTCGTCACGCGCAGCGGTTTCCCGCACCGATCCGCCGGCGCTGGCGGCGGCGCGCTGCGCGCGCGCCATCACCGCGGGGGGAAGCGCGAAGCCCTCGGGCCGCAGCACGATCACCTCCATGCCACGCAGCGCCGCCATGTGCAGCGCCGCGGCCGGCACCGCCAGCGGCAGGGCGCGCGGATGCCAGGCCCAGGAGAGCACGAAGCGCCCGCCGCGCGGCACCGCGAGGTCGTCCATCGTCTTCCAGTCGGCGAGCGCCTGGCAGGGATGGTTGAGCGCGGACTCGAGGTTGATGAGCGGCTTGTCGGTGAGCTCCGCCATGCTGTTGAAAGTCGTCTCGGCGAGATCGCTGGCGAGGTCGCGCCCCTCGGCGAACACGCGGATGCCGAGCGCATCGCAGTAGGAGGCGAGCGCCGGGATCGCCTCGCGCACGTGCTCGGCCGCCGCGCCGTCCATGACCGCGCCGGGGCGCGTCTCGAGCACCCAGCTGCCGTGTCCGGGGTTGATGACGAAGGAGTTGCCGCCGAGGCGCGCCATCGCCGCCTGGAAGGAGGCGAGTGTGCGGAGCGACGGATTGAAGAACAGGAGCCCGAGCATCCTGCCGGCGAGGGCGCGCGGCTCGGGCTGCCGTTCGAGGCGCCGCGAGAGCTCGAGGAGCGCGACCACCTCGTCGCGGCTGAAATCCCCGAGATCGACGAAGCGCTTCATGCCTCGAGATCCTTGAGCGCATCGCGCAGCAGGTCGACGTGCTCCTCCTCGAGGATGTACGGCGGCAGGAGGCGCACCACGTGCGGGTCGCTCGAGGTGCCGGTGAGGATGCCGCACTCGAGCAGCTCGGCGTGGATCTCCTTCGCCGGCCGCGTGGTGCGCAGGCCCACCAGCAGTCCCGCGCCCTGGGCGGCGGTGACCGGACCCAGGATGCAGCTGCTGCGGATGTAGGCGCCGATGCGCCGCACGCGCTCGAGCAGGCGCTGCTCGCGGATGGCCGCGAGCACGGCGTTGACGGCCGCGCAGGCCATCGGCCCGCCGCCGAAGGTGGTGCCGAGGGATTCGGTCTTGAGCGAGGCCGAGACCAGCGGCGACATCAGGAGCGCCGCGACCGGGAAGCCGTTGCCGAGCGCCTTGGCGGTCGTGAGCATGTCGGGCCGCACGTTGTAGAGGTTGGCGGCGAAGGGCTCGCCGGTGCGCCCCATGCCGCACTGAACCTCATCGAATATCAGGAGCGCGCCGACCTCGTCGCAGCGCGCGCGCAGCGCTGCGAGAAACGGCGCGCCGAGGGCCACGGCACCGGCGAGGCCCTGCACGGGCTCGACGATCACCGCGGCCGTGTCGGTCGTGACCCGCGCGGCGATCGCACCCGTGTCGCCGCGCGGCAGGAAGCTGACGTCGAAGGGCGTGCGCGGAAATCCGTACCAGCGGGTCTGCGCGCCCCAGGTGACGGCGCCCGCGGCGGCGGTGCGCCCGTGGAAGCCGCCCTCGATGGCGGCGACGTGCGCGCGCCCGGTCATGCGCAGCGCGACCTTCAGCGCATTCTCGTTGGCCTCGGCGCCGCTGTTGACGAAGAACACGCTGCCGAAGGGCATCTTGGAGAAGCGCACCAGGCGCCGCGCCGCTTTGGCGCGCACCTGCATGGCGACCGCGTTGCTCTGGAACTGGCAGACTTCCGCCTGCGCGGCGAGCGCCGCGGTCCACTCCGGGTGCGCGTAACCCAGGCCCGCGACCGCATGTCCGCCGTACAGATCGAGCAGCCGCTCGCCGCGGGTGTTCATGAGCCACACCCCCGCGCCCGAGGCGATCTCGACCGGATACTGCGCGAACACCTGCGCCTGGAAGTCGCGCGCCGGCGGCTTCACCAGCTTCATCGCCTTGCGCGCGCCGCTCGTGGCGGGGGTCACCGTGGGGGCTTTCTTCGCCATGGCCTCGAGCCTCAGGTCCACCCCGGCGCCGGCTGGGTGAGACCTGCGGTCTCGGGCAATCCCAGCATCCGGTTCATCCATTGCACGGCGCCGCCGGCGGCGCCCTTCACGAGATTGTCGATCGCGCACATGACGGCGATGGTGCGGCCGTTGGCGGCCGCCGACAGGTGCGCGTAGTTGCTCGCCGCCACCTCTTTTACGTGCGGTGCACGCTCGCTGACCCGGACGAAGGGGGCGCGCGCGTAGTACTCCTTGAGCGCGCCGCGCGCTTCGGGTCCATCGAGCGCGCGCGTCAGGCGCGCCTGCACCGTGACGTGGATGCCGCGCGCGAACGGCCCCGAGTGGGGCACGAAGGCGAGCTCGGCCTCGACGCCGGTCGCCGCGCGCGCACAGGCGATGACTTCCGGCGCGTGCCGGTGGGCGAGCGCGTTGTAGCCGTAAGTGTCGCCGTGGCGCAAGGGATGATGGGTGCCTTCGACCGGCTTGCGGCCGGAGCCGGTGCTGCCGGTGATCCCGCTCACGAACAGTGTCGGCTCGACGAGCCCGAGTGCGAGCAGGGGGACGGATGCGAGCAGCACGGCGGTGGCAAAGCACCCGGGGTGGCCGACGTGGGGAGTGGCGAGGTCCTTCAGATGCTCGGGCAGCGCGCAGGTGAAGTCCCGCAGGAGCGCCGGAGCTCCGTGCGGGTGGCCGTAGACATTCGCATAGGCGTCCGCCGAGGAGTAGCGGAAGTCGGCCGAGATATCCACGACCCGCGTGCTCGTGCGCGCGCGCGCGGTCCCGGCGAGCACCGCCGCGATGAGACCGGCGGAGACGCCGTGGGGCGCCGCCGAGAACACCGCCGACTTCGGCGTCTCGGCGAGGAGCTTCGTCACTTCGCCGAGCGTCGCGAAACGCGTCTCGGGATAGGCGGATGCAAGGTGCGGGAATGCACCCGCCACCGGCTCGCCGGGCGAGCCCTCCGACATCACGGCGTGGAGTTCGAGGCCCGGGTGCCCCGCGATGAGGCGCAGCAGCTCCCCGGCGACGTAACCGGTGCCGCCGAGCACCACCGCGGGTGTGCGGGCAGCCGACTCGAGGTGGCCCGCCGGGCTCATGCGGCCGCCGCCGCGGCGAGCCCGAGCGCCTCGATCAGGCGATCGCCGAGCGCCGCGGCGCTCGAGATCGCGTTGAGGGCCGGCACGCCCATCTGGTTGGCGATGATCTCGACTCCCACCTGGTTGTCGGTGCAGGGCCCGGTGACCACGCACGGCTCGATACGGAAGCGCTCGCGCAGCAGCTTCACTCCGCCCCAGGCCGCCACCGGATCATTGGCCGACAGCACGACGCCGGTGAGCGCGGTGCGGATGTCGGGGCACTCGAGGATGGCGTCCACGCCGTAGGTGCCGAGGATGCCGTCGCCGAGCTCGAAGACCAGCACGTCGGGCTTGCCGGCGGCGAGCTCGGTCAGCATGGTGCGCGTCAGCGCCGGGCCGTTGACACGCGTCGTCGTGACGACGCCGAAGTCGGTGAAGATCGCGCAGCGCCGCGCGCCCGCATCTTCCATCGCGAGGATATCGCGCCGCAGCGACACGCCGGTCGCCTTGAAGGCATCGACCGTGAGGCCGCGGTGGCGCATACGCGAGATGATGGCGCAGGCGGCGGCGGTCTTGCCGGCCTCCATGCAGCTGCCGGCCAGGGCCACGACCGGAACGGCGCGGGTCTCGAGTGGTGCATTCACATCGAGCCGCTTGTAACCGGCGCGCGCCGGCACGCCGATGCGCTCGCCGAGGTAGGGGAAGTTGAGAGCCACGCCGAGCACGCGGCAGTCGAAGGGCTTGCCCTTCTCGGGGTTGATCGAGTCGCACACGCCGAGCACGCCGCCGATGTTGAGCATCTGGATGACGTCGCCGGGCTTGAGCGCCTCGGGCACGTGCCCGGAGTAGCCGAACAGCGCCTGGCGGTGGCCGAGGGCGCCGGCGACGATGTCGCCCTTGCCCACCTTGGCCATGCGCCCGCTGACGAGCTCGAGCGTGTTGTAGGTCGACTTGTTGTTGAGGACCTCGACCACGATGACGACGCCTTCCTCCGCGGGGATGTCGGCGCAGATGCGCACCTCGTGCGAGAGGCCGCAGGCCTGGGTGACCGAGGCGAGCTTGTCGACGATGACGGAACGCATACTCACCATGTCAGTGTTCCCCCGCCGCCTGCTCGCCGGCACGCGTGTAGAAGACGCCCGGGAGCGAGACGATGCGCGAGAAGCCGAGCGCATCAGCCGCCGACCACTCGCCGGCCGCCTCGCCGTACACGCCGCGCGAGGCGGCCATGAGCGAGAAGGGCGACTCGACTCCCTCGATGAAGAGATTCCCGGTCTGGAGCTTCACGTGCACCTCGCCGGTCACGCGTTGCTGCGAGGAGACGAGCAGCGCCTCGATGTCGCGGCACACCGGATCGAGCAGCTGGCCCTCGTGCACCAGGTCGCCGTAGGGCTGCGCGAGCAGCTCCTTGATGCGCTGCTGCCGCCCGGTGAGAGTGAGCTTCTCCAGCTCGCGGTGCGCGGTGAGCAGCACCTCGGCGGCGGGCGCCTCGAACGCGACCCGTCCCTTGGTGCCGATGATGGTGTCGCCGAGATGGATGCCGCGGCCGATGCCGAAGGGCGCGGCGAGCGCCTCCAGCTTCTCGATGATCTCGACCGCTGAGGCGGCGCGCCCGTCGAGCGACACCGGCCGCCCCTCCCTGAAGCCGAGCACGTGCCGCTCAGGCGCCCGCGGGCGCGCGAAGGCGTCGCGCGTGAGGAGCCAGGCGTCATCGGGGATGCTGCCGCCCGAGGTGAGCGTCTCCTTGCCGCCGATGGTGACGCCCCAGAGTCCGCGGTTCACCGAGTAGGCGGCCCCGGTCGGCGGCACGGGCAGTCCCCGCGACCGAAGGTACTCGAGCTCGTCGACCCGCTTGAAAGCCCGGTCGCGCACCGGCGCGAGCACGGCGAGGTCGGGCGCCAGCGTGCGCAATGCGACCTCGAAGCGCACCTGATCGTTCCCGGCCGCGGTGCAGCCGTGCGCGACGGTGTCGGACTTCAGCTCGCGCGCCATGCGGGCGATGGTCTGGGCCTGCATGACGCGCTCGGCGCCGACGCACAGCGGGTAGAGCTGCCCGCGCCGCACGTTGCCCATGATGAGAAAGCGCAGCACCTGCTCGAAATAATCGGCGCGCGCGTCGATCTGGTGGTGGGCGACCGCGCCGAGGGCGCGGGCGCGCTCGGCGAGCGTGCGGGCGGCGGCCGCGTCGATGCCGCCGGTATCGACCGTGACGGTGATCACCGGGCGGCGGTGGACTTCAGCGATCCACGGCACCAGGAACGAGGTGTCGAGTCCGCCGGAGTAGGCGAGAACGATGGGAGTGGTGCCCGCCTGCGGGGCGTTGCTTGCGCTCAGCGACATGGATCAGATCCTGAAGAGGGCGCGCAGGCGGGTGAGGAGTTCCTCCTGCGCGCGCGCGTTGGCGGTGGCGATGAAAATGGTGTCGTCGCCCGAGAGGGTGCCGGCGACCTCGGGCCACTCGGCCTTGTCGATGGCCACGGCGACCGACTGCGCCGCGCCGATCGTGGTGCGCAGCACCGTGATCGAGGGGCCCGCCCGGCGCAGCCCGCGCACGAACTGCGCGAGCGTGGCGAAGTCGCCGTTGGCCCGCTGCAGCTCGTCGGGCGGCAGCACATAGCGGCCGTTCGCCTTGAGCACGCCCAGGTTCCGCAGGTCGCGGCTGATGGAGGACTGGGTCGCCTCGTGCCCCTCCTTCTTCAGCAGGCGCACCAGGTCCTGCTGCTTGCGCACCAGTCCCGCGCGCAGGATGCGCATGATGGCGCCGCGGCGCTCGAGTTGCTCGGTGTCGTTCAGCATCGCCGGTACGTGTGCATAAAGATGCGCATATTGTGCATATTGATGCACGCGCGTCAAGCCCGCCGGGGGCGTTTACTTGGTGATGCTGTAGACCAGGTCCGCGCCGCGCGCGGTGCCGAGCTCGGTGCGCACCACCCAGTGATCGCCGAGGGTGTAGCGGAGCTTGAGCGTGTTGAGCGTCTCGGTGAGGCTCACGCCGTAACTCACGTACAGGCGCGGCGTGAGATAGCGGCCGAGCACCAGCGAGGTCTCGTTGGCGAGCGGGTCGGTCTCGAGGCTCACGTCGGGGATGCCGACGTGCTGGCCGACCTGCGCCGCGAGCAGGGCCGCTCCCTGCCCGAGGGCCGCATTGCTCGCGGTCTGCGTCGCCTGGGTAGAGCCGCCCGAGAGGATGAGCGACACGATCTGCGACTGCGGCAGCGGCGGATCGGAGAAAAACGACATGCGCGGCGAGAGCAGCGTGCCGCGCACGTTGACCCCGGCGGTCACGTCGGGGAATTCCTTCTGCGCGCGCAAATCGACGCCCGGATCGTCGATCGCTCCGCCCGTGAAGATGAGCCGGCCGCGCTGGATATCGAGCTTGCGGGCGTAGGCGAGGTACTGGCCGCCCGCGACCGAGAGCTCGCCGCTGGCGCGGGTGATGGCATCGTAGCCGCTCTTGATGGTGACGCTGCCGGTGAGGCGGCCGGTGAGCCCCGAGGCATCGAGCGATACCTTGTCGCCGAGGGTGAGCGTGATGGTGCTCATCACCTCGAAGCGCTCCGCCGGGCTCGGGGCCGCCTCCCCGACGATCACCTCATCCTGCGAGGTGCGCACCGCGTTGGCGATGTCCTTCGGCTGGATCTTCGCGAACGGCACCGTGACCGTGCCGGTGACCTCGATGCGCCGCCCGTCGACCGCGAAGCCGAGGTTCGGTGAGGCGTCGATCTGCGCCTCCGGCGTATCCACCACGCGCAGGTTCGTCCCCTCGAGATGGAACTTGCCGTAGGGCAGCAGGTCGTGCCACTCGAGGTGCCCGTTCGCCGCGGCGCTGCCGGCGCCGGCGCGGGCGTTGCCGCTGAAGTCGAGGCCGCCGTCGTTGAGTCGCGCCTCGAGGTTCACCTGGCGCAGGCCGAGATTCACCTGATAGAGGTCGAGCTCGCCGCCGGTGACCTTGACCGCGCCATTCAACTGCGGCGCGCCGAGCGTACCCCCGACGTTGAGGTCGGCGCGCAGCTCGCCGGCGGCGCGATCGATGTCCGGGAAGTAGAGCGACAGGAGCCCGAGCTCGGAAGTCTCGGCGTGCACCGCCCCGGAGAGTGGCATGGCCTGCCACCCGCCGATGGCGCGCTGCGCGTCGACGCGGGCGCGGATGGTGCCGACCTCGCCGTCCTCGAGCACCGCCGCGGCGGTGAGACCCTCGGACGTGGCGGACGCGGTCACGGTGCCGGAGCCGATGCGCGTGTGCTCGATCTTCTTGCTGAGCAGCCGGTGCGAGATCTCCGCGTCGGTGAGCTGCGCGCGCAGTGTGCCGGTCGCGGGAACCACCGCGCCGCCGGCAGCGCGCAGCAGCAGGTCGACCGTGCCTTGGTACTGCACCGTCGGCGTCCTGATGCCGGCGGTGAGGGCGCTCAGGGGCAGCTGGTTGCTCATGAGCGTCGTCGACCAGTGCTGCGGGCTCCAGTCCGCATCGGCGCACATGGCGCCGGGTGTTCCCGCCAGGCACAGCCACTCGACCCGGGCCCGCTCCAGCGAGGCGGTCAGATCCACCGGATGCTCGAGCGCGAGATCGAGCGCGTCCTTGCCCTTGAGGCTCAGAGCCGTGAGCTGACCCTGGAACGTCCCATGCGCGTAAGCGCCCCCGGCCTCGGCCACGAGCCCGAGACCCGCGGCGCGGGCATCCAGACGCACGCGGTAAGCCGACGGCGGACCGGTCACGGCAAAGGACGCGCCCTCGAAGCTGTGGTTCGCGTAGCTCAGGTTCTGCACCCGCGCGTCGATCTTCGTGGGGCGCTCACGGTCGGCAGTGTCGAAGTCGATGTCGGCATCGAGGCGTCCCGCCCCGAATCCCGCGTAGCTGAGCGCGCTGCCGTGGGCGCTTGCCACGATCGCCGGGTCCGCGGTCGTGCCGCGCACCGTCCCGGCGGCGTTGAGCTGCCCCTTGCTCCCGGGCGCGAGCACGCCCAGGTCCGGGCTCGCCAGCGAGAAGCGCAGGTCGAGCTGCTCGCCGGCGCGGCCATCGAGGGCGAGGCTCGAGCCGCCGAGACCCAGGCGCACCCGGTCGAAGCGATAGCTGCCGGCGGTGCGGCCGAGCGTGCCGCCGCCGCTCACGCGCGCGCCGCGCAGCTTCCCGCCCAGGTTCCCGACCGCGACGCTGAAGTCGCCCTGCGGGTCGAAGCCGCGGCCGGAGGCCGCGAGCGAGAAACTGACGCCGCCGGCAAGGTCGGCGCGCAGAGCCGCCGGGTTGATCCCGGTGAGCTGACCCGCGACCGACCAGCTCTGATGCGGCGCCCAGGCCACCGCTCCCGTCACGCTGGCGTGGCCCTGGAGCAGGTCGAGCTCGGCGCGCTCGAAGGCCAGGCTGTCCTTGCCAAGCGTGCCGGTCGCGTCCACCGCGCTCGCCGCGATGCCCGCCGCGTCGGCTGAGCCTTGCGCGTGCACTTTATAAGGAAGGATTCCTTCCATCGTGAAGGTGCCCGCGGCGCTCGTCACCACGGGCGCGGGCCCGGCGAGCGGCCAGCGGAAGTCTTCCCAGCTGCCCTTCAGATCGAGCCGCGGGCCGTTGGGGACGATGGCGAACGTCCCCGAGCCCACGGCGTGCGCACCGCTTGGGTGGCGCGCCTCCATGTGCTTCGCCGTGAGCACCCGGTCCGCGAATGAGCCGACGAACTCGGCGTCGAACGGGCCGGCATGGAGCCCGGTCGGGTCGACCTTGCCGCGGCCGGTGAAGCCCTGGTCGTTCCACGTGACGGCGAGACGCGCCTTCGTGACGCCGAGCGGCCCCGAGATCCCCCAGGCGCGCAGGTCGAAATTCTCGACGTTGGCGTCCCCGACGATGTGCCAGTGGTGGGTGAGGTCGAGCGCCTGGCCGGTGAAGTCGGCGCGAAACGGGCTGAGCGCGTGCCCCCTGAGGTTGAGCGCGTTGAGATCCCCGCGCGCCGAGCCCTCGACGCTCCAGGCGGGCTGGCCGGCGGGCGCCCAGGCGATGTGCCCCTCGGCCTCGATGCCGAGGGGATCGCGCGCCAGGAGCTCCCCGATCGCATCGACGCGCGCATCGCCGAGGTTGCCCTGCGCCTGGAAGAAGCGGATCGAGCGGTGCCGGAGCACCGCGGCTCCCGTGACATGGGTGGCCTCGAGACGCACGCCGTTGTAGATGCTGACCACCGCGTCCTCGACCGTGGTGTGCTCGCCGCTGATCAGCAGCCAGCGCGGCAGGAACAAGGGCGGCGAGGGTGGCACCTGCCGGGTGCGCTTCTTCACCTCGATGAGCGCGTAGTGCACCGTGGCGTCCGGGGAGCGGATGGTCTGCAGCAGCAGCGGCGCCAGCGCCACGCGGCCGTCGATCCCTTCGAACGTGAGGTGCACCAGCTCGTGGTCGATCTCCACGCGGTCGGCGTGTACACCGTGCGCGATCGTGCCCCTGACGCCGGTGATGGTGAGCGTGACCGCACCCGGGCCCGAGCCGAAGCGCTGCGGGATGTGGCGCACGAGGAACTGCAGCCCCGGCTCGGTGAACACCGCGGCGCCGACGAGCGTGGCCGGCACCACCACGATCAGCAGCACCAGCAGGCAGGCGGTGAGGAGTATGAGCAGGCGCCGCACGGTGGGTTCCGTTCGCTTACAGCTTCGGCGAGAAGTTGATGTGCAGGCGCGGGCCGGCGCCGGGGTTGTTGATGGGCTGGGCCACGTCGATGCCGAGCGTCAGCACCGGCGTGCGGAAGCGTATGCCGACGCCCGCCGAGTAGAAGAGCTTGGTGCCGAAGTGATCGAAGGCATTGCCGTAGTCGACGAAGGCCGCCACACCCAGGTTCCGCGGCAGCTCCCGCACGAGCTCCACCGTGCCGGTGATCAGGTCCTTGCCGCCGACCTTGATGTAGCCGGCGATGCCGATCGGGCAGTCGTGTTTGCCGTACCGCGGGAAGGCGCCGGCCGGTCCGGTGGCACACACCGGGTCGGGCCGCGCAAACACCGGGTCGGTGGGCGACAGCTCATTGTAGTAAAAGCCGCGCACGCTGTTGTCGCCGCCGGCGAAGAAGCGGTAGATGGCCGGCAGGCTGGAGAAGCGCGACACCAGGCTCGCGCCGACCTCCTCGCGCAGCAGCAGGTGCCACGGGCCGACCAGGCGGAAGGTGTTCTCGAGCTGCACGTGCGCCTGGATGAAGTTCGAGTCCGAGCCCAGCACCGAATCGGAGCCGCGGATCTGGGCGACGAACGGATACTCGAACAGCGGCTCGCCGAGATAGTCCTTGGGGACCGAGGCGAGGTCGAGCTCCGGCACCAGCAGGCGGTCGGTGGTGGTGCCGTTCAGATCCTCGCTGGTGGTGCGGACCGCATTCACTTTCCACAGCGTCTGCCAGCCGCCCTTGACCAGCGTGAAGCTCGGTCCCACCGACTGGGTGTAGGCGGTCACGTCGGCGAGCGTCTGCTGCTCGATGTTGGCATTGAGCGCGAAATGCTCCACCGCCGGGTCACCCACCGGGAAGATGTAGCTGGTGACCAGCTTGTAGCGGGTGATCTTGGCGAACTGCGCGGTGACACTGAAGCTCTGCCCGCTCGAGTTGATGCGGTGGTCCTCGAAGCCGAGCGTGGCGCGTGCGCCGGTGTCGGTGGCGTAGCCCGCGCCGAAGGAGTAGCGGTGGCGCCGGGCGGGGGCGGCATGGACGTCGACTGCGACCGTGCGGGTGGCGGGATCGGGTGTGCCCGGCCGCACCTCGAGGTTGGTGAAGTACTGCGAGTCATCGAGCGCGAACTGGGTGCGCAGCACCTGTGTCAGGTCGAAGGGATCGCCCTCGTGGTAACGCAGGTAGCGCCGCACCAGACTCTCCTTCACGACCTCCTGGGTGATGGCGGTCGCGCCGAAGCGGTAGCGCTCGCCGGTCTCGAGCTCGAGCCCGATGCGGGCGGTGTAATTCGGCGGATCGACCAGCAGCTCGTTGCGCGTCAGTTTGGCGTCGAAGTAGCCGTAGGTGGCCGCGGTGCGCTGCAGGTCGGACTTGATGGCGTCGTAGTCGGCCTGGTTGAGGCGGTCGCCGGGCTTAAGGAGCGGGTGCTCGAGGATGCGCCGGAAGAGCGGATCGGTCTCGCCGGGACCGGTCACCTTCACCTCGATGCTCGTCACCAGCACCGGCCGCCCCGGCTTGATGTCGATCACGACGCGCCACTCGCCCTTGCCGAGATCGGTGACGGTCGAGCTCACCTGCGGCTCGAAGTATCCGTACGGGCGCAACGCCTCCTGTACCTCGCGCTCGACCCGGTTGTGGAGCCGCTCGACCATGTCGGCGTTGAGCTCGGCGCCGCCCTTCTTGTAGCGCTCGAAGCTGAGGTAGGCGAGCACGTTGGAGCGCAGGCTCTCGTCGACGCCGCGCACCTCGACGTTGACGCCCGCGGCGCGCGCCGGTGGGGCGACGAGCCCGCACGCGAGTCCGGCGAACAGGCAGACGGCGAGCGCCGGGCCTCGCCGGCGCCGTGGGCGAGCCCGGGGCATAGTGAATCGCTGCGCCATCTCGACGTGCGGTTGGAAAAATTCACCGGATTCTAGAGCCTCGCGGGCCCCCCCGCTCGATGCTCTTAATCAGTCAGAGCGCGCGTCCGCCGCGCCGGTTCCGCGCCGAACTCACATAACTCACGGCCACTGGCCCGCGTTCAGCCGGAATTCACTTTGGCCGCTCGGCTCGCCTGCCGGATCGAAGCGCCGCTCGGCGAGATACAGCGCGCCGCCCGGCTCGAGCAGCACCACCGTCGAGCAGCGCGTGCCGTAGACCGGGTGCACGACGAACGGCGCGGACAGGATCCGTTCCCACTCGCGCGGCAGGCCGCCCGTCGGCAGCGGAGCGTCGCCGTCCGCCGACGGCGTGCGGTCGGCGAGCAGGGCAAAGAGGCCCTCGGGTGAGGCCTGCGGCCGCGCGAGCCACTCCCGAAAGCGCGCCTTGACGCGCGTGAGCTTCGGCCACGGCGTGTCGAGCAGCTCGTTCGAGAGGCCGTAGACGCCGCACCCGAGCTCCCGCGCAAACGGCTGGGCGCGGTTCGAGCCGTACCAGAGCGAGCCGGCTTCGGCCAGCAGCAGGTTGAACCCGGAATACTCCCCGGCCGACGCCTCGAGCCCCGCAAAGAACTGCCGCGCGCCCTCGCCACCGGCGAGGTATTGCGGAATCAGGCCGCCGCGCGAGGGAGCCGCGGGCTCCCGCTGCTGCAGCTCGCGGAAGTTGGTGACCACGCCGAAGCGCCGCGCAGGATCGATCCCGAGCCAGGTGCCCGCGGCGCGCAGATCGCGGCCGGCGAGAATCCCGGGCGGCTCGGGCCACTTCGCGAGCGGGGCGGCGCAGCGGTCGTGGTACTCGTCCCGGTTGGCGGCGACCACC
>Ga0307469_10000141_pt1 | contig 27683 bp, 25 predicted proteins | sample atmos_gasesAM2C__FD_203084 | JGI IMG/M metagenome (GOLD analysis project Ga0307469, IMG submission 203084) | Hardwood forest soil microbial communities from Morgan-Monroe State Forest, Indiana, United States - atmos_gasesAM2C_515 | ecosystem: Environmental > Terrestrial > Soil > Temperate... | reverse complement strand
GGGCCCGTCTCGTTAATTGCCGTCATCGATGCGAAGGGAGATGTGGAGGAAGTCCGTCTCACTTCCGGCGACCCTCTGCTTGCTCCCGCCGCTATTGCAGCCGTGCGGCAATGGAAGTACAAGCCGTACCTGCTGGAGGGGCACCCGATGAAGATGGAGACGCAAATCTCCGTGCAGTTTCAGTTGCCGGATGCGAAGAACCCATAACTTTCCCTGCGAAATGCGTGGGATAAGCACGTCGCCCGGCCCTCCCTGATTTTCGTTGACACACCTTCGGCCCTGCACTAGCATCCGCCCAATTGGGCGTAGCTCGTCCTTCGTTTCCCCTCCGCCACCATCGGTTCAATCAGCTCATTTGGTTTCCACCGATCGCGGACGTTCACGTCCGACGAATCTACCTGCGAGCTAAGTGACGCAGACAGACCCGCCGGCCAACGCTGCACGTATTCGTGCAAAGGGGGCTTCCATGTTTCAAACTAATTCTCACAACTTCCAAAACCACTGGTTGGGCATCAGTTTGATCGTGCTGCTCGGGACGGTGCTCGGCCTCTGCCCGTTGTCCACTGCGGCTACCGTGCCGGATCCGGTGCTCGAGTGGGACGCAATCATGAATGACACGGTCCTCGCAGGGGGCACCAATCCCCTGGTGACCACGCGAGTGGTTGCGCTGGTATCGGCATCGGTCTTCGATGCCGTGAATGGCATCCGGCCGCGCTACACACCGCTTCATGTCAGCCCCGCAGCGCCGCGAAACGCCTCTCAACGCGCAGCGGCGGTTCAGGCTGCCTACGCAATGCTCATCCGGCTTTATCCCGGCGCAGATTGCGACGCTCACCACCCGGCACGACGCTTCGATTGCGGCGATCGGCACGCGGGAGAGAGCTAGCTCGATTCAGGCGGGAATGAATTGGGGACAAACGGTCGCGGATAGCATTTGGGCCTGGCGGCTCAATGACGGCCTAACGCCGGCGCCATCGCCATTTTTGGGCGTCCTCGGAATCGTCGGTACCCCCGCTGCCGTCGGCGCCTGGCGTCCGACGCCGGGGTTGAACGCGCCCGGCGCCGGTCCGCAGTTTCGCCACCATGACACCTTGGGTGCTCGAGCGGCCATCGCAGTTCCGCCTGCCGCCGCCGAACGCTCTCACCAGCCCCGAGTACGCTGCGGATTATAACGAACTGAAAGTCATGGGCCCTTATAATGGGTCAGCACGCTCGGCAGACCAGTCCGGACTCGCGCTTTTCTGGGCGGGCAACACTCCGCTCTACTGGAACCGGATCGCCGCGCAAATTTCGGTCGAGCGCTCGTTGCGTCTTTCCCAGAACGCACACCTCTTCGCCCAGCTGAACGTCGCGATGGCCGACGCGGGAATCGCGTGTTGGGACGGCAAGTATCGGTACGTCTTCTGGCGTCCGATCACCGCCATCCAGGCAGGCGATACCGATGGCAATCCCGCCACCGATCCGGATCCGGCCTGGACACCCTGGCTCGACTTCTACCCAGCGGGCACTCCGGCTCATCCTGAGTATCCATCGGGCCACTCGACAGTGAGCGGCTCCGCCGCTTTTGTCCTTGGAGCTGCGTTCGGCGACGCCACGCCGTTTACCGTCACCTCAGAAGTCCGGCCGGGAACACGAGCCTTTCCGAGTCTCTCGGCGGCGACAGCCGAAATCGCAGACGCGCGCGTCTTCGGCGGCATCCACTACAGGACGTCATGCGTACGCGGAAATCTGCTCGGGCAGGCCGTGGCCGATTATGTTTTGACCCACGCGATGCGGGTTTCGGGGGATAACTAGCGCCATTACTATCTCGCTGCTGGAAATTTTTCGAAGGGGCGCAGGTGCACCCACTGCGCCCCGCATTGGAAATCTACTCGTTAGCCTCCAATTAGTCCGGGTCTCCGCAAGGAAGGTTGTAGGGCACTATTCTGCCAAAAGCGGACTCAAGAAAACTGGACCATGGCTCGCAAGGACGCAGACTCTTTCAATCGTCCCTACCGCGACGCACTCGTGTAGAAGAACTACCCGGCGCTGAAGCGCCGGGCTATGTTCAAAAGATGCACGGCCATGCGGTATGAGAAAGAGTGATGGGGGCTGAGGCACATGCCAATGCCTCGGCGGGACGTTCATTCCCTCGCGCCCAAAAACAAACTGCGCGCCCGAGGACGCGCAGCTAAGAATTTGCCAACGACCAACAACGAATGACCAACGACTGCCTTTACGCCTTTGCTTCCCGCTTCTTCAAGACTTCAATCGCCTTCCGCAATTGTTCGTCCTGTTGCGGAGCCTTGGCCTTATTTTCGTCGGCAGGCGCGGCGGAATCCTGCTCATCATCCGGGGACGCGGCCTCTTCGTCGACATCCGCAATCAGGACGTTGGGCGTGATCGCCACATCCTGAATGGCTTTGCCGCTCGGCGAGTAGTATTTCGCCACCGACAGGATCAACGCGGAACCATCCGGCAGGTCGATCAGCTTCTGCACGGAACCATCGCCAAAAGTCTTGTCGCCCACCACATCCCCGCGAGCGTTTTCGAGAATCGCGGCCGCCACGACTTCCGCCGGGCCCGCGGTCCCGCGATTCACCAGCACTGCCACTGGCAGGGTGGTAATCGCCTTGGCCGGATCGGCCGTAAACGCTTCCCTCGGATACTTCTGGCCTTGCAGGTAAGTGATGGTGCCATGATTCAGGAACAGATTCGCGGTAGCGATGCCTTCCGACTCTTCGCCTTCGCCGTTGTTGCGCAGATCAAGCACGAATTTCTTCGCACCCTGCTTCTGGAGAGACTTGATGCGATTCGCGATTTCCTGGGATTTGCCCTTCGAAAACGTATCGGCCTTGATGTAGCCGACACCGTCTTCCATCAGTTTGTCGGTTGCCGTTGGAATCGCGACCACGTCACGCGTGACGGTCAGCTTCTGAGGCTCTGCGCGCCGGGCGCGCACCACCGAAACGGTGACCGTCGATCCGGGCTGCCCGCTCAGCAGGGCGCGGATTCCCGCCAGCGACATTTCGCGCGTGCTGTGCCCGTCAATGGCCTCGAAAATATCGGAACCCTGGATACCGGATTTGTCTGCCGGTCCTCCCGGCACCACGGAAATCACCGCGGCGTAACCGAACCGCTTGGAGATGGCCGCGCCAATATCCGCCTTGGCGTCCGTCTTCTTGGATTTGTAATCCTCATACTCTTTGGGACTGAGGTAGCTGGAGTTCGAATCCAGCGCCTCGAGCAGCCCGTGCAATGCGCCGTCCGTCACTTTCGGGATGTTGGGGTCTTCGACGTACTCGCTATTCACGCGAGACAGAACTTCGCTGTACACCTGGAGCTGACGGTAGGCGCCATCATTGGAGGAAGCGCGCACGCCTCCCAGGCCACCCACTACCATGAACAACAGCACCGCGAACGACGAGACCAGAATTGCAGCTTTGGTTTTCATTGACATCGATTTGTGATCATCCAGCGCAGGAAGGGAGGTCACTTCCAGAGGAATACTCGCATTATATCCTTATTGATGTTGCTTCGAGCCCCGGGGCTGCTCAAAATGGCACGGTGGTAACCGCCTAGGTAGAATGAGATTTTGCGACCATGCTCTTAGCACTCGGCATGCCACGTCCGGTCTCGGATAAGAGCTTCATTTGTAAATATTTAAGATGGTTCGTCCGAGGGCTGGCTAATTCGGATGCCGGAAGCTCACGGTCAGCATGGTTCGAAAGTCCACGGGGCGCCCGTTCGGACTATACGGCTTGAAGCGCCATTGTTTGACCGCGTCGAAGGCGGCTCGACCCAGCACGAAGTAACCCTTCACCAGTTTGAGGTCGCGCACCGAACCGTCTTTACTGATCCACGCCTGCAGAACGACCGGCCCCTCCAGATGCTGCTGGAGCGCTTGCGGAGGATAGTCAGGATCGACCTTGTGAACCAGCAAGCCGAGCGAGGTCTCTTCCGGTATCGCCGAGGGTTCGAGTGAACTCGCCGGAGCCGGCGACGGAGAATTCTTCAGGCTGTCCGGGATAATCACGCCGACTCTGCCTTCACCCGGAGAAGTCGGGCTTTCTGGAGCCGGAGCAGGTCGCGGCGCAGGTGGCGGAACCATCGCCTCGGGAACCGCAGAAGTCGGCGGATTCTGAACTTGCTGTTCGTGCCAGACTGGCTGGTCGGTCGTCGTCGGGGGTAGCGGAGTCTGCGAAGTATTCGTGTCTGGAACCGGATCCTTGCTGGGCGGCTGTTGCGCCCCCGCTTTCGGGATCGCTTTCGTCTCGATGATCTGGATTTTGTTGGGATCGACTTCGGTCGAAGGGATCGGACCTGCATCGCTCGCGAATTCCTCGGTGCTTGCTGGCGGCGTAGGCTCGTCTGTCGCGGGTACTGCGGGCGCTGGCGCTTCCGTCGCGGCCACTTGAGGCGCGGGTTGGGACGGCGGTGCCGGTGGCTGCGACTTGCCGGACGCAACCTTCGCTAAAACCGCGTGCAGAATGGACGTCGCACGTCCGAGATAAGATCCTCCGGGAGCCCACACGTAGAGCACGCCTGCCACGAGCAGGCACGCAACAACCGCAATTACCAGGTACGACGGCAAAGACGCGCTCTGGGTATTCTCCGTCGGCTCCTCAGCCAGTTCTTCCGCCCCGTCCGCTTCTTCCGGTGGCGATGAGAACACTCCGGTCGAGTCCTGCGAAACCGGATGTTCCACCGGCTCGGTTTTCGTCTCCTGGGAAGTCTCTCGAAACACGGAACGCACGTCGTCCCAACGTTTTTTGCTTACCGGCTCCGGCGCGGGAGCCTCGATCTGCTGCTCCTCGTGAAGTGACGCCGGTCCGCGCGCTACTTGAAAATTCGAGGGGCCTGAGTACTCGGGCTTGACGACCCGTTCTTCCGCCTCGAAGGCGCTGCGCGTATTGGTTTGCGCCAGGAAGCCAGACTTCGGGGCCGCCGGTTCTTCCACGGGCATTTCCGGAAGGCCTTCCGGCTCTTCCTGCGCCGCGGCCGCCGCCGCAAAGGCCGCCGCGTTGCGCGCTTCCTTGTCGCGTTGCTCGGAGCGGCGCGAGAGGATGAGATCGCGCGCGGTCGACAACGTGTCGTGCGCCTGCTCAACGTCGATCGGCTTCATGATCACCGAGTTGGCGCCCTGCTGCAGCGCCCGGGCAATCGACGCCTCGTCGGAAACCAGCACGAGATTCAGGCTCTGGGCTTTTCGATCGCGGGCGGTCTTGAGCAAGAGCACAGCGTCGGCTTCGTTGCTCCAGTCGACGATCAATGCATCGTAGTTCTCGCGCGTCAAACGACCTGCCGCCACCAGCATTTCGGGACAGATCTCGGCCTCAATGCCCAACTCCGTGAGCACTTGGCACAGTGTGGCCGAACTACCACCGTCGGTGGTGAACAGCAGCGCGCGCAGGTCCATCGCCCTCAGGCTAGTAGTTGGTAATGCTTGCAGCAAGTTACGGAGGTGGAGAGGGCCAACACGACAGACCCGCATGAAGCGAAGAAAGGACATGTCCGATCGGGTCGAACGTCGCCTGGCCCGAAGCGAGGGGCCTTCGCGTGTGATCGGGCGAGTCGGCGCTTCGGCATCCCTGCCCCGGCCTGGCCCAGCGTCTGCAGACATTTCAGTCCTGCCTACGGCACGGAACGTGGAAAGGACGCCGGTACCCGCCACTGAAGTGGCGGGCTATTTTCGGGAACGCCTTTTTGTTCCTCGATGGCATTGCACACGGACACCTGCTTCCGCAATTCGAGTTCTCTTCCTCGTGATGCCAGAAGGCATAACTCGATTACGAGTCGGGAGTCCTGATCCGAATACGGGCATGCAGTCTGGGGGCCGAAGGGACGACCCTCCCTCCGTCTTTGCATTTAGGCTACAATCGCAGCATTTCCAGTCTCATGCGCAGGCTTCTTCTTCTGGGGTGTCTCTTTGCCGTCTTCGGCTTTGCGCAGACTAAGCCAGGCCCCGTGGTCGCTCCCCAATCCCCTGCAACGACTGCTGCCCGGCCTCATTTTGAGGACATTGCCGCGCAGGCCGGCCTGACCGTCTCCCACATTTCCTCCGTCGACAAGCGCTACATCATCGAGTCGGTCAGCGGCGGCATTGGCCTCATCGACTGCGCCAATGACGGCAAACTCGACATCGTCGCCGTGAACGGCTCCAGCGTCGATCGGTACCGTAAGCAGGGCGGCGACCCCTTGATCACGCTCTATCATCAAGACGCCAATCTCAAGTTCACCGACATCACCGCCCAGGCCGGGCTCACCCGTAAGGGCTGGGGGATGGGCGTGGCCGTTGCCGACTACGACAATGACGGCCTTCCCGATCTCTACGTCACCGGCTACGGCGGCAACGCCCTGTATCACAATCTCGGAAATTGCCGGTTCGAGGACGTCACCGAGAAGGCGGGCGTCGGCGTGGGCGGATTCAGCCTGGGGGCAGCCTGGGGGGACTACGACCGCGATGGCCGGGTCGATTTGTTCGTCTCCCGTTACGTGCACGTCGACATGAACAAGCTCCCCGAACTTGGCAGCAACGAAAAATTCTGCCAGTTCCGCGGCGTCCTCGTGCAATGCGGCCCCTGGGGCATGGAGGGCGAGGGTGATTTCCTGTTTCACAACCAGGGAGACGGGACCTTTAAAGACGTCTCGAAAAAAGCAGGCGTCGACGATCCCCACCGCTACTACGGCATGGGCGTAGTCTGGGGCGACCTCGACAATGACGGCTGGCCCGACCTGTACGTCGCCGACGACGCCGGCCCGAACTACATGTACCGCAACCGGCATGACGGAACGTTCGAGGAAGTCGGCCTGCTCATGGGCGCCGACCTGAGCGGCGATGGGCAGGAGTTGGGTTCCATGGGCGTCGATCTGGGAGACTACCTGCACTCGGGAAAGCTCGGCGTGTTCGTCACCGAGTTCGTCGACCAGTCCGACACTTTGTACCGCAACAACGGTCCCGAGGGGTTTACCGACGTCAGTTCGAATGCAAAGATTGCCCAGCCCAGCCACCCCTACGTGGGTTGGGGCACGGGCTTGTTCGACATGGACAACGACGGCTGGCTCGATATCTTTGTCGCCAACGGGCACGTCTATCCCCAGGTCGACACCATCCCCAACGCCGCGCACTACCGCCAACCCATGTTGCTGTTCCGCAACCAGCGCAATGGAACATTCGAAGAGGTGGCAGCTCAGGCGGGGCTGGGAGATGTGCCACTGCGTTCCCGGCGGGGCGCCGCTTTCGGCGACATCAACAACGACGGATGCATCGACATCGTGACCTTGAACGTGGGCGAACCGCCCTCCCTGCTTCTCAATCACTGCGACAGCGGCAACCACCGCGTGCTCTTTAAGCTGCTGGGAACTCGCAGCAACAAGCTGGCCATTGGCGCGCGCGTGACGGTGCGCACCGGGAAGCTGGTGCAAATCAGCGAGGTGAAGGGCGGTTCGAGTTACATCTCGCAGAACGACTTGCGCCAGCACTTCGGCCTCGAGAAGAACGCGAAGATGGACGAAGTCCAGGTTCGCTGGCCCAACGGCTCGGTCGAAACCTTCCACAACCTTCCCGCTGATGCGATCTACACAGTGGTGGAAGGCCAGGGAATCAAAGACAAAGTTCCCTTGCTTTTCCCGGCGGAAGCACCTGTCGGCTCCAAGTAGGGCACCAGAGTCACGTTTGCGACTCTATAAAATCGATTTTGTGAGATACAATGGTTCCCGGGAACGTATGGGGACCTGGATTCCCGGTTACAATTGCGCCGCCCGTAAGGCGCGCGTGAACAAACTCATTCGAATGGCCAAAGACAAAAAACAACGCCCCAAGAAATCGGGCGCCGTGACCCTCAAAGCGGTAGCCGAACATCTGGGTCTCACGCCCGGCACCGTTTCATCCGTGCTCAATGAAGCGCCCTCCTCACGCTCGATCCCGCAGCGCACCAAGAGTCGCATTATCGCGGCCGCGCGCGAGCTGAACTACAAGCCGAATTTTTTCGCGCAAAGCCTGCGCAAGAAGCGCACCTATACCATCGGCGTGATCGTCGAGGAGATTGGCGATGCCTACGGTTCGATGATCATCAGCGGCGTCGAGCAGTATCTTCGCTCCAAGAATTTCTTCTTTCTCACGGTCGTGCATCGACACGATCCTGAACTCGTGGACCGTTACGCCCAGATCCTGCTGGAACGTGGCGTGGAGGGATTCCTCACCGTCGACATGCAGCTCCGCGAGGCGCCTTCCATTCCGACCGTCGCCGTCGCGGGACACAAGATTTTCCCGGGTGTCACCAACATCGTGCTGGATCATCACCACGCCGCCCAGATCGCCCTGCAGCACCTGGCTGAGTTGGGGCACAGTCAGATCGCCTTCATGAAGGGCGCGACTTTCAGTTCCGATTCCGAGGTCCGCTGGAACGCCATCCGCGAAGCGGCCAGTGCTTTGAAAATAGAAATCCAGCCGGAACTGACGGTACAGATCGATATCGACGATCCCACTCCGCAATTGGGCTATCCCTTTGCCATGCAGTTGCTGGAACGCCGGGTTCCATTCACAGCGCTGTTCGCCTACAACGATCTTTCCGCGCTGGGCGCAATCCGTGCTTTTCAAGAGACCGGCTTGCGGGTTCCGCAGGATATCTCGGTTGTCGGGTTCGACGACATTCGAGGGGCGGCCTACAACACTCCCAGCCTGACCACCGTACGCCAACCACTCACGCGCATGGGCATGATCGCTGCGCAGACCTTGCTGGAGCGAATCGAGAACGGCGAGGACGAACCGCGCGAGATCGCCATTGAACCCGAACTGATGATCCGCGAATCGACCGCGCGCCGGCGGGGTTAGATCCCATCCGGCAGCTATCCGGGATCAGCAAGGGTTAGCATGAAGAACGGTCGTACCGGGGCATCGCTTCAGCGATGCCGTTAAGCTCCTCCGCAAGAAGTCCTCTCCAGGGGCCGGGTCGACCAAGCCCGCGGACGAGGATGCCCGTTCGCTTCACCGGCAGCCCGCTTCAGTCTCATGGCGGGTTCTATCCGGTGTCCGCGGTATTGTCTTCCCAGGAAATCCTGGGGGTGTACAAGCCGGGCGATCACGGCAGCACATTCGGCGGCAATCCGCTGGGATGTGCCGTGGCACGCACAGCTCGGCGCGTTCTGGTCGAGGAACACCTGGTCGAACGGTCGGCGGAGATGGGTCGGTATTTTCTGGACCTCCTGCGGTCGCTCAGCAGCCCGGCGATCAAGGAGGTGCGGGGCATCGGTCTGTGGATTGGCATCGAACTTCACGAACCGGCTCGTCCGTATTACGAAGCGTTCAAAGAAGAAGGCGTTCTCTGCAAAGAGACGCACGATCGCGTGATCCGGATCGCACCACCTCTGATCATTGAAAAGGCAGACATCGACTGGGCGTTTGCCCGCATCCGGAAAGTCTTGGAGAAGCGCTAATTGCAGAAACGCTGTAGTCAACGGCGCCGGAGACAGAACTCAAGTCTCAGGCGCCGTTTTCTTTCTTCAGCAATTCGATCCACCAAACAAGATCAGTCTCCCCTGCAACCGCGATGGTGCAGAAATCGCGATTTCTCGGGGAGACCGCGGGAAAATGTCCGCCAGCGGGCCCGTTCTGAGCATCTCATCGGCTTGACGACGAGAAGGTCCGCACAATGCCGACTACGCTGGACGAACCGAAAACAATGAAGCCCCGCCCCGGGCCCGCTGCGGGGAATGGCGCTCGGCGAAAATACTGGATTTCCCTGGTGCTTGCCTTGGTGGTGGTGCTGGCCGCTAGTACATACTTTTTCTATCACGATTGGCCCTTCACCCCGACCAATGTCGTGAAAGAACTGGAGCTGGCCACCTCCAGCAACGTGCAATTCACGACCTTCCGGCGCATGATCCTTCCGCATCCGGGTTGCGTCCTCGAGGGCGTGACGTTGTCGCGTGGCAGGAGTGCGGCGGATCGGCAGGTGATGAAGATTCGCCAGCTCGTCATCAAGGGAAAGTGGACGGGCCTGATTCAGAAGCATGTTGCCATCATCCGGGCGGAGGGCGTCGATGCGGTCTTCCCGCCGTTCGGTAGCGGCCCACCCTGGAAGCCGACGGAGACGGATGTGGTAGTCGACAAGGTGATTGCCAACGGCGCCATCCTGCAATTCACGCGGCACGACCCCAAGCAGCCGCCTGTCAAGTTTGTCATCGAAAAACTGGTTGCGCATCATCTGGCGCGACGTGAGCCGGTCAAGTACGAAGTTCGCATCGACAATCCGGAGCCCAAGGGCATCGTCGATGCCAGCGGCACCTTTGGTCCGTGGAACATGGATCAGCTGAGCGCAACGCCGCTCTCCGGAAACTACTCATTCCAGAATGCAGATCTCGGATCGTTTGCGGGAATTCGAGGAATTCTTTCCTCCGACGGCGTGTTTCAAGGGACCCTTGAAAGCATCGCGGTCAAAGGCAAAACGAAAGCTCCCGACTTTGGAGCGAAAGACACTCCGCACAAACTAAATCTCAACACCGACTTTGACGCCGAAGTCGATTCGACCAACGGCGATGTGACCCTGCACCGAGTAAAAGCCCAACTTCAAAAAACCATCATCGTCAGCAAGGGCAAAGTCGCGAGTCGCCCGACCGAAGATGGCAAGACGGCCAATCTCGACTTTGACGTGCGCAGCGGGCGCATCCAGGATCTACTGCTGCTGTTTGTTTCTGACAAGAAGTCTCCTCTGAACGGCCTGGTAAGCCTGCACGCGCACACACTCGTACCCCCCGGGAGTGCGCCCTTTCTCCGCAGAATCGAGTTAAGAGGAGACTTTGGAATCGAATCCGCTTCCTTCACGAAAGAAGAAACGCAGACCAATGTTAACAAGCTGAGTACAGCGAGCCGCGGGGGAGGCGATCAGGATGACGACCCCGAAAACGTCGTATCGGATTTGCAAGGGCACGTCGACGTGAAAAATGGGATCGCGACTTTCACAGCGCTGAGGTTTCGCGTGCCGGGGGCGCGGGCCCGCATGGATGGCACGTTCGACCTCATCACGCAGAAGGTGGACTTGCGCGGGATGCTCTACATGGATGCCAAGCTGCCCGAAGCCACCTCCGGCATCAAGTCCTTCCTGCTGAAAGCGATTGACCCTTTCCTGAAGAAGAACCGCCGGGGCGGAGCCAAATTCCCGGTCAGCATCACGGGAACCTACCAGCACCCTGCCTACAAAGCCGATCCGGTCTAACGGGACCCCACCCGACCGAAGAGTTTCTTCACCGCCATAGTGCCGGACAAACGCCCCGACTATAATTTCCGCATCTTGATTTTCGGCCCTAGCCAGGCCGGAGGTTTTATGCAGCCACTTCTAGGAAGATGGAAATCGGAAGCGTACGTCCTGATGCGCTTCATGATGGGATTCATGCTTTTGTGCCACGGCGTGCAGAAGCTGTTTGGACTGCTCGACGGCGAAGGTCATCCGCAAGGTCTGTGGTTGGTTGCCGGCTTCATCGAAACCATTGGCGGAGCACTGGTGATGTTGGGGCTGTTCACGTCGCCAGTGGCCTTCATTCTTTCTGGAGAGATGGCCGTCGCCTACTTCATGGTGCACGCGCATCTGCGCTTCTGGCCAATTCTCAATGGGGGCGAGATCGTGGTGGCGAACTGCTTTACCTTTCTCTATATCGCCAGCAAGGGTGGCGGAGCCCTAAGCCTGGATTCGTGGATGGACCGCCGGGAGGCCGCTCGCGCTGCCGCCATACCTAGTCAATGACGATTTTTGCGGACCAGGGGTCTTCGGCTGGTTGTGCCGGCGAGGCGAGAGGAGCAGGCGCGGGAAGGACCGTGGAGATCACCTCGCGGGCGGGCGCTCCGGCCGGTTCAGCGTGGCCATCGGGAGGAGCAATCGTTCGCGGATCCACGGGAAGCAGGTTCGCATTCTGCGCGGCCCACTTGGCGGCCAGCCCGTTCAACGGGCTCTTCGTGTTGTATTCCTGATAAGCGATCATGCGGCCGATACGGATGACGAGATCGTCCAACCCTTCCGAGGCTGCCCAGAAATCTCCGATACAAACCATCGAATCGTCGAAGTTGGGATGGAAGACGGGCGTCAGCATGCGGCACTGCGGAGCGCGCCGCGGATAACCCAACGATAGATTCACTTCCAGCACGTGCGTGTCGCGCTCGAGGATCTCGCCCGAACCCGCGACATACAAGCCGCGCAGGCTGTACGTAAACCGGTAAATCTCGGGCGGCATGCCAGCTTTGCCCGTGATGCGGATACGCGGCCAATCTCGCAAGCGCTGTTCCAGGGCTTGCTCGTCGGCCATCAGTCGTCGTGTGCGCGGAGAGGGCATGGTCCGAGGCCTAGGTGAGTGTGCCGGTTTTCTTCCAACGTGCAATCCGGTTAACGTGATACTGGAGGTAGACGGTGCTGAAGAAGAACGTCATGGGCCCACTCAAAGTGAGCCCAATATTTTCGGTGGAGTTGTAGTACTCCTCCATCGCCTCGCGGATCGCAAAGATTCCGAACAGGTACACGATCAGGCCGCCAATGATCAAGATTCCGCCGACCGCCGCTACGTGCAGGTACACGGCCATGATCCCGGAAACCATGCCTGCGGGATACATCGCCACCAGCACCATGGCCTTGTTGTTGCCGCTGAGCTTGCGGCCCCAATTGGCCAGGACCAGCGCCCAGATCAGGTTGAACAGGTTGAAGAAATTGCTGGTCACGATGTCGAGCACCAGCACGATCGCCCAATGAAGATTAGGCGGCAGGGGCACCAGTTCCACGGCCGGAGCAGGAACCGCGGACGTCGTGGCGACGATAGGAGCCGGAATATCACCCAGAATCTGACGGACCGGAACCCAGTCTGCGAGTCCTTCGCTTTGCGCGAGATCGTCAAGCAGGACATTCCCCGACTGCACGTAGCGTTGCAGATCGGTAAGGCCGTACGGGCCAAACGTCTGCTCACCTCGCTTTACCAGATATGCCATGCGGAATCGCTCCTAGGAAGTAAAGTTGACTCCATAGTTGTCCCGATCAATCGTGCAGATGTCGATGATGGCCCAAATCCAGGTCATCGGAGCCGCAAAACCTATGGTGACCAGGGTGATTGCCAATTGCGCGAATGCCTTTTTCTTGTACCCCGCATAAAAGTTATGCGCGCCCAGCGGGCCGAGCAGCGCGCCCAACAGGATGAAGCCGGTACGGCTCCTCGGTTCGTGTACGGGTTCCGGTTCTTCTGCATAACTGCTGAAAATCGATGGGACGACGCTGGAGCCCAATGGTTCATCTGGCGGCTCGGGTTGAACTTCCGCCACCGTTCCGGGCATGGGAGGTGGCGGCGGCGGAGAGACCGAATACGGCCGTACGGCCGCGGGCGCTTGGGTCGGGGCCTGCACCAGGTCGGGCGCCGCAATGCTGAGCTTAGGTTCTTCCGCAGGCGCGCAACGGCATCCGAAAACGGTGCAGCCGCCATTTTCCGCGTAGCAGTCGCGATGATGCTGGGTGCCGCAGCCTTGGCAAACGAGTTCCTGCTCGGGCGATGCCTCAATTTCTCCGCGGCAATAGGGACAAACCGTCGCGATCATGTTCGCTGCTTTTCCTTGTAGCGGAACGAATAGCGCCCGATCTGCAGCAGGTCGTTATCCTGCAGAACGCGTGACTGAATGGTCGAGCCTGCTAAGAACACGGGACCGGTCGCTCGAATCTGCCCACGCGACCCGGTGAGTTCCAGGCTCGCGTGTTCCGGAAGAATATTGGAATCCTTGAACAGATAAATGTCGCAATCCTGCTTGCTGCCGATCGTGGTGCGCGGCTTGTACAGAATGAACTGCTTTCCGGCCAGCGGGCCAGCCGTCACGTAGAGCCAGCGATCTTTCAAGGCACTCTCGACCAGGCCCATGCCTACACCCGTGGCCATCCCCACCAACGCAAACCCGACCGCGCGGCTTGGTCCCCCGCCATGTGTGAGCAAAGCGATCGGATCGAAGATCATGCCGCCGAGTCCCGCCCCGATCATGCCGCCGATCACGCCATACTTCCCCTTCTTCCCTGACTGCCCGATGATCCCGTAAACCACTCCGCCTGCCGCGCCGAACGCCGCCCAGGCAATGCCTCGCGCGATCCACAATGCGGGATTGCGCTCCGAATGGGCGCCCAGGTCGAAAATAATCCTAAGCAGCGTGGCGAACAGCATGTTGGCCACAAAATAGAACATGAAGCCGAGAATCACGCCCAGCGGCAAGGCGAGAACGCCCCTCAGGAATGCTTTCTTCGTCGAGCGCTCCACGATGCTTTCCGCAACGCCGAAGCCCAGCGACATCAGAGTCAGAATGAGCGGAACGACCCAGAAATTTCCCCAGCGCTCTTCCGCCAGCTTCGTGCCATCGACAAAAGCCGGCTCCGCGATGGCCCAACCCGCCAGCGCGCCCAACAGCCCGGCCATGCCGAGATAGAACCATGCCTGCAGCAGAATGCTGCCGCGACCTTCCGGGGTGGCGGGCACCTGATCGGCGGCGTCGGTGATGGTGCCGTAAGACTTGCCACCCGGTGCAGCGGGGGCTATCGGCCCGGGCCTTTCCCCTACGTTGACCTTGGCCAGATCGTCGAGCGTGATTTTGATCGTACGGTCGTTATCGGTGGTCGCCATTGCCCTCCTTCCCGGGAGTTCCGGCAGGAGCCGAGGGCTGCGGTCGCGGGTTCCTCGAACCCTCGTCTGCCGGTTGCACGGACTTCAACAGTTCCTTGGTCTTCTCCGCTGGGATCTCGATGGCCTGGCCGACCGGAATCATGGTTCGCGGATCGACCGGTATCGCCATCACCAGGATTTTGGGAAACAAGAAGTACGAAATCGCAAACCCTAACAACAGCACCGAGAGATGAGACAGAACCGCGCTGACCATGCGCTCCAGCGAATCGTCGTCGTCTTTGGCCTCGTTTCCAATCAACCTTACGTGCGGGCGCCCGGGGTCGTCGTCATTATTGATTTCCGCAGCCATCGGCTTGGCTTGGCCCACGTTCTCCGCTGCTTCGCCGCCTCGCCGGTCAACCACATCCACCTGGGTCAGCCGCACAATTCGATCCCCTTGCCATCCGAAACAGCCCTCCTCATCCGAGTGGGGATCGAACACCCAGGCCACTTGCCGTTTCGACGAAAAGAAGTTCCGGTGAATGAACGTGTCGTGATCCGAAAGAAATACCCCGAAACCCGGGTGCGAATGGTACCAGCCCAGGATGCGCTCGTTGGGATACTCCTTATCCTTGATCTTGTAAATGTGCTCCCAGGTGTCTTGCGTGAACGTGACGTGAGCTCCGCCCTGGGCGGCATTCATTCCGGCGATGCAGGAAGAGACATCGATGCCCTCGGCGGTTTCGCGGCCGATCAGCACGCCGCAAACTTCTGTCTTGTTCTCCGAGCGCGCATGCTGGCGAATCTGGCGCACGACTTCACTGTCAATGCGCACGGGTGCCTGATCCAGCACCTTCGAATTGCTGCTCATGGGTGAACCTCCCGAGCAGCGGGTCCGAGCACCTGGTCGGCGTCCCCGAAGGGAATGTAGCCGATTTCCCGCTCCCCACAGCGCGCAACGAACAGGTCGAGCAGCGGCAGCCCGAGCTGATCCAGGCGGCGAGCGCTCAGTTCCTGCTCTCCTGAAAAAGAATGAAGGGTTTCGACCACCCGCAATTGCCCATCAAGCGGACACTTGGCTGCCTCGAAGGGCACGCTGCCCGCCGGAGCGAATTGCAGTTCCTCACCCTGGCATGCTGGGCACACAAACTTGTGAATGACGTCACGGCTAAACTCCAGAACAACGCTGTCGCAACCCAAGTCGGCCTGTGCGCGGGCGCGAAGATCGCGCAACGTGAGCGCGGCGGCCTTCTCCGGCAAGTGGACGATCTCCGGCACGGTGTAGTGGCTCATGCACTCTGCGTTTTCCGTGTACTCCACCACATAGGAAGAGTGGTTGAGCCCTTCGAAGACGTAGCCCTTGCTTGCCAAGGTAGGCAGCCCATGAATGAGCTTGACCGCTTCCTGCACTTCAATGCCTGCGATGATCGAGGAAATGGTCGGCGTCGTCGGAATCTTGCCTTCCACATCCTGTTCCAGGACGAGAAGATTGCACGACATTCGTTTTTGCAGCAGTTTCCAGTCGACCTCGCCCAGCGTGCATTCGTAACAGGGGGGAACTCCTGGCAGAAACACGCGAGCCACGCCGTTGATGCCTTCGATCGCTCCGTCGACCCACGGACGATTTACTTTCCACGCCGCACGGTTCATCCAGAGGCGCGCTTCGCGATTGTCGAGCGCTGCGAGGATGACGTCGCTCCACTCGAAGACGCCGAGCCCGACTCCGTGCACGACATTGGCGACTATCGCCTGGACAGCCGAAGCGGGCGCAAGTTCGCCGTAGGCGCGAGCGGCCGTGTCGGCTTTGAATGCGCCCACGTCCTGCGCGCGATACAAAACTGTGCGCGAGAGATTGGATTCCTCGATGCGATCGAGGTCGACCACCACGATCCGGCGAAATCCCAGCAGCGCGGCGTTCTTCAGAATTTCATTGCCCAGCGCGCCCGCACCCACCACCAGCAGGCGACGCTTCGCGATCTTCTCCTGGTCCCACCAGGGAATCAGCCGCATGCGACTGAACCGGTCTTCGTGAAGACTGGCCTTCAGCGTCGTGGACATTATTCGGAACCCGGCCCGCGGCCTGCCGTAATTTCCGGTTGCAGGCGGAGAATGTCGCCGTCCTGAACCAGGGCCTCGGCTAGGGTTTGAGAATCCTGGATCTGCCGGCCGGAATTCTTGTGATGAAACTTGTAACTCAGGGGCGCGCCGTCGGGGCCGTGAGTCGGCAGCCGCAGCTTCTCCACCAGCACCGCGATAATCTTGTTACAGGCAGCATCGTTCGGAAGCTCTACCGGAACTCGCTTGTTTTCCGTGGAATCGTAGACTGTGACGTTGATCGTGGCCATTTCCCGTGGTCCTGTGTTCTGGGTTATTTCAGTGACGCACTTCCTGGAGTTCTGACTTGTGGTCTCCACGCTTCGCCAGGAAATCATCGAGGCGCTTGCTTCCGCTGCCCGCAAATTCCCAGCCCGAGGCGTCGAGCAGCGCGCTGGCGCGAACGGCGAAATTCAGATTTTCCGCGTTGGGATCCATGTGTCGGTCAACCATCGAGGTAACGATCCCTACCAGCTCGCCTTTGTCATCAAACGCCGGCCCTCCACTGTTTCCCGGACTCACTGGAGCGGACATTTGCAGGACGTTGCCTTCCGTGCGCGAGATGATGCCGGTGCTCAAGGTGAAGCGCAGCCCTTCGGGATGCCCGATCACGAAGACGGTTGCGCCATCCACCACCTCGGAGGACGCGGCCACTGGCACCACGAAGTCTCCGCTGCCGGAGTCGCGCTTGACCCACACCAGGGCGAGGTCCAGATCCTTGTGGCGTGCGATGACTTTTCCTTCGCCCCACGCGCCGGACGCCATCGCCACCAGCACGTCACGATCTCCCTCTTTTTCTTTCCAGTTGATTCCGTCGACCACATGGCGCGCGGTGGCGAACAGGTATCCGTCGTGATCGGCCTGCAGCAATGTTCCGGCACCGAAAGCAGCGCTAGGCGCGACCTGATGCGTGAACCAGGTCCGTCTGGCCGGGGAAATCACCGATACCAGAGGTTTGAGATTTTCGGAAGCCTGCCGCGGTGACATCGACGTGGCCACGGGCAACGCCGGATAGTCTGTCCGCTCATCCAGGTCGGCCAGCCCTCCACCCACCAGCGACGGCAAGGGATGCAGCGTCAAGAGCAACACGGCGGCGATGGATGTGAGCAACCCGCTGATCGTAAGCAACGTGGTTAGCAGCCCCGTCCATGCGAAGCGCGTTCTCGGAGGCAATCCGCGCATCGCAGCGCGCAGGATGACGGTCACAACACACAGCAAGGGCAAAAACAGGACCAAGGGAGCGAGAGCCAGAGTCGCCCACCACGGCAATGCGGGCGGCAACTTCGGCTCCAGGCGAATCGGTTCGTCGGGAGGAGGTCCAGTTTCCGCTATCTCGCGGCTGCTAATTACAATCTTTTCCATGCACCAGGAAGGCTATCTGCCCCTAGGGGAGGGCTAGATTGTTGGGCATTCTTGACGAAATTGCAAGAAATAAGGGCTTCGCCAACATACCTTGGGCATAAGTCATTTCCTCTAACCGGACTATGGCTGACCGACGAACAATCGCTAAGCGAACTGATTGATTAGGACGGGCGGCCGCATTTCAGGCGAGCCCGGCCCCGCGCGGCCTGCACCCGGCTCCGACGGTCGCAGCGCAGATTCGCCCCCTAAAGAGTGTGTGCCGGTTGTGCTGATCCTTGGCTGGAGTCATGCGCCTGAGTTGCTCTCTGCCAATTCCACGCTGAAGTGGCTGCGACTGGCCGACGAGCGGGAACGCCCGTCGCTCCACCGACGGATTTGTTTGCCTTGGTCGTTCCCGACTTAGTGATTTTCTTGATCGAACTCTCTGGAGTGAAGAATTTTTTGGGGAGGATCGAAATTTTCGATGGGCGCTTCGAGTCAGATCAACGACAGCGCCTCCCCACGACCTCGCGAATAAGAGTTGTCCACAGGCACAACGGTCTTTTCCACAGCCATCAACAGATTTTCAACGCGCACCGAGTGGGCAGACTCAACCTGTCCAATAGGACAATTACTTTAGTCACATGTTTTTCCTCAGCCTCCTGGGTCATAATGTGCCGGTTCTCCACTCCACATCAGGAAGGTGCGGAAAATGTCAGTCCTCCCCCTCGTTGCCAGACTTTGGTCGGATGATCAAGGTCAGGACATCGCCGAATACGCTGTCATGCTGGCTGTGATTCTGGTACTGGTCGTCGGCACAGTGCGCATGATCGGCTCAAACGCGAACGGTGTTTTCTCACAAGCTGCCAGTTCGATCCAGTAAACAGCGTCTCCTTGTTTGACGTCGCGCCGGGCATTGGCGAATTCGCAGAATGGCCGGCGCGCGTTGTTTGATTCAGCCCCCGTCTGTCCCCGCCATCTGCACTCCACAGCGTAGACTGCCTCGTGAAGCAGGCTGGGCGCGTCTTTCTGTACAATGCGTCTTCTTCGGATTTACTTCGACAACGAAGTGGAACAGCGGCCGCGGCTGGCAAGCGGACGTTCCATCGCTGGCAAAATCCCGATTGGAGAACTCCTGTCATGGCGATTGCGACCATCAATCCTGCTACCGGCGAACTGGTCAAGAGTTTCGAAGCGTTGAGCGACGCCCAGATCGAAGACAAAATTCGATGCGCGGCAGAAACTTTTCGTGCATACCGCAGGGTTCCCTTTCGTGAAAAAGCTCGCATGATGATGCGCGCGGCCGAGATTCTGGAAGGGGAGAAGGACGCGTGCGGCCGGCTCATGACCCTGGAGATGGGCAAGCCGCTCAAGGCCGCCGTTGCCGAGGCAGCGAAGTGCGCCACCGCATGCCGCTACTACGCAGAAAATGCTGAGCGCTTCATGGCAGACGAAATCGTCGAGACCAGCGCCCGCAAAAGTTTCATTCGCTACCTTCCCATCGGCCCCGTGCTGGCGGTGATGCCGTGGAATTTTCCCTTCTGGCAGGTATTTCGCTTCGCCGCGCCGGCGTTGATGGCGGGGAACGTTGGCTTGTTGAAGCATGCTTCCAACGTCCCGCAGTGCGCACTCAAGATCGAAGAGATTTTGCGCCGGGCAGGCTTTCCTCTGGGCGCATTTCAGACTCTGCTCATTGGCTCCCAGAAAGTTGATGACATCCTGAACGATCCACGGATCATGGCCGCGACCCTTACGGGCAGCGAGCAGGCCGGCATCCAAGTCGGCGTAGGCGCGGCGAAGCGCATCAAGAAAGTTGTGCTCGAGCTGGGCGGCAGCGATCCCTTCATCGTGATGCCGAGCGCCGATCTGGACGCCGCGGTCGCCACTGCGGTCGAAGCCCGGGTCATCAACAACGGGCAGTCCTGCATTGCCGCAAAGCGCTTCATCGTGGCCGAGCCGATTGCGGATGCGTTTGAGAAGAAATTCGTAGCCCGGATGGAGGCCATGGTGGTGGGTGATCCCATGGACGAAAAAACCGAACTGGGCCCGCTGGCGAATGCCGATGCCGTCACGTCGCTCGACGCGGACGTACGTAAATCAGTGGAAGCGGGGGCGCGCTTGCTGACCGGGGGCCATCCGCTGAAGCGAACTGGAAACTACTACGCTCCGACAGTTCTGACGAACATTCCGAAAAATTCGCCGGCTTATTGCGAGGAGTTCTTTGGTCCGGTCGCGTCGCTGTTTCGAGCAAAGGATCTGGACGACGCAATCCGCATTGCCAATGACAGCCGGTTCGGCCTCGGCGCCAGCGCCTGGACGCACGACGAGCAGGAACGCGAGCGCTTCATCAACGAATTAGACGCAGGCATGGTCTTTATCAACAAGATGGTAGCGTCCGATCCGCGGATGCCGTTTGGAGGCGTGAAACAGTCGGGCCATGGCCGCGAGTTGGGCGTCCACGGAATCCGCGAATTTCTCAATATCAAAACAGTGTGGATCCAGTAAGGAGTGCCGTCTGCAAAACGGGTGCGCGGAAGGTAGCGAAGTCCTTCGCGGGTGTGCAGTTCGCCTGAATGTGAGAGCAGGATGGCGCAGCCCTGAAACGGCTGCTATCTAGAAGGTGACCTTAAAGAAAGCTTGCCCACGTCTTGGCGTGTTGCCCTGGCAAACCGCGCCGGGGGAGACGATTCCAAAGTTGAAATTGATATTGTTGGGGTCGAGTCCGGCCACGTCATAGGGAGTGTTGTCCATTCGATCTCCACCGCAGACTCTCATTCGGTTGAGAACATTGTCGAACTCCACCCTTAATTCAGCACCAACTCTCTCGCCCAGAAAGAATCGCTTGGAGAGTCCCAGGGGTTCGTTGCTTTCGAAAGGATTTCGCAGGCCTGAATAGAAGGGCGCCGCAGTGCCCGGTCTGCAGGCGCCCGGAAACTGAAACTTCTTTATGTTGAATACTGGCAGCCCTTTGTAGCAATTGTCCCAATTCACGTGGAAAGGGCCCGGCATGATATGGGCACGGCCCGAAGTGGTGAACCCCAGGGGACGGGTTCCATTTACGGTGATTTTTACCGGCGTACCACTCACTATGACCCCGCAAACGGCACCTTTGCTTCGACGGGAAGCCTGGGTGCAGGGCGCGTGGGTCATACTGCAATCCTTTTGGGTACGGGCAAGGTGCTGATTGCGGGTGGCGTGAGTTCCTCTCTCGCGGGTTCCATGGCGACAGCGGAACTTTACGATCCAGTGACCGGGACCTTCACCGCTACAGGAAGCATGAAGACAGCTCGCGCGGCGCCGCAACCATGCTCCAGGATGGACGGGTACTCATAACCGGTGGCTTCGATGGACCACCTTCCACGCGGGTCAAAAGCGCCGAGATTTATGACCCAGCCACGGGCTCCTTTGCGACGACTGGATCCATGAACCTGGCGCGCTGGTTGCATACCACGACCTTGCTGCCGAACGGAACCGTACTTGTCGTCGGCGGCGGAAGTCTGTTTGCCGAGATCTACGATTTGTCCAAAGGCTCCTTCTTCCTTTCTGTCCTCAACGAATCGGATCGTTCAGGACATTCCGCAACGCTCTTGCAGAATGGCGAGCTGCTTGTCGTCGGAGGGTACCCGTCCCCCGACACGGCCGAGCGTACCCATGAGCATGGTCAAGGGCGTGCCGAGATATCGGCTCTCGCTTATCGCTGGGGTTTCTCGACCTAAACCGGGCGAAAGATTGTTCAATAATATGCACCCGTTTTCACTATACCCGCTCTAACCCATTGCATTGACAGCTGATAAGTAATAGATTCACATTCCTGTAACAATCGGGCCGGCAATGGGCTTCCGGTTGCACATCAGAATCGCATGTCCATCGATGTACTAGAGCTGGCTCGGCGTCCCTGCTTTTTGCTCGAAAGATGTTGGATCTCCCGCCCGCGAAGTTCCCCCGTCCCCGAAAAGATGTTTCTGATCTGAGAGCTGGCGTTTGCTGCACCCGTGATTCAAGACGAGAACGGCGCAGTAGAGCTGTTCCGGATTCTAAGGAGAGTCGGAGTATGGGGAAACTGATATTGGTGAGACATGGCCACACGTCGCTTAACAAGCCTGGCGAAGATGAGAGGCTGCGCGCGTGGCTCGATATCCCACTGGACGAGACGGGAATGCAAGAGGCGGTGGAGACGGCAGAGAAACTGACCGGCTATCCGATCAAGGCGATCTATTGCTCCGATTTGAAGCGTGCGCGGCAGACCGCGCAAATTCTGAAGCGCAAAGTCAAAGCGCGGATCACCCCCACCGAAGAACTGCGTCCCTGGAACCTGGGCGCTTTCGGTGGTGAAAAGATCAAGGACATTCTGCCGTTCCTCAATTTGTTGAATGAGCGGACCGATCTGCCCGCGCCCAGCGGCGAGTCGTATGATCAATTTTACGACCGATACTCCGCACGACTCCGCGAATTGTTGACTCTCGCGGACAACTCAGAGGGATACGTCCTGGCCGTGACTCACGTACGCAACCTGCTGGCGGCCACCGTCATTATTGAAGGGGGAGAGAAGTCGACCGTTCCGGTGTGCGGTGGTCCCAGCACTGGGGCAATCACGATCGTCGAGCGAGTGGACGGCAACTGGCAGATCCGTCGCGAAGATGGCCGCGAAGTCGTGCAACGCACAGAAACGCGTGCAGACAAACCAATTCAGATGGAACGGCGTACAACCGCGATGCGCGGCGCCGTTGGCCAGCGTCGACGAGCAATCCGCGCTACCGCATGAGCACGGTTCGCAGCAGGGCGCCGGTTTTCGTGATCGGGTGCAGTCGATCGGGAACGACCCTGCTTTATCACATGCTCCTTTCCTCCGGAAACTTCGCCGTTTACCGGATGGAATCCCAGGTCTTCAACCTCCTCGAACCGCGGTTCCGTCCCCTCTCGAGCGCCGCCAACCGGCGAAAAATGCTCAAGGCGTGGTATGATTCGCGCCTTTACACGCGCACAGGACTGACGCCCGACGAGGTCGAGCCGCGCGTGATGGCCGAATGCCGGAACGGCGGCGACTTCCTCCGCATCGTGATGGAGGAAATGTGCCGCAAGCAGGGCGTGGAACGATGGGCAGAGACGACTCCCGACCATTTGCTCTACATCCCCTGGATCAAGAAGACGATTCCGGACGCTCTCGTGATCCACGTGATCCGGGATGGCCGCGACGTGGCGCTGTCCTGGGAAAAGAAAGGACAAATCCGGCGGCTGCCCCTCGACCGGCTTCGGCCCGCCATGGCCGCCAGCACCTACTGGGAGTGGATCGTCAGCAAAGGGCAGACCGCTGGAAGGCAACTCGGCACCGATTACCTCGAGCTTCATTACGAAGATCTGGTGCTGAAGCCCAGAGACGTTCTCGCCCAAGTGGAGCCTTTCATCGAACATCGTCTTGACTACGAAGAAATCACGCGCGTCGCAATCGGCTCCGTCGCCGCGCCCAACACGGCATTCAAGGGCGAGTCGCGCAGTCCGATTGGCCGCTGGAAAACAGATTTACCGCTGCCGGAATTGGAAAAGCTCGAGAGCCTCATTGGCGAAAGCCTGCAGCGGTTCGGTTACGGCTTGAGCACGAGCGCGCCCCAGCGGTCCGAACTCGCGCGGCTGAAGTCCGCCTACCGCACCTATTTTGAAACCAAGTTATGGATCAAAACGAAAACGCCCGTGGGCAAGTGGTTGGTGACTCGGGATTTGTCGTGGGTCTAAGCAGGCGCAGCGGGTCTACCGGCTGTCGCCGATCGCTCACTCGCTCCGCAGGCTCACATCAAAGGAAGTCGCAGATCTGCGACACCAGCGCCGAGTTCTCCAGAAACGGTTCTGACGCATTTTGATCAGCTTAATCCGTTCTTACCACGGAACTGTCGCGTTCTTGTCGCGTCAAGTTGAGCTCTCGAAGTCCCCGACCCCTCCTATGCGCGCCACAAGTGTAGAACGTTAGCCTGGGAGTTCTTAGCTCTCGGAGCATGTGGTCAATTTTGAACAGTCCTATCCTCCCTTTCAGCAGATACTAGGGAAAACCGAAATCGTTCGCCCCCGTCGATGAGCTCAACTGGTCTAGCCAATGATGCGGGTCTACTGCGGGCTCACTCGAGCCTGACCACAACTCACTTCAACGAAACCAGGTTAAATGTCACTAGCAAACACTGGGCTTCCCAAGGCAACATTAACCATCGTCGGTGCGCAGTCCATGGTCGGGCCTGGAGTGGCACCTGTTCGTCCGAGATTGCAGCCGAAGCCGTCCCTGCCGAGCCGAATTGCCGTGATTGGCAACTATTTGCCACGCCAGTGTGGGATTGCGACGTTCACGACGGATCTTTGCAGCGCGATCGCCGCGGAGTTCGGTACGGCTCGATTGCTGGCGCTGCCCGTAAACGACATTGAACAAGGGTACGACTATCCGGCGCGGGTTCGATGGTCACTTGACCAGAACAACGTTGCGTCGTATGAAGAGGCCGCTCGGTTCCTGAACTTCAACAATATCGACATGGTTTGCCTGCAGCACGAGTACGGCATCTTCGGCGGCCCCGCCGGAAGCCACATTTTGCATCTCTTACGCAGTCTGAAGATGCCTGTCGTGACCACTTTGCATACCGTCCTTCGCGAGCCCAATCCAGACCAGTTGATGGTCATGGAACAGATTGCTGAGCTTTCCGACCGGCTGATTGTGATGAGCCAGCTCTCCTCCCAGTTCCTGCAGGAAATCTTCAAGGTTCCCGGCAGCAAGATCGATATGGTTCCCCATGGAGTTCCGGATCTGCCGTTCCTCGATCCCAACTTCTATAAGGACCGGTTCGGGGTGGAGGGAAAAGCCGTTCTCCTCACCTTCGGCCTGCTCTCTCCGAACAAAGGAATTGAAAACGTAATCGAAGCGCTGCCGAAGGTTCTGTCAAAGCACAAGAATGTTGTTTACATCGTCGCGGGGGCGACCCACCCCCATATTCTTCGACGTGAGGGCGACAAGTATCGCGAGCATTTGCAGGCGGTCGCGAAAGAGGTGGGAGTGCAATCAAACGTGCTCTTCTACAACCGCTTCGTCAGTCCCGAGGAGATGGTTGAATTCATCGGCGCTGCAGATATTTACATCACCCCATACCGTCATGAAGCGCAGGTGGTTTCGGGGACACTTGCTTACGCCTTGGGCGCGGGCAAGGCGATCATCTCGACGCCCTATTGGCATGCAATCGAGTTGCTGGACGATCGTCGGGGATCCCTCGTTCCCTTCCAGAACCCGGGCGCGATTGCGCAGAAAACAATCGAGCTGCTCGATACTCCAGCCTTACGCCACAGCATGCGGAAACGCGGCTACCTGTTTGCGCGCGAGATGGTCTGGAAAAGAGTGGCCCAGGGGTACATGGAGAGCTTTTCCCGGGTTCGCAGCGATCGCTTGCAGAATCCCCGCGTCCAATTCTCGGCCCGTGTTGCGTCCAAGTCTCTCAACCTGCTACCTGTGCTGAAGTTGAATCATCTCCATCGACTGACCGACGATATCGGAATGTTTCAGCATTCGATCTTCACCATCCCTAACTATGGAGAGGGCTACACCACCGACGACAACGCCCGCGCTCTGATTTTCACAGCGTCTCTTGCGCGAACGATGAGCGATAAGCTGGGCGATCGTAAGTCCACCGCTTCCGCGTCCTCTCTCGAGGCGTCTTCCCGATATTTGTCCTTCCTTGAGCATGCGTTCAATCCCGTGAATGGTCGATTTAAGAACTTTCTCACTTTTGACCGGCGCTGGAACGAAACCGAGGGCTCGGAAGACTGTCACGGACGCGCACTCTGGGCGCTGGGCACAGTGTTGGGACGGTCGCTCGATGAGGGATTGCGCAGCGCTGCGGGACGATTATTCGAGTTCTCACTTCCCGCGATACTCGAATTCCGCAGTCCTCGCGCCTGGGCTTACGCGTTGATAGGAGTTCAGGAATACCTCAACTCCTATCCTGGCGACCGGGACGCGCAAAAGGTTCGGTCTGTCCTCAGTCGACGCTCGCTCGAAATGTACGAGGCCGTCCGAACTCCGGAGTGGCACTGGTTCGAGGACGTCCTTGCCTATGGAAATGCCAGGCTGCCGCAAGCCATGTTGCTGGTCGGCTCCGCGTGCTCGGATGATCGAATGATCTCGGTCGGTCTCGAGGCCCTGGACTGGCTGCTCACCCAACAGCGGTGTGAAACCCACGGCCACTTCGTGCCCATCGGATCCCAAGGCTTTTATCGCCGCGGCGATGAAAAAGCGCGTTTTGATCAACAGCCGATTGAAGCCGCGGGCGCGGTTTCTGCGTGCCTGCAAGCGTACCGTGTCACCGGGGACATACGCTGGCGAAACGAGGCCTGGTCGGCCTTCAACTGGTTCCTTGGCGACAACGATCTACAGCTTCCTCTTTATGATCCCCTAACCGGCGGCTGCCGGGACGGCCTGCATCCCGACCGCGCGAATGAGAACCAGGGAGCGGAATCCACCCTGTCGTTCTTGATGGCACTTTTAGAAATGTGCACCCTGAAAGAGTTTGAACAAATGGAAATACCGTCGTGACCAGCCCTGCCCAAAAACCCATGACCGTTCTGAGCGCGCAGTACGAGCCACTCCTTCTCCGTCACCCTGCAAATCCGATCCTAACCAGTAAGGATTGGCCATACTCCATCAATAGTGTGTTCAATGCAGGTGCGACGCTATTGGCGGATGGCTCTACTCTCCTGCTTTGCCGGGTGGAAGACCGCCGTGGCTTGTCGCATCTCTGCGCTGCCCGCTCTAAGAACGGTGTGGACGGGTGGGAAATCGATAAAGAACCAACGCTGATGCCCAACCCGAAAGAATATCCTGAAGAAATCTGGGGTATCGAGGATCCCCGCATCACGTTCGTGCCCGAACTGCAGCAATACGTCGTGACCTACACTTCGTACTCGCGCGGTGGCCCAGGCGTCTCTTTGGCCCTGACCAAAGACTTCCGAACCTTCGAGCGCTATGGCGTCATCATGTCGCCCGATGACAAAGATACTGCGCTACTGCCGCGGAGAATCGATGGTTACTGGGCGCTCATCCACCGGCCGATGACGGCGCTCGGGGCGCACATGTGGATTTCCTACTCGCCAGATCTGCGCCACTGGGGCAGGCACCGCCTCATGCTGGAAGCGCGGCGCGGCGCATGGTGGGACGCGAACAAGATTGGCTTGTCGCCACCGCCCATTGAAACTTCCAGAGGGTGGCTCGTGCTTTACCACGGAGTGCGGCACACGCCTTCGGGATGTTTGTATCGTCTGGGACTGGCCTTGTTCGAGCTTGAGAAACCGGAGAAGTGTTTACTGCGCGGAGATTCCTGGATCTTTGGTCCCGAGGCCGAGTACGAACTCCATGGCGACGTGGACGATGTTGTGTTTCCTTGCGGCTACACGATGGATCCCGACGGCGACACAATCAATATTTACTACGGGGCGGCAGATTGCGCGATCGCGCTAGCTCGGGCGAGTGTACGGTTGCTGTTGGAATGGCTCGAAACCAATGGAAGTTGCGAGCGGCGGCAACGCGCTGAGGATTTGTGACACTTCTACTTTGGATTTTCCGGTTTGCCTTTGGGTGTCATCACAGCAAACTGAGTAGGATCCTCACCATCGAGAAACGAACGTATCAGGTCTGTATCGAGTGCGGTCAGGAA